>Ga0257126_1000050_pt1 | contig 89854 bp, 83 predicted proteins | sample SI060_120mmetaG_FD_190151 | JGI IMG/M metagenome (GOLD analysis project Ga0257126, IMG submission 190151) | Marine microbial communities from Saanich Inlet, British Columbia, Canada - SI060_120m | ecosystem: Environmental > Aquatic > Marine > Inlet | place: Canada: British Columbia | collected... | reverse complement strand
GCGATATCACCGTCGAGATACTTACGCTGACGGTTACCTGTGGCAACCGCATATTTACGAATGTCTCGGCGGGTTACGATCTCTCGCTGCGGTTTACTCTGCCGGCCAATATTGGCGAGCAATTCCTCAGAAATTAACCCCGTCATACGGAACGCTCCTGCACTTGCCAATAAGGATCACGCAACTCACGCTTCAGAATTTTGCCGGTGGGTGCCTTAGGAAGCGCTTCCACAAAATCCACACTTTTGGGTTTTTGATAAGAGGCCAAATGCTCGCTGGCAACGGCAATAATATCTGCAGCAGTCGCCGTCTGGTCCGGTTTTAGGACGACGACCGCTTTCACCGCCTCACCCCAAGTATCATCGGGAATACCAAACACTGCGGATTCCAATACTGCCGGATGCTGATGAATGGCAGCCTCAACTTGTGTGCTGTAAATATTTTCCCCGCCTGAGATGATCATGTCTTTCGCACGATCCACAATGAATAGGTAGCCCTGTGTATCCCATACCGCGATGTCACCGGTCCACATCCAGCCATCTCGCAGTATTTCTGCAGTAAGTTCAGGTCGCTGCCAATAACCCACCATGTTGGCCTCAGAGCGCACGACAATCTCTCCGGGTGTTTTGCTATCTTTGGGAACAGGAACACCTGACGAGTCCACCACCTGCACCTCAGTGACAAAACCGGGACGACCACAGGAACTAAGGCGTTCTCCATGACGCCCATGCAAAGCGTCGATATGATCTTCTTGAGTCAGAAAAGTCATGGTCATACCCTCGGTCTGACCGTAGCCTTGAATTAGAGTACAGGGGAACGCTTTCATCGCCGCCTCTACCACGGAACGGGGCATGGGCCCGCCCCCGTACTGAAAGTTACGCAGACTGCTGAGGTCGTAGTCGGAAAAACCCTCCACCGCCATCATCCAATTGATCATCGTCGTGATGCCTAAAAAGGCAGATACGCGCTCTCTCTGAATAACCTCTAGTGCAAGCTTGGCCTCAAAATTTATCAACACAACCGGACATCCGTGGGCCATGTAGTTCATTGCCAGCGCTACAGGGATGTGGAACATCTGACCCGTCAACATATAAACATCGGTAGGTACAATTCGCTCAGCTACCGTTTGATTAATCATTCCCATGTAGAGCGAGTGATGCGTATGCAAAGCGCCCTTGGAGAGCCCTGTAGTACCCCCCGTGTAAAGAATGAGTACAGGATCATCGGCAGAAACCTGCGCAGCTGCAGCAGGTTCATCACTCGATGCTGCTGCGATTAAACGCTCATAGTTATCCTCAGGCTGGTCTTCGAAAATAAACCAATGATCAATGTGAATCTTCTGACGGAGGCGCTCAGCCATTTCTCGATACTCGGCTGAAACAACAATCACACGGGGCTCACCATCTTCAAGTAGGCGCAGCAATTCCACATCACTTAGGCGCCAGTTCAATGGCAATGCGATCAACCCGCAACGCGCAGCACCGTAAAATACTTCCATGTATTGAATGCAGTTTTTAGACAGGATGGCCACCCTGTCACCCTTAGACAGCCCAAGATCATCTCGCAACGCATTGGCAAGGCGTCTCACGCGCTCATCTAGCTCGCCAAAGGTAATTCGGCGCTCGTTAGGAACATCGACCAATGCCTCCCGCTGAGGTTCTAGGCTCGCGGTTTTTGCTGGGATCCTTCCAATATTCACGCGCAAACCCTCAGTAGGCGCTATCGAGGTCAACATGGCGGGTTGCAATGCGCCATTGATTATCGACCTGACGAATCGTGTCGCGATATAAGCCCGTGCTGAGCAGCTGTGTCTTACCATCTTCAGTGGCAAATAACGTGAGATTAGACGTCACTTCAACCACGCCATCCAACGCTGAAAAGAAAGAATTCGATACAACATGTCGCCGAACGTCATTTTGAGACGCCATAGCATCACGGTACAACTGCATCACGTTTTCACGGCCCTCGAAAGGTCCCACAAGGTCACCGCCCGCGATGCACAAGCTTACAACGGCATCCTCGCAGAAGCCTGATTCGAGCAATTCAAGGTCGCGTTGATCGTAGGCATATGAGGCCCGAGCGAGTAATTCGTTGATAGCAACTTTGTCATCAGCAGAGAGCATTATTGGGGACTCCATTTTCTTTGGAAGGATCCACTGGTTGAAAATCAGTGGAGTTAAAAGCGCGGACAATAGGCTGGCAGCCCTGGCGAGCAAAACGAGTGAGTGGCGCCACCTGACTCGAGGAAATCGGGTTATTTTTGGCTATTTCGCCGAATTCAAGCACCTACTGCAATCCTCAATAATGGCCGCTCCCGGGCACCTAGCGGTATCGGGGGCATTTTTATTTCATGGCCCTGCCTTCGCTAGGCTTCGGCCCATATCCGACATTTTGTTGATCAGAATAGTCGGCAGTTGCCTTCAAGAGTATTACGGTTACTTGTGCCTAACAAGTCTTATGGAGAAATCGAACCAGAGGCCCAGATACATGGGCCTGCGAAATACAGAGGCTTTATTATTCCGTCGCGGCTACCCACTCAGCGATCACCGGCTGTAATGCCGTACCGACTAACTCGATGATCAAGCCCCCGTTGGGTGGCATTAAGTAGCAAATCAGGCCATAACCATCATCGGGTGAGGCACCCGCAGCCAGCGCTCGCCAACCCTGAGATTGCAGGGCATTGGCAGCATTAGCCAAATCTTCGGTCCAAAAACCGATGTGACGACTGTCGGGCAACGTAGAAGGGTCATAAAAGGGTGAACTGCCCTGACAAAGCTCTAGGTGGACAGGACCCTCTCTGCTGTAACACGCGTGAACCACTATCTCGTGCTCCCCTGCTTCAGGCGTCCAGAAAGGCAGTGGGTCAAAGCTTCGCACCGGACTCCATTCGACTCCCAGGCTCTGCCCCAAAGAATCACGCGCCGAGTGGATATCTGCTACTGCGATACCGTTATGGAAACAATCGCTCATCTTTAACATACATTCCCTCCTCGGGATCGCCATCATGACTTTACGAAGGGCCTACTGGGTAGCCCATTGAAGATCAACAGGCAAGGTATCAAGCCCCATAGTTGTTCCCCCATGACCGACAATTTTGCGGTCTGAGCTTAGAGAGACTGAAGTCACTCTTCGACAAAACTCCTCAAGAACCACTCGAACCTCAAGTTTCGCAAGGTGTAAACCAATGCATTTGTGAGCACCTGCGCCGAACGCATGATGCCGATTTTGCTCCCCGCGACTTCGCTCGGGATCAAAAGTGTCGGGCGCTCCGAACACCAAAGGGTCCCGGGACGTTATCGCACTGGGAATGACCACGTTATCGCCCGCTTTAATCAGCACACCATCAATTTCGGTATCTTGTTCGCATATGCGATTTAAACTAATAAACGCATTCAGTCGCAGAAACTCGTCAACCGAAGCAGTGACCTTTTCAGGATTTTGGTGCAACTGCGCGTATTGGTGCGGATTTCGAGCGAGCTGAAGAATGGTGAACGACAGCATAGAGGCAACGGTATCAATACCCGCTAAGAATAGTAAATAAGCAACGCCCTGCACTTCCTCAGGAGTGAGACGCTCTCCCTCCACCTCAGCGGCCAGCAGCAAATCGACAATATCCTCCGACCCCGACCGCTTCTGGTGTTGCTCTACGACTTGCTGCAGGTGCAGCGCTATTTGCTGACCACAGGCAAGCCGTTCTTCAAGGGTCGACGCTCGATAGAAACCTGTTTCCCATTCGTAAAACTGCGGCAACATTGCCGCCTCCAGGCCCATCTGCTCAGCAAAAACTTGGGTTGGAATGGGCTTGGCTATATCTTTTAAAAAATCAATTTTTTCTTTACCTGCGGCAGCGTCAAGCACCGCACAAGTTTGTGCCCGAATGCCTGACTCCATTTTTTTTACGACATCTGGCTGAAACACCGGCAAGAGCAAACGCCGATAACGGCGATGTTCGTCGGGCCCACTTTCTAGGGGAATCAACCTCGGGCGTTGCTCATGATTAGCGGGAACGCCGATGGGGAAAGACCCGAAACTTTTGGCATCGCAAAGCACCGTGTGGGCCAAGTTATGGGTGAAGATGACCCAGTGCCCACCGTTATGGGGTGTATAGGCTAAAGGGCGCTGTTCTTTTTCCAACCAAGCCAACATACAAGCCTGTGGATCCCCGCCAAGGGCAGGATCCGCCACGATGTCAATATCACAACGAAGGTGCTCCGGCACATCGACCCAGTTAGTCGGCATAATACTAATCCTCTAAAACAACCAGACATTTACCCCGAGAAGCACCACTCATCATGTCGCAAAAAGCAGTGGGCGTCTGCTCAATGCCTTGATAGCACTGATCAAAGGTTTTTAGCTCGCCCGCTCTTAGCAACTTTTCCATCGCCTCAATCACTGCAGGAAATTCATCGGTGTAATCCGAAAACATAAAGCCTTCCATGCGGGCACGTTTGGTAATGAGCTCCCAGGTGTGGGACACCGGTTCTACTTCGGCCTCGTATTGCGATATAGCGCCGCAAAGGACGAGTCGCGCACCCTCTTGTAAATGTTGCATGACGGTATTCAGCACAGACCCACCCACGTTATCAAAAAATATATCGATGCCCTCAGGGGCCGCTTCAACCAAAGCCTGTGCGAGATCAGGATGCGCTTCTCTCGATATTGCAAGATCGTAACCCACCTCGTCAGTCAGCCACTGCGCCTTAGCTGCCGAACTTACCAATCCAATCGTGCGACAACCTGCAGCTTTGGCCAACTGCCCCACAATGGTGCCGACAGCACCCCCAGCTGCGCTGACCACGACGACATCACCAGATTTTGGCTGGCCAATATGATTTAAGCCCAGCCACGCAGTCATCCCGGTGGGCCCCAATGTTGACATGTATTCGGACAGCGCCATATCGTCAGCGGCCAGTAACGGTGAGCAGAGATCCGTCCCGTCCAACAAACTCATCTCCTCCCACGCTGTTCTCGCATTAACTAGGGTTCCTACCGCGTAGTCTGGATGACGAGACTCAACAACCTCGCCCAAAACAATACTTTGCACCGGCTCATTTAGTTGCATACCAGTCAAATAGTTGTCTCCTGCGCCCGCAGACATCCACTGCCGAAAACCTGCATCTAGGGAAAAGACCCTGTTTTTGATAAGAAACCAGCCCTCGGGAACCTCTGGACGAGGCGTGTCAACCACTTCGAAGTCTTCTGGCCTGACAGCTCCCGTGGGGTGTCTCGCTAAATTAACTGCTCGCGGCATTTTGTTTCTCCTTCCAATTTCAGTTCTTACTCAGGCCGAGCTTGAGAATATCGCACAGGGTAAAACCAATAACAAACAGATTTGAATGTTTGTATTTTTCGCCCCTCAAAAAACACACAGCAATTATTAAATAGTGGTGAATCTGATGTTGGGCATAGGGGCGCATACAAGCCTTTAAACTTCATCGACAAGGCACCGGAACTTCTGCTTTCATTGCAGTCAGGTGCCAGAAAGTACACACGACATCGCTCTAGCCCCATAATCAACGGCAATTGATGGGCCACGACAAGTTCCTAGCAATGGGGGAGTTGTGGCAAGGTTTATCATCTACGTCACACAACTGGCGACGTCAGACAACAGCAATTAAGGAGACCATGATGGGTAGCGGCGGGTGTTTGTGTGGAGACATTACTTATGAATACGACCAGCAACAATCTACCGCAGCGCTGCATTGCCACTGCCGCGACTGCCAGAAAGTCACGGGGTCTGGCAAAGCCACCATCGTGCTCTTTCCCGAAGATGCGGTGAAAATTACCGGCACGTTCAAACAATATGGCGCCTTGGGTTCTGATGGATCCCACGTCAATCGTGGCTTTTGCTCCCGCTGTGGCAGCCAGATGTTTACACATATTGAGGAGATGCCCGGACTCATTTTCGTAAAGGCCGGCACTCTGGATGATTCGTCTTGGGTACAAGTTTCCCTTAACTGCTGGGAATCGACGGCATCCCAATGGTCACCGGCAGACAGTGAACTTCCCGGAGCAGAAAAAAACCCTAATCTATAAAAGCTGTCGCCAACCACTAACCCCGCCGTAGTATAGGCACGAAAGCTGTAACATTTTTTGCAATGCCTTAAAATTTAGAGCTTAAAGTTCCAAGCACATCTTCAGCAAAGGAATGTCACTATGTTTGCAGAATTGAAAGGAAAAGTTGCTGTTGTTACGGGTGGCGGTGCTGGCATCGGCCTTGCTTGCGCGGCACGGCTTGCAGAAGCTGGTGTCGCAGTGGGCGTCGCAGACATTGATAGCGCTGCGGCGGATCAAGCCGCTGCAGACTTAACGTCCCAAGGTCATCGTTGCGTGGCGATAGTTACCGATGTCAGCAAGGCCAAAGAGGTTGAAAAGTTGTTTCAAATAACCAGCGAAGCTTTTGGCCCTATCAACATTGCTGTCAACAATGCAGGGGTTGGCGCGCCACTAACACCGCTTGGTGATACAGAGGAGGAAGATTTTGATCGAGTCATGGCTGTCAATTTGAAAGGGGTATGGCTGTGCATGAGGGCAGCATTGCGTCACATGGCACCGCAAAAATCAGGCTCCATTATCAACATGGCGTCGGCACTGAGTACCACCACATTTCCAGGCAGCGGCCTTTACACAGCAAGTAAGCACGGCGTCGCGGGACTGACTCGAAGCGCTGCCGTCGAGTATGGCGAGAGTGGTATCCGTATCAATGCTATCTGCCCCGGCTTCATTTCCACGCCACTGCTGCACAGCACAGTTACCGAGGAGGCAGCCAAATCGATGGCGGCAAGGCACCCTATGAACCGCTTAGGCACCCCAGCAGAAGTCGCTGACGCGGTTACTTACTTGGCATCAGATGCCTCGTCATTCGTCACTGGCAGCCTATTCTCAATTGATGGCGGTTGGACAGCGACCTAAGCAAAGTAACAGTTAGCGGCGCAGTCAGTTTGGGTCTAAGCGATGCCGCAATGAGATCAGCAAGTTGTAGGGGTTGAGGAGACCGGAGCATTTATTGCCGTTACTGCCTAAGCATTTCTTAACCGGCTTTTACCCCAATCATGCCAGCTTCAATCTGCACATCGAAAGTTTTCAGAGCAACTCGCGTTAGCTGACCAACGGGTTCGCCTGTGCTCAGCTTAAAGCGCACACCATGCAGCGGACAAGATACATGGCCTCGGCGTATGCGCCCGCCCGCAAGAGATTCCTGTTGATGCGTACATCGACTCTCAATTGCAAAGATGTCTCCATCAGCATTACATAGCAGTACCTCACAACCATTAACCGTGACTACCTCACTGGTATTTGGTGACAAGGCCTGCAGCTCCAGCACTGGTATGTAATCATCCATCGGATCATCTCTCTAAAAGACACTCGGTCACCAAAGGTAAGCAACGCAATCAGTAATAGCAACAAACAAACGTGCTTGCTTCTTTTCCAAACCGCGGCTAGCTTAGCACTACCTTAATAAGATGTTTGGAGCGAATACGCCGTGCTACCGATGACAAAACAACAATGGACCCTAAAAGCGCGCCCACAGGGAATACCTGATCGCAGCGAAGTCGATATCGAAACACGCACGATTGATCATGTGCCGGACGAACATTTGCTCATTGAATGCCTCTATTTTTCGATGGACCCCGCAATAAGGGGGTGGATGTCAGACGTACCTAATTATTTACCTCCAATTCCCTTAGGTGACTCAGTTCGTTCCTCGGTCGTTGGGAAAGTATTGCAGAGCGAGGCAGACGGCTTCAGCACCGGTGATCTCGTTGTTGGAACCGGTGGCTGGGAAACTCATGGCGTTGTGCCAGCGGCCTACTTCTCGGTTATACCCCCAGACAGCCCCTTTCCCGCTCACTACTACCTGAGCGCTCTCGGCGCAGTGGGCCTGACACCCTACTTCGGTCTCCTACGGGCGGGCAAAGCTGCCGCAGGGCAAACGCTGCTGATGAGTGCAGCTGCGGGCGCTGTGGGATCGATTGGCGGACAGATTGGCAAAATTCTGGGACAGCGAGTTGTCGGAATCGCCGGCAGTGACGAAAAATGCCAATGGGTGACTGATGAACTAGGCTTCGATGGCTGCATCAACTACAAAACCTGTGGTGATATGGAGCAGGCGATTCGGGATGCTTGTCCAGAAGGGGTCGATCTATTTTTCGATAACGTTGGCGGTGAAATATTGGATGCCGCGCTGATGAATCTAAATAAAGATGCCAACATTGTTTTCTGTGGCAGCATTAGTAATTACAACGCAACCGAGCCCGTGCCTGGACCCTACAACTGGTGGCAAGTACTGGCGAGAAGCGTGACGGTTCAGGGCTACCTTATCAGCGACTATCTTTCCGAGTTCCCGGAAGGACAAGCGCAGATTTCCGAGTGGATTAATTCAGGACAACTTAAGTTCAAAGAACATATTGTCGATGGCTTCGAAAACACCCTCGACGCCTATAACTTGCTCTTCGAGGGCAAGAATGACGGTAAGTTAATGGTCAAAGTCTAGCTGCTCGGGGGAGTCCAACTCCCCCAAAGTTTTTAAAGGCTGGGGAATTCGCCCTCGCCGCCCTCGGCGTAGTACTCAATACAGCGATGAGCAAACTGATTCCCACTTTCGTTCTTGCCAAAAATCACGTCCGCCAAATGACCTGACTGCAAACCGCGTTGCACCTGCAAACCCACTTGGTAATCTTCCTCGTCTACAACCTGCATAAGCCAATCAGCCATCTGCTCCAAACCCGCGATCTCTTCGGCATCTTCTGGCTTGGTATGATGAATAAAGTGCAGCACGGTTGTATTTTCGAGTGGCCCAGGGCCCGGGATCAGCTGGGCGATCTGAGTAATTTCAGGCGCCACAAAGATCGAGACGTTGGGGAAGAACAGGCGAATGAAGTCGTAACCGTCGTTTTCATGCTGCCACAACTCATCCTTAGGAATATCTTTCAATTTTTCAATGGTCTTCGCTGGATAACCCACTAGCATATGCGGCCCATAAGCCTCGAATGCCATAACGTTGGTGTAGGTTCTAGGCGCAATGGTCTCTGGGTGGGCTGCCTGAAAATGATACCCCTCTAAGTAACCATCAAGTGCCACCTTCCAGTTAGCACCATGAATCACTCGCTGGCCAACGTAGTGCCAATCTTCAAAATGCTTCTCCGCAATATCGCTCATCATTTCACCGAGGAAGCCACGAATATCACATTCAGATGCGGGATCGAGTACTGCAAAGATAAGCCCACCCTCCTCGTGACAAGGAAAAGCGATAAGATCACGATCACCTCGGCAATCCTCGCCGAATTTGACAACATCAGCGACGCCTCTTAGTCGACCGTCACCACCATAAGTCCAGGCATGATACGGACAGCTAAAGGTCTTTTTGTTACCGGCGGGTCGAGATTCAAGAATCATTCCCCTGTGGCTGCAAACATTCATCAAGACTTTGGCGGAACCATCAGCTTGCCGACAAATCAGCAAAGGCATCCCCAAAATATCCAGAGTTTTGAAATCGCCCTTTTCGGGAAGCTCATGTGAGAGCCCAACTAAGATCGGCAAGCTCTTAAATATGCCGTCCATTTCCTTCTGCCAAACATCGCCGTCGGTGTACTGTGTCGCAGGAACCCGCAGCGTATCTATGGCGCTATCGGTAGTTCCGTTGGCAACGTGATCACGTAATCGGTCTGCCATCTGATTGTAAAGTGCGTGCCTGTCCATTGCCGACTCCCGACTCTTATCAAAAGTAAATCACGAAACGGGGCTACCCTGTGTCGAGCACACCCGTTCGGCGACTGCCTAACGTCCGAGGCTAGAATTGACCCCATAAAAAGTCAAGCATGCTTGCTTTTTTCTGAGCGCTTACATACCCTAACCATGCTGAGTTGCTGATACGTCAATTGTGTGACAGCCGGTAACATAACATCAATGTGCTCTCAGCCAATCCGGCCATGAGCGCAGCAAAGGACGATCCTATGGGCGACAAACTCGCTGGCAAAGTGGCACTTATCACCGGTGGAACCAATGGCATTGGTAAGGCCACCGTAGAGCGCTTCATGGCAGAGGGGGCTGCGGGTGTCGTATTTACCGGTAACAATATTGAGGCGGGTAATGCCATTTCTGCAGCAACGGGTGCAGACTTCATCCAACATGCCGTCCAAGATATTCAAGGCTGGTCAGGGGTAAAAGATTTTATTCAAAACAAGTTTGCTCGCCTCGATATCGCCTTCGCGAATGCAGGCACTAACGCAGGTGACAGCAACATTGAAGATGTGACCCCAGAGGCTTGGCAAAATCTACTCGATATCAATCTGACAGGGCCCATGATGACGATTAAGGCCGCAGCGGAACTCATGCGCGCCAACCCTGAAGGCCCTGGAGGTTCGATTGTTCTGAACAGCTCAATCAATGGCATCTTGGCCCTCGCGGGCGACGTCACTTATTCAACAACCAAAGGTGCCATGCGGTTACTCGCTAAGTCGAGTGCGGTGCATTTGGCCAAAAACAACACCAACATCCGCGTTAACACAATTCACCCCGGGGTCATTGGCACACCGCTTATTGAAGGCGCTATCAATGGCGCGCCAGATCCATTAGCAGCTCGATCTATGCTGGAAGGCATAGCCCCCATGGGACGGTTGGGGCAAATGGAAGAGGTCGTCAATCTTTTGCTTTATCTCGGATCAGACGAATCGCGCTTTATGACGGGTTCTGAGTTGGTCATCGACGGCGGTTCAACCGCCGGCCTGCCAGGCGTTTAGGTCAAAGAAACACTAACCCCACTACTCTCCGTGTAACACTCGAAACCGTCTCAATGAGAATTTCCACTCTCCGTTCTCACGGATGCACTCATCCTCGTACTCACCTCTAGGCTCAATTTGAGTGCCATCCTGCATAACGGCAACCTCACTGGTGTAGCTGCGCATGACCGCATGGTCGCCATCAATAGAAATGTACCCAGGCTGTGCCATCATGTTAACAAAAGGAAAAAGCTGCATCGCTTCTAACCATGCCGACACAATATTATCTCGACCGGTGATACCGGACATTTCCAAATGCGGCAGTTCCCAAACCGCGTCATTTGCCCAGGTACTACCCCAGATCTCAGCATCGCGTTGGTTCACACCATCGCAGTAGCGCTCGAGCAAGGCGCGAATTTCTAACTGGTCCTCAAAATTATTCATGACCTCTCCAAACGACTCTTTGTGACCGCAGCAATGCCTGACGCGACACGCATTATCAGTGACGCCAGGTCGGCAAACTGTCACTGATTAATAATGCCCCCATCAACGACCAACTGTGTTCCCGTGATGTAAGCCGAAAGATCGCTAGCCAGGAACAGAGCCGCATCGCCAATGGTCTTTGGAGCCCCCATGTACCCCATAGGAATCGTCGACACTAGCGCATCGTACTCATCAGTGTTTTCTGTCGAGGCTTGCACGTTCATATTGGTCGCAATCATGCCTGGGTGAATCGTATTGCAACGTATGCCCTCTGGGGCGGTCTCAGCAGCGACTGCTTTGGTAAAGCCAAGGACCCCACCCTTACTGGCCGCATAGGCGCTGACACCTATTACACCGATGAGTGCGGCGATGGATGACATGTTGATAATAGACCCTTTTGTGCCAGTTTCTCGCATCATCGCAACCGCCGACTGCGTACCTAAAAACAGGCTTGTCATATTCACCACCATCTGACGGTTATAGTCTTCGAGGGTGATATCTTCCAATTTTTTGAGCACGGCGATTCCCGCATTGTTAACCAGGGTATCTATGCGTCCATGATCGTCTCTAATGCGACCCATTGTGGCCTTCCAACCTTCGGGATCTGTGACGTCTTGTCGCCAGGCCGTCGCCGAACCGCCTGCTGCGTTAATGCTTTCGGCCGTGGCCTCCGCACCATTGAGGTCGACATCAGTCGCAATAACCGTCGCACCCTCTGCACCGAAACAGTGTGCAATTGCGTGACCCAGCCCCGGATTTGAAGCCGCACCTGTTACCAAACAAACTTTGCCGCTAAGCAACCCCATGATGAATTCTCCTTTTTATCAAAATTATTAGTTACTCGAAAAATCTACTCTGGCGCAGGAATTTCACCCGCCGCGATCATCGCTTCCTCTAATTCATGAGCCCGAGGATTTCGACGCAAGCACAGGCCACCATTAACCTGTAAGTTCTCTCCAGTCATAAAACAGTCTTCACTCGCCAAAAAAAGCGCCGCAGCGGCGATATCATCTGAGGTGCCGTAGCGTCCCATGGGGTAACACTGCGAGAAAGCTTTAGCTAAGGCCGGGCTTTGCAATGCGTCAGCAGTCATGGGGGTATCGGTCAACCCCGGAGAAATCGTGTTCGCCCTGATGCCCTTCGTGCCAAACTCGTTAGCGACGGTACGAATGACGTGATCTATTCCCGCCTTCGTGCCCATATAAGCTGCATGATTATCCAACATGATCTTTGCCGTAGCAGACGAGATTTGAATAATACAGCCCTGACCCTGAACCGACATAACCTCAACTAGACGTTGGAGCCAGATAAAAGGGCCCTTGAATTGAAGATCAACCATACGATCCAGTTCATCTTCCGAGGTCTCACAAAACCCATTCAGAAGCCCCCAACCTGTGGCATTGATGGCCACATCAATACTCCCATGCCGCTTCTGAACCTCGGTCACCATATGACCAATAGAAGCACGATCACAGAAATCGCAAGCGACCCAATCACCATCGATCGATGATGCTAGATCAGCCAAAACATCCGTTCGACGGCCAGACACCACAACCTTAGCGCCCGCTTCTGCAAAACGGCGCGCCATTATCTGACCCATATTGCCCGGAGAACCAGCCCCCACAATAGAAACGACTTTGCCTGCGCCAGAGAAACTTCCAAACATACACACTCCGCTCAATGACTTTGGTGCTTCAGAAACTTAAACAAATGTACTTGCTAGCAAACCACAAGCGCCTGGGAGACAACGCCTTATCAGGACTCCAACTTGTAAATCGAAACCAACTGATCGGTGACCAAATCGATAATGCTTTCTGCTCGCTTCTTTCTCTTACTACATCGATAAGTCGTCGCCATACCATGCATGGCAAAATGCACCAGATCATGGGCTGCCTGCAGTGACTTAACACCGCGCCACTGAGGAAAAACTGTTTTAGCCGTCAGTAAAAATTGCTTCTCAAAGTCCTTTTCGAACTCTTCGATAACCTCACCAAGCTCGTCATCGGTTCGAGCCGCAGATACGAGCTCCTGATAAGCAACAAACGACGGTAAATTATGGTATTCCCAGGCAGCTTCAACTGAGCGCCGAACATCAGCCCTGGTGATTTTTTTTGCGATATTTTTCTCGCCCATTAGCTGGCGATACTCATCAAGTCTCCGCTCGTGCAAGAACGCAATTACCACCTTAATCACCTCTGCTCTGGCGGAAAAGTGATGCATCATTGCGCCTCTGGAAACCCCAGCCTCTGAGGCAATCATCGCTGTTGTCGTTTTGTTATAGCCCTCTTTGACTAAACAGCGAACAGCCGCCTCAAGGATGGCTTTCCGAGTCATCGCGCTTTTCTCTGCTTGCCAACCATCCCCCGTTCGAGTGCCGTTTGAGGATGCTGCCACCTTCTTCACCGGCGCCCTCGTTCGCTTTTTTGCGCTCGAGCCTAGAGAAGTTGTCGTTTTACTCATAGTAATTTTCGCAAGTCTAGCCACAATTGATGGCGATAAAGATTGAGAATCCTATAAAGTGCGGTGAAACGCAATGGATGGAAGGATAATATCAAACAAACCTGCTTGCTTTTTTTTATGAGCGTTTCTAGTATCACACTCAAGCACAAAAAATCAGAGGTCTTGGCTGTAGCTGGTGAGCTTCCTTCAGACTCACGGACTGCAGACCGCGCAAACCGAACACGCCACACAAAGAGCACGGATCTCACGCTAATTTACCATTAAAAAAACCTGTGACCTTGGCCATCAGCAATCAAAAAATACGTAAGAAAATCTGGTCGCGAGCACATGGGGGGGAGTTAAAAAATGCAGACTCAGCAACCACTTCACCCAGGCTTGTTTAGCTGGCCAGACTCACCATCACAGTTATTAGGTAGCCGTTGCAAAGACTGCGGTGAACATGCGTTTCCCAGCCAAGACAGCTGTCGTGCCTGTGGCAGCGAACGCACTGAAGTTGTGAAGCTGGGCAATGCCGGGAAGCTCTGGACATGGACAATACAAAGCTTTATGCCCAAGGCCCCCTACTTAACCGATGAGACTCCTGAAACTTTCCGTCCTTATGGTGTGGGCTATGTTGAACTGGCCTGTGGCATCAAGGTAGAGAGCCGATTACATGAAAATTCAGCCAACTCCTTACGAATCGGACTACCCATGGAGCTTGAAATAGTGCCTGTTCGTATTGATGAGAACGGTAGCCAGCTAATGACCTTTCAATTTCGCAGTGCGGAGGCGCTATGACAGACGTAGCCATTGTCGGGTTAGGACTTCATCCATTTGGCCGCAGCCCTAGCCTCTCGGGTTTAGAACAGGGCGCAATAGCCGCCAGAGCGGCCATTGCCGACGCAGGTACCGAGTTCAAAGCAATGGAATTTGCATTTGGTGGGAGCCAAGACGGCGGAAATGCTGACTCGCTAGTGAACTTGTTGGGCTTAACGGGACTGCAATTTACCAACATTTGGAATGGCTGCGCGACCGGTGGTAGCTCACTGAATGCCGCTTACTCTGCAATCAAGTCCGGTCAGTATGATATGGGACTCGTTGTCGGTTTTGATAAGCACGCCCGGGGCGCGTTCAACCCCCAACCAAAAGACTGGGGGCTTGACGACTGGTATGGGGAAACAGGGCTCATGCTGACTACGCAATACTTCGCCATGAAAATTCAACGATATATGCACGACCATGGAATCTCTCGAGAGACCTTAGTGCGCGTTGCGGAGAAGGCTTTTCGCAATGGCTCCATAACCCCTACAGCGTGGCGACAAACCGCCTTGACGGCAGAGGACATTGAACAGGCGCCCATGGTCAGCGAACCCCTCAATAAATATATGTTCTGCTCCCCCGCAGAAGGCGGCTGCGCCCTTGTGCTGTGTCGCGCTGACATTGCCAAAAACTACACCAACAACCCAGTACTGCTGAGAAGTGCGGTTGTACGGTCGCGGCACTATGGCAGTTTTGAAGTTTTCAGCCCATCACAAGCACCTGTCGTTGCTCCCTCGCCGACTGTCACGGCATCACGTGCAGCCTTTGAATTTGCGGGTATCGGCCCAAAAGATGTCGATGTCGCCCAGCTTCAGGATACCGAGGTTGGCGCTGAAATCATGCATCTGGCAGAAAATGGATTCTGTGAACACGGCGAACAAGAACGGTGGATCAAAGAGGGGGCCACAGAGATCAATGGGATTCTCCCGGTGAATACCGACGGTGGTTGCTTAGCTAATGGCGAACCAGTGGGTGCGTCGGGTTTAAGGCAGGTTTATGAAATCTGTCATCAGCTGCGTGGCACTGCGGGCCAGCGCCAGGTCCCCAATGCGCCAAAAGTAGGTTATACCCATGTTTATGGTGCGCCCGGTATCAGTGGGGTCAATATTCTGACAACCTAAAGGCTTGTCATTAAAACGGATCGATCAGGAGAGGTCTATGAACAAAGCAGAAGGCAAGAAACAGGGTGATGGCGGCCGTTTTAAAGGCACGACATTTCAGGATCTCCTAGACCAGGAAACTGTCGAAGTTCCGGAATTTTTGCGATTGCAAAGCAATCCCCCGCTTGGCGATGAGGACTTATCGGTAGGTCGCTATATTAGTCAGGAGTTCTTTGACCTTGAAAGGGACCGCATGTGGTCCAAAGTGTGGCAAATGGTCTGCCGAGAGGAAGACATTGCCGAGCCGGGCGACCATCATGTTTACAACATTATCGACAATAGCGTCATTATTACCCGAACACCCTCTCACTCAATTCGAGGATACATAAACAGCTGCCTGCATCGCGGGCGCTGCCTTCGCGATGAGTCCGGGACTGTCACTGAATTCCGCTGCCCCTTTCACGGCGCAACTTGGAACCTTGATGGCGAGTTTCAAGGCATACCTTGCCAGTGGGACTTTGATCACCTGGCTGATCGCGACATGGCCCTTCCCGAAGTGAAAACGGCCACATGGGGCGGCTTTGTATTCATCAACTTTGACCCTGAATGTGCGCCCCTCGAAAAATACATGGAGGTGATGCCAGAGCATTTCTCTCGGTACCCCCTCGAGAAGTACTTTAAAGGTGTGCACGTTCAGCGAGTGATGAAATGTAATTGGAAGGTCGGTGCGGAAGCTTTCATGGAATCTTGGCACACCCTAGAAACGCACAAACAGATACTTACATTCACTGGTGATGAAAACTCTCAATACGATACCTTTGGCGCAAATGTCAGTCGCTCCGTGACCCCCATGGCCGTACATAGCCCCCACTTAAATAACATCTCAGATGAAGCGATTATCAGAGACATACTAAAACTCTCTGGGCGCATGGCCTTGGACAGTGATGAAGGCGTAGAAATGCCAGAAGGAATATCTGCACGCCGCTATGTCGCTGATATGAATCGCGAAATGTTTGAGGAAGCCTCGGGCCAAGATCTATCAGACGCCACAATGGCAGAGCTAGAAGATGCGATTTTATATAGCCTATTTCCTAACTTCCAAGTTTGGGTGGGTTACAACGGCAATATTGTTTATCGATTTCTTCCCAATGGGGATGACCCCCACAGCTGTATTTTTGATGTCATGATTCTTTTGCGCTACCCAGAAGGTAGTGAACGACCTGACCCCGCTGATTGCATTGTAATCCCGGAAACTGAGCCCTTTTCATCGGTGCCTGAACTCGGTGCACTAGGCCCCGTTTTCGATCAGGATGATGCCAACTTACCTGCGGTACAACGTGGTATGAAGGCATCAAAAAAGGGCGCTGTCAGCTTAGCCAGCTATCAAGAGAGTCGAATACGACACCTACATGCGACTCTAGATAACTATATTAAGTCCTGAGGAGGTCTTCATGAGTGAAGCTCGAACAGCCGGTCGCATCAATGGCATCTTAGTGGCTAGCGGATCTTGGCATGATATTGATTTTGCCCGGCTTGAACTGCTTAAACTGCTTGCCGAGTTTGATCGTGTTCGCATTCGAGTGTTTGAGGATTATGAGAATCTCGAAGCCCTTGCAGAGGCTGATTTTTTGGTGAGCTATACCTGTAATGTGGTGCCCTCCCTGCCCGCTCAAGAAGCCCTTAAAAGCTGGGTTCAGGAGGGTGGACGCTGGTATGCACTTCATGGCACCAACTCTATTATAAGACTGATGTCTGACGGTATATTTGAAACACCCGATTGGGCGCCGCTCTTTGTTGATACCCTAGGCTCCATGTTTCGGTCACATCCACCCATCGAACCGTACACCGTGACCGTTGCCGATACTGACCATCCGCTGGTCGCGGGCCTAGAGTCCTTTCAAGCTACAGATGAACAATACTTGATGCAGACCTTTGGCGATCTCGAAGTGCTCCTAGAAACTGAGTACGGTGGCGATGCGCCGGGCTTCAGAGAAGATCATTGGGAAAAGGCTAAACATCCCGTGTTTTACATAAAGGAACAGGGTAAAGGCGCCGTGTTGTATCTCACGCTCGGTCACTGCCGCCACCATTATGATATGCAGCCGCTGATGGATTACTGGCCCAACATCGAACGCTGCGCCTGGGATACGCCCCAGTTTTATGAACTACTTCGAAGAGGTTTGCAGTGGGCAATGGAGCCCGTTGATCAGGCCAGCTTAACCGCCGCCGCAGAGGCTCGCAAAAATGCACCGGAACTCTAACCAACACTTAGCAGGCCACACCCCAGAACTTGCGTTCCAACAACGGCGGAATAAACGTGTGAATGCACTCTGGATTGCGCTTGCAGTCGGTGCCGCCACGACTCAGGCATGGGCATCTACCCCGGGTGAAACACTAATCTCTCCATCTGCTTACTCGGCGCCAATCGCCAACAATGAGCGTCAGCTCCTATGGGGTGATACACATCTACATTCCAACGTTTCAGCAGATGCCTTCACCCTTGGCTCGCGATTGGGGCCCGACCAGGCCTACCGTTTCGCTATGGGCTTACCGGTCACCAATGAATTGGGGCAGACCGCACGACTGCGTGCGCCCTTGGACTTCCTCGCAGTCACCGACCACGCGGAGTACCACGGCGTTTTTCCGCTACTGGAGGAGCGCGACGCCCAGCTAGATGGCTGGCCCTTAGGCCAGCAAATGGCTGACCTGCTTCAGGCTGACAAAAACATTGAACTTGCCAAGTTATTTTCGGATGCGATCCAAAGTACCGACCCGGCACTTCGAACGCCCGGAGCACTTGTTCAGAGCGCTTGGCATGCCAGTATTGACGCCGCCGAGGCTGCGTATACACCCGGAGTCTTTACAACATTAATCGGGTACGAATGGACATCAATGGTAACCGGTGACAATTTACACCGAGTGGTTCTTTTTCGCGAAGGCTCAGAACACACCCGTAAAGTGATTCCTTTTTCCGCTCAGGACAGCACCGACCCCGAGGCACTCTGGTCTGCGCTTTCCGACTATGAAGCTGCGACCGGCGGACGGGTTATGGCCATCCCCCACAATGGCAATTTGAGTAATGGCCGAATGTTTGCTCCGACGCGCAACAACGGTGACGCAATCGATGCCGACTACGCAAAACGGAGGCGTTACTGGGAACCGCTCTATGAGATGACGCAGGTCAAAGGAGACTCAGAGACACACCCAGCCCTATCGCCTGAGGATTCCTTTGCAGACTTTGAAACTTGGGACGATGGCAACATTACATTGACGACTGCAAAAGAGCCCGAGATGCTACCCTACGAATATGCTCGCTCGGCACTGGGATTAGGTCTTGCTCATCGTGAGCAGCTGAGTGTAAACCCCTTTGATTTTGGCATGATTGGCTCCAGCGATATCCACACTGCATTGGCCACAACCGAAGAAGATAACTACTTTGGTAAATTCCTTCATGACGGCCCAGCCCCTGGTCGCACCGAGTTAAAAATGGCGGGCCAACTTCAACAAATTTGGCGCATGGTTTCATCGGGGCTCGCCGGAGTTTGGTCAACGCAAAATACCCGAGAAGCTATCTTTGATGCCATGCAACGAAAAGAAGTCTTCGCGACCACGGGCAGCCGAATTCGAGTGCGTTTCTTCGCTGGCTGGAACTTTGATGATGGCACCCTGCAGGACTCGCAGTGGACTCAAAAAGGCTATGCCCAAGGCGTTCCAATGGGCGGTCAATTACCGGCCACATCGGATGCTGACCTTGCACCTACCCTCATGATTAAAGCGCAGAAAGATCCAAATGCAGCACATCTTGATCGCATTCAAGTGATCAAGGGCTGGCTAGACGCTGAAGGAAAACACCATGAAAGAATTTATGACGTGGTGGCCTCAGGAAAGCGGGTACGAAATTCCTCTAATGGGCTCTTTGAACCGGTAAAAGACACGACAAACCTCGCCACAGCAACCTACAGCAATGCGGAGGGCGCGGCTCAACTCGAGGGAATTTGGCGCGACCCCGATTTTGAATTGAACCAAGCCGCGTTTTATTACGTGAGAGTGCTTGAAATACCGACACCTCGCTGGACTAGCTTTGATGCTGTGCGGTTCCAAGAAGATAGGGCCGCGGGGGATGACGGTAAGCTGCAAGAGCGAGCTTACACTTCGGCCGTGTGGTATTACCCCGAAGGCTGACCGAACTGGCCAAAAAGCACTTACTCTCTAGCGATAAAAGCCAGTGAGAAACTGTGACAACAACCTAGTCTCACTTCGTCGCGCAGTGAAGTCACTCCACTGCCGAACTTCAGGCGGCTAGGTTAAGACCTATCGAGCAACAAACCCTGCACCTAGCAAAAGCGCGTAGGTGCAGCTGCACATCATACTAGCGCCTACTAACGCTCAGCGACTTTGCTTCGCTTTAAACGCCTCATGGGCTGCTCTCAGTGGTGCCGCATCGAAATAATAGGGCCTAATTTCACACACCTTTCCATCGCGGAACCTGAACATTTCGCAAAGGTGCGCAGGCTCAAGGCCGTCAGCGAATTCAAAATGAAGGATAGTCACCACATAATCACCGCCACTGGTCATTTCAGTACGCACCACGTTGGTGACCTCAAGCATGCCGAATACTTGGGCATAGAGATCCCTCAACGCCGTTATACCGGTAAAGGTGCCGGCCATGGGCGTGTCGTCGGCCTCTACTATAAAAAAGTCGTCCGTTAGCAGGGTTTCGCAGGTGTCAAAATCACCGACTGCAGACCGTTCGTACAGTCGGTTCACGATGGCTAGTTTCTCGTCGTCTGTCATATCTAAATTATCCTCACTGATTAGAAAATCGCTCAATAATTTGTTTGCCCAAGGCCATTTGGTGAACCTCATCGGGGCCATCGGCCTGACGACACCACCGCGCGTAATTGAAGTTCTCGGCCATAGACCAATCTTCCGTCAGCCCGCCAGCACCATGCATCTGCATACACCGATCAATTACGGTCTGAATAACGAGTGGCACCGTTGTTTTTGTCGATGCAATCATTGGAATTGAAGCTTTCACACCTTGATTATCGATCGTCCAACAGGTTTTCTGAACCAGCAAACGTGCCATCTCTATTTCTGAAAAACATTTGGAAATGTTTTCCCGGATCGACTGATGCTTACTTAGAGGGCGACCAAAAGTCTGGCGATCGGTAACCCGTTGGCAGGCATTTTCTAGGGCCTGCTGGCCCGCGCCAATTAGGCGCATACAGTGATGCATGCGCCCCGGTGCCAAACGGGTCTGAGCGATTTCAAAACCACGCCCCTCGCCTGCAAGAACGTTGTCTAGCGGCACTCTTACATCATCGAACACAATTTCTGCGTGACCCAGAGGCGCATCGTCATAGCCCAAGGTCGTAAGCGGTCTAATTATGTTGACCCCTGGAGTATTTTTAGGCACTAAAATTTGACTCTGTTGTAGGTGACGACTGCTATTTTCAGGGTCACTTTTTCCCATAACGATCAGAATTTTGCACCGGTCATAGAGCGCGCCAGTGATAAACCATTTTCTCCCATTCAGCACCCAAGAATCGCCATCTTTACGAATACTGAGCTGAACATTAGTGGCGTCACTAGAGGCAACTTGAGGCTCTGTCATCGCATAGGATGAGCGAATTTCACCTGCCAATAGCGGCACCAACCATTCAGCCTTTTGCGCCTCGGTACCGAAATTCATGAACACTTCCATGTTGCCGGTATCAGGGGCATTGCAGTTAAATACCTCTGCAGACCAAATCACACGACCCATCTCCTCAGCTAAGGGGGCATACTCCAAAAAACTTAAACCGCCCTGCTCACTAAATTCAGCATGGTCAGGTGGCACAAACAAATTCCACAGACCCTGATCCCTTGCCTTACGCTTAAGTTCATCCATAAGTGGCAAGGGTGCAAAACGATTCTCTGCGGAAGCCAATCCATGGCGATAAGCGAGCTCATTAGGAAAAATAAACTCGGCCATGAAGGCCTTCAAGCTTGCCAATAAGGCTTCAGATTTTTCGGAAACAGTATGCATAGTAGTTTGGACAACCCTTTTTAAAGCTGTGTTTTGGCAATTGTGTAGCATGCTTCACCAACATCCCACCCGACTCACCATCTTTTCGTTAATTTATCGTAATGGCCCAAAATTCTGAAGGCCGCCTCTTTCTCTCTACTTAACCCTGACCGCCGCCAACAGCCTCTTTGAAACTGCAAAACCCGGCATTGGGGCGCAGCTGTTTCTTCAGCACGGGCGGACTCAATGGATGAGAAAACTACAGCCCTAACGATCAGGGCATCACTCTCTCGTCGTATTTTTTATTCCTCCGGCGCTATCTCTAGAACCAAACCATTCAGCTCGGACGTCATGGATATCTGGCAGCTCAAGCGTGACCGACCGCTGTCGAAATGATCTGAATAGGTAAGCAATAAATCTTCAACCTGTTCACGAGGGGGTAAACGCGACACCCATTCCTCAGCAATATAGACGTGACAGGTGGCACAAGACGCACAACCACCGCAGGCCGCTTCCACCCCTTGGTCATTTTCAAAGAGCAATTGCATCAATGTGGCTTGCCCCGCGCTTTGTTCCAGCGTGCTGGTTACACCATCGCGCGAAATAACCGTGATTTTCGGTAAATCAGACATCGTAAAAACATCTCCTAACTATTAAGCACCACTAGCAAAGTCATTATCATAACCCTGAAGGCCTCACCCATTTGTAGCGTACAAAATCGGTAAAAGCGCTGTTCAAGGCAGCGCGCAATCTTCATTAATCAGTGGCACAATGCCACTGTTCGTGAACACAAACAATCTTGTTTGTTTGCTTAATGCAGATTGCGATACCCTTGTAACACCACCCCACTGCGTCGGGCAGCTAAAAGCGGACGCTGATGCGATGATAATAATAGGTTTAGGCGCGACAGGAGCTCCATGTCTCAGGACACATATCGAAACACGACGCTAGCAAGAGCAGCCCAAAAATTGTCTCAGGATTGCCCTGACGAGATTGCTATACACTTTGATGATGGCTCAAACATCACCTACGGCGAAGCGTGGGCGTCCGGTGCTGCCCTCGCCTCGGCTTTACTTGCCCGAAAAATAAATCCGGGCGATACCGTCAGCTTTCAGCTTCCCAACAGCCGATTTTCCGTCATTGTCATGCTAGCCGCGGCCATTGGCGGATTCGTCATAAACCCCATTGTGCCGATTTATCGCAATAAAGAGGTGGGTTACATCCTGCGCCATGCGAAAACTCGCGCTCTTTTTATTCCTGCTGAATTACGTGGCTTTAATTACGTAGCCATGACTGAGCAACTTATGGGCGACTGCCCCGACCTGCGTCAGGTAATTTATTTAGGTGAATTACAAGATTTACCCGACAACTTTGAAACATTCAATCAGGTACTCGGATCAGGCAAAAATCAGCGCATAGATCCCGTTCAAGCCGATCCAGACGAGACTAAAATACTGCTCTACACTTCGGGAACAACGGGCAACCCCAAACAGGTACGCCACAGCCACAACACCCTTACCGCCGCCCTCGATAACGGAGTTGAAGGCTGGCACCTAACAGACAAAGACCTCATGCTGATGCCCTCTCCAGTGACTCATATCACGGGATACGTTAATGGTATGGAAATGCCCTTTTTGACCGGCATTAAGACGCTGCTTATGTCTCAGTGGGATGTCACAGAAGCCATCAAACTGATAGAAAATTACGGCGCCACCGCTTGCGTTAGCGCGACTCCATTTCTTAAAGAGCTGGTGGACACCTGTCAGCAACAAGGGAAGACCTTACCGGGCTTTCGTTTGTTTGCCTGCGGTGGCGCTTCAGTACCTTCAGCCCTGATTCATTCTGCTTGGGATACCCTTGATAATTGCCGGGCCGTGCGAGTTTATGGCTCAACCGAAGTTCCTTTAGTTACTGTGGGTTTCCTGGGGTCCGAACAACGGAGTCTGGCCGCCGAAACTGACGGCCGAGTTGCCAACTATGACGTAATGATTGTTGATGATCAGGGCAACGAGTTGGGCCTCGATACCGATGGGGAGATTCTAGCCAAGGGCCCCGCAATGATGCTGGGATACAGCGACAAGGAGCAAAATCGCGAAGCTTTTACGCCATCGGGCTATTTTCGAACGGGCGATATCGGTCGCTTAATGGCATCGGGAGCTCTGGTTATCTCTGATCGAAAGAAAGACATTATTATTCGGGGAGGGGAAAATATTGCCGCCAGAGAAATTGAAGAGGCCCTGCTTTTGTCCGACGCGATCGTAGAAGTAGCGATAGTTGCGGTACCTCATAGCCGATTGGGCGAAGGTGTGGGCGCGTGTATTGTTCCCGCAGCAGGATTTCAGGTGGACATGGATCATTTGCGCGAACTATTAGCCCTCAGTGGATTGGCCAAACAAAAATGGCCGCAATACCTAGAGCTATTTACCGCATTACCCAAAACAGCATCGGGCAAAGTACAAAAGGACAAACTCAGACAAAGTATCCGTCAGCAGGGTGTCAGCCTGTGAGGCGCGAGCACGCATTTGCAGACGGCATAAACAGATCGAGGGCAGCGTCATGACCGATTACCAAATATTCCGAAAGTCTGTAAAAGACTTTTTGGGAGAGGCACTGACGCCAGAATTACGGCGTGCTGGAGAGCTTACAACCTCTGTATTTTCAGAGTTTAGTGCCGCACTGGCCTGGCAAAAAAAGCTGCACGCACAAGGCTGGATAGCACCCGACTGGCCCAGCGAATTTGGGGGTCCGGGCTGGGACATTCAGCAACGCTCTATATTTCAGGAAGAATGTAAGCTCGCCAACGCACCCAGTGTTGTCATGATGGGCATCCAGATGCTGGGCCCCATGCTGATGCATTACGGTACAGAGGAACAAAAGCAGTATTATTTGCCCCGTATGCTCTCGGGAGCGGATATCTGGTGTCAGGGCTACTCAGAGCCCGGTGCAGGCTCTGATCTCGCGTCATTAAAAACGACGGCCGTTCGCGATGGCGACAACTACGTTGTTAACGGCACCAAAATATGGACCAGCATGGCTCATCATGCCAACCAAATTTTTTGTCTGGTGCGCACCGACAAGGCCGTAAAGCCCCAGGCTGGCATCAGCTTCCTGCTCATCGACCTTGAGAGTCCCGGCATTACAATCACACCAATTGTCAGCCTCGACGGTCAAGTCGAACAATGCCAGGTATTTTTTGATGCCGTTAAAGTCCCGTGTGCAAATTTGGTGGGCGCCGAGAATGACGGTTGGTCTGTGGCTAAATCTTTGCTCGAATTTGAACGCGGCGGACACAATTTCACCATTGATGTTAAAAAACAGCTGCGTAAAATTCATAGCCAAGCCAAACTCACGCCATGGGGTGAAAAAACCCGCGCAGCAGATCCTGTTTTCCAACATCGCCTTGCTGAGGCCGAAATTGATGCTCTGGCGTTGGAACACACTGAACTCAGAATTAAGGGCGCTGTTGAGGCCGGAGGCAATCCGGGTGCCCTGTCCTCCTTAGTCAAGGTCGTAGGCACTGAACTGGGCCAGCGGCTCAATGAATTAAGCATCGATTTAGTCGGGCCCGCTGCTGCCCCTCAATGTTTAGAAGCCCTTGACCCCAATCACAAGGGCGATACGCCAGTTCCAGAACACGCACTCACTGCCATGGCGGAATATATTAACAACAGAGCCGCAACCATCTACGGCGGCACTGCTGAAATACAGCGCACGATTATCGCAAAAAAAGTGCTGGGGCTATGAACCCTCCATTCAAGATGAGGTTTAACCGTGACTGACGAACAAAATATGCTGCGGGACAGTGCAGAGCGCTACCTCAGGGAAAATTATGAGTTTGCCAGCCGGCAGAATGCCGTAGACAGCGGTAAAGCCCTTGATATCGAGCACTGGCGTGCGTTCTCCGACATGGGGTGGACCGCGATGACTGCCCCGGAGAATGCTGACGGCTTCGGATTCGGACTCGCCGATATTGTGCCGGTTATCGAGTTGTTTGGTTATTACCTCGTTCGCGAACCCTTGCTGGAATCTGCAGTACTTGCCGGTGGCGTTATCGCGGCAGGATCAGAAGCTGCCCGAGCGCTGTATCTACCGGGAATCATTGATGGCTCCATCATTGCAACAATTCCCCAGAGAGACAGTACTCCGTTGACTCTGCAGGCCATCGACGGGGAAGACCGTCTTCAAGGGGATCTTCAGTTCGTACCCTCTGGCGGCACTGCCAGCCACGTCCTCGCGCCAATCCAGCATGACCATGAGAACCACTGGGCAATGATTGATTTATCCCAGCAAGGGGCATCACGGGTCGCTTATAAAACCCACGATGGGCGACACGGTGCGCACATTACTGTTGACCTGCTCTACGACGACGGGTGCATTGTATTGTCGGGAACCGACGCAGACGCCGCAACGCAGGCACTATATGCTCGTGCCATGTTAGTGGCTGCCGCCGAAGGCGTTGGTGCCATGCAGGGCGCGTTAGATTCAACCGTCGAGTACACCAGGCAACGCGAGCAATTTGGCCAGTCCCTATCGTCCTTTCAAGCGCTGCAGCATCGAATGGCAGAGATGCTTATACAAACCGAGCTAGCGCGCTCTTTGGTACTCGCTGCCTGCCGGGCTTGGGATACTCAAGCTGACAATGCCTCAACACTGGCACTCGCAGCAAAGGCTAAGGTTGACGCGGCAGCGCGCAGCGTGACCCAAGAAGCCATTCAGATGCATGGTGGGATTGCCACGACCAACGAGTATAAAGTGGGCCACTATTTTAAACGTATGGCTCTACTCGAAAGCTGGCCCCAACACCGTGATGCACTCATTGCAGAGTTCATTCAGCGTCGACAAGGGTGATTCACCGCAGACCAAACCATCGTTAATAACAAGTTAGTCCCAACAGGAGAAATACTATGGACCTAGAGCTCAACGGAAAAGTGGCCTTAATTACCGGATCGACCAAAGGTATCGGTCGCGGCATTGCCGAGCGATTTGCGGCGGAAGGCTGTCATGTAGGAATATGTGCACGCAACGAAGCAGAGGTTACTGCGGCCATCGGCGAACTCGAAGCCCACGGCGTTAAAGTCGCAGGTGCCGCCGTCGACGTCGCCAGCGCCGATTCAATGCAGGCTTGGGTGGACCACTGTGTCGCCACCTTAGGTGGAGTCGATATCTTTGTTTCCAACGTATCGGCCGGTGGGGCAGATGCCTCAGAGGACGGATGGCGTGCAAACTTTGAGGTCGACATGCTCGCTACCTGGCGCGGCGTACAGCAGGTGACACCACACCTAGAAAAGTCAGAAGCCGGTAACATTGTTGTTATCTCGTCTACGGCCGCCCTTGAGGCCTTTGCAGGCGCCGTGCCTTATAGCGCCGTGAAAGCCGCCCTACTCAACTACGCAGGCAACCTCGCTCAAGATATGGCCCCCAAGGGAATCCGGGTGAACTCGGTCAGCCCGGGCCCAGTATTTATTGATGGGGGTGCTTGGGACAACATCAAGCAGGCAATGCCCGAAATCTACGAAGGGACAGTCGCGGCGATCCCCATGGGCCGTATGGGCAGTGCCTCCGAAGTTGCTGACGCTGTGGCCTTTCTGGCCAGCCCGCGCTCGGGGTTCACCACAGGCACTAATATGGTACTAGACGGTGGCTTTACCAAGCGCTTACAGTTCTAGGACGCGCCATGGCGGTGTGGTCTGCAGTATGAGACCAGACCGCCTAGTTTCACATCATTCAGCGGCCATTAGATCATTGAGATGCTCATGGAACGCCTGTACCCGCCGCTCTTGATTTGGCATCCAAAACCCCTGAAATCCCGACGACGCCAAGCCGGCTTGCTGGGCTCTGGCAATACTCAAATCCTGATCAGCCGTTGTCCCTAGAGTTTTTTCACCGTAAACCACCTGCTCATGCTCAGCGTCCTGAACGGGCAAATCCGGGCCACCCGCCGGTGATGGCGTCATATCTTCGCCTGCAACGCGGTTAACCAACCACCAATGATCAAAGTAGCAGCGTCCCGCATCTTTAGCATGGGGTCGCGGCCTCAGTAACTGCACCCCATCGGGTCCCACGGTGATGACGTTATTGGGGAACAGGTTGTAAATCACATAGTCTGTTAGCTGGTAATTAGATCGATAAGCATAGTGAGAAAAGCCTCGATCAACGCCTAACTTGCGCTTAGAGTTTTGAATTGCGATACGAAGATCGCTCCATGTTTCCCTTCCCTGATAATCATCACTATTTACCTCCCACGCCTGCGCCATGCTCTTGAGTGGCTCACCGATGACTTCTGATCCGTACTGCTGTGAGGGCATGAAGGCAGGAAACCAACCTCGATTATGTCCGTTAGAAAAGAGATCAAACTGACAATCTTGATAATCAGCTGCGATGTAAGGTATCAGCTCTGGGTGAAGGACTTTGACATGGTAAGCCTCGTTAAAATTGTCCGTGATGATCTTCCAGTTGGCCTCTGCTTCCGCTGTGATATCCAAGACCCGAACCATGTCTTCCATCCGATGGGAGTCAAGCTCTCTAGTAATCTGCTCCCCCAAAAAGGCCTCCAATGAAGCCGCCTCTAAATCGAGGTTGTACCAGATGAGACCAAAGCGCTCCTGGCATAACACCTCTCGAAGTCGCGCTCGACCACACGGACTCTCGCGATAATCCTCTTCGTCGGGTACAGCAACCACGGCCCCCTCCCAGTCAAACTGCCAGCCGTGGTAAGGGCAGTGAAATCGTTCTACCGCGCCTTCGGCAGACTCGGTAATCCGTGTACCTCGGTGGGGACAGACATTGAGAAACGCCTTCGCACTGCCGTCGGCCTGCCGCACGAGAATAACCGACTCATGACCAATTTCAGCAGTAAGATAATCACCAGGTTCAGTCATTTGATAAGACACGCCGCCAATATTCCAAACTCTGCGCCATACCTGATCGAGTTCGCGCTGCAGATAGTTATTAGAGGTGTAGCGATCAGCAGTGATAGAGTCTCCCCTAAGCGCTGGCTCAGCTTGCTTAAGCGGTCGATCCAGCTCTAGTGGCAGAGTAACGGGCTCGGTTCCGGTCATAATATTACCTTTGTAAATCGCTGATAAAACAGTCTTCCCAATGTAACGGGCACATCAGAAAAGACAAGTTAAAGGAAACCTGAACGCTCCGCATCAGTCTTCATTCTAGGGCAACAAAAGGAAAGGTAAAATCATGGGGATTATCAATTATCAGCCACAACTTAGCGCGCTAGTTGCCACTAAAGGGCACCCTTACCCGAGAGATGCCTTTAGCGAGTGCCTAGACAGCCTTGAGGGCATCACCAGTACGATTGTGGAGCAGCCTGCCAGCCAACAGTTTTTGGACCCTCTTTTGGCAACTCCATACGATGTACTCGTCTTTTACGATATGCCCGGCGTCGACTTCAGTACACAACCCCCAACAATTACTCCGCCTTCGGAACGCCTGAAAGAAAATATGAATCTGCTTTTTGAGTCTGGAAAAGGCATGGTGTTCTTACACCATGCCTTGGCCTCTTGGCCGATGTGGCCAGAGTTTGGGGAGATTATTGGTGGACGATTTTTTTATAATCCTCAACACTGTCGCGGTCGACCGGTGCTCGATTCAGGCTATCGCCATGAGGTCAAGCATGACATCTCCCCAGCCTCTCCTGACCACCCCATAACACAAGGTCTGCCAAAAACTTTTCAATTAACCGATGAACTTTATTTGTGTGAAATTTTTGATGACTCGGTACAACCTCTGCTCACCAGCAACTATTCCTTTGTTCGAGAGAATTTTTATTCGGCTCATCACGCTGTGACGGGAAATATGTATTGCAACGAAGGCTGGTACCCTCCCGATGGGTCGTCGCTGGTAGGGTGGACTCGACATCACAAAAATAGCCGCATCGTATACCTGCAACCGGGGGACGGCACCGAAACGTTTGCCAACGTTAATTATCGACTGCTGCTAGCAAACGCCATTCGCTGGGCCGCTAACCACGCTTAGTTTATTCACATCCCGTTATGGCAGCGCATCTTGCAACCCCTAGCGCTCTCCAACCGCGACCAGATTTTTACCTTTGGTTGTGCCCGCCATCATGGCACTGTAGGCGGCCCCTGCCTCTGACAGCCCCTGAGTGATGTTCTCCATCGCTTTAAGTTTTCCCGATAACAGCCAAGCCTCCAGCGCGGCCGATGCAGCGGGCAGATCATCGAGGTAGCTGTACAGCAAAAATCCCTGCATTTTCAACTGGCGCTCCACAACTTGCCATAGGTTGTACAACGGCGTCGGAGTCGCCGCACTGTTATAGTCAGATATCATCCCACAACCTACAATACGTCCGCCCTGAGCCATAGTCATTAAAGCGGCATCGAGGGTTACCCCACCCACATTGTCGAAGTAAACGTCCACACCCTCCGGGCAGGTTCGAGCAAGCGCTGCAGCCAAATCTGGCTCTTTACGATAGTTGACCACAGCGTGGGCCCCCAACTCCTCTAGCACCACCTCGGCCTTATCGTCAGCACCAACAATGCCCACCACACGGCACCCCTCGAGGGCGGCAATTTGACAGGCCATACTGCCCGTTGCCCCCGCAGCAGCACTCACCAGAACCGTCTCTCCGGGTTTAATACCACCAATGCGGTGGAGCCCAACGTAGGCCGTCTGACCCGAACCACCCAATGCTCCGGCATACCAACTCAGGGGAAGCGTCGGGTTGGGGGTAAGCTTTCTGAGGAGCACTGTATTCCCATCACTGAGGGAGTAGTCCTCCCAATGGTGCAATCCGAAAACCAGATCTCCGGGCTCAAAACCCATTAGTTGAGAGGTTTCTACGCGGGCTATAGAGGGCCCCCTTATGGCACCGCCCAAGGCGATAGGTTCAAAATAATTCGCTGTACCGTCTAACCAGCTTCGAATCGCTGCTTCTAAGGACAGATAAAGATTTCGAACCACCATCTGTCCGGGACCTGCATTGGGTACGTGCGCTTCAATCAGACGAAAATCACTGGCTGCGGGCACACCCTGAGGGTGAGCAGCAAGCACGACTTGGCGATTGATCATAATAAACCTCCACTTACTTTTTACGGATATTTACAGCTACAGCGACAAATTACTCTATAATTGTGGGCTAAAAGTAGCAGCCAAAAAAAATAACAACGCCAACGACAGAGTACGCCTTGAGAGGACTATTTATGCTCAACGATCATCCCAACCTTTTAGATCAGCAGCGGCATACCTCTTGGCCACTCGCGCTTACCGCCTTCATCCTCTGTGTCATTTTGGTAGGCGCCACTCAGGTCTACGCCGAAGGTGACGCTGCCGTCCTGTCTTCAACTGACGAAATGCAGGCTGGGAACGAATTTAACGACCGCAGTGCTCTCCCGGGCGCTGCGCTCTACGACACCCACTGTGCCACCTGCCACCTTGGTCAAGTCTACAAAGCACCGCATCAAACCTGGCTGGAAATGATGTCCCAAAAAGCCCTTTATAAGACCATGGTAGAAGGGATTATGGCGCCTCAAGCCGCCAAACTTTCGCAGCAGCAAAAAATCGATGTTATTGAGTATCTCACGTCCAAGCGCTACAAAACGGCAGCTAAGGCCTTGCAACCAAGCAACCTTTGTACGGGAGAAGCGTCAGCTTTTGCACAATGGAACACGCAAGAGATCACCGGCTGGGGGCGAGATACCTCACGCTTTGTTCCCGATACGGTTGCAGGTCTAAACAAAGCCGATCTTCCTAAACTGCGACTCAAGTGGAGCTTCGGTTATGCAGGGGCGTTTAGAGCACGCTCGCAGCCGACAATAGCAATGGGGGCCATCTACACCGGCAGCCAGGACGGTACGGTCTATGCGCTTGATCTCGAAACAGGCTGCGTCCGTTGGTCGTTCTCAGCCAGTGCAGAGGTGCGCACTGGCGTTGTTTTGGGTCAACACGGTAGCACGCGTCCCCTGGCGTTCTTTGGCGACATCATTGCTAACCTATACGCTGTCGACGCACTGACCGGAGAGTTAGTTTGGAAAATCAGCGCTGATGATCACCCTAGCGCAACACTCACCGGCACACCCGCTTACCATGAGGGTGTACTTTACGCGCCCGTGTCATCACTAGAGGTCACCGCCGCTGCAGATCCGAACTACCCCTGCTGCACCTTTAGGGGCAAGGTTATGGCGATAGATGCCAGCTCGGGAGCCTCGCAATGGGAAAGCTATACCGTCCCTGATCCAGCAAGCAAGCAAGGCGTGACCAGCGTTGGTACCGCCATACTCGCCCCATCGGGAGCCCCAGTGTGGAACAGCCCCACACTAGACCCCGACAACAACCGCCTGTTCTTCGGCTCAGGGGAAAATTATTCATCCCCAGCAGATGGTAATAGTGATGCCATTTTCGCAGTTCGTATGGACACCGGAGAACGGCTTTGGACTCGCCAAATTTTTTCAGGAGATGCTTGGAACGTCGCCTGCATGATGTCCGTCAACCATCCGAATTGCCCCCCCGAACTGGGACCAGATTACGATTTGGGCTCTAGTCCATTACTCGTCGAAGTGCCGGGTGCCGAGGATTTCATTGTCGCTGGACATAAAGACGGCACCGTCATTGCCTACGATGCCGCCACCGGGGCAAACCGTCAGTGGGTGACCAAAGTTGGACGAGGCAGCATCCAAGGTGGCGTTCATTTTGGCATGGCCGCTGAGGGCGCGCGCGTTTACGCGCCCATCAATGATATGAACGACACACGCAACGGCGAATACTTAGATCCCGCATTGGCCCGCCCAGGTGTTCACGCTATTAACGCACAAGACGGCGCCGTGTTATGGAGTCATGTACAAGAAAACACCTGCGAAGAAGACCGCCCGCTGTGTGATCCAGGCGTCTCTGCTCCACTCACCGCACTGACAGGTGCAGTTATCGCTGGGCATCTGGATGGGCACCTCCGCGCCTACGACGGCGAAACCGGTGAGGTTATCTGGGACTACGATACTAAGCAGGATTTAGACACCGTCAACGGCGTTGCCGCATCGGGCGGTGGCATGAGTGGTGCAGGAGTTGCCGTTGCCCAGGGTCACGTTGTGGTCAACTCGGGTTATGGACTCTACTTTCATGAACCAGGAAACGCACTGTTGGTTTTTGCGGTAGACAGCAGCCCAAAATTGACCGCAAAAAGTGACTGATAAACAGAGCAGTTCAAGTCAATGAGCGCTAAAAGCCAACAGCTCTTTAAGCCCAGCAGAAAGCTGATCGGCTAGCTTTCGGTGTATTGTTAGCGAAACCTTTTGATCTGCGATTTAAACCATCGCTCCTATCATAGCGGTACAACTGAAGGCTGAAATGAAGCCGTGGGGGTTAATAGCCTGGCAGTAACGCTGGTGTAAAAAAGCCGGCAGATGCCGGCTTATTTTGATGCTCTACAACGCCGAAGACTAGCCTTTCAATCGGGGCAGCACCTTCTCAGCGATATAGTTCAAACGGCGATTTCCTGACTCTACGCTTTCTCCGGGAAACTGAGCCCAAAAGTGAATATCTGAGATCATAGGATACGTTTCAATCATAGCTGAGAGTTTTTCGACGGCCATGTCAGCATCCCAAAGTTCATATAAGCCATTATCAATCGCAGACCTCGCATCAGGGAACAAAGGCGTCTGATCTGGTGGCCCAAAAGCGCCCCAACGGATGTATTCGTTTGACTGATAAAGCACGTGCTCTCCCACGTTAGCAGCCTCAGCCTCAGGATCTTCAGCGATGATCGCCCAGCACCCTAAGATAATATTACCCTCTTCCGGCGACTTACCATTATTTTTAAGCGCTTCTACATACACATCCATACCAATCCCACCGGTACAGAGGAAGCCGTCAGCAATCCTTGCTGCACGATCAATAGCCGGAGGCGCCATGCCGCCCAATAAAATTTTGGGGGCCCGCTTTGGCGTTGGCGTAATACAAAGATCACCCACACTAAACCGTTTGCCTTCAAAGTTGACCGGCTCACCTGACCAAGCGCGACGTAAAATTTCAATGCCCTCCTCCACGAGGCTTGGACGGTGTGAAATTTTCCGACCAAACTGTTCAAACTCTAGCTGGCGGTAACCGATACCCACACCAAGATCGAAACGGCCTCCGGTCATGAGCGAGAGTGTTGCAGCATCTTCAGCGATTCGCACCGGATCGGCAATGGGCAACAGCATCAGATTGGTGCCCAGCTTCATGTGCTTTGTTCTAGCACCAATTGCGGCGTGAATCATGAGTGGTGACGGCGTGTAACCATCGTCGCAAAAATGATGCTCAGTCAACCAAACTGAATCAAAGCCCATACCCTCTGCAGCAACAATCTGATCCAATCGCTCCTGGTAAAAAACCTCAAAATCAATCTGCCAGGGCTTGGGGTTACGAAAGTCGTACCACAGTCCGAAATCTACTTGGTTAGTCATTAAAACTCCCTGATCTAATTGGATTCTACAAAGCGAATAAGGCTTTCAAGATAAGCCTCACGTTCTTCAATAAACGGCGCGTGACCACTCTCTGGAAACTCGACCCCCTCGGCCTTGGGATGATTCTCGGCCACCCAACGGGAAATTTCCGGAGCAACAAAACCGTCCTGTCCGCAGATATACGAAAGGATGGGGATATCCAGTTCAGCCATAATGTCACGTTGATCGAGGTGAGCCAGCTCACCCAATGTTGCCGACGCGCGGGCAGCTGAACCAATAAAAGTGTCGCCCATCCAAGTGAGCAACGCATCAGACACTGGCTTGGCAGTGACCGCATGAGCTAGACCTGCCAGAAACGTCACACGATCCGCATTCATTGCTTCTACAATTCCCACCACATCTTCAGCCTTACCGCCTAACGCCAAGTCGGGCTTTTGCGTATAAATCGGACTGGCACCCGCCGTTAGAATTAACGCCGCACAACGCGCCCCCAGAGAATGAGCCGCTCGTGTTGCTACAGCTCCGCCCAAAGACCAGCCGTTGAGGTAGACCGTGCTGAGCGCCAGTGAATCAACAAGTGACACAACATCGGATGCAATTGCATCGATACTCAAATCTGCAAAATCATGATCGGAACGCCCGCAACCCCGATGGTCAATGGTGATTACACGCAAACCTGCGTCCAGGAGCGGAATAAGCACGCTATCCCAGGTACGACCACTCATTCCCCAGCCATGGATCAGTATTAGAGCCTTGTCTCCCGAGCCCACATCCTCAAAGTAAATGGATTTTTCACCGTCGACTTTTAATCGTGCCATGGTCAGTGCCTCGCGTTGATTACATAAAATGTCAGCATTTTTTCGAGGTACTCGAAAAATGCATCAAGATCCAGAGCATCCGCCGCTACTACCCATTGATAGATAGCACCAAACATCATCGAACAATAAATCCCAGCTAACTGCTGGCAATCGATGTCTGCACTGAAGTCACCGGCCTCAACCCCCTGCTCTAACCAGTTGGCGACGTCACGTCGATAAATTTTGTGGTGGTGGGCGAGGCTCGCACGAATGTCGGAAGCTTCCCCTAGGGACTCGTACCAAAGAATATACATCGCTCGCAAATACCCAGACTCGGCGCGGAAAATATCCCGCTGCGCATGAATGGCACAGCGCAAGGCTTCCAATCCAGATTTATCCTTGATGTATTCGGCTATGTGCTGCTTCCAAATATCATCAAACTTATCGAATAGCTCCATCCAAAGACCATCTTTGGAACCGAAACGATAACTCGCTAAACCTCGACTATAGCCGGCATGCTCGCCAATATCTTTGAGGGTTGTTTTTGCAGTACCACGCTCATTGATCAGCTCAATAGCCGCTTCAAACATTTTTTTGTCAGACTGGGCACTGCGTTCTGCCTGCTTGTTCTTAGCCCCCGATGGGTCTGTGGAACTCGCGCCTACAACATTTTTATTCATGGACAAAATGTCCCTATTATTTCCTGGCTCGTACGCTCAATCACGACAAACCTCGATGGTTAATTGATTGTCACTATGCTCTGAACGAAGCTGCTTTTTATCGAGCTTCCCCACGCTAGTTTTAGGCAAACCAGAGACGAAAGACCAATATTCGGGGACCCAAAATTTAGCCACCCGATCTTGCAAAAAGCTCCTGATCTGTTCCGCGGTCGCCGGTTGATCCGCTGTCAGCACAACGACCGCGAGGGGCCGCTCCTGCCATCGTTCATCAGCAATACCAATGACCCCAACTTCGGCCACCCCGGGAGTTTGTAATATGGCATCCTCAAGATCAACCGAGGATATCCATTCGCCGCCAGACTTAATGACATCCTTCATGCGATCAGTAAGCTGGACGTACCCCTGAGGATTAATATGTCCCACATCCCCCGTTCTCAACCAACCGTCTGAGGTAAAGGCATCGCTTTCAATATCAAGGTAACTGCCGGTCACCCAGGCACCACGCAATTGTAGCTCGCCTACAGTTTGCCCATCTTCGGGCAGGCGCTGGTCAGATTCGTCAACGACGCGCACACTCATTCCGGGAACCGGTCTGCCACTTTTCATACGCCACTGTGTTTCTGGAGTATCGACTAGATCTTTTGGTGGATGTGACAACACACACATTGGACTTGTCTCAGTCATTCCCCATCCCTGAATCACAGGCACTCCCCAGCGATCTCGGGCGCCCTCAATCATGGACGATGGCACGGCAGATCCACCGCATACCAAGGCTCGAAAAGAACCCATATGCTCCTCAGTAAGTGACTCATCCCGGAGCAGGTCGCCCAAAATCGTCGGTACCATAGCAGTCAATGTCGGTTGCGATGCCAAGATCATAGATTTTAAATGTTCGAGCTGCGTGTGGGGGCCGGGCATGATCATATCGGCACCCGACATCCAGCCACTGTAAGGGAAGCCCCAGGCATTGGCATGAAACATTGCGGGCAACATCAGAATAGTGTCGCGCTCCTGCACACCAAAACTATCTACAGATCGCGATGCCAAAGCATGGAGGTAGGTCGTCTTATGACTGTAAACAACGCCCTTAGGGTTACCTGTGGTACCACTGGTGTAGCAAATACCGGCCGCTTGCGTCTCTGGAGTTTCAGGCCAGTCGTAATGGCACTCTTGATGCTCAAGAAGGCCGTCCAGACTGACAATTCGCTCATCGTCCAACCCACCCTGAGGGTTGCAAACAATGATGTGCCTAACGCCTGGAATGTGATCAAGCACTGGCCGAAACTGCGCTTCCAGACGACCGTCTACAAAGATACAACGATCGTTCGCATGGTTAATAATGTAAGCAATCTGATCTGCAGCAAGGCGACAGTTGAGCGTATGGAGAACTGCCCCCATACCAGGCGCAGCAAGGTAGATACCTAGGTGGTTTACACCATTCCAGAGAAACGTTCCGACGCGATCTCCACTGCCTACGCCCAATGCCGCCAGGCCATTGGCCAACCGACCCGCTAGTAACTCTACTTCCTTGTAGGACCACCAATGAAGGGACTCACCGTCATAATCAGCGACACGGCTGCTAGCAAAATGTCGAGCTCCAAACTCAAAAAGAGTCCCCACTCCCAAAGGGGTATGCATCATTGTGCTCAGCATACTGGGCTCATTTATTGACATCGCAACAACTACCAGTTTCCGGCTGCGGCCTGCTCGGCCTCAGCTAATAATGCAGGAACATCGTGCTCAAGCCCTGCTGCGTAAGGCGTATCAACTTTACCCTGAACGTAAAGACCGTAAGCACCCTCAATAATAGCCGCCAGCCTCCATGCTGCTAGCGCAATGTAATAGCCCATTGCATCGGTTGAGCGTCCCGTTGCCTCAGACCAAACTGCAGCCAAATGTCTCCGATCTACAACACCAGTTACTCTAGAGATCCCCTGCAAATGAGAGAATGCCGGCGGTTTCGACGCTCGCTTGTCACCCCAAAATAATAGTGCCAGCGCCACGTCCATTGCGGGATCGCCTACAGTTGCCAGTTCCCAATCAATAATGGCTTTGATCTCAGGGGTTTCAGTACTCACCAATGTATTGTCGAGGTGGTAATCACCGTGAATGAGCGCCGGACGCTCTGTCTCGGGCATATTGCTCTGCAGCCACGAACCCAATTCAAAGAACAAAGGAAGCTCTCTCACAGACTGGTCCTTGCGAACTGCTATCCAGCGCTCTACTTGGCGGCTAACGAAATTATCAGGGCGCCCTAAGGTCGACAGATCCTCATTAGGCCAAGCAATGCTGTGCACGTCAGACAGCTGCCGCATCATGTCCTCACCCAACGCATTGGCCGCACTGATTGGATCCCAATCTGGGTTGGGAAGCGTCTCAGTAACCGAGCGGCCATCGATCCATTCTTGAACTAAAAAAGAGCGTCCCATCACGTTGAGATCTTCACACCAGGCCAGTAATTTAGGTGCTTTTACAACACCCTGCACAAGCTTTAGGACCTTAGACTCCCGCTCAATACCTCTTGCAGAATTGGGCGAGATAGCCTCATCAGGCGTTGTCCTGACAACGCAAGATTGCTCATGGGACGAAAAATGCCATGTTAGATTTGAGTTGCCACCGCTTAAAGGCCCCAGAAATTGAACACCAGACCAATTAAGGTTTTCTTCAAGCCAGCGACAAACGGCATCCTGAGGCGTAGTACTCATGGACTCACAACCCCAAAGCTGCACATGAGTCCGCCATCAACCGGCACCGTGGCACCTGTCATGTAGCGACTTTGGGTGACCCAATAAACGACCTCAGCAACCTCCCTGTCCTGGCCAAGTCTGCCCATAGGAATCTTGGCTTTCATATTATCCATCGCCGCATCAGTCAGGCCCGATGTCATGTCAGTCAATACCAAACCCGGAATAACAAGATTGACCGTTATCCCCTGCTTAGCCATTTCAATCGCGAGAGCATTGGTCATTCCGGAAAGGCCCGCCTTCGACGAAGCGTAAGCTACGTCTCCCGGAAAACCGCGAAACCCCACGACAGCACCAATATTGATAATGCTAGAACCCGACCCCATGTGAGGCTTAGCAGCTCTAATCATATTGAGAGCCCCGGTAAGATTAACGTTGAGCACAGTTTGCCAATCCTCGGGACTGAGCCGTTCCACTTTACCCCCACGATGTACCCCAGCGTTATTAACCACGACATCGATACGTCCGAATGTAGCAATGGTCTCGTCAACCGCACTTTGGGCAGCTGCAACGTCACTCACGTCAGCCTGAATCGCTATGGCACCCGGGCCAAGACGGCCAGCAGTGCTTATCGCCTCTTCACCTCGGGCAATCACTACCACCCGGCATCCCTGCTCGTGAGCTCGGGCGGCAATTGCTGCCCCAATACCTCGGGACGCGCCAGTGATCAGCCATACCGGTTGATTGCTAGGGTCACCGCTCATTTTCTTTCTCCAATTCCAACGCCATGGTGTTTTCAAGTTCTGATTGGGTTAAACTTGTTCGGAACAAGTTTAAACTAGCTAGGAACTTTAACAACCCCATTGAGTGCAGCAAATTCTTCGCCGGAGCCTGTGGAGCCTGCAAAGAAGCCCCATTGAAGGGACTGATGCACATTGCTTGTTTGCGTTAAGCAAGTCTACACTTATCATTACATAACTCGGGCCCGGCCGCACCTTTGAACTGCAGACACCCCTCTGTAAATCCGAGAGAGAAAACTGGGCTTAACACGTTGGATTGAGGAGAGTACCCATGACATGGTCGTTTGAAACAGACGCCGACTTCCAAGAGTCACTTGATTGGATTGACACCTTCACTAAGGAAGAAATTGAGCCTCTGGACTTGGTCTTTCGGGAACCAGGGGATCCTTGGGATCCCAACTCACCTGCGGCGGCAGCTATGGCGCCACTGCGTGAAATTGTCAAAGCCAAACGCCTTTGGGCATGCCACCTCGAGCCTGAACTCGGTGGCCAAGGTTACGGTCAAGTTGCTCTGGGTCTTATGAATGAAATCCTAGGAAGAAGCCGTTTTGGCCCCAGTGTATTTGGCTGCCAAGCGCCTGATTCAGGTAACGCGGAAATACTGGCGAAGTTCGGTACCGACGATCAAAAGGAAAGATTTCTTAAGCCTCTGCTGAATGCAGAAATCGCTTCTTGCTACTCCATGACCGAGCCTCAAGCTGGCGCCGATCCCGGCGAGTTTTTATGCACCGCAACCCGTGATGGCGATGAGTGGGTAATCAATGGCGAGAAATGGTTCGCCTCCCATGCACGCTTTAGCGCCTTTTTGCTTGTCATGGTCGTCACCAATCCCGATGTGCCTATCCATAAGGGTGCATCAATATTTTTGGTCGAACAGGGCACACCGGGCATGGATATCATCCGAAACTCGGCCGTAGGACCCTACGTAGAACAAGGCGACGGCGTACATGCTTACATCGAATTTAAAGACTGTCGCGTTCCAGCTAACAATCTACTGGGAGAAGAAGGCGATGGCTTTTTAGTCGCCCAAACACGCCTAGGTGGCGGTCGTGTACACCATGCTATGCGCAGCGTTGGCGTCATTCGCAAGGCTATTGACATGATGTGTGAACGCGCTTTGAGTCGAAAAACAAAGGGTGAACTCCTTGCTGACAAGCAGATGACCCAAGAGAAGATAGCCGACGCCTACACCATCATGATGCAGTACCGGCTTCATGTTTTATATACCGCTTGGCTTATCGACAAGCACAAGGAATATAACCGCGAGGTACGCAAGGAAATCGCTGCAATTAAAGCCGCCACGCCTAAAGTGCTGCTGGAAGTCGTTTCCCGCGCCATGCACCTTCACGGCAGTTTAGGCAGTTCGGACGAAACCCCGCTGGCACACATGTGGGCGAATATCCCCGAATTAGGCGTTGTCGATGGGCCGACGGAAGTGCACAAAATAGCGGTCGCTAAAGGCGTACTGCGCGATTACGCGCCGTATGACGATTTATTCCCCTCGTACCATACCCCCACGCAACGCGCCAAAGCTTTAGAAAAATATGGCCATTATCTAGAGGGCTGAGTATCACTTTGGGCAGCTGCAGGTTGAGCTGATGCACCTTGGGGGCATCCAGCCTGCGGCTTCAAAGCCCCAAAAAGAGTACATAGCAGCGCTATTAGAATCCCCAAGCCCAATGCCCGGGATAGGAGTTAATACTATGAGATTCTTGAAACTCATCACGTTATTTCTGGCAGCCCCGACGGTGTTGCAGGCCTCCCCCGCTGCCGAAGTATTGTATGAGGAACGCTGTGCCGCTTGCCACAGTAGCAGTTTGCGTGGATCCGCCCACGGTGCGGCATTAGCGGGCAAACCCTTCGTCGATAAATGGCGCGACCAAGATGCGCAGGCGCTTCTTAACCTGAGTGTAAGCAGCATGCCTCCAGGCGAGTCACACAGCCTGTCGCAACAACAGCATATTTCACTGATTCAATACATTATCGAGCACAATGCCTCGTCGCTGGGTGACACAACCTTATTGGCGAGTGCAGCGGCTCTAAGAGTAAGCAAGGGCGATGCAGAACCGGAAGCCGTCGAATTCTCTGGGGCCGATGCCGTCATGGACATGGCGCGAAACGCAGGTCAGTTTGAACCACGAACGGTAAAAGACTTTCGCCCAGTCACTACTGCTGATATCAATACCCCCCCAGACGAAGACTGGCTTAACTGGCGCCGCACACCGGATGGTCATGGGCACAGCCCGCTGCAAAGTATTAACCGAACCAATGTTCAACGACTGGGTTTAAGCTGGTCGATCGCTATGCATCGAGGCAGCAACCAGGGCACACCACTGGTGAGGAACGGCATCATGTTTCTGACCCACCCCAACAACAAAATACAGGCAATTAACGCTGCCTCAGGCGATCTTATTTGGGAATATCAATATGTATTCCCAAAGGGTTCAAGGCTACTTGGTGGACCAACGCGTAACATAGCTATTTATGAAGATCGCTTATTTCTTGCGACCTACGACGCCGCCGTCGTGGCCATTGATGCGCGTAGTGGTCAGCAGTTGTGGCGCAGCGAAAAAGCCGATTATCGCGAAGCCTTTACCCATAGTGCTGGACCCATCATCGCCGATGGCATCGTGGTCAGCGGCATTAATGGCTGCGAGCTGTTCACTGATGATGGTTGCTTCATTACAGGACACGACCCTGCGACCGGAGCAGAGTTGTGGCGCACCTCGACCCTAGCCCTCCCGGGCTCTCCTGAGTTTGAGAGCTGGGGAGAGATTGCAGCAGATCGGCGAGGCGGCGGCGACATGTGGATTGCGGGTTCCTACGATGCTGAACTAGAACTCGTCATTATTGGCACTTCACAGCCAAAGCCCTGGGCGGCGGTGAGTCGAGGGATGTCTACAGGTGATGCCGCCCTCTATACCAACTCCACCTTGGCCATCGATCCCAAAACAGGTGAAATCGATTGGTACTTCCAACACATACCGGGCGAGACCATTGATATGGAGGTCGGGTTTGAGCGAATTTTGACCACCACCAACGGCGTCCCTGTGGTCATGACAGTCGGTAAAGACGGCATCCTTTGGAAGCTTGATCGTCGAACCGGCGAGTACATTGACCTCATGGAAACCATGGAGCAAAACATATTTATCGTGAATCGAGACACAGGTGCCCTGTCATACCGCAACGATATCGCTGAGGCAAATATCGGGGACACCTTCACAGCCTGCCCCGGTATTTATGGCGGCCACAACTGGCAATCAGCGACCTTTGACGCAACTGCGCAGCTGCTTTTTCTACCGGTTCACCAACTCTGCTCCGACATGACGCCGCGAGCAGTAGACCTAGGCCCCGGTGGCGGAGGTTATGGCGCAGACGTGGCCACCTACCCTATGCCAGGCAAAGAACAAGCCGTGGGCAAACTCATCGCTGTCGACGTGGTTAACATGAAGCAGGTGTGGGAGGTTGAGCAGGCCGCCCTATTCCTCAGTGGCGCCTTAACAACCGATGGTGGCCTGCTCTTTATCGGCGATCTCGATCGGCGGTTTAAAGCGTTGGACACACAGACAGGGAAAACCCTGTGGTCAACTCGCCTGCCCGCACCGGCACACGGCTACCCCATTACCTATGCCGCCAATGGCCAGCAGTTTGTGGCGATTCAAACCGGCATTGGCGTATTTCGCGCGTTGACCGCAGTGCTATTCCCAGAAATCTATCAACCCGCTGATGGTCAGGGGCTGTTCGTATTTTCGCTCAATAATCAGTAACCGGAGTTGCGCCGTACGCGTTGGCACCGCCGCAGCCCCGAACCAACAGGCATCATGATGGGCCTGACGTCAGACCCAAGGAGAACGGCAATCGCCGTTGCCATTTACACCGCTAAACCGCGGGTTGGAAACCAGCCCGCCACGCTTGGGTAAAACCTGAAACCCTTAACAAATCAAGTTTAGCGGGCAGTGGCAAGTAGCCATCTGGAATACACCCAAGTTTGGCCTCCAACTCACCCAGCGACTAAAAATCGCCCTCGACGGTCGTCAGACCTAGAGCATCCCAATCCAGCATGCCGCCGCGGTAGTAGTAGATTTTATCCGCAGGAAACCCGTCCCGAATCATGGCACGCATCGCTGTTGGGCTTTGGGGACAAACGGGACCATTGCAAAACCCCACCACATTCATGGCACCCCCGCAGTCCCAACCCGAAGCGCCCTTATTACAGCCCAGCTCATCCATGCGCATGGCTACCTCGGTGTAAGGGATATTCACTGCGCCGGGAATCGTAGCGTCTGAAAACCAGTCCTCAGTGCGCATATCCACCAAGATAAAGGTGGGATCATTGATGGCATTGAGCACCTCAATTTCAGTCACCGGCACAATGCCTGGCTCGGGCACCAGCGGCTGCAACCAGCCTTTATTTTTTGCACAAGGGGTCATTTGCCGAGTAATCGGCAACTCCTCTCCTGAGGCCAAAGTGGCGACAAACACCTTGTCCTCACCCACAATCCTCAAATTCTCTGCCTGTACCGAGACCGCTAACACCGCAGTACTGAGCAACATGATCACCGCAATTAATCGTCTCATCAAAAGATCTCCCATTAGGATTCAAGCGATTTTTCCACTAAAGCATATTTGTTTTTAGTCTTTAGATATAACATAAAAGCATAATGGACTGACCGGGTAAACCCATCAAGCTCGGTCATTAATTACCGCACCGTGCGAACGCTTAAACACAACGGCTAAAATTCAACCCTGCCACCGATTTAACGGTCGGTTTTGCAACGGTCAGTAACCTTAAACAAAGGGAGTGTTAAACTGATGCCGCCTATACCGCCGAGAGCCTGTCGTTGCTGAACTTTGCTACCCCCTCAAAACTTTACGCCATCGTTGTTGACGCGTGTTACTGCCACCTTTTTTGCGTTGCAAAAGCGTTCCGTAAAGCGCCAACACGATCGTGATAACACGACTTCTCAAGGTCTCGCTGGCTTTATTTGCCATCTCACCTTTGGTTAATGTGGGGCCAGTCAATGTCACCGCGCTATTACTTCTGCTAGCCAGCGTCCTGCAGCTGTCCACCCAACCACAACAGTTTTCTTTGTTTTGGAGGCAATACTGGGTTTTCATGCTGACGATGGTGGCCCTAACGAGCGCGTTTCTGTTGTCAAATCTGCTCAATAAAAACCCGAACACGTTAGACGCTACCTTTGCACAAAGCCGATGGCTTCTGCTGCTTGCGTTTGCTGCACCGGCATTGGTCTACAGTATGAAAATGAAGGACTGGCGTGACGTCGTGTATTTTTCCGCCTCGATCACACTCGTGTTCACCATAGTTTATCTCGCAGATGCATTTACCTATCTGAAACTAGAGTCCAATTTGATATTAGACGTCATCGATGCCCAGCGCAGTGACCTGCTAAGACCCTCTTGGGTCTTCAATCCCCATCCGTTCTCACGGACTTTAATTGCTGCAATGCTGCTATTGCTCGGGTGCACTCTCGTGTCTAACCGGGGAATATTACGCGTCATTTTCTGTCTTGGAATCCTAGGCCTTGGCACTTTACTGGTCTTAGGTGCCGTGCGAACCGCATTCATTGCCGTCGCCGTGCTAGCTTGCTTAAGCGTATTTTTATACCGAGGCAAGAGACTGCTAAGCAGTTTGAGCGCAGGACTGCTTCTATGCGTTGTGGGGCTTTGGTTTAGGGGTCAACTCTTTCCAATGGATCAAACCGATAAGAGCCTTGGGCTTCGTGAAGCACTCTTTGAACAGGGCGTTAACGCTTTTTTGGCAACACCTTGGTTTGGCGGCGGCTATCAGGCGGCTAGAGCCATTAGCTGGCCCTCTGAATTACAACAGTTCGCCGGCGCACAAACTATGGCAACCACCAATACGCATGTGCAGTGGCTGGAAATGCTAGTTAGCTACGGACTTCTGGGAGGACTACTTTTTACAGCGCTTTGGCTGCTCAGCGGCTGGCTGATACTAAAGGCATCTATTCAGGGTTTCGGCACACGAAAACTGGCTGGGGTTCTGCTATTCCTAAACTGGACTAGTTTAACGATCGCGAGCTTCACCACCGTTTACCGCGAGTCTGAGTGGGCGCTTTGGCTAGTAACACTGATTGGCTCTCTCAGCCTGATTGAGCTGCAAAAAAAATCGAGTGGCGGAACTCCCACCCTGAAAGAGACGGCTAGCCTTTAGACCCGAGTAGCACTCTGCAAACGCTCACTCAAAACAAAGGCTGAACTTAAACTTTACAGCGCCGCTGGTGGCCGCCGCCAACATGCAACCGGAGATTAGGCTAGGAGCAACCGAACCGTTTTTAGCGCTGATAGCGTTGCCCCATTGATGCTCTGTCACACGCCCCTACAACCCACTCTTACCTGCCTCTCGGAGTATGGGCTGATATTCGGCAAAGTTAGGGTCTCCCGGCTTTGACCCCGTCGTCAGACCTGCATCAATCGCAATCGTTTGACCATTCACATAGCCCGATTCATCTGATGCCAACCACAGCACTGCATTAGCGACATCTTCGGGCATACCTGCACGCCCTGGCAAAGGCGATAGTTCAGCAAATGTTGGGAGCGCCTGCTCAATCCCATCAGGATCACCCACGGTAGCCGCTGCCGCCAAGGGTGTGGCTATAAGCCCAGGTGCCAAACAATTAACCCGCACACCAAAGGCGCAAGCTTCTGCCGCCAAATTTTTGGTGAGGCCCACTACGGCATGCTTAGCCGCCGCATAGGCATGAGGGCCCAGCCCCCCCATCACTCCCGCGGTGCTACTCATACTGATAATGGAGCCACGTCCTGCACGCTTCATGTGGCCCGAGGCGTGCTTCATGCCATAGAAAACGCCGTTTAAAAGAATATCTAAAGTGAACTTCCACTCATCAGTAGGCGTCGTATCCATAGGACCAATAGCACCCACGATGCCCGCATTGTTAAACATCACATCAATGCGACCATGGGTCGCGATGGCCGCATCAACCAAACCTTTAACATCCTCCTCTCGGGTGACATCACAGCGCAAACCCATCGCTTGACCATTGAGCGACTCAACGAAACTCGCCAAGCGATCCTCTTGAATATCGCCCAGCACGACCTTAGCGCCATGTGCCACTAACTTTTCTGCCGTCGCTGCGCCAATACCACTCGCACCACCAGTGATGACAGCCACCTGCCCTTCCAGTCGTCTTTCCATTTGCTGCACTCCTAAATCTTGGCGATTATCGCTGACTATACTGAGGGTAGTTGATATACAAAATCATCGGGAAAACGCTGACCCACGACGCTGGCATCCAGAGCAGACATACCCCGTGCCGAAGGTGGATCAAGACGCATCCAATCGGTCATGCCGGTACGGTGGATAATTTTCCAATGACCCCCACGCAGCTCAAATTTATCGAGGTATCTACCGCCAACAAAAAAGTCCATCTCTGTATCAAAGGCGTCGGGACCCGCCAGGGGGTCACCGGCCCCACGCATCTTATGAAACGCCGTGAAATAGGTTTCGACATGGGCCGTAGTTTCCCCAGTCAGTTCTATCAGCGTATTACCTAATTGATGGTGTGTTCGCGCATGAGCTTTCAAAACAGCCATCGCGTAGCGCACAAAATCCCCCGGGTCATCGTCAGTAGCCAATCTATCAGGCGCCGAAGAGGGCCCCTCATAGAAGTGGTTATGCGTTGACTCAGGATGAAATAGTGTCCTCAACAGCGCCTCGTCGAGACGGTCAATGGCCCGCGCGTAACGGACCACTACCTCGAGAATTTCCTGCTTCGCCAATAACTGGGAGATAGCGTCGCTCACGGCTTTATTCCCCGAAGTTCCAGACGATCTCCGCGCCAATGGTTCTTGGGGGACGCGTTGCTGCATATGACCAGAGGCCCGCCACATCGTAACCGTGGGTGTAACCATCCTCATCTGAAAGGTTACGGCCAAACACGCTCAAGCGGAGATCATTAATTTCCCAGTTAACCGACGCATCGAGCAGATGCTGACCGTCATTCTTGAGTTCTGGTGCATTCGTTACATTAACGTAGTGCTCGCCTAAGTAATGGTATGCGCCACGAACCCAGACACGACCGCTTGCCGTGGGCCACTCATAGGTCGCGTCAACGGTTCCCGTCAAATCAGGGGCACGGCGAAACTCGAGGTAACTAAAGTCGACCTCTTGGCCACTTTGTAAATCGGTATACCCAAAGCTGTCGTATTCGGTGTCGAGGTACCCTACGTTGGCACGTAGTGTAAGACCTTCACCAATAATTGCCTGAGCTTCCAGCTCTACACCCCAAATTTCGGCTTCTGACGCGTTGGTGACAACCGTCTTCTGACCTGTTCCGGTATCTGAAGGCAGCTGCAGCTCTTCCTGCTTGTCGTCGTAAACCATGTAGAACACAGCACCATTAAATCGCAACCGATTGTCAGGGCTCTGATGCTTGAAGCCGAGTTCAAAGTTATTCACCGTTTCTGGATCGTACGGCTGTGTCGCCTCCTCTGGCGAATTGACCCGCCCGTTAAATCCACCCGAGCGGTAACCCGACGAATAGGTGGCGTAGGTCATCAGGCTATCACTGAGCTCATAGCGCAGGCTCGCACGCGGCGTAAATTCACTCCAAGATTCATCTGCGTTCGCGGTCACGTTGCCCGTTTGTTCGGTGCTCTTTTCATCTTTCGTATAGCGACCGCCAAAGTTCAGAGTTAAGGCGTCGGTAATACGCCAATCAACATCAGCGAAAAGTGCTTGTGACTCGCTCTCTTGCCGCGTTTTCTGCAATATATCCAGGATAGTGCCGGGAACAACAAAGCCTACCCAAGAGCGCAATGGGATCTCATATTCGGAGTCCCAGAGATAAGCCCCCACAACGGCATTAACAGCACCACCGTTGTCCCAGGCCAATCTGAGCTCGTGGGACTTCTGCTCGTAGGTCGCTGGGCGAGTCGTCCCGTATAAAAAGTCAGGGGTTCCATCCCAGTTAGAAATTATCGTCTCGTCAGACTCATAACTACCGAAAACATAGTCGACACTAATAGCATCGGTTGCTTGCCAGCGCGCTTCTATGATGTGCGTATCGGCATCAAATGTGGCCGCCATATCAGCTTCTACAGCCTGATCGGGGCTAGAAAAGGCAATGATCTGATCGCCTGGATCGGGGGGGATGTAACCCACGTTAGCGGTTTTACGTCGATCACCCGTGATCGTTGAATCTACGCTAGGAGAACAATAGCCATAGCCTGAGCAGAAGACATGGCGCGCTTGCCCGGTATTCAGCAAAGGAGGCGTATCTTGGTCAGTTTCCTCAAACTGCCCCGTGTATTCGAGTTCAAGATTATCGGTGGGTGTCCAAAGAATATTCGCACCAAAGGATTGGTAATCATTGCGACCGACATCGCGACCGATTTCGTCATTGTCATAGTAACCTTTACTTTGGTCGCGCTTCGCCGCAGACAGTTTCACGCCGACGTTGTCCCCCAGACCAAAGTTAAAAATACCGTCCATGTAATAGGTGTCGTACTCCTCATAGCCTGCACGAATCTTGCCGCCCAGCTCTCCAGTAGGCTTGCTACGAGTGATATTAATAATGCCGCCAATTGTGTTACGGCCAAACAGGGTTCCCTGTGGCCCCCTAAGCACTTCCATGCTTTCTATGTCGATACTGCGCAGCAGACTGCCCGCATTCGAACCGATAAACATTCCATCAACTATGACACCAACAGCGGGGTCGAAGTTTTTTTCAACATCGGCAACACCCACACCTCGGATAAAGATTGCAGCAACCCCACCGGGCCCTTGAGCGGTATCATCAATGACAATGTTAGGTGAAATATTGGCAAGATCGGTAATGTCCCGAGCGAACTGGCCTTCAATTTCAGACTTCGTCAACGCACTGACGGAAAAGCCAACATCCTGTAAGTTCTCAGAGCGCTTGCGAGCTGTAACGACCACCTCTTCGAGGGCCATTTCCTGCGCTTTTAATTCTACCGTTGCTGTTGCTGAAACAATGCCAGCGAGTACTGCAATTGCTAAGGGATGCTTTTTCATATCGTTGCTCCGGTGATAATTTTATTTATAAATTATAGTTACAGTGGAACCTTGGTCGGCTAATCCATTTGAAAATTTTGCTCTCAAACGTAGCGGGAAGTTGTCTCTATTCGGGCTTGCTCAGTGTGTCTCCCTTAAAACTATTGAAATAATGAATGGCGACATCACGTCGACGAATTTTCCAAATACCCTGACGACGTTCAACCTGATCGGTATACGTGGCTCCCACAAACGTCGCATCAGGACTACCCGCTAATAGGCCGGTACAGTCCACGTCGCAGCACGCTGTCGCGTGATCGGGATCAGAGAATTCCACGACTTGATTGGAGGTAATGTGTTGACTCATATCCCACGCTGGCCATAGCACATCGTGAAGTGCACTCAGAATGCCGCCATGCCCAGCGAAATCACCGAAGGGCGGGCCAATAGCCCAAACGCAGTCTTCCCACCATATACTCAGAAAGCGCGCTTCATCGCGTTTATCAAAACCGTGGCAGTAGAGTGAGGCGAGGTCCTCAATCGCTTGACGGCTTTCTAACCGGTCAATCTTTGACTGCAATTCGTCAATGTCCACTGCGATGGCCCCCTCATGTCTGACCCAGCACACGTCTGCCACATACTTTTTGTAGCATGATGCTTCTAGCACCCTACTTCCTAACAGCTTGGCGGTATTTTTATTTGGCCGCCGCCGCGCTGAGCGGCTTGTTTGTCACTAGCAAGCTAAAAAAAAGCGAGACTTTCGTCAACCCCTCTTTAGCCTTCAGGCCAGCTTTTTTTCTGCTTTTATTTTTGCCACCGGCTGTTCAAGGGGCAAAATCTGCAAAATCTCTGGCTGCATTTGCGCTTTTCGCTCATCGGGAGGCGATCCATAAAGTGTTGTTCGCTGTAACGGCAAGCGATCCGCCTCAAGGATTGCTGATTGCATGGCCGCTGGCGACCAGCACTGACCATGGCCCGCCCCGGCAGCACGAGAAATACTTTCATTCATGAGGCAGCCGCCCAGGTCATTTACGCCGAGCTCCAGACAATGCAGAGCCTCTGTTGGTCCCAGCTTTGTCCAGGAGGCCTGAATATTCTGAATGACATCACCAAGAACTATTCGCGCGATGGCATGCATACCCCGCGACTCCTCCCTCGTGGGCCCCGGTCGAGCCTGCCCTCGACGATAAAGGGGCGCCTCCCGAGCCACGAAAGGCAGTGGTACAAATTCTGTAAAGCCCCCTGTTTGAAGTTGTAACTGACGTACCGCTAACAAATGCGTCGCCCAATGCTCTGCATGGTCTACATGCCCGAACATAATTGTTGCTGTGGAGCGCAGCCCGACCCGGTGTGCGGCCGCCATAGTATCCAACCACTGGCGGGCACTGAGCTTGTCAGGGCAAATTTTCGCGCGCACCTGATCGTCTAATATTTCCGCCGCGGTCCCGGGAACGGTATCTAATCCAGCTTTCATCAAAATCCGCAGGTAATCATCAATACCCAGCCCAAGTGTCTGAGCCCCATGGTGCAACTCGAGGGGAGAAAAGGCATGCACATGTAAACCAGGCTCAGCAGCTTTCACCGCCTCTACGATTGTGCGGTACGTATTGCCGTCGTACCCAGGATGAATTCCTCCCTGCAAGCAAACCTCCGTGGCCCCCAGGTCCCAGGCCTCAGAAGCTCGGCGGGCTAACTCGTGGCCCGTTATATCGTAAGGGCGCTCTCGCCCCTCTGACTTAGGAAGTCCTTTTGAAAACGCGCAGAACGCGCAGCTGTATTTACACACATTGGTATAGTTAATATTACGATTAACGACGAAAGTAACTGTCTCCCCTACCTGCTCCGAACGCAGCTCATTTGCGCACTCATAAACCGCTTCTCGATCTATATCAACGGTCTGAAACAGACGAACAACATCACCGTGCTCCAAAGCTTCACCGCGGCGTCGGCGACCGAGTAGTTTCAGAATCTCACGATCCTGAGTCAGCAGAACAGGACTCATCGAGACCGATTGGGAACCTAACTCAGGCTCGCCGGGGCGCCATTTATCCGAGCGTACTCGCCCCTCAGAATCTGTGACCTCTAAACATCGAGGACGTATGCGGTCGTCTAGCCAGCTGGGGTCACTGAGATATTTAGCATAAACCGGCAACCGCGCCTTCAATATTTTTCCCGCCGCCTCCGTGGCCGCTGACAGTCGGATAATTTCCGGCCAAGGTGCCTCGGGATTGACGTGATCGGGAGTTACAGGTGAAACACCACCCCAATCGTTTAACCCTGAATCCGCGAGCTCTTGAAGGTCTTTCGGAGACAAATTGGGAGGAGCTTGAATGCTGATATCAGCTGGCAAAATCAATCGAGCAGCCGCAATTGTCCAAAGCAATTCCTGTATCGAGACATCGGGCCAACTTGCCATTCGAGTCCCGCTTTTGGCACGGAAATTTTGAATAATAACTTCTTGAATGTGTCCATACTGGGCGTGCAACCGCGCAATATTTTTTAAATCACTAATGCGCTGAGTGCGGTTCTCACCGATGCCCAAAAGCAGCCCCGTCGTAGTGGGTATTTTTAGGCGCCCAGCGCGAGCAAGTGTTGCCAGCCGTCGCCAGGGATTTTTATCGGGGGAGCCAAAGTGCGCACCATCCCGCGCCAGCAGCGCGGGTGAACCCGACTCAAGCATCAAGCCAAAAGACCCCATGACTGGGCGTAACTGTGCTAACTCAGTGCGAGAGAGTGTCCCCGCGTTCACGTGTGGAATTAACGTTGTCTCTTTGATGATGAGCTTACAAGCAGCAACGACATACTCAACCGTACTTGAGTAACCGTTTTCCTTCAGCCACTCCCGAGCCGCCTTATAACGGAGCTCAGGTTTTTCACCGAGCGTGAGTAACGCCTCAGTGCACCCTGCAGCTTGCCCTTCCCGGGCCACCGCCAAAACCTCATCAAGGGTCATATAAGCCGCTTTCAGCCGACTCGGAGGCTGCGCAAACGTGCAGTAATGACAAACATCGCGGCAGAGTTGCGTGAGTGGTATGAACACTTTGGGGCTGTAGGTAATCACTCGACCAAAACTGTCATCGCGCAGTTCCCGCGCATGACTGATCATGGCGGCAAGCTCTGTCGTTGCCTCAACGGACACAGCTCTATCCCACACCCGACTTTCCCTTGGCCTCAACACGATATGTTCGCATTTTGCTGAGTAGAGACGGGAGCTTGTATCCGCCACATCACGCCTGAACTGCGTGCCGCTAACACCCATTTTTGTGTTGCTGGACCTAAAGACATCGCCGCATTTCGGCCCCACAACAGCGCATGCAATCCAGCCGGCGTATCTACATCAAAGGACAAGCCGGGCCTTTCCAGAACGACACGACGGTCGCTGCAAATGTTGCGCCTATATTCTCGAAAGCTGTTACCACCAAAACGAAAGACTGGTATGTCATCAGCGCTGAACGCCACAGCATTGGTCCCGACATTTTGATCATCGGGACAAATCACCGTCTTGCCTTTATCAAAAGCGGTGCTTAACGCCTCCAGGTCCGCAGCAGCTAGCCCCGGCAAATCACCAAATACAACAATAATCCGTTCGCCAAAAAGCCTATCGATACCCGCAGCGAGGATCTCGTTAAGACCAACACCGCCACACTCGTCCTCTCGGATAACTTGCAATTTTGACGCCGCAGGCAGCATAGGTGGCCAACCAGGCCCCTGAAGAATAGTGAGTGAACGGCAATCGGACCAAGCGAGCAATGTTACGACCACATCTTGTACCATCGCCAACATCAAGTCGCTACGCTGACTATTAGTCAGCACATCAGCAAGGCGGCTCTTAGCCTTGGGCAACGCCTTCAGGGGCAACACTACGTCAAACAAAACGTTTTACTTCCTCAATCAGCTGGCCAGCCAGCGCTATTTTTTGTGTCGTATCTGTCATCATGGTGTCACATGTAAATACACGTTCACCGCGTAACCGTAGCACCTCCGCGGCGTCTTGATCTCGTCTGTCTAAAACCCAAAGGTCAACCAGTCCTGGATGCAATGTCTTCATTTCATCCACCCACGATAACGCGGTCGGCTCCAGCCCTCGGTCAGCCATCATTTTTGCGAGAGGCCCTTTAATAGCCGCTCCATCAACAATGGGAGCGACTGCCACAACCTGAGCAGCACGCGTCAACGCTTCAACAATACCCGAAATGGCCAACATAGGGGCCAGACTGAGATAAGGGTTTGACGGACCCAAAATAACGCAGTCGCAACCTGCTTGGAGAAAAGCAAGCAAATCAGGCGCTGGAGCGGCCTCGATCGCGCCTTGATATTCTAGCGATTCGACCTTGGGCTCACACCGGCGCCCAACAAAATAAGATTGAAAGTCTAAGTCACCCTCCGCCGTTGTAAGAACCGTACGAACTGATTGTTCTGAAGCGGGCACAATCTGAAGTCCTCGAATACCGAGTCTCTCAGCAAGATTGCCTGTAATGCATGTCAAACTTTGCCCCGCATCTAGCCCTTCACGACGCAAAAGGTGCATGGCAATATCACGATCGCCCAACTGAAACCAGCTAGGCCCCCCTAAGCGCTCCACCTCGGCAAGCACTGACCAGCTCTCACTCTCACGCCCCCAGCCGCGTTGCGCATCAATCGCGTCCGAAACTGCGTACAGAACACTGTCGGTATCGGGGCATACCAGCAACCCAAGATGCTCGAAGTCATCACCCGGATTCGTAAGTACTAAAGTTTCGGCGTGTTGCACAAGCCCATAGAAACCCCGAGCCAATCTGGCACCACCCCCGCCACCCGCTAGGAGCACTGTCCTAAGCCGCGGACTCATCGAAACATATCTGCCGAATGAGGGCGCAATAAGGCACGCGAACTCCGCGGTTCACCAGAAGATCGTGGACAGCCTCGAATCCAGACAACCGGATTTCCCTCAGCAGCCTCGCCCTGCACTAGCGCAGCTGCAGCGGCGAGACCATCTGCCGTAGCGGGTTCAGTCACTCGAAGCTCATTGCCATAAAGATCCCGTTCGCCAACCTGATTCCAGAGCGGGTCAAGACCCGCAACGCCGATCGCATGACCCGTCGTTCCCAGGCGCCACGCCCGGCCCATACTGTCGTTAATAATGACCGGAACTTCAAATCCGTAGTTCTTGGAAAACCGCTGATTAAGACCAGAGGCACTGGCGTCTGGGTCTTGGGGCCATAACAAAACCCGCTCCTCGTCATCCTGAGCAATATTTGAGGCATCGATGCCAGCGTTTGCAAGCACGTGCCCACAGCAATGCTCTGCAATAATAAGGCCTGGGCGAGAACGTACAATTGCTCTCGATTCCGACAAAATGAGCTCTACCAAGCGCGCATCCTTCCCCGTCTCAGCCGCAAGATCAGTCGCTGCAACACCCGGTGAAACTGATGCCAAGGCGACCAATCGATCCTCAGCCTTTGACACTATTTTCTGGGCGATCACTAAGATATCACCGGGCTCGGGTGAGAGCGCTTGCCGCGCGGTCGCAGAAACAATCAAAGCCACCAGATCGTCGCCTGCAGTCACCCTGGGCAAATGCTCAACCGCTGTAAGAGTAAGCGTTGCTGGCATTAGGCCATCAAACCCCAGTTATACGAATGCCTGCATGGGTTTTATACTGCTTATTGATGTTGATGAGTATAGACGTCAGCGCCTCAGCCGCGGCGGCGTTATTGATCATGCCCGCGTGAAAGCCCCTCACATCAATAATTTGCAGAATATCAATCACCTGTTGCCGGGCTTCTTTGTTGTTGCCTGTAACGAGAACATCGCAGTCTATAGTGCCGTCACTATTAAGATGTGCGGCCGCCACGTTCTGCATTGCACTGACAACGCGCACATTGTCGCCTAGCGCAACTTGCGCCAACTGGCCTGCGCTACCGCCCTCTGGCAGCTGCACTCTTGCAACTTTTGGGGGCACCAGAGGCACGGTCACATCGACCACGACCTTGCCCTGAACAGCCTCATGTATGCTCTCTAATGTGGCGCTGTGTGCGGAAAAAGGTACGGTGACAAAAACTAGGTCCGCTGCAGTTGCCGCTTCAGGATTGCTAGCGCCCGATACCTGTAGCGCTCCCCACCCCGATGTCTCCCCCAAGTTTTTAAGCGCTTCAGCAGCACCCTGTGCCCCACTTTCATTGCGGGAGCCGACAATGACTCTAAACCCTGCTCTGGCCAATCGACGGGCCAAACCCGTACCAAGATCGCCGGTGCCACCAATGATGCCCACCGTTATTGCACTTGTTTCCACGATAAAATCCTCTTCATGACCTGCTATGGTTGACAAGCCCTAACGGCTTGCAGTTGTATAGTGTTACTAAGAGACTTGCTGAACACAAGTAAGTTTAGCAAACTCCGCCTTAAGTCAGCCAATTCGCCCAGCATTATAATGGGCCTGCGGCAGGAAAAGAGATGGCTGCGAGTAACCTAAACAGAGGTGCAACCGTTGAAAACTAACGGTTTGAACCCGAATTACTCTTCTGTGCCATCGTTTTCACCAGATGCCACGTTGGATCGACCTAAAGAATCAACAACACTGCCCATGACAAAGTAGAGATTTTCAAGAGGGAACGAAGAATGCAATCATCACAAACCACCGATTTTGACGCCATTGTCGTAGGCGCAGGCTTCGCAGGTGTAGCGCTCACCCACTACTTACGCGAGGCCGGTCTCACCCTCAAAGTGTTTGATCGCGCTCCCGATATCGGCGGCACCTGGGCCTGGAACAAGTATCCTGGCGCAGCAACCGATAGCGAGGGTTATTACTATTGCCTGACCTTTTCAAAAGAGGTGCTCGAGGAGTGGACCTGGTCCAAGCGCTACCCCGGATGGGAGGAAACTCAAAATTATCTTCGCTTCGTAGCCGATAAGTTTGATATGTGGCCACACCTGCAGTTTAATACCGAAATAACCCGCGCAGAATACCAAGCGGACCGCGGAATCTGGATTGTGACGACCGGAGACGGCGCGACCCACACCTGCCGATTTTTCATTAGTGGCATGGGCATGATTTCCCAACCGCAGATTCCCAACATTCCTGGCCAAGCTACCTTCAAAGGTCCCTGTTTTCATTCTTCTCGTTGGCCTGAGGGACTTGAATTTGCGGGTAAGCGTGTTGGCATTATTGGTGCGGGTGCTACCACTGTGCAAATGCTGCCCGAGGTGGCTAAAACCGCTGCCAGCGTGACGGTTTTTCAACGCACACCAAACTTCGTGATGCCCGCGATGCAAAAGCCCATGACGCCAGAATGGGAAAAAGACATCAAAGAGAACTATCAGGAGATTATCGACAAGTGCCGCAATCATGTCTTTGGCATGGGATTCAATCCTCCCTCGGGTAGAACGGTTGCCGAAAGCACCCCCGAAGAAGTGCAGCAAGTTTTTGAAGAAAACTGGCATGGCAGCTTCCGCTGGGTTTTTGAAACCTTTGACGACCTTCTAGCGACCCCTGAAGCAAACAAAGCCGCTGCAGACTTTATTATTGAAAAAATGATAAAGGCAAAAGTCGAAGACCCTGAAACAGCAGAACTACTCACCCCAAAAGGCTATCCCCTGTTTGCCAAGCGTCCGCCGCTCGATCACGGCTACTACGAAGCTTTCAACCGCGACAACGTGAAGTTGGTCGATATTAAAGACTATGAGCCGATTGTTGAGATTACGGAGACGGGGGTTCGTACCACACAAAATCATCACGAGTTCGACATCATTGTTCTAGCGACGGGCTTTAAAGCTTACACCGGCGCATTGGAGGCCATGGATATTGTTGGCGAAGAGGGTCAAATACTTCGGGACAAATGGCAAGACCAATCAAGTTCAATTATGGGCGTTGCCGTTGCCGGTTACCCTAACTTTTTCATGGTGACCGGCCCTCAAGCTCCCTTTGCAAACCTACCCACATCTATTGAACAAAATGCCCAGTGGATTAGTGAGTGCGTCAAAAAGATGAACGCCGAAGGCAAGCAGGTCTTTTACCCCAGTGTCACCGCGGAGGAGGAGTGGACTAACTTAACCGCTGAAATCCACGCACAAACTATGATGGCCGAGGGTGATAAAGTGAATTCGTGGATGATGGGAGCGAATCGCGAAGACCGTAAAGCGCGAGTACTCATATTCTTTGGTGGCGCCCATGTCTATTACGACAAACTCAAGGAGTCTTCTGATGCCGGCTTTCCTGAGCTCGCTTTTGCGGACAGCGCTGCCTGAGTCTACCGAGGCTTGATGGCTATTTCGCCCGGACTGTTGCCTACACAGTCTGGGACCCTTCAGGCTTATCAACAGCCTCAGCGCAGGTAGAGACGTGAGCCAAGCTCCAGTAACAATGGTAAAAACGTTCTACCGCGCGGCCCCTCAGGCCGATTGGCCAGAGGTGATCCCACTGCTGCATCCTGATTTTGAAATCATAGAATCCCCTGCTCTGCCTTTCTCCGGCCGCTATTGTGGTCTAGAAGGCCTCAAAATTTTAGGCAGGACACTGGTCGCCAACTACAGCCGTTTTGACGCAACACCGAAGTTTTTTTACGAGGGCAGCGAAGGTGTCATTGCACGGGTAGCTCTGTCGGCGGTCGTGCGTAGCGGGGGCCGTTCCTTTGATACGGAAATTGCCGAGTGCTTTGGTTTTACCGACGGGCTCATCAGGGAGATACATCCCTTTTACTGGAATCCCCAATTGTTGGAATCCTCAGAGTAAGCAATTTTGCCTTAGTGCCAATCACCCATACCGGCTTCATCAAAGTTAGTCGGTCGAATCAGACTCACACCAACGCGCCAACGCAACGGCTCTGCCAGCATAGTTCGGCTGATCGATCGTGAGTCGTTCCAACGTCGTAAGTCTCAGGTGATCCCAAACCGCGGCCTTATGACAGAGTTCAAAATCGGCAAGCAAGGCATCGGCCAACCCTTTGTCATCATAGCCAAGTTCCGCCAGACGCTCTCTCTGCCGCTGGGCGTAGGGAGCGCCAAGTTGCAAAGCACGATCGACGATACCCAATGCATTATTTGCCACTCGAGCAGCAAAGACCCCGTGACCGGAGGCCTCCTTTAAAATATCGTTTTTATTCCATTGGATCAGTGCACTCACAATTTCAGCGTGTTGAATCTCTTGGTCTGTCGGCAGATCAGAGCTAAGAATTTCGGGAGGGGGCTGCAACACGGTGTTAGAGGCCCCTCGCTGAATCTCTAGCGCCAAAAGTAGGTCAAGCTCTACCTCGGATATACGGCGGCCAATAATTGTGCGCTCCACTGTGGGCACCGAACCATCGCGGAAAGTACTACCCAATCTTAGACAGGTCACGCCCCACCAAAGAATGTTAAAAACCATCCACCAATCAAAATGCTCCCGAGCCACGCTACCGCCACTTGCTTTTTCATAGTCAGCGAGCCACTGCTCTAGAGTGGCGAACCCACCGGCCTCCAAATCGTAGTGACCAAAGCGCCAGCTGGGAATACAAAGAAACGAAATATCCCGCAGTGGATCGCCAATGTGCGCCAACTCCCAGTCAAGAACCGCCATCAACCCCTCTTCCTCCACGAGAAAATTGCCCATGCGGAAGTCAGCATGAACAAGTCGATACTCCTGGGGTTCTGGACAATGGCGGCTCAACCAACCGAAAGCCCATTCAAATACGGCGTTGGATGATCCAAATTGCCGATAAAAACGCTCTTGCTCCGCTAAGAGCGCTTTGGGGGACTGAACGGGCAATTTTATCGGTAAATCAGCCGGATCTAGACTGTGAATATGCGCCAACTCACGAGCACATTGGCCACTGAGATGTTTGCGAGCCTCAGCAAACTCCGGCTTGTGCAGCAATCGATTCGGCAGTGCCTCACCGGCGATACAGCTCATGATGAACCCCTCACCCAAAGCGCTGTCTGCGGGCAGCTCAGCGATAACCTCAGGCACCTTGAGTCCGATCTGATGTAGATAATCAATTAAACCCGCTTGAGTCGCCAATGAAATAGAGCCCACATCATTGTCGGCGATGTTGTCGATATTTTTATTGGCGCTGTTATTAGGAAGTGCCGCATTAGGTGTCGATAAAAAAGGCAATCGGCGTAGCACCAAAGGACGACCAGCGAAGCAAAAGCGCCAGCTCTCCATACTGGCGCCTCCAGAAAGCTGAGTCAGCTCGGTGACTTCGCCGGAACCTAGCTTAAGGGCACAAAGTGCCTCTAATTCTTTGACTCTATCGTGCATCGCGGGCTCCCAGAATTTTTTCAGTGCAACGTTTCATCATCAGGGACAGGTGCGTGGATACCACCCGTTCAGCGACGGCTGTATACCTCTGCACCACCAATAAAAGTCTGCTCTACAACGAGCTCGCGAATATCCGAAGACTCTAGAGGACTTCCCGAAAGCACCACCATATCGGCGAGTTTCCCGGGCTCTAAAGAGCCAATCTCTTTATCCATAAACACCTGCCAGGCGGCATCGATGGTAACTGCGCGCAAGGCTTCCACAGGAGACACTCGCTGATGTTGACCCAGCACTTCACCCCCTGTGGTTATCCGATTTACTTGGCTCCAAACTACCTGCAGAGGCAACATCGGGGTGACAGGGGTATCAGCATGGGAGCTGTAGCGAACTCCCGCATTAAGTGCCCAGCGTGCAGGGCTCATATTGGCAGCTCGTTCGGGTCCCATAAAGATCGCCGCATGGCGATCTCCCCAGTAATAGGTATGACTGGAAAAAAAGCTGGGCGTTATACCCAAGGTAGCCATGCGTTGAATTTGGTCGTAACGACTCATTTGTGCGTGAATAAATAGAGGGCGCACTTCGGGCCAAGGCTGCAACCTCTGTGCCGCTTCAATGGCGTCTAGGGCGTCGTCTACCGAGGCATCCCCATTGACGTGGATGGCATACTGAATTTTCTGGCGGTGCAAGCCCGCCACCTGTTTAAATAAATCGTCACGAGAAACGGATGGATAGCCGCGATAAAAAGCATCACCCTTATAGGATTTATAATAAGGTTCACTTAAATACCCGGTGAAACCCTGAATACTGCCATCTGCGATGATCTTCACCCGAGGCAGTGACAATCGCCCTGACGCCATTGCTTCAGGCCGCCACTCCCCAGATAGTACTTCAGTTTCAACTTCTTCGAGCAATGGAAACAAAGCAACCCGTTGTGGAAACACATTGAGCTCACTCAATGGCCCAAGAAGCTTTGCGAGCCCCAGGGGCATACCACCCGCTGACGCTGTAGTGACACCCGCTTGCAGATACTCCCTCGCCGCATACGTCGTCATACGGATGCCGTCGGTAATCCCAATATCAAGAGCCTTCGACAGCGCCTGCCTAGCAGCCGTCTCTTCCAGTACCCCGTTAGGCCGACGACCATCAGGAGAGCTAGGGTCTCTTTGAATGACACCTCCTTCAGGATCAGGAGTACTTTCATCGATACCCATCTCCGCCAATGCCGCTGAATTGACGGCGTAGAGATGCCCCGAAACGTGGCCAATCGCAATGGGGCGCGTTGTCGAGACTTGATCGAGATCTTCTCGAGTAGGATGTCGACCTTCGGCCAGAAGCGTGTCGTCATAGCCAAAGCCGGTCAACCAGTCATCAGGGCGAGCCGCATCAGCGCTTTTGAGTCGCGCTAACAGCTGAGCCATATTTTTGATACTGCCGATCGGCGGACTGTTGAGATCCGTGGAAAAGACCACCTGCCCAGACCCAGGAAAGTGCCCGTGCGCGTCGACAAAACCCGGCATTAGTGTCCTGCCCCGCAAATCAGTGACTATGGTTTTAGGGGTTACCTCAGCCAAAATGTCTTCTGTAGAGCCTACGCGGTCAATTTTTGCTCCCCGTACGCTCAGCGCCTCCACCACATCGTTTTCAGCGTTTATCGTTAAAATCTGACCGTTTATAAAGACTTGATGCTCAGGGGCCTCGGGAGGCCGGGTAGCAATTTGGAAAAGTATGTACAGCCCCAATAAAAATGCGGCCAAGACCGAAAGGCCAACGCGATAAGACATGATTTACCTCAGATCGTTTTAATAGTGAGGGGGTGGTGCATCGAGGGGCGCAGTATCGACCTCATCAAGGCGCGCACCTTGAGTCTTTATTTCCCCGTGGAGCATGCGCAACTGATTTTGCAACTCTAAGATCTGCTGTTGCTGGCTTACTAGGGCCTTATCTAGGCCCGTAACCGTATTTTCTAGAAACGCAATCTGCGATTCGAGATCGGATTGTGAATCGCTCATGTGAATTGGCTCCTTTGCGCTGCCAGCGTACTATACCCGCGCAGCAGCAGGAGGTCTCCCGTGAGCAAAAAAAACACGTCTTCAAATCTAGTTTTTACCACCGACGGTGGCCGTCTCTGTCACCAATGCCAGCGCAAATTACCGAACTGCGTTTGCGGTAAAGCCGCGCCCCAGAAAAGTGGCGACGGCATCGCTAGAATACGCCGGGAAACAAAGGGACGGGGCGGTAAGGCCGTTACCGTTATCGAGGGCCTACCCGTCTCCCCGGAGATATTGAAGGACACTGCGAAACGGCTCAAACAACGGTGCGGCGTTGGCGGCGCAGTCAAGGACGGCAATATTGAAATACAGGGAGATCAAAGGGCAACCTGCAAAGAGGTTCTCGAAAAGCTAGGCCACACCGTCAAGTTGTCGGGTGGCTGACCTCCCTGTTGCATCAGGACATCGTAATCAGCGTTTTTTGTCCTGTCGCTTTTCGCCCATAAGCTTGAACCGCCGACAATTCTAAAGCCTGTTCGAGGGATACACGGTCGGAATATTGACTGGCGAAGGTTGTCTTTAAACCTGAAAGAACCCGCTGTTGCATTGCAAACATGCGCTCGAGGCCTGCACGCTGCAGGAAAGGCATCAGCAACCAGCCACTCACACTCCATGCAAAACCATAACCTCTAGTTAGAGCAGTGGGGGCTGGGTCTAGCATGCCATAAATATAGATCTGCTTGTGTTCGTCTGAGCCGTAGCGGCTCCAGACTGGCATCCTCTTCTGCGCTGCGACTTCCATTGCTGTCAAAATTTGGTTGCTCAATATGCCGCCGCCAATGGGGTCAAAGGCTATAGTCGCCCCTGTAAGCTCTACGGCTGCCGTTAACGTTTTTTGAAAATTTTCGTCTGTGGAATTCAAGACGTGTTCCGCGCCTTGCCCACGTAGCAACGCAACCTGATCGTCACTGCGCACAATGTTGACCAGAGGGATGCCATCTTCAGCACAAATGCGGTGCAACATTTGCCCAAGATTTGACGCTGCCGCGGCGTGAACGATGGCCTTATGCCCCTCCATTTTAGCCGTCTCCACAAAGCCAAGGGCAGTCATTGGATTGACAACGCAAGAAGCACCCTCCTCCGCAGTGACATCATCTGGTAGCGCCATGCACTGCATCGCAGACATACAACGGTACTGAGCAAATAACTCACCACCAAATACGCCTACACGTTTACCCATTAGTGCCTGAGCTTCGTCACTGGAACCAGCCGCCACGACAGTCCCAGCCCCTTCATTACCCGCTGGGAGCCATTGGCCCACCCGGGTTTTCATAGCGCGCATCATAGCTTCGGGCACAGGCAGGCTTACTGCGGGAAAACCATTACGCTCAGCGGCTGTCGCCGTATCGGTGTTTAAAATACCGAACATCAAACCTAAATCTGATGGGTTGATGGGAGCCGCCTCGACTTTAATCAAAACCTCATCAGGCCCAGGATCGGGAATGTCCACTTCGAACAGCGCACATTCAATCGTATTGTTTTCGTGTACGCAGGATTGGAGTTGAAGATTTTTCATGAACAATCTCTCTTAACTTAGGGGTGAGTAATAAGTTCGTTTTGCCGCAACAACTCGGGCTTACGACCAGCCCTTTGATCGTAAATAACCGCATAGGCCAACACATTCTGAACGTATTCGCGAGTTTCCTTGAAGGGCAAACTTTCAATCCATTGATCCGTAGGCACTTCAGAAACTACCCAGCGACGGACCCGATGCGGCCCCGCGTTGTAACCTGCCAACGCCTTAGGGCGATGTTGCGAAAAACGATCGAGCAAACCGCGGTAATAATGAGCCCCAATAGCGACATTATATTCAGGTTGTTGCAGCTTGCTCCTTTGATAAGCAAGACCCTTTTGCCCTGCGACCATCTTTGCCGTGCTGGGCATGACTTGCATCAACCCCAATGCTCCCACCGGGGAGCGTGCCAAAGGATCCATGGCACTCTCCCTTCGAGCAATAGACAACAGCTCCGTGATCGAAATTGACTCCACCTCTGCGTAAGCTTGAAAAATAGGTTTAAACGCTTCTGGAAAACGTAGGTCTATCTCATCCCAGGCCCCCGCGCTATTTGCCCCATGGATCGCATAATAATCCCAGCCGTAGGCTTTAGCGGTTTGCGCCGCAGCAACTTTTTTGGTGTTGTTGAGGCGGGCAATCAGTGAGCGCCACTCTAGGCGAGCTGCCTCGGCGTCGCCCAATGCCAATAATTCTTGAACTCTCACAATTGCCGGGTCATCAAAATACGCTGACGTATCGGATTCGATTGATGCTCCTGACAGAGCAGCTGACAACTGATAAGGCAAACCTAAACGCTGAGCAGCCAAGAACCCATAATAACTTCGTTGTGTTGCCAGCTCACTAAGACTCCTTTCACCGGCTTCTTGATCACCAAGAGCCGTCTGTGTTTTGGCGAACCAATAGCGCCAGCGGTGGTCTTCTCGCACATCACTACTCAGCCACACCAACCCCTCGCTCACAGCTATCCAATCGGATTTTTGAATTTGATGCCGCAGGTAAATCTCTGTCAACTCGTCATCCCTCAAGCGCGCCAAGGTTTCAACCACCCAAGGCTCCGGGGCTGCGCTTTGGGCGAACAGGCTGTGACGGACAATCAGTGCCTCCATCGCCTCTAGCTGTAAGTCATTGAAGGGCTGTACCCCCCGATTTTTTTCCAGAATTTCTCTGGCCGCACCAGGGTTAACTCTCGCGAGCCTGCGGACCCCAAGCGTGACTAGCTGCGCGTGATAAACATCCGGGACATAGACCTTGTTTATCAACAGGTCAGGACGTCGATATACGGCCCCCAATTCATCGAGAAGTAACGCCAATTTTGGCGAAGCAAAGCGTTTAAGGTAACGAATAAGATGTGGCGTTCTGGCGTCAAAGGCCTTGAGAGCCCGGGACCAAATTAAAGCATCATCGGGGCCTGAGCCCTCGATCATCCAGCGTTCGAAAAGAATATCGCAAGCATCGACTTGGGATTGCCCAACATTCCACAGCGCCGCTGCACCTTGCCAAGCTTCATCGACATCACCTACCGTCCGCTGAGCACGGTAGTAGTAGCACTGTAACTCCACGTCTCTAGGTACCCGCTCAGCGACCTTCAAAAATGAGTCCCAGTGGCGATCTCGCCCTTTATGAAGCAGGTAGGCATGGCGGAATCGATCATAAAGTGGCGTAGCTTCAGCGGCGCTCAAAAAGGCTTGAGCTTCACGAGGCTCTAGTGTGTGGATCTGGCCTACAAGGGCCTCGTAATCAAGATACTGAACTAAAGGATAGTCTGGCAGCTGCTCTCGGATAGCTCGATATCGAGGCCCCATACCTGTTCGCAGCTCGGTCAGCGCTTCTTTGTATAGCAGTCGCTGTGACAATAATTTGGGGGTCGTCTCGGTGACGTTTAACGAAGCATCTGAGAGCAGCACCGATGCCATCACCGAGGTTCCCCAACTAACAATTACACAAAGGACTAATATCAATAGCCCGGCACCACGTGTCACAATTCCATCTACCTTAGTGTTATGGCCCAACCCCAATAGCATGGAGGTTGGCACTCCTATTTTCAAATCCCTGGGTTAGCATAGGGACTTGGTCCATGCTTGCCTACAAAGGTTTTAAAAAATAGTGATAAACAACGCAGTACGTCTCACGCAATACAGTCATGGCGCTGGATGCGGTTGTAAAATTGCACCTGATGTTCTTGGTGAAATCCTTGCAGGCAGCCAGATCGATCCAGATCAGTACCCTGATCTGTTGGTGGGCAACCACAGCCGTGATGATGCCGCCGCCGTCGATCTTGGAGATGGTCGGGCCATACTCACAACTACCGATTTTTTTATGCCTATCGTTGACGATCCCTTCGACTTTGGCCGAGTTGCCGCAACAAATGCTATCAGTGACATCTATGCGATGGGGGGCCGGCCTTTGGCCGCCATCGCCATTCTTGGCTGGCCAATCGACAAATTGGCGCCCGGCATAGCCGCACGCGTGGTTGCGGGTGGGCGCAGCGTGTGCTCGAACTTGGGGTTTCCGCTGGCAGGGGGCCATAGCATCGATTGCCCAGAGCCCATTTTCGGACTGGCAGTGACCGGCGAAGTCACAATTAAACATCTCAAACGAAACAGCACAGGGTGCGCCGGAGACCAGCTGTACCTGACCAAGCCACTGGGCATCGGTGTTCTTACAACCGCAGAAAAACAGGGCAAACTTCAGGATAAGCATCAAGGCATAGCGACGCAGTTAATGTGTCAGCCCAACCAAATCGGGCAGCAACTTTCGGCAATACCCGGCGTCAATGCGATGACTGATGTCACGGGGTTCGGCTTGCTAGGGCACCTGCTAGAGTTTTGCGAGGGCGGACATCTCAGCGCAAGAATTGACAGGCCAGCCGTACCACTGATGGAGGGGTTGGTAGACTATATCGCTCAAGGGTGCACCCCAGGGGGTACAGCTCGAAACTTTCACGCCTGTCGTAACAGCGCAAGTGCGTTTTCCGCACATGATCAATCGATTTTTTGTGACCCCCAAACGAGTGGGGGCCTTCTGATAGCGGTTGCTCCCTACGCGACTGCCGAAGTCGAGAAACAGCTGGCTGCTGCTGGGCTACCGCACCAAAGCATTGGCGAATTAGAGCCTATGGTGGGAAATGAAAGTCAAATTAGGCTAACGGGCTAATAGCGCTGTGACAGATATAAACGATTTCCCCGCACTTTTTCGAAATCAGATCCCGCTAATTGACACTAGAGCGCCTGTGGAATTTAACCGCGGCAGCATTCCATCAGCAATTAATTTACCACTCATGAACGACGCCGAACGAGAGTCTGTTGGCCGCTGCTACAAAGATGATGGACCTGAGGCAGCTATCGCTTTGGGTCATCAGTTAGTAACGGGCACTGTGCGTGATGACCGTATCGCGGCCTGGGCTGAGTTCACCAAAGCGCACCCTCAGGGCGCACTATTTTGTTTTCGCGGAGGAATGCGCTCCAAATTATGTCAGCAATGGTTAAAGGATGCTGGCATCGATTACCCCCGCATTAGCGGGGGCTACAAAGCATTGAGGCGATGGCTAATTGACTCCAGCGATAAAATTTACAGCCAACAAGGGTTCATTGTCGTAGCTGGAAAAACCGGATGCGCCAAAACTCGGCTGATCAATCATGGCGCCTCAGGGGGAAGGCTGCCTGGGGGCATTGATCTCGAGGGGCTTGCCAATCACCGAGGCTCGTCATTTGGACGCCGCGATGGCGGCCAACCCACGCAAATAAACTTTGAGATCGCTGTTGATATTGCCCTTTTCAATGCGAGCGAAGAACCCGTATCCCATATTATTGCTGAGGATGAAAGCCGGCTCATTGGCCGCTGCGCTCTGGCCCAAAACCTCCAGAACTGTCTAAAAAGCGCGCCAATGGTAGTAGTTGAAGCTAGTCTGGAAGACCGGGTTGACCACTCCTTCGAAAACTACATTTTGGCCAACCTAGCTGACCTACAAGTTCGACTAGGGGACACGTCAGAGGCTTTCGATCATTTTACCGGCGATCTTTACGCTGCCCTTGATCGGATTAAAAAGCGCTTGGGGGGTGAGCGGCATTGTGCGCTTACGCGACAGCTTGACGATGCGATTGCCAGCCATCTCAGAGGGGACACCAGTGTTCATCGAGGCTGGATTGCTTCACTGCTTCGCGACTACTACGACCCCATGTACAACTACCAACTCGAAAACCGTAAAGAACGCATTATTTTTCGCGGCAACGAAACCGAGGTCGCAGGATTTTTATTGACGCAACAACATGACCCTATACTCGCGTAAGCACACTTAGAACCTCTAAATGGGGCGTTTGAGGGAACAAATCGAGTGGTGTGACCTGCGCCAATCTAAAGCCCTGCGCCAAAAAATCTTTACAGTCTCGGGCCCAGGTCGCGAGATCACACGCCACGTAAATCACCGTCTCTAGCTCGGCAAGCTCTTTGAGAAATGGCGTACGCACTTTAAGCCCCTCTCGCGGCGGGTCTAACACCAGTACCCGAATGCCCTGCTTTTCGCTCACCCAGGCCTCAACCGCCGGCACCGAAAATAAATTTAACGCATGAGCCTGCACCCGCTCAGGCGCCACATCAGAGAGCTGCTGCAGGGCCTGCTGATCACCCTCCACCGCCACCACCGTCTTAAAATGTGACGCCAGTACTTCGGTGAAATTTCCTGAGCCGGCAAACAACTCCAAAACTGGTGCATCTGGCGGCATCGAAGCAATGGCCTGTGCCAGCCACTCGCGCATGACGGCATTTTGTTGGGTATTGCCCTGACGAAACGGCAGGCGTTTATTCAGCGACGGCTCTTCAAGGTTGTCATCAAGGTCAATCGTCTGCCAGTCTTGTTTACGCCCTCGCCAGTTAGGGTTGGGTAAGGCTTGCCTCAAGCTTGCCAGAGACTCGCCATTGCGAGCACTGAGAATCGGACAGGCAGTGACATCTACTAACGTTCGAGTTCCTGCCGCCACATAGCCCAGCTTTGAGCCGTCGGTTTTAAGCTGCGCTCGATTGCGATAACCCAGCTCCTTAGGGGCAGCCAACAACCCATCGACCTGTGCTGTCCCGTCGCCTAGGTCTTCAAGCGTTGATTTTAGGCGCCGCAATTTGGCCGCACTCTGAACCTGATAAGGCATAAACATCCAGGGACAACCACCGCAGTGATCTGCACTGTATCCGTGATGCTGGCACGGTGCTTCTCGACGCTGTAAGTCAGCTTTCGTTAGCGTAATGACCTGTCCCAGTCCGACCTTACCCTGTCGACCTACAACCCGAATTTCCGCGACCTCATCGATCCAAACTCCCGGCACAAAAAATGTTCTGCCATCGGGATGACTCACAACGCCCCTACCATCGCTGGTTAAATCGCGCACCTTTCCCTCAAAAGCACTCTCATGCTTAAAGCTCGCGTTGCTTTGTTTTGCTGCTCTCCGGTGTCTTGGCATAATTTCGCCGTGTGCCTCGGTTAATTTAGTAAGGTACGTCAAATCGGTCTGACATTCTCCTCTGCCCTAGCAAAGTTATCGGAAAATACACTGACCAGTAACAGCCACATTGCCTCAATTACTCACTCACAGTCTGCAAGCGTCCAACACGCCTAGCGGTGCTGCACTTCCGTCACCGATGTCTTTTGCAATGCCCACAGCGAACACACTATTCCCATGGGAACAAAGAATTCCCTCACGGCATTCGATTACGAATAAGCTGCCATGTCGTTTAGTCGCCCCGGAGAACCCTAATGAAGCGCCATTTTCCATAAAACCAGCATTTGGTTTCCCGCTTTTTTCCTATATGCGTATCAGAGTTTGGCTCCCAGGAGGCTTAGGGCTTATTATAAGGTCCTCCGCCCGTGGCACAGCTGGATAGCGCGGCCCCCTCCTAAGGGGCAGGTCAGAGGTTCGAATCCTCTCGGGCGGGCCAATTTTTAAGCTACTGGTCAACACCATAGCCTCAGCAGTAGCTAAACCTTTTCACCGCTGAAAATAATATTGCCAACCCCAGATCATGACCTCTCTCAAAACACTCTTCGACTCTGGCTGTGTCAATTGGTTCAGACCCCGACATTGGCTTTCAATCGAGCTTAGCCCCGTTTTGAGTTGACCAAACCCTGACCCGATATAAGTCACAGTTTTACCATCCATCACCAGACCAGAGAAATTTTCTTCACAGACTTGTAATGTACTCACTTAACTTCAGAGACCACATAGATGCTGCCCACACAAACATTGCCTGATTGGTCTCGTGCTCACGGCGCGCCACTGTTCAGGGCACTGCTGCGCCATCGACCTGAAGACTTTCAAGTTACTGAGGAACTGGGCTGGGAGGTCAGCAACGACGGGGAGCATGACTACCTTTTCATCGAAAAAATCGGAGCTAACACTCAATGGGTCGCTAAGCAGTTGGCGCAATACGCTGAAGTTCCGGTAAGAGATATTGGTTTTGCGGGACTGAAAGATCGACACGCCATCACTCGACAATGGTTCAGTGTGCCACGGTGGAATTCTCCTGACTGGAGTCAGCTCAACTTGGAGGGTATACAGATTCGCTGCCTTGAGCGGCACCGAAGGAAGCTGCGTCGTGGTGCACACCAAGGAAATGCATTTGCGATTGTCCTGCGATGCGAAACTGATGTAGACGTTAGCCACATAACAGAGCGTATTAATCAGCTAAAGACAGTTGGTGTACCCAACTACTTTGGCGAACAGCGCTTTGGTCGCAACGGAGGCAATCTAGGACTGGTTGAACAGTGGGCTGGGGGCAAGCGCTTACCTCGAGACAAGCGTGGCCTCGCGATTTCCACGATTCGCTCCTTTACTTTTAATACGGTTCTTTCCGAGCGCGTTGCGCAGTCGACATGGAACCAGTTGCAATCTGGTGATAAAGCCAACCTTGAAGGATCTGGAAGTTTTTTTGATGTCATCGACATCGATGCCAATTTGGCTGATCGATGCAAAGCCATGGACATACATCCGTCTTGCGTTCTGGTGGGTGACGGGTCAAGTTTTCAACCTGAACACTGGCAGACAGCGTTAACCAAGGCGCGCGTAAACGAGGGGCAGCGCAGTCTAAGAATTAAAGTGACTAATCTCACCATTGAAGTTCTGACGAGTCATGTTGTGCTGAACTTTTCCCTTGGTCGCGGCGCATACGCTACTGCCGTCCTTCGTGAACTGTGCACATGGTAATTTGGGGGACTGTCGCACCCGCCTGGATTGTTTGACGAACTTCAATCAACTAAACCGTATGTTGGCTAAAGCAGCCGCTCTATTTTGACTATCATCGGTACTGACCAACTACTTTTTCACTCATTTAATCCGAGGATAAAACTGTGAAAGCACTACAACTGAGCAATTTTGGGGCTAGCAACTTATCACTGGTCGATATCGCGCTACCCGAACCCCGAGATTATGAAGTTGTGGTGAGGTTAAAGGCGGCTTCTTTAAATCCTCGCGACAGCCAAATTATTGCAGGGCAATTTACAACTGCGGTCGACTTTCCATTGACTCCTTTGTCCGATGGCGCCGGCACCGTCATTGCCGTAGGCGCGGCAGTAACCCGGTTTGATGTGGGCGATAACGTCACCACTTTATTTTTTCCCAACTGGTATTCAGGTGAGGCAACTGCAGGGGAGAGAGCAGTATCGACGGGGCTAGAAGTGTCTGGCTCAGCCAGAGAAGCCGGCATTTTTCATGAAGACTCCCTAGCACTCTCTGCTCCACACTTGTCCGCCGCCGAGGCAGCGTGTTACCCCTGCGCAGGTCTGACAGCTTGGTCAGCCCTCTTCGATAAGTCATCTGTTACTGAGGGTAGCTGGGTTCTCATTCAAGGGACGGGTGGCGTCGCGACCATGGGCATTCAACTTGCCAAAGCCGCGGGGGCAAAGGTCATTGTCATTTCATCCAGCGATGACAAGCTAAAAAAAGCTGAGGCCCTTGGCGCTGATCATTTAATAAACTACGTGACCACCCCTGAGTGGGGAGCACGGGCGTTTGAGTTGTCGGGGCACGGCGTTGATGCCGTTTTGGAAATTGGCGGGAGCGCAACCCTTGAAAATTCGCTCAACGCCATCCGTCATGGTGGCCACATTAATATTATTGGGTACATGGCCGGCATCGATATGGGCATCACCGTATTCCCCTTGATCATTAAAAATGCCAACCTCCACGGTATCGGAACGGGCAACCGTGACAGCTATGAATGCCTCATGAATTTTGTGGCAGATCACCGTATCCGTCCTCCCATTCATGAACGTTTTCCGCTACGCGAGCTGCAGCAGGGGCTAAACGCGCTAGATACCGAAAGCCCCTTTGGCAAAGTTGTTATCGACATCCCTGTATCCTGAAGCCAGAAGAGCTTTTAAGGATTTATTGGATCGCGGGCTTGCTAAAAGTCCAGTTCGCTCGCAATGCAGGCAATGGACCCGTGATCTTATAAGAGAAAGACTCGCAATCTAAATCAAGTGCAAGGTAGGCCATCGCCGCTGCAAGCTCTTAACCGGCCCTTGCGCTTATTTTTAAAAGCACACCAGCACTAATAAATATGGGTAGTTTTCTCCCACTACCATTGCGATAGCCTATGTCAGGACTATCACAGTGACGCTAATCACAGTTCCCACCAAAGGTGTTGAGGAACAGACATGCAACGTTAAAATGATGCATGTATCTATGCTGAAGTGGTGTACCGGCAGATGAAAGACAATGGCAATCAAACCGTGTGGCGGCACATTCTGTTAAGTGTTCTCAGTACTTTTGAAGAAATGGGCGGGAATGCGGATGATCTCTTAGCCCAGTTTGATATAGAGCCTAATCAATTGATGACCCCAAATTTCAGGGTCAAGTCCGAGGTTCTGGCAAGCATTCTGCTGCAGTGCAAAGCGGTCACTAGGCAAAGCAGCTTTGGTGTTTTAGCGGGGCAACGCCCCCCACTAACCAACAGCCCCCTCGCAATTTCCTGGCTAGCCAGCGGCACCGCCTTAAAAGGGCTAGAACGGCTTTGTCGATACGTCTCTCTAATAGAGAGCGGCATCATCTTATCGATGGCACGACAGGCCAACACATGCACTTTACGTGTTCGTGACTGGGGGAGCACGTGGCAGCCAATAATGGAAGATATCCTCGTATCCCGTCTATGTTTTATGGCACAGAAAACGCTTCCTAAAAACACTCCACCCTTGTGTATCAAGCTGCGGCAGAAAAAGCCTGCAAGCCCCGATCCCTGGCACAATTTATTGGGCCCAGTTATTCACTGGGAAGCAGACGAAATTCAGATTACCTGGGATGACACGATCCTTTCTCAACCGCGCTTTATGGCTGATGAGGCGACCGCACAACTTAACGAAGCAATGGTCAAAAAACAGCTGCACAAACTCGCGCATCCTACCCTCGCGAAAAAAGTGGAATCTAAAATATTGATGCAAATAAATACTGTAGTGCCTGACGCAGAGCTAATTAGTCGTGACCTTGGGATGGCGTCACGAACGCTACAACGTCATCTAAAGGAGGAAGGCACAAGCTTCAAAGACATATTGAAAGAGGTGCGTAAAACGCAGGCGATTGATAGAGTACTTACCAACTCAGAATCTATAGAATCTATCGCCAGCAGCTTAGGTTATAGCGATCAAAGGGCCTTTTCCAAAGCGTTTAAAAACTGGGTTGGGCACAGCCCCACTAGCTATAGAAGTCGATTCAAACGTTCCTGATAAACTCTCAGCAATGGTAAGATTCCGATAGAGACAGGGGCGAAGTTAACACTCGCAGGCCTCTCAAAATCTTCCTTCATGTCAGCCTCGCTCTGGTATCGGCGGAAACGTAACCCTGCGCTCCGGACAGCAACAATCATCAACCTCTGATCAAAAGCGTGTGTTCAGCTTGTTTTCGCTACTTTGAAATAGTTCCCCGGTGAAACGCCAAACCACTTTTTAAATGCATTACAAAACGCACTCGGATCTGTGTAGCCGAGTTCATAGCCTATCTGTGCGATTGGCCTGTTACAACTCAACTGATTTAACGCACGACGTTTGCGGACCGTAGCTAACAGCTCTTGAAAGCTTACCCCCTCCGCCTTCAAGTGTCGTTGCAGCGTTCTAATTTCTATACCTAGGTGCGCGGCAACGGCTGTCTGCGTGACACTACCATCCAATATCGTCGCGGTAATCTGCCACTCCACACGTTGTGCCCAAGTCTGACTGGTTACCGCCGCAAGTTGCTGCATCGCTAAATACTCATGGGCCAGCGCAAGCTCTTCATTGGAATCCAACTTAGGGGTGCACAGCACCGACGTTTTCCACCAAATTTTTGATTGCGGCGCTGCCCACTTAATTTCCTCACCAAAAAACTCATACCATGGGCTGGGGTCGTCTGGTTTCCGCTGCGTAAATTCCATACGGGTGTGCTGGCAACCATCAGGTAATAGAGCTTCAACCGCAGTCAGTGTGCTCGACAACAACATATCTTCCTGAAATGAGTCCATTTTATGAGCGTCACTACTGAACGATGAGGATATTGTCAGTGCGTGTTCTTTGCCGCGCGACTCAAAACTCGCCAGGGCCCCATCGGTAATAAGTGGGAAAAGGTTCACAAGTCGTTGGATCCCCTGCGCGGGCGTTGGGCTTAGAGCTACTGCCCATCGCAGAGCGCTATTACCAAGCGGTTCCACTTCGGCGCCAGCATACAAAGCAAAGTCTTCACGATCGAGCAATTGGGACCCTTCGGCGAGCAACTGCGACAATGAAACCGAGGACAACCTGAATCCCGGCCTCAATAAATCATCAACGTTGATATGGAGGCGAGATAACAACGGTTGAGGATTTTTTCCTAGCTGCCGGAGAGCAGCACACACCCGCAAAGCTGCGTGGCGCCACACAGTAGGGGTTTCATGAACCACGATATCATCCACAGGGCTAGGCTTCAGTGGCAACAGTGCGCATTGATTGGTGCCGGGAACCTCTGTAGGTCAAAACAGGCTGGCTCGCTGATGGCTCAAGACTGGGCATTCAAAGCACTAAAAACGACCAGCAATGCATTACACAAGTGCTGCCGCTGCGACACATTTAAACTTTCAGCACGGTCGTAAATAGAGGCCGACATTGACCCAACCGTGCTCATAAGTCCCTGTAATATTTCAAAGGCTACCGCGCTGTGGCCCTGAAAATAGGCCTCGAGAGTTTCCCTAGGCACCCCATCAAACGCGAGATGGCAATGCATGAACGCATCTTTGACAGCTCGCTCAGGGTTATCGGGTAGCATCAGCGCCAATATTGCCAGATCGATTTTATCTCTCGCATTTTCCGGACTGAAAAATGGGGAGTAGCTGGCCTGAGCCCGCTGAGATTTATTTAAAAATGTCGCGGCTTTATTCATGTTTATAACGTCCCACAAACAAGACAAATTCCGTGAGGCTTTAGGCGCCAATTTGTTGTCCAAACACGACAGCTTTGCTTTTTTTTCAGCTTCAAATCTACGAGCAGCTTTATTTGTGATCTACCTCTCGTAAAAGAAGCGCCTTTTGACCTCAGCCTGCCAGGCACTTAAGAGCGCAATCATTTGCGCCTCATTACACAGTAGTAAGCTAAAAAAGTGCCGCATAAAATTGCTATTGGGCTCAAGTGTTAACAACATCATTATGTTCGCATCAATTGCTGCTTCTTCACGTCGGCACACTCTGAAAGAAAGCGCTATCAAGTAGGGCCTAAATAAAACACATGTTGCGGAAAGGCGACAGGGGTATTAGGCTACAGTTGAGCTTTCGGCGCACAGAGGTGGAAATTTTTGTCGCAAGGATCCAACAGTCGAACTGTTTGGCGACACAGCGTTTTACGCGCTTGCGTTGCCTTGGAAAACCTCGGCTATAATGCCGATGCGTTGCTCGACGAGTTTGACCTGTCGCTGAAACAGTTGTTCGAGCCGGGACTTCGCGTTTCAACTGATGCTTTCAATCTGATGCTAGCTCAGTGCCAAGTTGAGACCGGTCACGATGACTTTGGTATCCTCTCGGGACAATCAGTACCGATCACCAATTCAGCCTTAGGGATCGCGGTAAGAGCTAGCGCCAGTGCACTGGATGGCATAAATCGGTATAAAAAGTTTGCCTCAGTAATAGAGAGCGGCACTGTCTTCTCAATTAAACAACACGACGACGCGCATATCGTGAGTATTCGTGGCTGGAACAGCCAATGGAATCCAGCTATGCAAGACGCATTGGTATCGAGCTTGTGTCTAGCCGCCGATTACCTTACCCCTGAAAATTGCAAGCCTCGGTATGTCAAATTGATCCAACCCGAGCCCACTAACACGGCGACGTGGCATGCCTGCCTTTCTGAAACAATTGAATGGGACGCGCAGGAGGTAGAAATTGCATGGGAAAGCAAAGCCCTGCTGCACCCCCGTCTGCTTGCAGACGAGTCAACGGCCCTGCTCAACGACGCTTTAATGGAGCCTCAGCTACAGCAGGTGCTTAGAGCGAGCTTACACCACCGAGTCGAATCGCAAATCTCCCAGCATTTGCAGGCAGGAAACACGACACCGGATTTAATCGCCAGCGATCTCAATATGGGAACGAGAACACTTCAACGCCTCCTCAAAGAGGACGGCACGAGCTTCAAGGAAATTTTAAAATTGCTTCGCCAGGAGCATGCTAAAAACTTGCTCGACACGCGAGAGCCCATTGCTCAGATAGCCTCCAGACTGGGCTATGACGATCCAGGGACGTTTTCTAAAGCCTTCAAGGCTTGGTTTGGGCTATCGCCGTCGGACTATCTCGAGAACAAGAAAAACCCAACAAAAACATAATTTTTTTACGACATATAGCGCATCAATGCGTTCACGTCAGCTTCACTGCCAATACGCTGCATAACGTTTTTAAAACAGATGACCCCGAGGGCTCCTGCAATTACTCGCTCTGGGACTTCCTGTACTCCGCTGGCGACACACCGAACCAACCTTTAAATGCCGCTGAAAATGCACTCTGATCTAGGTAACCCAAGTCGGCAGAGATAACCCCAATGGGTTGCCCCATAGACAGGCATTTTAAGGCCTGCTCCTTACGGACGCCGGTGAGCAAACTTCGAAAGCTCGTGCCTTCAGCCTTGAGACTGCGCTGCAGTGTTCTGATTTCCAAGCCTATGTCTTCGGCGATTACTTTCTGAACCGCATTACCCTCTGCAAGCCGTGCCCTTAGCAAGGCTTTCACCTGCCTTACTAAGTCACTGCTATTTAGCCGACTTTGCAAAGCCAACTCAAAGTTCGCAGACGCTACACCCTCGTTATGAGCAGGTCGCACCCTGTGAATTGCCGCTGTTTTCCACCAAACCTTTGATTCGGTGGCACCCCAAGTTATTTGGTCTCCAAAAAACTCATGCCACGGAGCCACATCTTTCGGTGCATCTCTTTGCACCTCGATTCCAACGTACCCATCGTTTGGAGATAAGAGAAGACGCCCTATTTGAACCACGCCAGTGATGAACAAGTCTTCGCGAAAATATTGGGTTGGCTCAGGCCAAATTTCTGGTGGCGCCTCAAAGACAAACGCAGAAACCTCTCCTTTCAACTCGAATCCAACCTTCAACGACGAGTCAACGATATTTGCCAGCTCTTCAAATCGAAAAAAAGCACTCTTAGCAGATCGGCTAGAGACTAGGGCATTCTGAATGAACGTATTGCCTAATGCGGGTATGTGCGTATTGATATAGAGACCCAAATCTTCGCGACCAGTTGCGAGAACACACGCCAACACAAGCCGCTGATAAGCTTCGAATGGAATTCGGGAGCCCGGTGTTTTCAACTCGGATATCCCAAGGCCAATGTCCTTCAATATAGGAAGAACATCTGACCCAAGTCGCTCAGTACCCGCACACAACCGCAAGGCAGCATACCCCCAAACTGTCCGAGTGACGTTAGCAGGAACTGCTTCAGTTGAAGGATTTCTCATAGCAAATTCAGTCTCAGCCCATTAACCATGATAGACGGTACTACAACGGAGCATGCTCTAAACCATGGATTCTGATTGGTGAGGAACATCCAGTTGCCAACCCATTTATAGCGCAGTGAAAGCGTTGCAAGTCAAAGCCACCACTGCAGCTTTGAGTATCGTGTTCTTTCCCAGCGATAGCGAGGAATCGGGCGTCACAAATATGCTGAAATACGACGCACTCAGGTTTAACAGCACCTCAAACGTCATCGGTTGGCCCCGCCCGAGTAAACAGAGCGAAGAATTTTTCCTCGGCTATCAAGTAGGGCCGCGTGGCTTTAGTTATGCGTTAAAGGTTAAAGGTTTGCTTTTTTAAATGATAATGATTATCATTAGTATTACTAAGGTAGCCGACGGCCTAGGAGACACTGTGGAATATAATCACCTGAGAGTTTCATTTTTAGACCAAAAGCTAGTCGAAAAACTCTGTCAATCCTATGGTGCTGCAGACAGCGCTTACCAAAGCTACTCAGACTGCGGCCTGGCTTATTTTCGACGCGATATGGCAGAGGCCGCATTTCTAGAGTTTGGAGGTGCCTTACAAATTTGTCATTTTCAAGTATCCAAACGGGCCACTAGATCTTGGCAATGGGCAACTCGGATGGTGGAAAGTACCAACAAACTGGTTGTTACGCTCAATGAGATTCGTTGCCAAGATCTGATCGCCCCGCTGCTCGAAAAAATAAGCAATGAGCTTCATGATTTGCTGCAATCTGAAGAGTGGGGCCAGGGAGAAGACCTAACTAGGCTGAATAACTGGTGCACTGCTATGCACTGTAAAAAGCGCCAACAGGCCATGGCAAATCTCTACAAGAACCATACTGAAAAAATGGTGATCGCGCGCACGCAACACTGACGGCCTGCGGTTTAGGCAATGCTGCAAGTACAGCAGGAGAAAATTGCTCTAGAGGTAGTAATGCCGGGCAAAGCAGTTAGACCGTTCATTGATCGCAATTGCTACCTCAAAGCACCTCAACGGGAGGAAGTTTAATTCGGAGAAGGATGCAGCGGTTTCGACAAGTCTGGTAATACGACAAGCTGATGCAGACCATGACGGGTACCGTCGGGGTTTAATGAAAGATAAAAACCATCAGACTGCTGAAGTATCTTGGCGCATTGCCAACCCTCACCTACAGACGTCAAAGGCTCAGATAGCAGTACGCAGCGCTTATTATCCCTAGCCATCCAACGTCCAGCAGCCCGCCCCTCACGGCTCACACTCCACCATCGTGTTTCGAAATATCCATCAGCGTACCAACGGGTCTCTGCCTGTACACCCGCCGTATCGAGAACTTCAGCTTTATCTAGCACATCAGCAAATACCGATTGAATCTCTTTCGTCCCCAGCGCTCTTACTTCGTCTTGACCTTGAAGGAAATCTGAATATAACCATCCGGCCATGATCAACAGCATCACGTAACTGAACCTTAACCGTTGACTTTGACGCTGCAAATTAGTGCCCTGTAGCCTATGCATTAGCGCTTACTTTTCGATCTTCACGCGATACAAAAATCGATAAAAACGCCGTTAAGTCTCGTCCTGTAGCCCGTGTCATGCCCGGAAGAATGAACATGAAGCCACTCTTTGCGGCAACGAGAGTGCGTTGAGTTTTATTGTAGGTACAGACCCCCGGTTAACCCTTCAAGGCCCCACAAAACTCACAATCTAGATCAAGATTATAAGCGTTCAAAACAGTAACAATGAACTCCCGCCACTGAGCGCTGGGTGTCCAGATAGAATTCAGTGCCAAAACTGCATCATTCATCGATACCCCTTGAGCAATGACCCGATAGAGAAAAACAAAACTACTGGCGCGCCAATTGACCTGACAGTGAACCAAAGTATTTGCTCCCTCTGCCTGTTGCATCACCGCGGAAAATATCTCGTAATCTGCGACCGTGGGTGCCTCCCATATCACAGGAATATGAACAAACTGCATCCCAAGATCACGAACAATCCGATCTTCCCCCGGCAGGGACGTGTCATGATCTCCAAACGCAAGGTACACAATTCGCTCAACTCCAGCTTTAGAAATTACCTCAAGTGCGTCTCCTGAAGGCTGCCCGGAACTGGCTAACGAATCAGAGTAAGCGATGTAATTTACAATCTTGAGGTCATCTCCTTCTTGAGCAAAGCTTGGTACACCCGCAAGCGCGGCAAAGGCCAAGAGAAACTTGAAGAGTAATAACCCGCTACTAGAAAACGCTTTTTTTTGCATGGTTGAGTCACTCCGCCTAATCAATTTACCTGCCTGATTGTAGATCAAATGCGAGCATTACTCATTTTTTGCGCAATGTAACTCGCACTATCGGTGCGAGCCAACGATCAAACAAATTCAGCGCCTCGCCACTGTTTTAATTTTGGTGATTGGTTTATTGTGAATTCGGTCACAGTGCATTTACAAAATGGCATCAAATGCAGCAGCAAGGAGGCTCATCTTTGCCCACCAATGAAGAAAAAGCGGATGAAAACAATGGCGGCCCACAATCTCCACACGCTGGTAAGTCTGCGCGTGAGCTCATCGCTATCATTGATCAACAAGACCGGCAGCTAAGCAACCTACACACGCACATCCACAAAGCCAACGTAATACGGAGTTCTTTAGAGCAAGCCGCTGATATTGCTGATTTGGGTCACGCTATTTGGGATGACCAGCTCGACCGAGATATTTACGTGTCAGACGTTATGGCTAAAATCCTCGGTATGGACGTCGCAACATATCTAGAGAAAATTTCGAGCTTAGAGGCATATGCTCTACTTGTTGTTGAAGAGGATAGAGAAGCCTATCTAACTTATGAGAGCCAAGTAGAACACCAATCAGCTCACTCAGATTCATTCGTTGAATACAGAGTACGTATACCCAACGGTCAAATTCGGCACTTAAAACAACAGACCCGCCTCCTGCCCACCGAGGAGGGCATTGGCCCTCAGTATCTTATTGTTATGCAGGATCTTACAAAGGCTAGGCAAGCCGAGGAGGGTTTACGTAAAGGACAGGAAGCCCTATCGAATAGCGTTGCTTTACTTCGACTAAGCGCCAAAATAGCCAATATTGGCCACGCTATTTGGAACTACGACCTCAACACCTATTCTGAAGTTTCTGAAGAGTGGGCTGGCATTTTTGGTTATGAGCAATCTGAATTCCTAAATAAATTTGCAACGTTCGAAGCAGATTTGGAGCTAGTAGATCCGGCTGATCGTCAGCGCTATTTGGACTATTACAATAGTGAAGAGGATTTCGATATAGAGTACAAAATTGTGCGACGCGATGGTGAAATCCGCCATGTGTACCAGTTATATCATTATGACGCGGCTAACCCCTCACAGGCATTCATAACATTACAAGACATAACAGAGCGCAAGCGTACAGAAGCAAACCTTATTCAGTCTTCCAAAATGATTACGCTGGGCGAGATGGCTGCCGGTATGGCCCACGAATTAAATCAACCACTCAATGCAATTAATATTGCGGCGGAAAATATATCGCAACAAGCAGCTCGAGGCCGCGCCGACGTACCCGATCATATTCTTAAAAAAATCGATCGAATAAAGGAGCAAGTTTTTCGAGCATCGTCTATTACCGATCAAATGCGCATTTTCGGTCGCGAGGCTAAAGAGAAAAGCTATGCATTTGATCTAAAGGATGCCGTCAACAATGTTGTTGAGTTAATGGAACCACAGCTCAAGCTTGATGAAATCAAAATATTGGTGGAGCCAATTGCGAATCAAATTATGATCTGGGGCCATCAGATTCGATTGGAGCAAGTCTTATTGAACTTGGTTTCCAATGCCAATTTCGCCATCAAGAGCGGTGGAAAAATGCAAAAAATGCTTTCCATCGCCGTATCACAAGAAAGTGAAAGCTGGGTAACCTTGAGTGTGTCTGACACTGGGGCCGGCATTCCCGAAGCCGCACTTAAACGAATTTTCGAACCCTTCTACACCACCAAGGATGTAGGTGTTGGTACCGGCTTAGGGCTGTCAGTCAGTTTTGGCATTGTGCACGATATGGGCGGGAATATGATTGCTGAAAACACACCTCAGGGGGCCCGCATCAGTGTCGAACTACCCATCATCAAAGCATGATTCGCCACTTTGAGCTGGAAAGTTGCGGAAGCTCCAAAATCTCAGAAGAGGTGATAATTTACAAAAGGTAAGAAGAACACCGCTCCTGCCACCTGATGGGAAGCTTGCACCGAGCATCTGACAGCTTACGTCAGTGCAAAAGCTACGTGACAACAAAAACAGTGGCGTGATGTAGTTTGACCACCGCTCCGGCTAGGGCTAAACCCAACTGTTTTTCAGCATTTCGAAGCACTAGAGCAACGCCGCTACGTTTTAGTGTCGGCATTTGTGACAAACAGACAAAACCTTAGGACTTTTTGAAGCTTGGAATCTCACAGAAAATGTCAGCGTCTACTTTGACACTAACGGCAGAATTACTGTGAGCTCCAGCGCACCAAGAAGGCATAACCATTGAGTAAAGCCCGCTACCCCCGGCCTGAATGATTAATATCTGTTCCGGGCTTCTAAAAGCCATCCTTCGGGTAGGGTCCTCGCCCGTATTTGCTGGTATACCGCTGAATACAGGCATAAGTCGCTTGACCGTTTTATCGGACAAAGAGCTACGCTCGTAAAGCTCACGAGCTATATCTTCACGAGTGAGGCCTGCCTTATGCAAGATCTCACTGTGCTCAGGATTCAACACAACCGTCGCAAAACCACCGGTTAAAGAGGCATTATTGCTGGGTGGGTTAGCCAGTGCTAACGCCAGTAACTCAAGCAATACGGTATAGCCTTTAGGATCATCACCATCTCCGGCATAAATTACCGAATGTGGCGCCTCTGCACCTACAATAGTGACTACACTGTCCTCTGCATCAAAACCCAAGGAAACATGAAGGGGCGGAAAAGGGCTACCCTCCTCGTCCTCGGCAAGACAATATGTAAACTTGCCCGGATGACCCAGCAGAGCCATGTCCGAGCTACCGGGTCTGGCTTTACCAATGTTGATCATGGCCAGCCGCAACGCACGCCCTATTGAGGCATTGGCCCGATGCCCTGGGCCAAGAGCACCGGTACCAGAAACAATGGGGCCACAGTTATGTCGTGCGGGGCCGTTGACAATCATCAATGGGGCCGTGCAGTGGGTTGTTGCCTGCATTTCCGTAAGGTCAAAAGCCGGTTCGATAACAGCTTTAACTGCTGCTACGACAACCGGCATATAGTCAGGCAAACACCCCGCCATAACCGCTGCCACAGCAACCTTTTCAATACTCGCCACCCCATGACCCGGCCCCATAGTGCCCAGCACCATATCTCCGGCCTGGCCGGAGGCCAGCACCATGCGCGCCACCCTCTCAGCCGTGGGAATAACCACGGGTAGACCGTCAGTACACCCTCGCTGATGCAGATCCTCAAGCGCTTGTGCCTCATCAGCTGCAGAAAGCAAATCAGTCACCGCACCCCTCCAAAGCCTGAATAATCGTGGGCGCTACTGACTCTGCGATCTTACGCATAGTCGTCGTCTCTGTTCCTGCCACAGGGTGAGGCAACTGAACACGGGGCACTGCTGGCATGCCCAAGGACTGAGCAACAAAGTCGCCCTGAGCCCAAAATTCTTCCGTCACCAATGCCACTGCTGGAATACCAAGGTTTGCAATATTAATTCCGTCACGCACGGTGCCGGTAGTGCAAGAGCCTCAATGCCCGTAGGCAGCAATGACGCCGGAACATTCTCCCGTAATTTCCTGCAAGAGCTTGTCCCCGGCAGGAATAGTGGCGTTACCTTTGTTGTACGCCCGCAAGGTAATACCAGGAAACAGTGCCTGAATAGCGTCACCCACAGCGTTTAAAAATTCAACGGAATCGGGAAACCCATTGGCCAATAAACCAATCGTCGTAGCGGCTTCTGGCTTGACGGCTAGAGACAGCTCATACGGTATTTCCTCAACGCCTATTGGTGCATCTGGATTGTGATAGTCGATCATAAAGACTCCTTTTAAGACTCCCAATTTAACGTACAAGGAGGGGCTATGGCTATTAAGAAGTTCCCACTGAGACTCAACCTTGATTAAGTTGACATAGCCTGCCGTAACGGCGGCGCGAAAGCACTGCAATCGATATATAGATGGTCCGCATAACCCGCCTTTCCCCCATAACGCGGTCTTGAATGAATATTCCATCGCGTGTGACCGGGCACAAACAAAGCTCGACATACCGCGCTTTGAGTGGGATTGTTGTGGCCGAATAAGAAGAAAAATCCAATTGGGGAAAGGACGCAAATATGGCCGCCGAGCATGACGACAGAAAAAATATGCGTAAAGTCGCTCTCACATCACTCGCCGGGACAAGTATTGAGTGGTACGACTTTTTTATTTACGGCACTGCCGCCGCCATCGTTTTTCCAAAAGCATTTTTCCCGCAGGACCTTCCTCCCATGGTTTTGCTTATTATTTCCTTCAGTACATTTGCCGTTGGATTTGTTGCCAGACCGGTGGGCGGCATTATCTTTGGCCATTTCGGTGATAGGGTGGGTCGAAAGCACACCTTAGTCGCTGCCCTTATGATGATGGGATTGGCAACAACGCTTATCGGATTACTCCCCACCTATGGAAGCATCGGTATTGCGGCACCGTTGCTACTGGTTTTACTGCGCTTCATTCAGGGCCTTGCCATTGGTGGTCAATGGGGCGGTGCAATGTTACTGGTCACCGAAAGTGCCCCTGCCAATAAACGAGGCTGGTATGGCGCTTATGCGCAGGCCGGTGCTCCCGTTGGCGTCATCCTCGCTAACCTCGCGTTTATCGGTGTCAGCATGAGCATGAGTGACGAAGCCTTTATGAGCTGGGGCTGGCGGCTGCCCTTTCTCGCCAGTATCATTTTGATCGGCGTATCACTCTTTGTGCAGCTACGCCTTGAGGATACCGAAGCCTTTAAAGCTCTAAAGGCCACGCAAGACTCGCAAAGTCATACCGAGGTGGTTGTTCGATCACCAGTTTTACAGGCCCTGAAAAAATACCCCCGAACAATCATGCTCGCGGCTGGTGCGTTTTTATCGGTACAAGTGACCTTCTATATTTTGATCGCTTTCACCGTTGCCTACGGGCTCAACTCACCCACCGTCAATCTATCCCGAGAGTCCATGCTCGTAGCAGTTTTGATCGCTTCTGCGGTGATGGTTCCAACGCAGTTTTATTTCTCAGGGCTCTCTGATCGATTGGGACGAAAAAAGGTTTATCGTTGGGGCGCTATATTAACAGGGCTATGGAGTTTCGCTTTATTCCCTCTTATCGATACAGGCTCTTTGCCTCTGATTGTATTAGGCATCACTTTGGGGCTGGCTTTTCTCGGCATGCAGTACGGCCCTCAAGCCGCTTACTTTACCGAGCTATTTTCGACAGAGGTTCGGTATTCCGGTGCATCCTTGGGTTATCAAATAGGAGCCATTGTCGGTGGTGCGCTCGCCCCCACCATTGCGGTTTTGCTCTGGAACGAGCTGGGGATTATCTTCGTTTCGATCTACATATTGTTGGCAGCTTTGCTGACGCTGTGGTCGCTCTCTTTATTGGAAGAGACTGGCGGTCAACCCCTTTAACAGTCCCAGGACCAAAAGGGGCTAGAGCTGCGAGCTTTGACCTAGACCTTCGGATGCAACCTCACGGGCAGCTCATGGTAGCCTCGAACAAACGAATTGCAGGTTCTAACGGCAGGGCCGACGACCTCAATGCGCTCAAAGCGCTCCAAGATCTCTTCCCAAACGATACGCAGCTGCATTTCCGCCAATCGATTCCCCATGCATCGATGAATACCCATACCAAAGCTTAGGTGATTGCGAACATTTGGCCGATCGATAATAAATTTATCTGCCTCGGGAATGGCATTGCTGTCACGGTTACCCGAGACGTACCACAAAACGACGCGGCCACCCTTGGGAATAACGGTGCCATTGAGCTCAACATCTCGTGTAGCAGTTCGACGCATGTGAGGAAGTGGGGTCTGGTAGCGAATAATCTCAGATACCATGGATGGAATCAGTCCGTGATTTGCCTTTAGCTTGGCCATCTCAGACGGGTTTTGATGTAAATGCAGCACACCTCCCGTCATAGAATTTCGCGTCGTATCGTTGCCACCCACAATTAAGAGCATCAAGTTGCCCAGATAAGAAAAGGGTTCATCGACCATGTTTTGGGTTTTAGGATCACGCTGCAACATACGAATCAGATCAAAGGACTCCCGATCGTTGGCTTTATGGTCATGCCAGAGCTGGGTAAATGATTGCAGCATTTCACCCATGATTTTTCGACGCTCATCGATGCTCAGACCCCGGCCCGCCGTAATACGTGCATCGGATGTGGCCGCATCTGACCAATGCGTCAACAATTGACGTTGCTCCTGAGGAAAATCAAAAAGTGTGGCCAACATTTTGGTGGTCAGATCAATGGAAACTCGATCTACCCAGTTGAAGGTTTCCCCCAAAGGCAAGCCGTCCAGCGTCTCTTGGGTACGCTGGCGAATTAACGCCTCAAATTCCTGCAGATTTTTTGGGGCGACGGCGCCCTGAACCGCCCGTCGCTGATCATCATGAAGTGGTGGGTCAGTTGCAATAAACATCTGTACCGACATGTCAGGTTCTGGATCCAAAATGGCAATAGAGGGCTCAGAAGAGAACGCTTCCCAGTTCTTCTCTACCTCAACAATGTCTTCGAAGCGGGTTACCGACCAAAAATCTCCGTGAGGTGCTGGCCCTGCAGGACCCTGTGCTTGATAGTGAACTGGAGCCTCACTGCGTAGCCGCTCAAAAAGTGGCTGCCAAGTATCAAACTCAAACCGCCTCGGGTCGGCTATGTCGAGTTGATCTAACGGGGTGCTCAAAGGGTCAGGCAATCCATCTTTTCGAGTAACTGCTTGGTTCATGGGCTGATCCTTTTTCAATATTAAGCGCGGTTATGGGGGCGTAGCCCATACCGCTGTGCGGCCGAAATCGTGATGTTACATTTGATACTCTGGCAGTCGAATCGTCATATCTCCGCCCTGATCACTCACTTGCAGTTGGCAGCTAAGGCGCGAGTTTGATTCTCGATCTGGGCGCAGTCCCAGCATAGACTCCTCTTGAGGCTCCACCGCCGGCAGCTCACTTGATGATTCCACAAAACAATGGCAAGTACCGCAAACAGCCGAGCCTCCACAATCAGCGTCAATACCAGGAATGTCGTGTTTCATAGCCATTTCCATGACAGAGAGACCTGACTCGCTGTCGACTTGATGCTGGGTACCATCGAATTCGATGAAGGTAATAACGGGCATGCTTTATCTCCTTGCCTGTGACTTCAGATATCAGTTAATACGCCGCCATTTTAAGCCAGAAAGTTGATAAGTGGGCATACCTTGCTCAAATAACTCACTACGATGGGCTTCGAAAACTGCACGATACCGATACCAAGGGACTCTAGGGAACGCGTGATGAATGCCGTGGTAGTTCTGAAAACCCCACAGCCAAGTGCCCACTCCGCGAAATGCCTTCGGCAATTCGAAAATGGAGGTGTCAACAAACTTGCCCGCAACGGTGTGTGGCCTATGGACGACGTAAGCAAACAGATAAACCAAAACCACTTGCCCAAGCAGTGGCCCTACAACCAGTGTGAATAGCACGTCAACACCCACAGAAAGTGTTGAGACACCAGCACTTGCAGCTACAGGACCGAATAATGCAATCAGAAGCAAAATGCGACTGAGCACTATGACACTGGTTTCTAGTACAAAAGTTCTGCGGAGCTCCTTGTGAGCAGTGGGCCACCTCTCTCGCAAAAAAAGTGTGTATTGCTGCGCGGTTAGCAACATTGGAGACGCAACAAGCCTCCAGAGACTAGTTGTCATATCAGCACAAACCAGATCTGGGTCCTCACCCACCTTGTTGGTGTGATTGTGGTGTGAAAAATGCTCATGGCGGTGGGCGCACATTGGGATACCTGATGGAATCGCTGCGGCATAACCCACCCATTCATTGACCCAACGGTTTTTCTGAAGACCACCACAAACCGCACCATGGACAGCCTCATGTAATGCGGTGTAAACGGCGTAGGTCAAAAAGCCCATTAAAAGCATTCCTGCAATCACAGGCAAAAGCCCCATAACCACCGCTACCGGTGTTAGAAAATATAGAGGAAGTGCAACGCCGATCAGCAATATTGTGGGCCAGGCCAAGGCATCGCAATAACCATTCGCTGAGCGCTTCATTACCTTTACTGTATTTTGATCAGACATTTATGTTCTCCTAATCTAGTGCATGCAGTTTAAGCAAATTAACGCTAAACGGCCCATTCCTCTTTCGCCATCAGGGTGTCATTATGCGCCTAAAGAGGGTTGAAACATGATAAGTGCACATTACGCCCGACTGCTTCATCGCGAACTTTCGATCCGAGGTCATGATGAAGCTGCGCTGTTTCAGGGCTCCAAGCTTGATGCAGAGGCTTTGTGGCAACTCACCAAGCTAGACCTTGAAGACTTTCTTAAATTGCTTGCGAATGCGCAAGAAATGCTCGGGGAAATTTCGTTAGGCACAGTAATTGTTAGTCGCAACGGGCTCGCCACACTGGGTATGATGGGCGTCGCCATGATGTCAGCACCCACCTTGGGCGCGGGTCTGCAAGCCATGTCTAGCTACTCGACCCTAGAAGCCGAATACTTACATTTTGAGTTATTAGCGGGGCGAAGCGTGACTCGATTAACGCTGGAGACCGATCGGGACCTAGGCGCCTCACTGCTCATACACGCTGAAACTGTCTTTGCCCTGCTTCAGGACTACCTCACCGATCTGGTAGGGTCCACCGAAGGCACTATTCATTTTAAAGTAGCTCACCCCCGCCTCACACGGGAGGCCTCAATAGGTACCCAGCTCAAAGGCAAATTGAGTTTCGATAGCCGATTTACGGGAATGGAATTTCCCACGGCATGGTTGAATACCCGCTCGCCGTTTAGCAACCCTGAAGTTTGGCAACTCTCACGTCGGCACCTGAGCGAGCAGCTGCAACACGCTATTTCGCCCGGCGATAAGCCATTTACACGACACCTGCGCAGTGTGCTGCAGTCTCAACGCCCGCCCTTACCCGATATTCAAGACATTGCGGAATCACTACACCTGTCACCGCGAACCCTCAGTCGACGCCTGATGGAGGAGCAGACGACATTCCGTGAGTTAAAGCTAATAGCCGCCCACGATTGCGCGAAAAACATGCTGCTTGATGGTGCTAGCGTGGAAGCTGTCGCCGCCGACTTAGGCTATGAGAATGCCGCCAATTTTCGGCGCTCCTTCCGTTCGGTTAATCGCTGCTCACCGACACAGTGGATGAAAGATTTTCGCCAAGGAGCCCTAGCCGACCGTTAGGAAGGCTCTGGACGAGCCTTAATCCGAAAAAATCTACGGGTCCAAGTTGATTGAAACAAAGGGTCTAACCAACGATATAAACGACCGGATATCACAATTGACTTACCGGCTTCTGCGCCGCGAATACCGTCACTAACAACAATGTCAGCGCCGTACCAGAGCCAACGTGGCATACCGGCCTTCATGTCGGCAAGGCCCGCAGTTTCATGAAAGTCGGTGTGAGTGAACCCCGGGCACAGTGCGGTGACATGCACGCCCTGACCAGCTACGGTCAAATTAAGCTCCTCAGACACGGCTATTAAATAGGTTTTACTAGGCCCGTAGTTACAGCCCCCTGATCTAGGAATTCGCCCCGCTACTGAGGCCACATTTACAACCCGTCCAAACCCCCGAGCGACCATCGCAGGTACAAATCGATGACAAAGTTCGACTACCGATAACATCATGAGCTGGAAAAAATCTTGTTGCTCACCCCAATCGCGATCGGTCAGCAAGTCCGGACCCGCAATGCCGGCGTTATTGATTAACCAGTCGATTTGGAGCGTGTTTTCATGACAAAACTGCTCGATTGACAGCGGGGCGCTGGGTTGAGCAAGATCCGCTACCAGCGTTTTCACAATTACGCCAAACTCTTGCTGTAAAGCGGCCGCGAGAGCCTGAAGACGCTCGCCACGACGAGCTACTAGTAACAAATTAAAACCCTTTGCCGCCAGCTGACGCGCAAACTCGGTTCCTAAGCCTGCTGACGCCCCTGTAACCAAAGCGTAACCCTGCGTCATGCCCTACCTCCGAGTAATCAATGTATTAGCCCTTAGCTGGGCTTTACGACGTATCCTGCTCGAGGAAAGTGGACATGCAAGACGCCAAAATCCTCTGTTTGTCTCGCGATAATATAGCGTTCGGTTGTCACACTGATCAAACTACCGGTAATAGGAACCTGACCATAATCAGTAGGCGCTGCACTAACCTGCTGATTCAAATATTCGTGAGTTTCTGACGGCGGTAAAGGCCGGGGTTCTGACTGAGCAGCCATCCTGAACGCGGCATCGGGCTGCAGCTCAAATCGCTCGCCATGACCCGGAGCAAGCATGGCCTCATACCAGCGGTTGAGGTTTTTTAAAGCCCTGGGCAAAGCAGTCCCCATGAGATCCATTTTGAACTTGACCGGATGTATCGCCGCGAAATCAGCATAACCTGGCCGCTCTCCATCAAGAAAAGCGCGGTCTGCAAGCAGCGCGTCTAAATCAGAAAAGAACGTTGAGATTACAGCACCGGCTCGCTTACCTGAGGGCGGGCGAATCGTAGCGTCTTTCATCATGCTCTTTCGGTCTTTAAAAAATCGATAGGTTTGCCGAAGGCCGAAATTACGCAACAGCGCACCCAAAATTTTCAAAGGTGGCTCGCTGGTGATTACCGAGAAGAAGACATCGCCCTGCGCGTGGGCTACTAGTGGCTCACAGTCCTCACTTACGGAATCAGGACGCAACGCCGCGCGATCTGTTTCCCTCGCAATTTCAAGCGAAATTAGCGCCGTATCACAGAACAAGTCGGCCCCACGCTGTGCAACCGGTATGCGTCGGTATCCCCCTGTAAGTGGATCGAGGTTAGGGCGAGGTGGCATAGGCGGTGAGATGACCGAATGCCAAGGCAATCTCGTATGACCAAACATCAATCGTATTTTCTCAGCGTAGGGCGACGCTTCATAGTGATGCAAAACCCATGGGTCTTCACGGTCCGTCATTGTTGCTCCCTATGATCATTTTTCACATTTTAA
>Ga0257126_1000045_pt1 | contig 92081 bp, 93 predicted proteins | sample SI060_120mmetaG_FD_190151 | JGI IMG/M metagenome (GOLD analysis project Ga0257126, IMG submission 190151) | Marine microbial communities from Saanich Inlet, British Columbia, Canada - SI060_120m | ecosystem: Environmental > Aquatic > Marine > Inlet | place: Canada: British Columbia | collected... | reverse complement strand
TGGATATGGGAGAGGCGCTGGTGGCGCGTTTTGAGGCCTATATGCAAGCCGAAAACCGGGCTTGGGAAGAGCCGGTCGTGCTGTCTCACGGCGATTTTCGGCTTGATAATATGCTGTTTAAAGACGACGAGGGTCGCGCCATTATTCTCGACTGGCAAACGGTCTCGGCCGGCGCGCCGATGAATGATGTCGCCTATTGCCTATCCACCAGTCTCGCGGACCCAGCCACGCGGGCCAGCCAAGAAGAGGCTTTGGTGGCGCAATATCACGCGCAATTGGGCCCGAAAGCCGAGGGCTATGCTTTGGAGCAGGCTTGGGAAGATTACCGTCGCGCGGCGTTTTCGGGTTTTCTGATGGCGTTAATTTCGGCCATGTTGGTGGAGCGGACAGAGCGCGGCGACGAAATGTTTGCCACGATGGCCGAGCGTTCGGGTTGGCAGGCGTTGCATCTGGACGCATTGTCTTTAATCTAACGCTCAATTTGCCTAAACTAGTCGACGAAGATTTGAGGGAGACAAACCATGACCTATGAATGTTTTGACGTAAGCGTAAAACAGGGCATCGCGCATATTCAAATGAGCCGGCCCGACAAGCGCAATAATATGAACCGTGCGTTCTGGCGCGAGCTACCGCAAATAATTCAGGAGATTGACGCGCAAGCGCAAGCCCGCGTTATCGTTTTGTCTTCTACGGGCCCGCATTTTTGCGGCGGGATAGATGTCTCGATGTTTGGCCCCAGCGATGAAAAAGACCCCAATGCAGGGCTGGCCCCGCATCATGCCAAGCGTCAAAAAGGTCTGAAATTTCTCGATACCGTCAAAACCATGCAAGACAGCCTGTCGGCCATGGAGGCGTGTCGCCTGCCGGTTCTGGTGGCCATTCAGGGCGGCTGCATTGGCGGCGGTGTCGATTTGGTGACGGCGTGCGACATTCGCTACGCCACGCGCGATGCTTTTATCACCATCTATGAAACCAAAATTGGCATGACGGCAGATGTCGGCACTTTCCCGCGATTGGTCAAGCTGATCCCGGAAGGCATTGTGCGCGAGCTGGCCTATACCGGACGCCGCATGTCGGCTGACGAGGGGATGAATATTGGCCTGGTCAATCGGGTTTTCGACACGCACGAAGAAATGCTTGAGGGCGTTATGGAAGTGGCGCGCGAAATCGCCGCCAATGCGCCGCTGGCGGTGCATGGGTGCAAACGCGCCATCACCTATGCGCGCGACCACACCACGCAAGAAGGCCTCGACTGGATTGGCCTGTGGAATGCCTCGATGTTGCACCCCGAAGAAATTAGGGAAGCGATGGGCGCGCGGGCTGAAAAACGCGAACCCGATTTTACCGATTTGCCAAAACGAAAAATTAGCTAGGAAGCTTACATGACGATTTTTACGACGCCCGTTCTAAGCCCAATTTTAAAAGTGATATCTTGGGTTGTGCTTCTGCTCATCGGTTGGCGTCCGGGCCAAAGCGTTCCGACGCCGATGAAAAAAGGCATTATTTTGGCCGCCCCTCATACCAGCAATTGGGATTTCGCTTTATTTCTGGCTTTTGTTTTTGTGCTGAATTTAAAAGTCCGTGTGCTTATCAAACACACGCTTTTTGTGGGCCCGCTGGGCTGGTTTTTGCGCTATTGCGGCGGCATTCCTGTCGACCGGCGCTCGGCCAAAGATTATGTCAAAGCCTTGGCGCGCCAATTTGAAGAGAGCGAAAGTTTTCACCTTGTGGTAACGCCGGAAGGCACCCGCAGTGCGCGCACGCATTGGAAAACAGGATTTTACCACATTGCGCTGGCGGCCAATGTGCCGGTGCTTTTGGCGGGGGTGAATTGTAAAAGCCGCCGTGTGGGCGTCGACCAGATCGTCTATCCAACGGGTGATTTAAAAGCCGATATGGAAGATATCTACGCGTTTTACGATGAGATGCACGGCATTTGGCCAGATAATTACGCGTCGCCGAATAGGCCAGCGCCGGAAGACGCCTAACCAACGCGCCCTCCAGAGCCAGCCTTCAATCGGTCAAATATTAACCAAGTTTGCAAAAGCAAAGCTTATTGCCGTCCAGATCGCGGACATAGGCGCCGTAGAAAATCGGCATGCGTTGGCCGGGTTCGCCTTCGCAAGTCGCGCCCAGCTCGATGGCCTTGGCATAGAGGCGGTTGATGTTTTCCTCATCGCCGCCTTGAATGGCAACCATTGTGCCATTGCCAGAGGTGGCGGTTTCTTCGTTATAAGGTCCGCCCACGGCAATCATTGGGCTGGCCATATCGGTGCCATAAAAATACAGACGGCCATTGTCGAATAATTCTTTGCCCCCCATGGCTTCGAATAGAGGCTGGTAGAAGGCGCGGGCCTTCTCGATATCATTAGATCCAAGTGTTACATAACTAAGCATAGTGTTCTCCCTTTTGCTGCCGACAGATTACCCCGATGGCGGAAAATGGCAATTGCCAAATAGCTTCTAGTTGGGCACAATCAGGCAAAGATTTATGGAGGTTTACATGCTCGACGATAAAACAGATATCACTTCAGGCCAGGCCAGCTTCAGCGCTATGGTGGACGGCACGGAAGAAGATTATCAAAAGATTTCAAAGGCTTTTGGGGAGTTCTCGAAAACCCTGCCAGACCGTGTGATGGATCATTTGAAAATGCTGCAAGGCGATTTTGGCGGCTTTGCCATCGACCGCTATGAGCATTCTCTACAAACCGCCACACGGGCGCATAAAGATGGCCGCGACGAGGAATATGTTGTCTGCGCGCTTTTGCATGATATTGGCGATCTATTGGGTAGCTTTAACCATGCGGAGCTGGCGGCGACGATTTTGAAACCGTTCATCAGCGAGAAAAATTATTTCATGCTGCAGAACCATGCGGTTTTCCAAGGCTATTATTTCTTCCATCATATTGGCCTCGACCGAGATGCGCGCGATGCGTTTAAAGAGCATGAGCATTTTGAGTATACCGCTCAGTTCTGCCATTTATATGACCAGTCGAGCTTCGACCCAGAGTATGAATCGCTGCCTCTCGAGACTTTTGAGCCGATGGTGCGCAAACTCATGGAAAAACCCCGCGCGTCGATTTATATGAAGAAAGATGGCACGTCTATTCTATAGGCTGCTGATTTTCGCCCGCTTTGGCGTGCCGCCCTCTCGAAGGAGACCTAAATGGTCGCGTTACTGACGCTGATTAGTCAGCTGATTGAGTTTTATATTTGGATCATCATTGCTTCGGCCGTCTTATCTTGGTTGGTGGCTTTTGATGTTGTGAACCTGCGCAACCGATATGTGTATTTATTTGCTGATGCGCTCAATCGTCTGACGGAGCCGGCCTATCGCCGCATTCGTCGCGTTTTGCCGAATATGGGCGGGCTGGATTTATCGCCAATTGTGCTGATATTCGGACTGATGTTTTTGCGCAATCTAATGTGGGAATGGCTGGGGCCCGTGGCGCGTTCTGGCATGGGTGGCTATTGATGGCTGAGCCCATTGACAAAAGCATTGACGAGAGCATCGGCGAACGTATTGGCGAACGTATCGACGGCAAAGAAATCGCCGCCGCTTTGCGCGCCCGCCTGGGGGCGGCGGTGGCCGATTTAAAAGCGACGCATAATAAAGTGCCAGGTCTTGCCGTGGTGCAAGTGGGCGAAGATGCGGCCTCCGAAGTCTATGTCCGCAATAAGGGCATTGCCACCAAAGAGGCGGGCATGGTGTCGCTGGAATTTAAAATGCCAGGCGACACCTCCCAAGAGACTTTGCTGGAGAAAGTGCGCGAGCTGAACGCCGACCCAGAGGTGAACGGCATTCTGGTGCAATTTCCCGTGCCGAGCCAAATTTCGCAACAAGCCATTATCGACACCATCCACCCCGATAAAGACGTCGACGGGCTCAACCCGTTAAACGCTGGCCGCTTGGTCTCGGGCTTGGAAGCGCTGACCCCTTGCACGCCTTTGGGCAGTGTGATTTTGGCAACCGAGACTTTGGGCGATTTAACCGGCAAACACGCTGTGGTTATTGGCCGATCTAATTTGGTGGGAAAGCCCGTTGCCCAGCTTTTGCTCAACGAGAATTGCACGGTGACTATGGCGCATTCGCGCAGCCAAGATTTACCTGCCATCTGCCGCAGCGCCGATATTTTAGTGGCGGCCGTCGGCATCCCCGAAATGGTGAAAGGCGATTGGGTCAAGCCCGGTGCTTGTGTCATTGATGTCGGCATTAACCGAATTGCAGCGCCCGAACGCGGCGAGGGCAAAACCCGCCTTGTGGGGGACGTGGCTTTCGCAGAAGTGCAAGCGATAGCCGCGCATATTACGCCCGTGCCAGGCGGCGTGGGCCCGATGACCATCGCCTGTTTGTTGAAAAATACACTGACCGCTTTTTGTCGCCAAAACGGATTTGACGCGCCGCAGCTATAAGCTCTATTTGCGGCGCCCGAGTAGTTTCAGGCGCAGGGCATTGAGCTTGATAAAGCCTTCGGCATCGACTTGGTCATAGACCGCATCTTCTTCAAAGGTCACATGTTCTTCTGAATAAAGCGAGTTCGGGCTGGTGCGCGAGACCACGGTGGCACTGCCTTTATACAGTTTCAAGACCACCTCGCCCGCGACATGGCGCTGGCTTTCGTCGATCAGCGCTTGCAGCATTTGCCGCTCGGGGGCGAACCAAAAGCCGTTATAAATCAACTCGGCATAGCGCGGCATCAGCTCGTCTTTCAAATGCATGGCACCGCCATCTAGCGTCAAACTCTCGATGCCGCGATGGGCGGTCAGCAAAATCGTGCCGCCGGGGGTTTCGTATACACCGCGCGATTTCATACCGATAAAGCGGTTTTCCACCAAATCAAGACGGCCAATACCATTGGCGCCGCCCAGCTCATTCAGCTTGGTCAGCAGGCTAGCGGGCGATAATCTCTCGCCGTCGATAGACACAGCGTCGCCGGCTTCAAAACCAATGGTGATGAACGTCGGTTTATCGGGTGCGGCCTCGGGGCTTACACTGCGCTGGTAAACAAACTCTGGCGCTGCTTGGCTTGGGTCTTCCAGCACTTTGCCTTCCGAGGACGTGTGCAATAAATTGGCATCGACCGAAAAAGGCGCTTCGCCTCTTTTGTCTTTGGGCACTGGAATTTGGTTTTGCTCGGCATAAGCGATAAGGCGCTCACGGCTTTGCAAGTCCCATTCCCGCCAGGGCGCAATGACTTTAATATCTGGGTTGCAAGCATAATAGCCCAGCTCGAAACGCACTTGGTCATTGCCTTTGCCCGTGGCGCCATGGCACACGGCATCGGCGCCTGTGGCGGCCGCAATCTCGACTTGGCGTTTGGCGATTAAGGGCCGCGCAATAGAGGTGCCGAGCAGATAGACGCCCTCATAAAGCGCATTGGCGCGAAACATCGGAAAGACATAATCGCGGACAAATTCTTCGCGCAAATCTTCGATATAAATTTCTTTAATGCCCAGCAATTCGGCTTTCGCCCGCGCCGGTTCCAGCTCTTCACCCTGACCGAGGTCGGCGGTGAAAGTCACCACTTCGCACTCATAGGTTTCTTGTAGCCATTTCAAAATAATCGAAGTATCCAGCCCACCGGAATAGGCCAAGACCACTTTCTGAATATCGGTTTTATCGTTCATAAGACTGCTCCAAATCGTGCCTGCTTTGTAGCGAGCCAAGCGCGCTTAAGCAAGCTTTGGGATAAAATTATAAATCTGCCTAAATAGGCCATATTCAACCTAAGGTTGTGGTTTGAAAATTAAAACACCTATAGTTTAGAACTGGATCTCTCCCTATGAGGGGTCGAGGAAGCCGGCTTCCAGGGCAATCACAAAGGTCGCGTTCCCGGATTTTGCGTTTACCGGAGTTTCTATCTGTTGCGTTTCTTTTGTTGGCCGATTGCCCGCCTTGCCCACTTTTCAAGCCGAGTCAGCAAGCGTTAGCCGCGTCCCAAATTACGGGCTTGCAGCTCTGCGATTTTCTTCGACGCGGCGGTTTCTTTAACACTGGCAGATTTCAGCTGCCCGCAAGCGGCCATAATATCGCGCCCCCGTGGGCTGCGCACGGGGCTGGCATAGCCCGCGCGATTGACAATCTCAGCAAAAGCTTCAATGCGCTCCCATTGCGAACATTCGTAAGGCGCGCCGGGCCATGGGTTGAAGGGTATCAGGTTAATTTTCGCTGGAATGCCGGCCAAGAGGCGCACCAAATCGCGCGCGTCGGCATCGCTGTCATTGACCCCTTTCAGCATCACATATTCGAAAGTAATGCGTTTGGCATTCGAGAGCCCGGGCCACTGGCGGCAGGCTTCGAGCAATGCCGCAATTGGATATTTTTTATTCAGCGGCACCAGCTCATTGCGCAAATCATCGCGCACGGCATGTAGGCTAATGGCCAGCATGACGCCGGTTTTCTCGCCGATAAGCGGAATTTCAGGAACCACCCCAGAGGTCGATAAAGTGATGCGCCGCCGCGACAGGCTCAAGCCCTCGCCGTCGCTTATCACGTTTAAGGCCTCGCCCACATTGTCGCTATTATATAGCGGCTCGCCCATGCCCATCATCACCACATTGGTAATTTTGCGGCGGCCGCTATTGCTCAGGCCGTCGTCGCCCCAGTCTTGCAAATCATCGCGCACGGCCACCATTTGGCCAACAATCTCGGCAATGGTGAGATTGCGCACCAGCTTTTGCGTGCCGGTATGGCAAAACCGGCAGGTGAGCGTGCAGCCCACTTGGCTGGAGACACATAGGGTGCCGCGGCCAACTTCGGGAATATACACGGTCTCGACCAATTGCCCGTCGGCCAGGCGAAATAGATATTTTCGCGTGCCATCATCTGAAAACTGCGCGTCGGCGACTTCAAGCCGGTCGAGCGTATAGGCCTCGCTTAACGTGGTGCGCAAGCCCTTGGAGACATCGCTCATCGCCTCCCATTGGGTGGCGCCACGCGCATAGATCCAGCTCCAAAGCTGGTTGGTGCGCATCCGCAATTGTTTTTCTGGCACGCCCGCGTGCACAAGGGCCGCGCGCAATTGCTCACGCGATAAGCCGATTAGGCTGGTTTTTTGAACGGTCTCATCTACAGGGTCATCCATAGGGATGTTCTAGGGGGCTGAGCAGGCCGCGTCTAGTGCCTTCATGGCCGCGGTGACGCCGCGCAAACTATAGCTGTCGGTGGTCAGCGTGCCGCGCGCCGAGGTGCCTTTGAAAACCAGCTCATTGCCGCGCTTCATGGCCCGCAGCAAACGCGGTTGTTGTTTTAAATCTTCAATCCACGTCCATTCATCGGCGCCGTTTTGCGCTTTGACGCCAGTAATGAAATCGAAGCTATCGGCGCCAACTTTGGCGAAGGGCACAGAGGTTGCTGAAAACGGATAGCCGATGCGGACCGATATTTCGCCCCGAACCCCTTGTCCGGGCCGGTGGGTCACCACGAGATAAGTGTCGCCGCGTTTGACATTGGCTGGCGCGCTGGTTCTCGGCTCGGCCGCCAGATAGCAGGTTTTGGCGGCCCCTTGCCCTTGGACAAACAATCGCCAGTCGGAAAATGTCTGCACGGGCTTTGCCGTTTCAGCCGCAAAACTGGCTCCGCTGAACAGGATAAGGCAGCCGAAGAGGCTGTAAAACCCAAGGTGTTTTATATTTTTCATCATCGCTCGAAGCTAATCTGATTTGCCTATCTGTGCCAGTCGATTTGGCGGGCGGGGCGCAAGTTTTTCAAGTCTCACGCTTGCTTTCCCCAAGGTAATCGCGTTTACTGCGGGCGCACTTGCGGGTCCGTTTTGGGGGCAAGGGCGCGTTGAAATCGGAACAGGGGTCTTATTGACCATGCCAACCAATGGTCGGCCCCCCGCGGGCCGCGAGAAAAACCAAACACCAGAGGTCACGAGCGCGCATTTGGCAGACCTCATCGTCGCCATCGCCGAAACCAAAGACCGCACAGCTTTTGCAGAAATTTTTGCGCATTTTGCGCCGCGCGTGAAAGGCTATCTAATGCGCCTTGGCGCCAGCGATGGCCAAGCCGAGGAAGTGACGCAAGAAGCTCTGCTGACGGTTTGGCGCAAGGCAGCCTTATTCGACCGCAGAAAAGCCGCCGCCTCGACATGGATTTTTACCATTGCGCGCAATCGGCGGATCGATGTTTTGCGGCGGCAAAAATTTCCAGAGCTTGATGCGCAAGACCCAAGCCTAGTGCCCGATGCGCCCCCGCTGCCCGACCAAGAAGTCATGGCCATTCGCGATAGCGAGCACGTGCGCGAAGCCCTATTGCAGTTGCCCGATGAGCAACGCGAGCTCATTCGTCTGGCGTTTTACAAAGGCTGGTCGCACGCCAAGATTGCCGAGGAGAGCAATATGCCTCTGGGCACGGTGAAATCGCGCTTGCGGCTGGCTTTCTCGAAATTGCGCGATGCCCTCGAAGGGCTCGTTTAGGGGCGCATTTTTTCGCTTCTCTTTCTCTTAAGCTGGCTTATGATACGGGCTTAACAGGGCGTCTGGTGAGGCCCGTAAAAACAAACCCGCCCCTTTCTTGGTGGCGTTCATTGGGAGAAAATTATGAAAGCTGTATTGTGTAAAGAATTTGGTCCACCGGAGAGCCTCGTGGTGGAAGATATTGCCTCGCCAGAACCGGGTCCCGGTCAAGTGGTGCTGGATGTGCATGCCGCAGCGGTTAATTTTCCAGACGTTCTCATCATTCAAAACAAATATCAGTTCAAGCCGCCGCTGCCGTTCGCCCCAGGTGGCGAAGTCGCGGGCGTGGTTGCCAAATTGGGCGAAGGCGTGACCGGCCTGAAAATCGGCGACCGGGTTATCGGCTCGTGCGGCCATGGCGGTTATGTCGAAGAGCTGGCGATTGCGCAAGGCTCGTGCATTCCGGTTCCAGATGAAATGGATTTGGAAACCGCCTCGGCTTTGGTGCTGACCTATGGCACGTCGCATTACGGCCTGAAAGATCGCGCGCATATTCAACCTGGCGAAACTTTGCTGGTTATGGGCGCTGCGGGCGGCGTGGGTCTGGCGGCGGTAGAGCTGGGCAAAGCGATGGGCGCGCGCGTCATCGCGGCCGCTTCGGCGCAAGATAAGCTGGATATTTGTGTCGAGCATGGTGCCGATGAAACGATTTTATATCCCGCTGGCGAGTTAGACAAAACCCAGCAACGCGCTTTCACCGAGCAAATTAAAGCGCTCACCGACGGCCAAGGCGCCGATGTGGTTTATGACCCTGTGGGCGGCTCTTACGCCGAGCCGGCGCTGCGCGCGACCAATTGGGAAGGGCGCTATTTGGTTATCGGATTTGCTTCTGGGCCGATTCCGCAAATCCCGCTGAATTTGGCTCTGCTGAAAAGCTGTCAGATTGTCGGTGTGTTTTGGGGCGCCTTCACGGCCCGCGAGCCAGCCGCCAATGCGGCCAATTTGGCAGAGCTGATGGCCATGTATAAAGCGGGCACCATTCGCCCGCATATTTCGGGTCGCTATCCGCTGGAACAAGCCGCCGATGCGCTCAATGAAATGGCCAATCGCAAAGTGAAGGGCAAAGTGATTTTGACGACGGGCCGCAGTGAAAGCTAAAGGGAAGGCTAAAGGGAAAGCTCAAGGAGAGGTTTCCCAGCCCAACTTGATGAAAAAGCAAGACAGCGAGCCGTCCGCCAATCGAGGGGACCGCGTGGTGGATAACCGCCGCGCGGCCCTTTGGCTTCTGGCCTCGGCTACTTTATTTACCTTTACCAATATTCTGGTCAAAACTTTGGGCCAGACCTTGCACCCGTTTGAGATATCGTTTTTCCGCGCTGCCGTGGCTTTGGCGCTTATTTTGCCTATCTTCTGGCGCACGGGGGGCTTGCGCGCGGGCATGGCGACAAAAATTCCGCTGCTGCAATTAACCCGTGGCGTCGTCGGTTCGCTGGCCATGTTTTTGGGCTTTTATGCGATTGTCGCTTTGCCCTTGGCCGAAGCGCAGGCGATTAGTTTCTCGCGCAATTTATTTCTTGTGCCCTTGGCGGCGATTATTCTCTCGGAAGCGGTGGGCTTGCGCCGCGCGCTCGCAGCCGGGGTCGGCTTTATCGGCGTGCTGATTATGCTGCGCCCGGGCATGGATGTCGGCTCGCTGGGTTTGGCGTTAAGCATTGGCGCCATGGCCGCTTTGGGGCATGCCTTTTTAGTGGCCCTGGCCACCATATTGGTCTCCATTGCCTCGCGCTATGATGGGCCGGTAACGCTGATGTTTTACACCAATACGGTTTCCATCGTGCTGATTTCCATCCCGACGTTTTTCGTCTGGCAGACGCCAAATTTAAACGAATTATGGATGTTGGTGGCCATGGGCATATTGGCGACGATATCGCATAATTGCTTCATCCGCGCCTTTGCTTTGGGTGAGGCCAGCGTCATTGCGCCGGTCGATTATTCGCGCTTGGTTTTTGCCGCTCTTGCGGGCTGGTTGATTTTCGCCACTGTGCCAGATGCCTATACGATATTGGGCGCGCTGATTATTGTCGGCTCGAGCTTTTACATTCTGCGCCGCGAAGCCCAATTGGGCGCCATCCGCCAAATACCCAAGCCGTAAAGCAAGATGGGGCCAGATGAGCCGAGCTGGCTCATTAAGACTTGCGCGGGCGCGTGCGAGTTTATAAAGTCTGCCCATCTTAGAGTTCACCATTTTCGGGAGAGATAGAATGAAATTGGATTCAAACATTACCGCCATTGTCACCGGCGGGGCCTCCGGCCTCGGCGAAGCAACGGTTCGTAATCTGGCGGAACGCGGCGTGAAATGCGGTATTTTCGACCTTAACGAAGAACGCGGCGAAGCCGTGGCCAAAGAAGTTGGCGGCGCTTTTGCCAAAGTAAATGTTACCTCGGATGACGATGTCGATGCGGGCTTTGCCAAAATCCGTGAGGCTTTGGGTCAAGAACGCATCTTGATCAATTGCGCGGGCACAGGCAATGCGGTTAAAACCGCGTCGCGCAACAAAGAGACCGGCGAGATTAGTCATTTCCCGCTCGATGCGTTTAACTTGATTATTCAAATTAACTTGGTTGGCACTTTCCGCTGCATCGCAAAATCGGCCGCCGGCATGATGAGCCTCGACCCGCTTGCTTGCGGCGATCGCGGTGCGGTTGTCAACACGGCTTCGGTTGCGGCGGAAGATGGCCAAATTGGCCAAGCCGCCTATTCGGCTTCCAAAGCGGGTGTGGTTGGCATGTCTTTGCCCATCGCGCGTGACTTGTCTCGCGAAGGCATTCGGGTCAACACGATTTTGCCAGGTATTTTCGATACGCCGCTTTTGGCCGGTGCGCCAGAGAATGTGCGTCAGGCCTTAGGCTCTATGGTGCCCTATCCATCGCGTCTTGGCATGCCAGAAGAATATGCCAAATTGGCCGCGACCATGTGTGAAGTAAATTACTTCAACGGCGAAGATGTCCGCCTCGATGGCGCCATTCGTATGGCCCCACGCTAGAAAAATATACCGACCTAAATATCTACTAGGTCGGAAACAAGCAAATGACAGCCGGCGATCTTCCAAGATCCGTCCGGCTGTTTTTGCATTAAATAGCGCGCCTTATGGCTGGCGCCTCTATCATCGACGAGAAAGACCGATTGCAAACGCATTTCTGCGTCGTCGCGCAAAGGACGTGCAGGCGCAGAAAACTCTAATTTTTGCGCAAAATAAATTGGCCGATAATGGGCCCGTATCATGGCCATAAAATAATCGGGCGTGTCAAATTGGGCTTGTAGGTCGGGCGCCGCAAAGCCGAAAGCGATGGGCCCATCTTCCACCGAGAAAGCGCGCACTTGCTTTTCAATGGTCTCGCGAATGGCGAGGTCATCGAGGCTCAGCGGCTGATGGCGGTTTTGCAAAAGGGCCGTGCCGCCCGCCAAAATCGCAAGCAGTACCAGCACCCAAATATCGCGCCAGCCGAGCCCCTCTTGCATTATTTTCGGCGCCCGGCCGCGCCCGCTGTTTTGTCCATAAATTTTGCCATCGAGATATCAAGCGCCGACAGGCCGCCCGCATCATGGGTGGTCAGCACGACATTCACGGTTTTATAGACATTGTCCCATTCGGGGTGATGGTCGAGTTTTTCAGCCATCATGGCGACGCGGCTCATCCAGGCGAAAGCGGCGTTAAAGTCGGCAAAGATAAACCGCTTGGAAATCGCCTCCCGCCCTTTGGTTTTCTTCCAGCCGCTCAATTTGCCAAGCGCGGCCTTTTTATCGGCATTGGATAATTTTTCAACCATGGTTTTCTCCTCCAGAATAGAGTTGGTCTTACGGGCAGATGTTGGGCGCCCGCAAATGCACTTCGTCGATATCGGCCAGAATTTCATCGGTCAGCTCCACATCGACGCTGGTAACCGCCAGTTTCAGCTGCTCCATATTGGTGGCGCCAATGATATTCGAGGTGACAAAATCGCGCGTGGTGACAAATTGATTGGCCAATTGCGAGGCATCCAATCCGTATTTTTTGGCGATGTCGAGATAGCTGGCAATGGCGGCCTCTGTGCCGGGCGTTTCATAGCGTTGCAAGCGGTCGAACAATTGTTTGCGCGAGCCTGGCGGATTGGCGCCGTTTTGATATTTGCCCGTCAGATAGCCTTGCGCCAAAGGCGAATAGGCCAGCAGCCCCACGCCCTCGCGGTGGAAAATCTCAGACGAGCCCAACTCATAAATACGGTTCAACAGATTATAGGCATTTTGCACCGACACCATGCGCGGCAAGTCTTGGCTTATTTCGCTATGGTGCAAAAATTTCATAATGCCCCATGGCGTCTCATTCGAGAGGCCGAAGTGGCGCACTTTGCCGGCCTTTTGAATATCGGCCAGCGCGCCTAAAATATCTTCTATGCGGTTGATCTCGCCGCCCATTTCTTTATGTCCAAGCCCGCCAAAAATACGAATGGGGCGGTCTGGCCAATGCAATTGATAGAGGTCGATATAATCGGTTTGCAAACGCTGCAAGCTTTTATCAATGGCTTCGTGAATTTGCGCCGCCGTTTGCTCGGTGCCATCGCCATTGTCGCGCAACCAATTCATCGGCGCGCGGCCCGCCACTTTACTGGCCAGAATAATATCTTCGCGCTTGCCGGTTTTTTGAAACCACGTGCCGATAATTTCTTCGGTCTTGCCTTGGGTTTCTGCGGTGGGCGGCACGGCATACATTTCGGCTGTATCGAAAAAATTAATGCCCATTTCAACCGCATAATCCATTTGCTCATGGCCTTCGGCTTCGGTGTTTTGCTGGCCCCAAGTCATGGTGCCAAGGCAGATAGAGCTGACTTGAATATCTGTGTGCCCTAAACGACGGTACTGCATAGTTATTTCTCCCTTTGGGTGGTGATTATTTAATCTGAGCCAGCAGTTTCTCGACCGCTGGGGATATGTTTTTGACAATGACAGCAATGCCGTCGCGATTGGGATGAATGCCATCCGAGATATTCAGCGCTCGATTGGCCGCCACGCCCTCGAGGAAAAACGGATAATAGACAGCATTATATTTTTTGGCGAGCTCTCGATAAATCGGATTGAACTGGCGGCTATAAGCCTCTCCCAAATTGGGCGCGGCCATCATGCCGGCCAGCAAAACCGGCAGATTGCGGGTTTGTAATTCGATGAGAATGGCCTCGAGGTTCTGCCGTGTCAGCTTTGGGGAGATGCCGCGCAACATATCATTGGCCCCCAGCTCGACAATCACCGCCCTTGTGGCCGGGCTTAACACCCAGTTGAGGCGCGCGCGCCCGCCGGCGCTGGTGTCGCCCGATACGCCGCCATTGCGCACCCGCACATTCAGCCCCTTGGCGCGCAAATGCGCTTCCAATTGGGGGGTAAACCCATCGGCTGGCGCCAATCCATAGCCGGCTGTGAGACTGTCGCCGAAAGCGACGATTTCAATCGGCTTCGGTTGGGCTGACGCGGGGCCAGATATCGCATAAGACATCCAAAACAGCGCCAGCCACGTAAGACTTAAAGGAAGCCAAGCGCGAGGGTTCGGGGCCGACAGCTTTTCGGGTCGCGCGCGTTTTATGTGCAACAAAGTGTAGCTTCCTCTATAAAGCTTTCAACCATGACCTTTAGGCGAGACAAATGATCGAAGTTCAAAATCTGACCGTTACCCTGCCCAGTCGCGCGGGCGACGTCAATATCCTTCGTGGCCTAAATGTCACGATTGCGCCAGGCGAGGCGGTTGGGCTCATTGGCCCTTCGGGGTCTGGCAAAACGACTTTGCTGATGGTGCTGGCAGGGCTGGAGCCAGCCACCTCGGGCGCGGTACATATTGCGGGCCATGATTATGCAAATATGAGCGAAGATGATTTGGCGCGGTTTCGCCGCTCGCATGTTGGGATTGTGTTTCAAAGTTTTCATCTAGTGCCCACCATGACGGCGCTGGAAAATGTCATGTTGCCGCTCGAGCTGGCCAGCCAAGCCGAGGCGCCCGCGCGGGCGGCGAAAATCTTGGCCGAAGTGGGCCTTGCCGATAGGCACGATCATTACCCAACGCAAATGTCGGGTGGCGAGCAACAACGCGTCGCCTTGGCCCGCGCGCTGGTGGCCAATCCGCCGGTGTTATTTGCCGATGAACCGACCGGCAATCTCGACCAGAAAACCGGACAAGCGGTGATGGATTTAATTTTGGGCTTGGCCAAAGAGCGCGGCACGACTTTGGTGTTGATCACCCATGATAAAAATCTAGCGCAACGGTGTGATCGCACGCTGACCATGCGCGATGGCCGCCTTGAAGCGGAATCAGGCGCATGAGCGCCACCCCGTCCAGCGAGCGGTTGAGCTGGGGCTTGGCCTTGAAACTGGCGCGGCGCGAAATGCGCGGCGGGCCAGATGCCAAAGCTCTGGCTGGTTTCCGTATTTTCCTGCTTTGTTTGGGGCTGGGTATTTTCACCATTTCGGCGGTCGGCTCTTTATCGGCCTCTCTGGTCGGCGGCATGATGGCGCAAGGCCAATCTATTCTGGGCGGCGACATTGATTTTCGACTGGTGCATCGCGCGGCCTTTGACGCGGAACGCGACTGGTTGAGCGCGCGTGCGCAAGTCTCCGAAGTCGCCACTTTGCGGGTGATGGTTCAAAAACCGACGCCCCAAGGCAACCAACCCGAAGCCATGCTGGTGGAAGCCAAAGCGGTCGATGGCGCTTATCCGCTTTACGGCGAAATGCAGCTCGCGCCCCCCAACGCTTTATCGCAAGCCCTGCGCGCCCCCGAAGCGGCGGGCGTCTATCGCGGCGTTGCCGAACAAGGCCTGTTCGACCGCCTGCAAGTCGAGGTTGGCGACAGCGTGAAAGTCGGCTCCATTCGCGTGCGTCTGACGGGCGTCATTCTATCGGAGCCCGACCGCAATGCGGGTGGCTTTCCTTTGGCGCCGCGGCTTTTGGTATCGCAAGACACCTTAAAAGCGGCGGGCCTGTTGCGCCCCGGCGCTTTGGTCAATTATCACTACCGCTTAAAATTACCGGCCAGCGCGGATAGCGAAGCGGTGAAAGCCCTTGGCATGGCCGCCAATGACGCGTTTCCGCAAGCGGGCTGGCGCCTGCGCGACCGCTCCGATGCCTCGCCCTCCATGCGCCGTTTCATCGAACGTTTGGGCTTGTTTTTAACCCTCGTCGGCCTCACCGCCTTGGTGGTTGGCGGCGTTGGCGTCGGCAATGCGATTAGCGCCTATTTGCAAAGACGGCGCGAAACCATCGCGGTCCTTAAGGCCTTGGGCGGCTCGGGTCGGTTTATCTTCCGTATCTACGCGCTGCAAATCAGCGCGCTGACCGCTCTGGCTCTGGTTTTAGGCTTGGCCTTGGGCGCGGCAACGCCGCTTTTGGTCAAAAGCCTGTTCGGCACGCTCTTGCCCGTCGATTTGGCCCTTCAGCTCTACCCCGAACCGCTGATGGCGGCGGCGGGCTTTGGGGTTTTATCGGCGGCCGCTTTTGCGCTTTGGCCCTTGGGCAAAGTCGAGCTGACGCCGGTCACCGCGCTGTTTCGCGGCGACGCGCAAAACATGGATGCGACGACGCAACGACCTGCCATGCCTTATCTCATCGCCATTGTGATTTGTTTCCTCGGCCTTGGGGCTTTGGCGATGTTGATTTCGGAGCGCCGCGATGTCGCCCTGTGGTTTGGCCTCGGCGTGGCGCTGTCTTACTTAGCTTTGCGCGCCGCCGCGGGTCTGGTGGTTTGGATGGCCAAATGGGCTGGGCGGCCGCGCCAACCCGAAGTGCGTTTGGCCCTAACCAATATCACGCGGCCCAATGCGCCCGTGCGCTCGGTCATGCTGTCCATCGGCCTATCGGTAACCCTATTGTCCGCCATCTCGATGGTGGATGGCAATATCAACGCGCAAATCGCGGGCGATTTACCCGAGCGCACGCCTTCGGTTATTTTACTGGATGTGGGGCCGGAACAAATCGAGCCGTTGATTGAAGCGGCGCAAGCGAGCGCACAAATTGACCTGATTGAAAAAACCCCGATGTTGCGCGGCCAAATCCTTTCGGTGAAAGGCGTGCCCGCGGCGGCCATTCAGCTGGCGCCAGAAGTGGCTTGGGTCTTGCGCGGCGATCGGGGGCTGACCTATGCGCGCACCAACCCGCAAGGCGGCCAAGTGTTGGAAGGCGAATGGTGGGCCAGCGATTATAATGGGCCGCCGCTGGTCTCTGTCGGCATAGATATTGCCAAAGGCCTGGGCCTTGGGCTTGGCGACGAGATAGAGGTCAATATATTGGGCCGTCCGTTAAAGGCCAAAGTGGCCAATTTGCGCTATATCGATTGGGCGTCGGGGGGGATGAATTTCGCTCTGGTGTTTTCGCCCAACCCGCTGGCCTCTGCGCCGCACACTTATTTGACGACCCTGAGCATGGCCGATAGCGAAGAGGTAAAAATCACCCGCATGTTGGCGCGCGATTATCCCAATGTCACCATCATCCGCGTGAAGGAAGCCTTGGCCACCATGCGCGATGTGCTGACCAATTTAGGGCTGGCGGTGCGCGCCATGAGCGGCATCACCCTATTGGCGGGCATTTTGGTTTTGGCCGGGGCCATGGCCTCGGGTCATAAAGCGCGGGTTTATGATGCGGTGGTCATGAAAGTGCTGGGCGCCACAAGGCGACGCATTCTGCTGGCTTTTGCCATTGAATATGCCCTGATGGGCTTTGGGGCGGCTATCATTGCTGCGGCTGCAGGCACTTTGGCGGCCTATGGGTTGATTAGCGGGCCCATGCAGGCCGATTTCGTATTTTTGCCGTTCACTTTGGCGATAACCGTGGTGGGCGCGGTCGTCTTAACGGTGGTTTTGGGCTTATTGGGCACATATGCGGCGCTGGGCGCGCCAGCGGCACCGGTTTTGCGCACGCAATAAAACTTTTTAAATCAAGGGCGATAAGTCTTGAAAACGCCATGATTTATGCTGATATAAGCAATAAGACTTTTGATTGGAAAGGATGTCTCAATGGCTGATAATGGAATGAACGAACGGGTCGTACAAAATAGCGCTGCCGCCCAGGCTGGCGAATTTGATGCGGGTCTTCGTATCTATATGTCGAAAGTATATAATTACATGGGGCTCGGCCTGCTGGCGACGGCGCTGGCGGCTTATATTGGCGCGGCGTCGGGCATTTATGCTTCGATTGCCCAAACGCCGTTTATCTATGTGCTCATCTTTGCCCCGCTGGGCATGGTGCTGTTTCTATCGGCCCGCTTGCATAAGCTGAGCTCGGCCACCGCGAAAAACATGTTCTGGCTCTATGCTGGCCTAACAGGGCTTTCTTTGTCTTATGTTTTGCTGGCCTATACGGGCGTCTCGGTGGTTCGCACGTTCTTGGTCACGGCCGCCTCATTTGGCGCTTTGTCGCTTTATGGCTACACCACCAAGCGCGATTTGTCGGGCATGGGCTCGTTTCTCTTCATGGGTCTCATCGGTCTTATTCTGGCCTCTGTGGTCAATCTCTTCTTGCAAAGCTCGGCTCTGCATTTTGCCGTGAGCGCCATCGGTGTGTTGATTTTTGCCGGTCTTACCGCCTATGACACGCAAGACATCAAACGGATTTATTACGCTGGTGACACCCGCGAAGTAGCCGAGAAGAAAGCCATTATGGGCGCTTTGCGGCTGTATCTGGATTTCATCAATATGTTCTTATTCTTGCTCCAGTTCATGGGCAATCGCGACTAATCTCGCAAAATCCAGATGGTTAGAAAAGCCCCGAGCGATCGCTTGGGGCTTTTTTGTCTAGTCGATTAGGCGAAGAGTCTTGCGGTCAAAAAACCGTAAAACCGCCTCAAGATCATGGCCGCGGCGCAAGGCGCGCCCATCCATGCCGCTGAGGACATATTGGCCTTGCTTGCGGCGCAGGGCCGGAATTTTTTCGACTTTATAATGCGCCATTTCGCTGGCGCGGCGGAACATGGCAAACGTGGCTGCGTCTTGGCCATCGCTCATGGCATAATCGCGCCAATGACCTGCGGCCACTTGGCGGCCATAAATATTCAGCAAGAGGGTCAGCTCGGGCCGCGTCCACATAATCCGTGCGGGCGCTTTGGCGGCGCGTTGTTGTTCGCGCTCAAAAGCATTGGCGACGACCACAAGAGTTTTTGATTTTGCCATACCTTATGGTGCCGCTTTGGGGCTTAAAAATCAAGCGAAAGCGGGTTTCATGCCTCCAAATGGCCTTAATTGCGTCATACTCGGGTCGCAATTGACGGCCATAAAGAACAGGCTTACGAGCCCGTCCGGCGCGTCTTTGATTTCTCCTCCCATGACTGGCGCGTCGGACACTCTCGCTTCTCCCTCTCTCCAGATTTTATTCTAGCGGCAGATAAAAAACCTATTCTCAAACGGTTCTGAATTGCCTAAGACTTAAAGGGCAAACCTTACGTGAGACCCTCCCTTAATCGGCGCCTCCGGCGCGAAGGAAACCATGATTGAGATAGACAGACTGGTTAAAAATTTTGGCGACTTCACCGCCGTCAATGATTTGAGCTTCGCGGTAGAGCGAGGTCAGGTCATGGGTTTTTTGGGGCCCAATGGCGCGGGTAAATCGACCACGATGAAAATGATTACCGGCTTCTTGCGGCCCACCTCTGGCACGGCGCGGATTATGGGTTTGGATATTTGCGAGACGCCTTTGGCGGCGCAGCGGCATTTGGGATATTTGCCCGAAGGCGCGCCCGCTTGGCCCGATATGACGCCGCGTGCGTTTTTAGACTTCATCATTCGCATTCGTGGTCTCGACAAAATCGCCGCGCGCACGGCGCTGGGTCGGGCCATTGATATGACCGAGCTGCATGGCGTGCTCGACCAACCGATTGATACTTTATCCAAAGGGTTTCGCCGTCGTGTGGGATTGGCCCAAGCGATTGTCCACGACCCGGATGTCTTGATTATGGACGAGCCGACCGATGGGCTAGACCCCAATCAGAAGTTTCAGGTGCGCCGCGCCATCGAAGAAATGTCGGAGCATAAAGCCATTGTTATTTCGACCCATATTCTGGAAGAAGTGGATGCGATTTGCTCGCAGGCGATGATTATCGACCGAGGCGAAATTGTTGCCGAGGGCACGCCCAGCCAATTGGCGGCGCGCTCGCGCTTTCACGGCGCGGTAACCTTGACCTTGGACACGCATTGCAAAGCTCAAGCGGGCGAGGCTTTGGCCGCTTTGGCTAACACCCATATTGAGGTGACGACGCGCGGTGATGAAACCAGTCTGCATATTTTTGCCGACCAAGGGGGGCTTGAGCCAACGGCGCTCTTGGCGCAAGTGCGCGCGTGTATGTCGAAACACGCTATCGCGCCGCGCGCGCTGGCTCTTGAGACCGGACGTTTGGACGATGTGTTTGGCGAACTGACCCGAAAAGCGCGCCCCCTCGCGCCGCGTTTCGAGGAGGCCAAGCGATGAACACATTGATAACCATCACGCGGCGCGAATTTGCCAGCTATTTTTCCACGCCCTTAGCGTTTGTTTTCATCATTGTGTTTTTGCTGGCCAATGGTCTGGCGACGTTTTATTTGGGCGCCTATTTCGCGGTTGGCCAGGCCGACCTTACCAGTTTCTTTATGTTCCACCCGTGGCTCTATTTGTTTTTTCTGCCCGCCATTTCCATGCGCCTTTGGGCCGAGGAGCGGCGCAATGGATCGATTGAATTATTGCTGACTTTGCCGGTGCCTTTATCTGCCATTGTCATCGGCAAATATCTCGCGGCGCTGGCTTTTTCTACTTTGGCTTTAATGCTGACGTTTCCAGTTTGGCTGACCGTCAATTATTTAGGCGAGCCGGACAATGGCGTCATCTTGGCGTCTTATCTGGGGTCCATCATGTTGGCCGGCGGCTATTTGGCCATTGGGTCTTGCTTGTCGGCGCTCACGCGCAATCAGGTTATCGCTTTTGTTATCTCGGTGGTGGCGTGTTTTTTATTCACCGTCTCGGGCGCGCCCTTGGTGTTGGAATTATTTCAAAGCTGGGCGCCGCAAGCCTTGGTGGAAACCTTGGCCTCATTTTCTTTGCTGACCCATTTTCGCGCCATCACGACGGGGGTGATTGACGCGCGCGACGTGATGTTTTTCGCCACGCTCATCGGCGTCTTCCTAACCGCGACGGTGATTGTCGTCGATATGAAAAAAGGGGAGGGCGCCTAATGCAAGGTTTTATAAAGCGCTCGCCGCACGGGCTGGCTTTGGTTTTGCTGGCGGTGATTTTTGTCAGCCTCAATGTGTTCTCAAATCTATCGCTGCGCGCGGCGCGCCTCGATTTGACGCAGAATAATCTATTCACCCTAAGCCAAGGCACGTTGAATATTCTGGCGCGGGTGGAAGAGCCGGTCACGTTGAAATTCTACTATTCGCAAGATATTGCTGCTGACCAGCCAAAGGTGCAAATTTTCGCCCAGCGCGTGCGTGATATGCTGGAAGAAATGGCCAGCCACGCCGATGGCCGCCTGCTGCTGGAGATTATCGACCCGGAGCCTTTTTCCGAAAACGAAGACCAAGCGGTGGCGCAAGGGCTGGTCGCGCGCCCGATACAAGATGGCGATGTGATTTATTTTGGCCTGGTGGGCACCAATCGGGTGGATAGTCTGGAAGTCATTCCTTATTTTGCTGATGAGCGGCAGCAATATCTCGAATATGATTTGGCGCGTCTCATTCACAATCTATCGCAGCCGGAAAAACCCGTGCTGGGCATTATTTCCAATCTGCCGCTCGACACGGGCGCTGGGGGCATGATGGCGGCGATGCGGGGACAGTCGCAACCGTTTCTCATTTACGCCGAATTAACCGATCGATTTGAGGTGGAATTTATCGCCCTCGATGCGGTGAAAATTCCCAAACGCGTCGATGTTGTTTTATTGGCCCATCCGCGGCCGCCGTCGGATGTGCAGGCCTATGCGGTGGACCAATTCGTCATGCGCGGGGGGCGCGTTATCGCTTTTGTCGACCCGCAATCGGAAGTCAGCCTGACGGCCGGCCCCAATGGCGAGCCCTTGCGCGGCTTTACCGAGCAAAGCAATCTCACCAAATTAATGCAGCAATGGGGCGTGCACATGGATGACAATGTCATTCTGGCTGACAGAAAACGCGCGCAACGGGTTTCTGCCGGGCGCGATGCCCGCCGTGCCCTGACCGATTATATTTTATGGATGGGCTATGGCCCCGATGAAATGAACGCCGACGATCCGGTCACTGGCAATATCGACCGCTTGAATTTGGGCACGGTCGGGGTCTTGCGCGCCACCGAAAACGCCACCACCGATATGGTGGCTTTGGTTACTTCCTCCGATGAGGCGGGCGTGATGACCCGTGATTATGTGCTCAGTGCGCCGACGCCCGATGCGCTGCAACGCCGTTTCGTGCAAGGCGAGGCGCCCTATACGATTGCCGCGCGCCTATCGGGTCGTGTGGCCACGGCCTTTCCTGACGGGCCGCCAGAGGCGGGCAATAAAAAAGGCGAGCGTGCGAAAGTCAAAGACCATCTGCGCGAAAACGCAGCCGCCAATATTATTGTCTTTGCCGATAGTGATTTTTTCGACGATCGGTTTTGGGTGTCGGAACAAAATTATCTTGGCCAACGGTTTGGCGTGCCGATTGCCGACAATGGAAAATTTTTGCTCAATGCGGTTGAAAACCTCATGGGCTCAGATGACCTGATTTCTCTGCGTGGGCGCGAGCGTATTGCGCGTCCGTTTACGCGGGTCGAAGATTTGCGTCGCGCGGCCGAGAAAGATTATCTCGACGAAGAAGAAAACCTCATCGCCCGCATTGAAGCGGCGCAAAAAGAGCTGGACCAATTAGAGCGCAGCGGCGCCACTTTGGGCGATGCGGAAGCGGCGGCCAAAGCCCATCGGGCAGAGCTATTGTCGGCCCGCAAAAGCTTGCGCCGCGTGCAAGGCGATTTGCGACGCGATATTGACGTCTTGGAGAGCTGGGTGACTTGGACGAATATTATCGCCGTGCCCTTGCTGGTCGGCCTCGCCGCTCTTGGGCTGGCTTATCGTCAGCGTCGGCGCCGTTTGGCGACCCAAAAAGCTGGCGGGTTAATCGTCGAAAAACAAGGAGCCGAATGATGGATGTGACGCGGATGATGCGCCCGCTCTTGGCGCTCACAGCAGCCAGTCTGGCATTGGCAATATTTGCGGGTCTGACCGACCGCAAAGTAAATGACGTGAAACCGCCCGCGGTTTTATTGGCCGATTATGCCGAAAATTTTAATGATGCGACGCGCCTAGAGATGACTTTCGCGGCCGGTATTTCGGGCACGCGCGGCATTCTTATCGAGCTGAAAAACGGCCAATGGGTTTTGCCTGAGCGCAGCGATTATCCGGCCAATCAAGAATTGGTCACCGAGACATTATTGGCCTTGGCCGATTTAAAAGCGGTAGAGGCGCGCACGCAAAAGCCAAAATGGCACCGCGCCCTGGGCCTTGTGGTGCCCGAAGATTTAGGCCGCGCCATGCGCTTTAAAGTGAAATCCGAGGAAGGCACAGTGCTGACCAGCTTGCTGCTCGGCAATGAGCAAGAAAGCGAAGCCGAAGCCAAACAAGATGTAAAGACCTATGGCCCGCAATTGCGCCAATTCTATGCGCGCGAAGAGGGCGAGGCTCAAACCTGGCTGGCGCGTGGGCGGCTGCCCCGAAACCCCAATGTGGCGGCCTGGCTAGATAGCACCCTGCCGCGCCATGAGCTGGGGCAATTGAAAAGCGTTTCTTTTGGCAAGGGAAGACAAGAATTTAAACTGCTGCGCGTGACGCCCGACAGTTGGTCGATGGCGGGCGGCGAGGCTTGGGTCTCGGGCTTTCAAACCCTGCAGCCAGATGAGGTCACCAAAGCCGAGACGATTAATTTTGCAACCGCTCAGCCGATGACTTTGCGCTATGAAAATGGGCTGGTGATTGCTTATGAAAACGTCGGCGCGGCGACGGTTATTTGGTCTCGCATATCGGCACGTGTCGAACCCATTGGCGGCCAAAATAAAACAGCCAGAGATGCGGTTGCGTCTCTGGCCGAAGATATCAATGCCCGTTTCCAAGGATGGGCGCTGCGCTTTAGCGCCGATCGCGCCCCTGTTTTATTGCCGGGCCGAGAAACATTGGAAGGCCGTTAAGCCTTCCAATTTAATCTCTAAGCGGCCAGCGAGCGCAGCACATATTGCAAGATACCGCCATTGAGATAGTAATCCACCTCATCGGCTGTATCGATACGGCTCTGCAGTTTCACCGTGCGCTTTTTACCTTTGGCATCGGTAATCACCATATCGTATTTGGCGCGCGGGCGAATTTTTCCGCCCAAGCCCTCAATGGTGATGGTTTCTGTGCCGTTTAACTTCAGGCTCGCCCAGCTATCTTTGCCAATGAATTGCAAAGGCGCTACGCCCATGCCGACCAAGTTCGAGCGGTGAATGCGCTCGAAGCTCTCGGCCACCACAGCTTGCACGCCCAAGAGGCGCGTGCCCTTGGCGGCCCAGTCACGGCTGGAGCCCGTGCCATATTCTTTGCCCGCGAAAACCACCAGAGGGGTTTTCTTCTTGGCATATTCCATGGCCGCATCATAAATCGCCATCACTTTGCCAGACGGCTGATGCTTGGTCACACCGCCTTCTGTGCCCGGCGCCATTTGGTTGCGGATACGAATATTGGCAAACGTGCCGCGCATCATAATTTCATGATTGCCGCGACGCGAGCCATAAGAGTTATAATCCAAAGGCTTCACTTTATTTTTGCTGAGATATCTCCCCGCCGGACTGTCGGCTTTAATGGAGCCGGCAGGCGAAATATGGTCGGTCGTGATACTGTCGCCCAAGAGAGCCAAAATGCGGGCCTCTTCAATGCTGGCACCCTTGCCGTCCGTGGCCACTGCGTCCGCGGTTAAGCCGTCGAAGAAACTTGGACGTTGCACATAAGTCGATTTTTTATCCCAATCGAAGGTTTGGCCCGATTGCGATTTCACTTTGCGCCAAGCGGTATCGCCTTTGAACACATCGGCATAGCGCTCGCGGAACATAGCGGGCGTCACACAGGCGCGCACGGTTTCGGCAATTTCTTTATTGCTCGGCCAAATGTCTTTCAGATAGACCGGATTGCCTTTGCTATCCGTGCCAAGCGGCTCGGTTGCCAAATTGACATTCACCGATCCGGCGATGGCATAGGCCACCACCAGCATCGGCGAGGCCAGATAATTGGCGCGCACATCTGGGCTCACACGGCCTTCGAAATTACGATTGCCAGAAAGAACCGAGGTCACAACCAAATCGTTTTTCGCCACCGCATCTGAGATGGCGGGCGAAAGGGGGCCAGAGTTCCCGATGCAAGTGGTGCAGCCATAGCCAACCAGGTTGAAGCCCAATTTATTCAAGTCTTTTTGCAAGCCCGCTTTTTTCAGATATTCGGTTACCACTTGGCTGCCTGGTGCCAGTGAGGTTTTCACCCAAGGCTTCACCTTGAGGCCAAGCTTGGCGGCATTGCGCGCCACCAGTCCGGCGCCCAGCATCACACTTGGGTTCGAGGTATTGGTGCAAGAGGTAATGGCGGCAATCACAACATCGCCATTGCCGAGGTCGTGTTTGGCGCCTTTCACGGGCACGCGTTTGGCGGCCGCTTTCACGCCGACGCCTTGGTCTTTCAGAGCGGTTTTAAAGCCGCCCACCATGTCTTCCAAAAGCACCCGGTCTTGCGGGCGTTTGGGGCCAGCCAGGCTTGGGCGCACGGTTTTCAAATCGAGGTCTAGGGTCGAGGTGAACACGGGATCAGCCGACGCCTTGGTGCGGAACATGCCTTGGGCTTTTGAATATTTCTCTACCAAATCAATGCGGGCTTTTTTGCGGCCCGTGGCTTTCAGATAAGCCAATGTGTCATTGTCGACCGGGAAGAAGCCGCAAGTGGCGCCATATTCGGGCGCCATATTGGCGATGGTGGCTTGGTCTTCCAGCGATAGGCTTTCGAGACCTGGGCCATAAAATTCAACGAATTTACCGACCACGCCTTTTTTGCGCAACATTTCCACAATCGTCAAAACCAAATCGGTCGCGGTGGCGCCCTCTGGCACTTTACCGGTCAGCTTGAAGCCGACGACCTCGGGGAGCAACATGGTGACGGGCTGGCCGAGCATGGCTGCTTCGGCCTCAATGCCGCCCACGCCCCAGCCAAGAACGGCCATGCCGTTGACCATCGTGGTGTGGCTATCGGTGCCGACAAGCGTGTCTGGGTAGGCGACTTCAACCGATTTGCCGTTCACGCGCTCGCGTTTGGTCCAAACCGTTTGTGCCAAATGCTCGAGGTTGACTTGGTGGCAAATGCCCATTCCGGGTGGCACCACGCGGAAGTTTTCAAACGCTTGGCTGCCCCAACGCAAAAACTCATAGCGTTCGCCATTGCGCGAATACTCAAGACCGACGTTGGTTTTCAGCGCGTCTTTGCTGCCGAAAGTGTCGACCATAACCGAATGGTCAATGACCAAATCGACGGGGGTCAGCGGGTTAATTTTCTTGGCATTGCCGCCCATTTCTTGCATGGCATTGCGCATGGTTGCCAAATCGACCACAGCCGGCACGCCGGTAAAGTCTTGCATCAAAACGCGGGCCGGACGATAGGCAATCTCGCGGTTGGATTTGCGTTTGGTTATCCATTGCTGCACGGCTTTAATGTCGTCTGCGTTCACCGTGCGGCCGTCTTCATGGCGCAACAGGTTTTCCAAAAGAACTTTCATGGAATTGGGCAGTTTCGAGATGCCCTTCAAACCATTTTTCTCGGCCGCTTTCAGGCTGAAATAAACGTAGGACTTATTGCCAACTTTCAGCACTTTGCGGGATTTAAAACTATCCGGATGAGTGTCGGTTTTCTTCGAAGATTTCACTTGTGGCTTTTTAGCTTGTGCCTTTTTTGCTTGTGGCATAGGTCGCGCTCCTGCAATAGTCTCAAAAATTGAACCCTGCTCTTTTCAGCAGGCACCTGCGTTATAAAGAAGTATGACCGAAAATACTATGCCGAAGCCGCAAAAAAAATTCTTACCCGTCCCCTATGCAAAACCAGCTGATTTGCAGCTGGCGGGTGTGGCCTGCACGCGCGGCATGCGGCGCTTGTTTGAGGGCGTGTCGTTTCGCCTTAAAGCCGGCGATGGGCTGGCCCTTTATGGCCCCAATGGCAGCGGCAAAACTTCTTTATTGCGCCAAATCGCAGGGTTTTTGCCGCTCGCGGCGGGCACCCTTTCTATTGCCGATAAAGCGCCCTATGGGGTGCATTTTATGGGCCATGCCGATGCGCTCAAAAACGCGCTGAGCGTTGGCGAAACACTGGCTTTTGAAGCCGCGCTGTGGGGCGCGCCAAAAGCCAAAGACCCGCTGCTGGACACGGATAGATGGCTGACCCACCTCGGGCTGGAAGGGCGCGCCTGGCAGGCGGTTGGTGATTTATCGGCCGGGCAGAGACGCCGCCTGGCTTTGGCAAAATTATGCCTCGCGCCGCGCCCCATCTGGTTGCTGGACGAGCCGATGACCGCGCTTGATGAAGCGGGACGCCATCTCGTCAATGCGCTGGCGGGCGCGCATTTGGCGGCCGGTGGTGTGCTTGTGGCCTCAAGCCATGTGCCGCTAGATTTCACCACCGATGCTTTAACTCTCGGCGCTGCCGCATGAGTGTCTTTTGGGCTCTTTGTCGCCAGCACATGGTTTTGGCATGGCGAGGCGGACACACAACGCTGGCCGTCGCTTTTTTATTCATTGGCGTCACCCTCATGCCATTTGGTTTGGGCCCAGAGCTGGCTTTATTGCAAGCGCTGGCGCCGGGCCTGCTTTGGGTGGTGCTCGTTATGACTTTGCTGACATCGCTCGACCGCGTGTTTCAGGCCGATTATGAAGATGGCTCGCTCGACCAGATGATGCTCATGCCTTTGCCGCTGGAGTTTGTGGTTTTGGCAAAATTACTCGGTCATTATATTGCGCTTGTGGTGCCGCTGCTTTTGGCGGTGCCTTTGGCGGGGCTTTTGTTAAATTTGGCGCCGGCTCATTTGCCCATGCTTTTATTGGCCATGGCGGCGGGCAGCCCGGCTTTGGTTTTATTGGGCGGCATTGGCGCCAGTCTGGCGGTGAGCGTTCGCCGTGGCGGCTTGCTGACGGTATTGCTCAGCCTGCCGTTTTATGTGCCGGTGATGATTTTTGGCGCGGGCGCCACGCAACAGGCGCTGGCTGGCGAAATAGACGCAACGCGCCTTGCGATATTATGTCTGTTCAGCCTGGCCAGCTTATTGGCTGCCCCCGTCGCGATGGCTGCGGCGTTACGCAACGCTGTGCGCTAGGCCAGACTAGGCTATAAGAGAGACTATGTGGAAAGCACTTGAAAATATCTCGGCCTTTTATGCCAACCCGACGCGGTTTATGAATTTGGCGGCCCGCCTGCATGCCCCCCTATGGGGCTTAGCCCTATGCGTACTGGCCTATGGGTTGTTTCGCGCGCTTACGGTGCCAGAGGATTATCAGCAAGGCGAGACCGTCAAAATTATGTTCGTCCATGTGCCCGCCGCTTGGATGGCTTTATTTGGCTATAGTTTCATTTTCGCCGCCAGTGTCACGGCGCTTATTTTTCGCCATCCTTTGGGCCATGTGGCGGCGCGCGCGGCCGCGCCCATTGGCGCCACCTTCACGCTCATTGCTTTGGTGACGGGCAGTCTTTGGGGCCAGCCCATGTGGGGCACTTGGTGGGTATGGGATGCGCGGCTGACCTCTATGTTGGTGCTTTTGTTTATCTATCTTGGCTATATCGCTATTTGGCAGGCCATCGACGAGCCGACGCGGGCGGCGCGCACGGCCGCTTTATTGGCGGTTGTCGGTTTTATCAATGTGCCGATTGTTAAGTTTTCGGTCGATTGGTGGAACACGCTGCATCAGCCCGCCAGTGTCTCTCGTCTGGCGCGCCCGGCTTTGCATGCTGATTTTTTATATCCCTTGCTGATTATGGGCGTGGGCTTTCTACTTTTATTCTTCGCGCTCACTTTGACGCGGATGCAAATGGAAATCTTGCGACAAAAATTACGAACCCGTCGCATGCTCGGACAATAGGGAGGCGCGCAACATGTATGACACTTATATCTATGCAAGCTATGGCGCGACTTTCGTGCCTTTGGCCATACTTATCGCCCGCAGCTTTGCCCAATGGCGCAAAGCCAAAGCGGAAGCCAGCGCATGAGTGAGCTGCGCGAAACGCAAAGTTCTTTGTGGCGTTTCGCGCCTTTGGCGATGGCTCTGGCTCTGGCTGGGGTGTTTTTCATCGGCCTCTTTTTGGGCGACCCGACGCGTTTGCCATCGGCCTATGAAGGCAAAACGCTCCCCGCGTTCTCTCTGGCGGGCCTGACCGAGGGCGGGGGATTTTCAAATGCCGATTTGGCGCAAGGGCGTCCGGTCTTGATAAATGTCTGGGCCAGCTGGTGCGGGCCGTGCCGGGAGGAGCATCCGGCTTTAATGCAATTGGCGACGCAAGGGGTGCCGATTTTTGGCCTCAACTATAAAGATAATCCAGCCGCCGCCCGACGGTTTCTAGGCCGCTTGGGCAACCCCTATATGGCCATTGGCACAGACACAAATGGGCGCGTGGCGCTCGATTTAGGGGTCTATGGGGTGCCCGAAACTTTCGTTTTAGATGGCCAAGCCCGGGTGCTTTATCGCCACGTCGGCCCGTTGGATGATGTGTCTTTGATGACTAAAATTTTACCTTATTTTCTTACCCCCTAACGACGCAGGAGCCAGCATGCCCTTTCGCGATACATCGCAAGATTACGGCCATGAAATTTCATTCGGCAAACGCGTGCCCAAAGACGATAGTTTTGAGCGCGATATTTGCAATCATTGCGGGCTCATCGATTATGTAAATCCGAAAATCATCGCTGGCGTGGTCGCCACATGGGAAGGAAAAATCCTCATGTGTCGCCGCGCCATTGAACCGCGCAAAGGGTTTTGGACTTTGCCAGCGGGCTTTATGGAACAGCGCGAAACAACGGCCCAAGGGGCGGCGCGCGAAGCCATGGAAGAGGCGGGCGCAGATGTGGAAACGGGCGCGCTCATCGGCATTTATAATGTCGAGCGCATCAGCCAAGTGCAGATGTTTTATCGCGGCAAATTGCGCCATCCCAATATCGCGGCGGGGCCTGAAAGCCAAGCTGTGGCTTTAATGGCTTGGGATGAAATTCCATGGGATGAGCTGGCTTTTCCTGCCGTCTATTATGCTTTGCAGCATTGGCACGAGACCCGCGAGATGGAAAATTTTGCGCCGTTTTCAGAGCCGGAAAATTGGGCCGATACGCCCGGTTTCGAAGCCATGCGAGCGCGCTATGCGTCGGCCGATAAAGACCAAGAGAAATAAGACCAAGAGAAATAAGGTCGAGTGCGTCTCGCCTATCCGTCCGCGCTGTCTTCTGGCTCGGATAGGGCGCCATATTTCTTCAGCAAAGGCATTTGCAAAATCATAAAGCCGAAGGTCAGCGGTAAAATTGCGAAGACTTTAAAATTGACCCAGACATCGGTCGATTGCGTGCGCCAGACCGCCTCATTGAGCGCGGCGAGGAAGATAAAAAACAGTGCCCAGCGGCGCGTCAAAACCAGCCATCCAGCGGGCTCCATCGGCAACATATCGCCCATCAGTTTTTGCAAATAAGACTGCCCGCGCCAGAGCCCGAAAGCCAAAACGCTCGCGAAAAGCACATAGACCAAAGTCGGTTTGATTTTGATGAAAGTCTCATCTTGCAAAACCAAAGTAATGCCGCCAAAGACGAAAATAAACCCAGCCGATGCCAGGGTCATAGTATTGGGCTTGGCGCCGCGCGCATAAGTAGAGCCAAGGGCTAGCGCCATGGCCAGCATAAACCCTGCGGTGGCGATGAACAGGCTTTCGCTTTCGGGGCGGTTGAACCATTGGGGCCCGCGCGCGTTCAAAACAAAAAAAGTCGCCAGCGGGGCGAATTCTTCGATAATTTTGCGCCATCCTGCCATTAGCGTGTCTCTCCGGTTGCGCCCGTCAGGGCAAGGGCAAATGTCTCGGCGTTGAAGCTTTGCAAATCCTCTGCTTGTTCGCCCACCCCGATAAAATAAATCGGCAATTGTAGTTTTTGCGAGATGGCCACCAGACCGCCGCCGCGCGCCGTGCCATCCAGCTTGGTCATAATCAGACCCGAAACATGGGCGCGTTTTAAAAAAGCCTCCGCTTGGGAGAGCGCGTTTTGGCCCGTCGTTGCATCGAGCACCAAGAGGCTTTCGTGTGGCGCCGTGTCGTCCAGCTTGCCAATCACGCGGATGATTTTTTCCAATTCGGCCATCAGATTATCGTTTGATTGCAGCCGCCCGGCTGTGTCGATCATCAACACATCTATGGCTTCGGCTTTGGCGCGTTCGAGGGCTTGATACGACAAAGCGGCCGCATCAGCGCCGGGTGCGCCCGAGACGACGCCGACGCCAGCTCTTTCGCCCCAGATTTGCAATTGCTCGCCGGCGGCCGCGCGAAATGTATCGCCAGCGGCCAGCATGACGGTTTTGCCCTCCGCGATAAATTTCTGCGCCAATTTGCCGATGGTCGTGGTTTTGCCCGCTCCATTGACGCCGGTCATTAAAATCACCGCAGGTCGGGCGTCGGGTAAGTGAAAGGTTTTTTGTGCCGGCGCCAAGAGGGCAGAAATTTCCGCCGCCAAAGCTTCGCGCAAGGCCGGCTCATCCAAATCGGCGAGGTCGCGGCGGGCGCGTAAATTTTCCACAATCTTGGCCGCCGTGGCCACCCCGAGGTCGGCCAAGATGAGCGCCTCTTCCAGCTCGCCCAATTGGCTGGCCGATAATTTTTTGCCGCCCAAGAAAGACAGGCTATCGCCCAGCGCTTTGCTGGATTTGGTAAGCCCTGATTTTAGGGAAGCGAAAAACCCGCTCATAAAACATCTCCGGTCAGCTTCAAGCCATCATGGCCTGTCACGCGCAGCGATACCAGCGCGCCAGCGTCATAAATCGGGGGCAATTGCACGCGGGCGAAATTGCCACTGCGGCCTTCGCTCGACGTGGTGCCTTGTTTTTCAACCAAGACAGACAGCACTTGGCCCATTTGTCCGTCCAGCCAGCGCAGCCGTTGGCTGTCGCCAGCTTGGCGCAAAGCGGCGGCGCGCGCCTTAATGGTGGGGCCGTCGAGTTGCGGCATCCGTGCGGCTGGCGTGTCGGGGCGCGGCGAATAGGGAAACACATGCAACCAAGTCAGCTCGCATTGCTCAACCAGTTTGAGCGAGTTCTCGAACATCGCCTCGGTCTCGGTTGGAAAGCCAGCGATTAAATCGGCGCCAAAAGCGATATCGGGGCGCGCCTGTTTCAGCTTGGCGCAAAAAGCAATCGCTTCTTCGCGCGTGTGGCGGCGTTTCATCCGCTTCAAAATCATATTGTCGCCCGCCTGCAAAGATAAATGCAAATGCGGCATCAGGCGCGCCTCGCCAATCACCATGTCCAAAAGAGAGGCATCTATCTCCACCGCGTCGATGGAGGAAAGGCGCAAACGCGGCAAATCGGGCACTTGGGTCAGGATGGCGCGCACCAAAGAGCCCAATCCGGCTTCGCCAATATCGGGCCCATAAGAGGTCACGTCGACGCCCGTCAGCACGATTTCTTTATGGCCCTGCTCAACCAAAAGCTGGCAGCGCGCCACGACTTCCGCGACGGGGACCGAGCGTGAGTTGCCGCGCCCGAAAGGAATAATGCAAAACGTGCAGCGGTGGTCACATCCGGTTTGCACTTGCACGAAAGCGCGCGCGCGACCGCTCTGCGGCGTCGGCGGCAAAGGCGTGGCGGTCTCTAGCGTCATAATGTCAGACACGCCCCCCCCTTTGGTTGAATAGGCGGTTGAATAGGCAGCAGCGCGCAATTTCTCTTCATTGCCGATAACGCGGTCGACCTCGGGCATGGCGATAAATTGTGCCGCATCGGTTTGCGCGGCGCATCCGGTGACGATAACTTGCCCATCGGGGTTGGCGCGTTTGGCTTTGCGCGCCGCTTGGCGGGCTTGGCGCATGGCTTCGCCAGTCACGGCGCAGCCATTGATGATGGTGGTATTTTGCAATCCCGCCGCTTGCGCCAAGGCTTGCACGCTATCGCCCTCCAGCGCGTTGAGGCGGCAGCCAAAATTCTCGACTTTTACATCAGAGGCGCTCATCGGCTCAGCTCGCCGTCAAATTCAAATTGGGCGGGGCCGGTCATCACCAAATGCGTGTTCGGCTGATAATCGATAATCATCACGTCGCGCGGATTATCGTCTTGGTTAAACGGCGGGCGCACGGTTATGGCCCCTGGCGCACATAGCCCGTGGGCCACGGCGGCGGCGGCGCTGGCACAGGCGCCTGTGCCGCAAGCCAAGGTTAGGCCCGCCCCGCGCTCCCATGTGTCGAGCCGTAAGCTTTGCGGCGCAATGAGGCGGGCGAAATTAATATTGGCGCCGTCAGGAAACGCCGCATGGCGCTCCAGCGCGGGGCCAAAGTCGGCGGCATGGGATTTAGTATCCGCCTCGATAAAGAAAACGGCGTGAGGGTTGCCCATATTGACGTCGAAAGCCTCGGGTAAATCCGTCTGCAAGGGCACGCGTGGGCCAAATATCGGCAAGGGCATATGGATGCTCACTTGCGCCGCTTCCCCGGTCATTTGAGTGGTGCACTGCAAACTGCCGCCCAAGGTTTCCAGCGTGATTTGAGGCTGGCCGTCACGCGCCAGAAAGGCCGCCACGGCGCGCGCGCCATTGCCACAAGCCTCGACTTCGCCGCCGTCGGCATTAAAGATTTGCAGGAAGACCGCTTGCTCATTCGCCTCACGCGAAGGATGAATAACCAGCACTTGGTCACAGCCGTGCGTGTCTGGGTTTGCGGCATCGGCGATGGCGCGCACGTCATCGCCCGTCAGACATAACGGCTGCGTGCGGGCGTCCATCACAACAAAGGCATTGCCGAGGCCGTTCATTTTGTAAAAGTCGATATGGGTTTCCTGTGCCATGGGTTTTATATAAGCGCTTGTGCGGGCAAACACCAGACGCTTGACTTCACCGCCTTGTCTATCTAAGTTGGCGCCACTTCTGAACTGAAGCGATATTTATTTTGGTCTTCGCCCATTGGGGCAAGGTCGCCACCCGCCAGCAAGCTTTGCCCGCGGGTGCATTCTTGGTTGAGGCAAAACGCGAAACGCATGTTTGACACGCTGAGCGAAAATTTAGGGTCGATATTTGACCGCTTACGCGGGCGCGGCGCGCTGTCTGAAAAAGACGTCGATGCCGCGCTGGCGGAAATTCGCACCGCTCTGCTAGAGGCCGATGTGGCCTTGCCAGTGGCGCGCGCTTTCCTCGATAACGTGCGGCCAGCCGCCATTGGCGCGCAAGTCTTAAAATCGGTGACCCCCGGCCAGCAAATGGTCAAAATCGTCAATGACGGCCTCATCGAAATGCTGGGCGCGGCCGAGCCGCTGTCGTTTGACGCGGTGCCGCCCGTGGTGATGATGATGGTCGGTCTGCAAGGCTCGGGTAAAACCACCTCGACCGCCAAATTAGCCAAATTCATTGGCGCCCAAGAAAAGCGCAAAGTGCTCATGGCCTCGCTGGATACACAGCGCCCCGCCGCGATGCAGCAATTGCAAGTTTTGGGAAGCCAAATCGACGTTGAAACCCTGCCGATCGTCGAGGGGCAATCGCCCGTCGATATCGCCAAACGCGCGGTGCAAGCGGGCAAGCTGGGCGGCTTTGACGTGGTGATGCTCGATACCGCAGGGCGCACCAATGTCGATGAAGCCCTGATGGGCGAAATGGCGGCCATTGAAGCGGCGGCTGCCCCGAAAGAAGTTTTGCTGGTCGCCGATAGTTTAACCGGCCAAGAAGCGGTAACCATTGCCGCCCAATTTGGCGCCCGCGTTTCTTTGACCGGTATTGTTTTGACCCGCGCCGATGGCGATGGTCGGGGCGGCGCCGCTTTGTCGATGCGCTATGTCACGGGCGTGCCGATTAAGTTTTTGGGCGTTGGCGAAGCGATTGATAAATTAGAAGTGTTTGACCCTGCGCGCGTCGCCAATCGTATTTTGGGCATGGGCGATGTCGTTGGGCTGGTCGAAAAAGCGGCCGAGACGATCGATGCGGAAAAAGCCGACAAAATGGCGGCCCGCATGAAAAAAGGCGTGTTTACGCTGGAAGATATGGCCGAACAATTAAAGCAAATGCAGCGCATGGGCGGCATGTCTGGGGTTTTGGGCATGTTACCAGGCATGTCGTCAGGCAGAGGCAAAATGAAAAAACAAGTCGCCGCCATGGGCATGGATGAGCGCGAATTGCTGCGCCAGGCCGCGATTATCTCGTCGATGACTTTGGGCGAACGCGAAAATCCGAAATTACTCAACGCCAGTCGCAAAAAACGCGTCGCGGCGGGCTCGGGCACCAGCGTGCAGGAGGTCAATAAAATCCTCAAAATGCATCGCCAGATGGCCGACATGATGAAGAAATTAGGCAAAGGCGGCATGAAAGGCCTGGCAGGTATGCTGGGCGGCATGGGAGGCATGGGGGCAGGCGGCCCGTCTCCCAATATGCCCAATATGCCGAGCTTGACCGATATGCAAAACATGGCGGCCCCGTCAGACCCCTCGAAAGGGTCTGGGTCGCTTCCCGATTTAACCCAATTGGGGGGCGCCAGTGCGCCGCCTGATTTTTTAAAGGGATTAGGTCTTCCCCCGAAAAAGAAATAGACAGATAAGCCGCGCCCAAGAGGGGGCCGGCCTTTAACCAGATTACTTTATTGTTCGTTGAAAGGAACTAAAAATGGCTTTGAAAATTCGTATGTCGCGTGGCGGCTCTAAAAAGCGTCCCTTCTATCGCATCGTGGTGGCCGACAGCCGTATGCCGCGCGATGGTCGCTATATTGAAAAACTCGGCACATATAATCCATTGCTGCCCAAAGACGGCGGCGAACGCGTTGTGCTCGACGCCGACCGCGCCAAACATTGGCTCGAGCAAGGCGCCAAGCCTTCCGATCGTGTTTCGCGGTTCTTGCAAGATGTCGGCCTTTGGAAGCGCGAAGAGCGCAACAACCCAAATAAAGGCAAGCCAGGCCAAAAAGCCCTAGAGCGTATAGAAGCGCAAAAAGAAGCCGAAGAAGCTGCAAAACTTGCCGCGGAAGAAGCGGCGGCTGCTGAGGCCGAAGCAAAAGCCGAAGCCGAAGCCGAAGCTGCGCCTGCCGAGGAAGCCCCTGCGGAAGAAGCGCCTGCTGAAGAGGCACCTGCTGAAGAAGCGCCTGCTGAAGAGGCACCTGCTGAAGAAGCTCCTGCTGAAGAGGCTCCAGCCGAAGAAGCCCCTGCCGAAGAAGCGCCAGCGGAAGAAGCTGCTGAGGCTTCTGAAAAAGACGCGTAATTGGCAACGCGCGCTCCAGCGACACCTGACGCGCTCGTTTGTTTGGGCGTGATTGGGGCACCGCACGGCGTGCGCGGCGCCATGAAGGTGCGCACCTTCACAAAATCGCCACAAGATATCGCGGCCTATGGCCCGCTCACCGATAAACTCGGGGAGCGGGTCTTTGTTTTCACCTCCTGCAAGGCCGATAAAGGCAATGCAGAAAGCGCGCGCGTCACCCTCAAGGGCGTCGATGACCGCGATGGCGCCGTGGCTTTGCGCGGCGTCGAGCTATATGTCGCGCGCGCACAATTGCCCCAATTGACCCAAGAGGATGACTTTTATTATGCCGACCTCATTGGCCTCCAAGCGGTGGGGCTCGATGGTGTGGTTTTGGGCGAAGTGACGGCGTGTCATAATTTTGGTGCGGGCGATTTATTAGAAATCAATGGCGCGTTTTACCCGTTCACCAAACAAGTGGTGCCGCAGGTCGATGTCGCGGCGGGGCAATTGACCTTGGTGCCGCCGCTCGAGCAAGAGGCCTTGCCCGATGAGGAAGGGGCCTCCGAATGAGCTGGGACGCGCATATTATAACGGGATTTCCGAGCATGTTTCCGGGCACGCTTGGCGAAAGCCTTGCGGGTCGGGCGTTGCACGATGGGCTGTGGTCTTTAACCACCCATGATGTGCGCGCGCATGGCCAAGGCAAGCATAAAAATATTGATGACACGCCCGCTGGCGGCGGCGCCGGCATGGTGATGCGCGCCGATGTGGCGGCTTCGGCCTTAGACAGTGTGACGGCGCGCCATTCGTTACCCGTGCTTTTGCCAAGCCCGCGCGGTGTGCGCTGGACGCAAAGCCTGGCGCAAGAGCTGGCCGAAGGCGCAGGCGCGATTTTCTTTTGCAATCGCTATGAGGGCATTGACGAGCGCTTTATCGAAGCGCGCGCGCCGCTGGAGGTCTCGCTGGGCGATTATATTCTCTCGGGTGGAGAACCGGCTGCTTTGGTGATGTTGGACAGTATTCTTCGGCTTTTGCCGGGCGTGATGGGCAAGCTGGAAAGCGGCTTGCAGGAGAGCTTTTCGGCGTCATCGGGGGGCTTGCTGGAGCCTCCCCACTATACCCGCCCGCCCGTCTGGGAAGGGCTGGAAATTCCGCAGGTTGTGACCGCGGGCGACCATGAAAAATTGGCCGAATGGCGCCATCAACGCGCCTTGGCGATGACGCGCGAGCGGCGACCTGATTTACTTGAAGATTTGCCGCAAAATGACAAGTCGCCTAAAAAGTGAAAAAACAATCGTAAAACGCCGGAAAAGGGGTGACACAGCCCTAAAGCCGTGGTAAATCCCCCCATCCGGTGAGACAAAAGTAGCACCGAAACACGCGCAAATGGTGACGCAAATGAATGTTATTGAAGAATTAGAACGCGAGCACATGGCTGAACTGACCGCCGAGAAATCCGTACCGGATTTCCAACCTGGCGACACAGTGAAAGTGAATGTTAAAGTAATCGAAGGCTCGCGCGAGCGTATTCAGGCTTTTGAAGGCGTGTGCATTGCGCGCGCCGGCGGCGGCTTGAATGAAAATTTCACCGTGCGTAAAATTTCTTACGGCGAGGGCGTGGAACGTGTGTTCCCAATTTACTCGCCGCTGGTAGATAGCATTGACCTGGTTCGCCGGGGTCGGGTGCGGCGTGCCAAACTTTATTATCTGCGTGGCCTGACGGGTAAAGCCGCTCGAATTACCGAGCGTCGCTTGAAATCAACCAAAGCAGACGCAAAAAAGACACCAAAAACAGCGGCCAAGGAGGCTCCGAGCGTCGATACAGACGCCTAAGATTTCTTTCGAGAGCCGCGAACTCCATTCATTCCCCGATTTTTCGGGGCGGGGGGAAGGCAGCCCTCGTAAAAAATAAAGGCATCAGTTATGACCGGGACCACGCTTTACGATAAAATTTGGAATGCCCATCAGGTAGAGGCGCAAGCCGACGGCAATGGCTTGCTCTACATCGACCGCCATTTGGTGCATGAAGTCACCAGCCCGCAAGCGTTTGAAGGCTTGCGGATGAGCGGCCGAAACGTTCGCGCGCCGCATAAAGTGCTGGCGCTGGCCGACCATAATATTCCGACCACCGACCGCACGGGCGGCGTGGAGGCAATTGCCGATCCGGAAAGCAAATTGCAAATCCAGACTTTGGAAAAAAACTGCGCTGAATTTGGTATCGAATATGTCGCCATGGATGATATTCGCCAAGGCATTGTGCATGTCACGGGGCCCGAGCAAGGCTTTACGCTTCCTGGCCTGACCATTGTTTGCGGCGATAGCCACACGTCCACCCATGGCGCTTTTGGCGCTTTGGCACATGGCATTGGCACATCGGAAGTCGAACATGTTTTGGCCACCCAAACGCTCATTCAATCGAAAGCGAAAAACTTCCGCATTAACGTGGTGGGAGACGCGCCCGATCATGTCACCGCCAAAGATATCGCCTTGGCCATTATTGGCGAGATTGGCACGGCGGGCGGCACGGGCTATGTGCTGGAATATGCCGGCCCCGCCATTGAAGCGCTTTCCATGGAAGGGCGCATGACCCTGTGTAATATGTCCATCGAAGCGGGCGCGCGGGCAGGGCTGGTGGCACCGGATGAGAAAACCTATGCTTTCCTCGAAGGCCGCGCCAAAGCGCCCAAAGGCGAAGATTGGGATAAGGCGGTCGCCTATTGGCGCACGCTGTCTTCCGATGCCGATGCGGTTTTCGATAAAGAAATCACCATTGATGCGTCTGACTTGCCGCCGCTGGTGACCTGGGGCACCAGCCCGCAAGATGTTATCTCCATCGAGGGCGCGGTGCCGAACCCGGCTGATATTGCCGATGAAGCGCGTCGCAAATCGACCGAACGCGCGCTCGACTATATGGGTCTGACCGCAGGCACCCCGATGCAAGAAGTGGCCATCGACCGTGTGTTCATCGGCTCTTGCACCAATAGCCGCATCGAAGATTTACGCGCCGCGGCCGCCATTGCCAAAGGCAAAACCGTGGCCTCGCGCGTCTCGGCCATGGTTGTGCCAGGCTCGGGCTTGATTAAACAGCAGGCGGAAGAAGAGGGTCTGGATAAGATTTTCATCGCCGCGGGTTTTGAATGGCGCGAGCCGGGGTGCTCGATGTGTCTGGCGATGAATGCCGATAAATTGGCACCAGGCGAGCGCTGCGCCTCGACCTCCAACCGGAATTTTGAAGGCCGCCAAGGGCGCGGCGGACGCACCCATTTGGTGTCGCCAGAAATGGCCGCCGCGGCGGCCGTGACGGGCCATTTCACCGATATTCGTAATTTGAAAGCGGAGGGTTAAGCCATGCAAAAATTTAATCAATTAACCGGCATTGCCGCGCCGCTGGATATTTTAAATGTCGATACGGATATGATTATCCCCAAACAGTTTTTGAAAACCATCCAGCGGTCTGGCTTGGGCAAAAACCTATTCGATGAAATGCGCTTTACGCCGGAAGGCGAAGAAGTGGCTGATTTCGTGCTCAATCAACCGGCCTATCGCGAAGCCGAGATTTTGGTGGCAGGCGATAATTTCGGTTGCGGCTCGAGCCGGGAACACGCGCCTTGGGCGTTGTTGGATTTTGGTATCCGCTGCATCATTGCCACGAGCTTTGCCGATATCTTTTACAATAATTGCTTCAAAAACGGCATTTTGCCGATTGTGCTGCCGCAAGAAGATGTCGATAAATTAATGGAGGATGCCAAACGCGGCGCCAATGCAACGGTGACGATTGATTTGGAAAGCCAAACCATCAAAGGCCCGGATGGCGGCACGATTGCTTTTGAAGTCGATGCGTTCCGCAAAAAATGCCTGCTCGAAGGGCTCGACGATATTGGCCTGACGCTGCAAAGAGGCGACGCCATTGACGCTTATGAAACCGATTTGGCTTCCCAGCCTTGGCGCTAATAAGAAGCCTTGGCGCTGATAAAACATCGCATCTCTTGGAGGAGATGCCAGTAAGGATTTAAAATGGAAAATATTCTCATCTTGCCAGGTGACGGCATTGGCCCCGAAGTAATGGGCGAAGTGCGCCGCATCATCGATTGGTTCGGCGAGGCGCGCGGCTTTCAGGTGACCCTCGACGAAGACCTCGTGGGCGGGGCCGCTTATGAGGTGCATGGCGCGGCAATCTCCGATGCGGCGATGGAAAAAGCCATGCAATCGGATGCGGTTCTCTTCGGTGCTGTGGGGGGTCCGCAATGGGACAATGTGGCTTATGAGGCGCGCCCGGAAGCGGGCCTCTTGCGCCTGCGTTCCGACATGGGATTATTCGCCAATCTGCGTCCGGCGATTTGCTTTCCAGCCCTTGCCGATGCGTCTTCTTTGAAGCGCGACTTGGTCGAAGGCCTTGATATTATGATTGTGCGCGAGCTGACGGGCGGGGTTTATTTTGGCGAGCCACGCGGCATTGAAGACCTTGGCAATGGCCAGCGTCGCGGCGTCAATACGCAAGTTTACGAGACCTATGAGATCGAGCGCATCGCGCGCGTGGCCGGCGATTTGGCGATGAAACGCGGCAAGCGTTTGGCCTCTTCGGAAAAACGCAATGTCATGGAATCGGGTCTTTTGTGGAATGAAGAAGTGACCAAAATCATCACCACGGAGTTTCCCGAACTGCAACTCGAGCATGTGTTGGCCGATAATTGCGCCATGCAATTGGTGCGCAATCCCAAGCAATATGATGTGCTGGTGACCGATAATCTATTCGGCGATATTTTGTCGGATATTGCGGCCATGCTCACGGGCTCGCTGGGCATGTTGCCTTCGGCGTCTTTGGGCGCACCCGATGCGACGACGGGTCGTTCGAAATCTTTATACGAGCCGGTGCACGGCTCGGCGCCAGATATTGCGGGTCAGGGAAAAGCCAACCCCATTGCGTCGATTATGAGTTTCGCCATGGCCTTGCGCTACACATTTGAGCGCGGCGCCGATGCGGATTTGCTAGAAAACGCCGTCACCCATGTGCTGGACAAAGGCGTGCGCACGGGCGACATTATGCAAGCGGGCTGCCAAGAAGTCGGCACGCGCGGTATGGGCGATGCTGTTTTGGCAGCGCTCACGGAATTAGGAAAATAAAATGTCTTACGTTGTTGCCGTGGTTGGCGCGACCGGAAATGTCGGTCGCGAAATACTCAATATTCTGGACGAGCGCAAGTTTCCGCTGGCGCGCCTGGACTGTGTTGCCTCGCGCAAAAGCCAAGGCAAGGAAGTCAGTTTTGGCGACCGCACGCTAAAAGCCCAAGCGCTTGAGTTTTACGATTTTTCGCAAGCCGATATCGCCCTATTTGCCTGCGGCTCTGGCCCGACGAAAGACTATGCGCCCAAAGCGGCGGCGGCGGGCTGCATTGTTATCGATAATTCTTCGCTCTATCGGATGGAAGACGATGTGCCGTTAATCGTGCCGGAGGTAAACCCCGAGGCCTTAGCGGATTATACCAAGCGCAATATTATTGCCAATCCGAATTGCTCGACGGCGCAATTAATGGTGGCGCTCAAGCCTTTGCACGATGTTGCCAAAATCAAACGTCTCGTGGTCTCGACCTATCAGTCGGTCTCGGGTGCGGGGGCGGCGGCGATGGATGAATTATTCACCCAGACCCGCGCCGTATTTGTCAATGACGAGCTGAAGCGCGAGAATTTTACCAAGCAGATTGCTTTCAACGTCATCCCGCATATCGACGAATTTATGAAGGGCGGCAGCACCAAAGAAGAATGGAAAATGCAGGTTGAGACGAAAAAAATTCTCGACCCCAATATTGCCATGGCCGTGACCTGTGTGCGGGTGCCGGTTTTTGTCGGCCATTGCGAAGCGGTGACCATTGAGTTTGAAAGCGCACTATCGGAAACCCAAGCCTATGACGCCTTGGAAGCCGCAGATGGCGTGTTGGTCGTCGACCGACGCGAGGATGACGGCTATGTCACGCCCATCGAATGTGTGGGCGATTACGAGACTTTTGTCTCGCGGTTGCGCGTCGACCCAACGGTCGAACATGGCCTGTCTATCTGGGTGGTGTCGGATAATCTGCGCAAAGGCGCGGCTTTAAACGCCGTGCAAATTGCGGAATTGCTGACCGAAAAATATCTAACCCAAAGCCGCGTTAAGCTCGACGCTTAAAAATTTATCTTTTCCTGAATCGCCGCCGGCGCCAAGCGCACGGGGCCATGGGGCAATTGCGTGGTTTCTAAATTGTCGCTGGCGATTTGCGCCAATGTGGCACAAGCCACACCCAAAGCTTTGGGCTCGCCTTTTAGGTGCAGGGCTAAATAGAGGCCGGAAAATAAATCCCCCATGCCATGCGGGGCTTTGGGCGCGCGTGCGGTTTCGCAGCGCAGCACTTCTTCTGGGCTCACGCTTAAACACGCAATGCGCGCCTCGGGGGCGGGGGCGGAGGTGATAAGCAGTTTGGCGACGCCAAGGGCGCGCGCCGCTTGGAGGCAATTTTGCGTGTCGTCCAGCGACGACACGCCGCTTAATTGCTCCAGCTCAAATAAATTCGGCGTGGCGATATCGGCGAGCGGCAAAAGCGATTGCCGAAGCCCTGCGACAATGGTTTCGGGTAAATATAATTTGCCATTATCGCCGCAAATCGGGTCGCAGGCATAAATCAAATCCGCATTGCGGGCTTTCAATTGGCTCACAATCTGGGCGACGGCGGCAATATGGTCGGGGGTTGGCAGATAGCCTGTGAGCACGGCGGCGCAATCATCCAGCGCGCCAGCCTCGAGCAACCAATCGACCATTTCCAGCATTTGCTCGGCCGGCAAAGCGCCGCCGGCGGGTTTTGCCATTTTGGGAAAAGCGGCCGGATGGGCGGTCAATAAAGTGGTGGGCAGGGTAACGGTTTGCAGCTCCAAAGCCCGAAAAGCAGGCATGATGGCTTTTAGCCCAACTTGTCCGCTAACAACTTGACTGGAAATTACCAGCACGATTGGTTTACGCTGCATCTTGTTCCTGACTCTAAAATCTCTAATCTCAACTTCTGCTGACTATCCTACCGCATGGAAACTTGAAAATGACATCTAAAAAAACCATTCGGCCGCGTCGCTCGGCCCTTTATATGCCGGGCGCCAATGCGCGGGCGCTAGAAAAAGCCCGCACGCTAGATGCGGATTGCCTGCTGCTGGATTTAGAAGACGCGGTGGCGCCCGAGGCGAAAGCCGAGGCACGCGCGCAGGTTTGCGCCGCTTTGGCGGCGGGCGGCTATGGCACGCGCGAACGCATTGTGCGCATCAATGCCCTCGACACGCCGTGGGGGGTGGATGATTTAGCGGCTTTGCAAAATCTGCCCGAGGCGAACAGCCCCGATGCCGTCTTGGCCCCAAAAGTCTCAACGCCCGAACAGATTGCCAGCCTGCAAAAAGCGATACCGAGCGGGTGTGACTTATGGATTATGATTGAGACGCCGCAGTCGATTTTCAATTTGCCCGCCTTGGCGGCTTGTGCGCAAACCACGCGCCTCACCGGTTTTGTTATGGGCACCAATGATTTGGCCAAGGAAATGCGCGCCAATTTAGTGCCTGGTCGTGCGCCGATGATGAGCGCGCTCACGCTGGCGGTTTTGGCGGCGCGCCAATATGGCCTGACGATATTAGATGGCGTCTATAATCATATCTCAGACCCGCAAGGCTTTGCCGCCGAGTGCCAGCAAGGCGCCGACATGGGGTTTGACGGCAAGACGTTAATTCATCCCAGCCAATTAGACCTGTGCCACGAGGCCTTTGGCCCGTCAGCGGCGGAGGTAGAACAGGCGCGCAAAATCGTGGCCGCTTTTGCCGCGCCAGAGAATGCCGGCAAGGGCGTGCTGAAAATTGAGGGCCAGATGACCGAATTATTGCACCGCGATATCGCGGCGCGCACGCTGGAGATTGCACAAGCGATTGCGTCTCGAAGTTAAATCTTTATCATCGCCCTATGACTGACAGCTATTTTCCAGACGGACGCTATTTCGAAGATTTCAACTTGGGCGAGACCCTCGCCCATGCGACGCCGCGCACGCTAAGCGAGGGCGATGCGGCTTTATATCAAGCCCTCTATGGCGGGCGCAATCCGTTGCACGCATCCACCCCTTTCGCTCAGCAGTTACACTTGCGAGAGCGCCCGCTCGAAGATTGGCTGGTGTTTCATATGGTTTTTGGCAAAACCGTGCCCGATATCTCGCGCCATGCTTTGGCTAATTTGGGCTATGGCGAGGGGGTCTTTGGCGTATCGGTTTTCGCGGGCGACACGCTATCGGCCAGCTCGCGAGTCATTGGCTTGCGCGAGACCAAAAGCGGCGAAACCGGCCTTGTGATGGTGCGCACGACGGGGCTCAATCAGCACGCGGTCGAAGTTCTTTCTTATGTGCGCTGGGTGATGGTGAAGAAACGCGACCCCGCCTCGCCGCCTCCAGAGACCAGCTGGCCAGATATTGCCCCAAATGTGGCGGCTCAAAACCTGCCGTTACCCGATGCCAATTACAGCGCCTGGGATAGTGCGGCGGCGGGCAGTCCGCGCCGTTTCGAGGCCTATGAGGTCGGCGAAAAAATATCGCATGGCGGCGGCGTCACCCTAGAAGAGGCCGAGCATATGATGGCGACGCGCGCCTATCAAAATACCGCCGAAGTGCATTTCGACGCGCAATTGCAAGCCGACGCCCGCTTCGGCAAAAGATTGATTTACGGCGGCCATATTATTTCGCACGCCAATGCGATGCGCTTTAACGGCTTTGAAAACGCGGGCGCCATAGCCGCGCTCAACAATGGCACCCATGCCGCGCCGGCCTTCGCGGGCGATACGATTTATGGCTGGTCGGAAGTTTTAGACAAAGCGGTGTTTGAAAACCGCCCTGACGTGGGCGCGCTGCGCCTGCGCCAGATTATGATAAAAGGCCGCAAAGGACTGAATATAAGTGATTTTCCGTATCTCGCGGCGGATGGAAAGCGCCTGCCAGAGGTGATTTTAGAGCTCGATATTTGGGTCTATATGGTGCGCTGATGGTCTTTTGAGCGGGTTTTATCGTGCGACAGCATGGCGCGATTTGAGGTTTGGCCATTTTTGCTCTTTTGCGTGTATACTCTTGGCTTATCCCTCAAGACTGGAGGGATTTAAGCTTTGGGAGCTAACGCATGACCGATCCAACAACGCGCGCCAGACCTTTGTCGCCACACATCCAGATTTATCGCTGGACGCTGACCATGATGTTGTCGATTTTACACCGCGCCACCGGCGTCGCCCTTTATGCGGGCACGGTTTTATTGGCTTGGTGGCTGTTGGCCGCCGCTACGGGCCCCGAAGCCTATGCGCAAGTGCAGGCGGTCTCTTCGGCTTGGTATGGTCGTCTGGTTTTATTCGGCTATAGCTGGGCTTTGTTCCATCATATGTTTGGCGGCTTGCGTCACTTCATTTGGGATACCGGCCGTGGCTTTGACCTGAAGCATGTTGAAATTATTGCCCGCCTCACCAGTATTGTGCCGCTGTTCTTAACGGCCGGTGTCTGGGTGGCCGCCTATGCTTATTTGGGAGCGTTTTAATGTCGGATATGCGAACCCCTCTATCGCGCGTGCGCGGCCTCGGCTCGGCCAAAAAAGGCACAGAGCCTTTTTTCATGCAGCGCGTTACGGCGCTGGCCAATATTCCTTTAACGCTGTTTCTGGTCGGCGCGCTGGTGGTTCATGCGGGCTCTGATTACGCCACGATGACGGCTTTTCTGGGCAATCCTTTCATCGGCTTGCTTATGTTGTTGCTGATTGTCTCCGCGGTTTATCACATGCGTTTGGGGCTACAGGTGGTCATCGAAGATTATGTGCATGGCGAAGCGGCCAAACTATTGGCGCTGATTGCCAATCAATTTTTTGCCTTCACCATCGGCGTCGCCTGTGTTTTGGCGGTGCTCAAACTAGTTATAGGCTAAAGAGTTTAACTTAACGGCCAGCGCGCAACGCGCAGCCGAATGCGGAAGAAAGCTGGAGAGTTTTATGAGTTACGAATTCACAGATCATCAATTTGATGTCATTGTTGTGGGCGCTGGCGGGTCTGGCTTACGCGCCGCGCTGGGCTGCTCGGAGCGGGGATTGAAAACCGCCTGTATTTCCAAAGTTTTTCCAACCCGCTCGCACACGGTTGCCGCGCAAGGCGGCATTTCGGCCGCGCTCGGCAATATGGGCGACGATGATTGGCGCTGGCATATGTATGACACCGTAAAGGGGTCTGACTGGTTGGGCGACCAAGATGCGATTGAATATCTGTGCCGCAATGCGGCCGAAGCGGTTTACGAGCTGGAGCATTTCGGTGTGCCGTTTTCGCGGACCGAAGAAGGGAAGATTTACCAGCGTCCTTTCGGCGGCATGACCACGAATTTTGGCGAAGGCATTGCCCAGCGCACCTGTGCTGCCGCCGACCGCACAGGCCACGCTATTTTGCACACGCTCTATGGCCAATCATTGCGCCATGACACAGAGTTTTTCATCGAATATTTCGCCCTCGACCTGATTATGGACGAAGACCGGTGTGTCGGCGTTATCGCGCTCGAAATGTCGACGGGCACGCTGCACCGTTTCCAAGCCAAGCAAGTCATCTTGGCCACGGGCGGCTATGGCCGCGCCTATTTCTCGGCTACCTCGGCGCACACTTGCACGGGCGATGGCTCGGCGATGGTTATTCGCGCCGGCCTTCCTTTGCAAGACATGGAATTTGTTCAGTTTCACCCGACCGGCATTTATGGCGCCGGGTGCCTGATTACCGAAGGCTCGCGCGGCGAGGGCGGTATTTTGATCAACTCCGAAGGCGAACGCTTTATGGAGCGCTATGCGCCATCGGCCAAAGATTTGGCGTCGCGTGATGTGGTATCGCGCTCGATGACCATTGAAATTCGCGAAGGCCGCGGTGTTGGCCCCAATAAAGATCATATTTATCTGCACCTCGATCACCTCGACCCAGATGTTTTGGCCGAGCGCCTGCCGGGCATTTCGGAAAGCGCCAAAGTGTTTGCGGGCGTCGATGTGACCAAAGAGCCGATCCCCGTTTTGCCGACCGTGCATTACAATATGGGCGGCATTCCAACCAATTATAATGGCGAAGTGCTAAACCCAAGCGAGGACGACGAAGCGCGCATTGTGCCGGGTCTGATGGCCATTGGCGAAGCGGCCTGCGTGTCGGTTCACGGGGCCAACCGTTTGGGCTCCAATTCGCTCATCGACCTCGTGGTGTTTGGCCGCGCGGCCGCCATTCGCGCCGCCGAAGTGGTAGAGCCAGGCGAGGGCCATGCGCCTTTGGCCAGTGACGCTGGACAATCGGCCATCGAACGGCTGGAGCGTTTCCGCAATGCCGATGGCTCGACGCCAACCTCGGAGCTGCGCGGTGAAATGCAGCGGGCCATGCAAGAAAATTGCGCCGTGTTCCGCACGGGCGATGTTTTGGAAGAAGGCTGCCGCCGGATGCAAGAAGTGGTCACCAAAATGGACGATATCGGCATTGCCGACCGCTCGCTCATCTGGAATTCAGACCTCATTGAGACGCTGGAATTTGACAATCTTATCGTGCAAGCCATCGCCACGGTGGAAGGGGCCAATGCGCGCAAAGAAAGCCGCGGCGGACACGCGCGTGAAGATTTCCCAGAGCGTGACGACGAGAATTACATGAAGCACACGCTGGCCTATGTGGATGCCAAAGGCAAAGCCACCATCGGCTATCGCGGCGTGCATGATTACACTCTGACCAATGAAGTCAGCTATATCGAGCCGAAAGCTCGAGTTTACTAAGGGAGCGCGAAAATTATGGTTGAGATTGCTCTACCAGCAAATTCAAAAATCGACAAAGGCGTTGTTCATGCGGCCGAGGGGGCGATTGCCAATCCGCGGACGCTGAAAATCTATCGCTGGAATCCAGACGATGAAGCCAATCCGCGCGTCGATACCTATACGATTGATGCCGATGATTGCGGGCCGATGGTTCTCGATGCGTTGATTAAAGTGAAAAACGAAGTCGATTCGACTTTGACATTCCGCCGCTCGTGCCGCGAAGGCATTTGCGGCTCTTGCGCGATGAATATCGATGGCCAAAACACTTTGGCCTGCACCAAAGGTCTGGACGATGTGAAGGGTGATATCGCGATTTATCCTTTGCCGCATATGCCGGTCATTAAAGATTTAGTGCCTGACCTCAGCAATTTATATGCGCAATATGAATCGATTGAGCCTTGGCTGAAAACCGACACGCCGACCCCGCAAGGCGAGTGGAAGCAAAGCAAAGAAGACCGCGAGCAATTGGATGGTCTGTATGAGTGCATTCTATGCGCGTGCTGCTCGACCTCTTGCCCGAGCTATTGGTGGAATTCGGATAAATACCTTGGCCCCGCGGTGTTGCTGCAAGCCTATCGTTGGTTGGCCGACAGCCGCGACGAGAAAACTGGCGAGCGTTTGGATGATTTGGAAGACCCGTTCCGCGTCTATCGTTGCCACACGATTATGAATTGCGCGAAAGCCTGCCCGAAAGGCCTGTCTCCGGCCAAGGCGATTACCGAGATTAAAAAAATGATGGTCGAACGCACCGTCTAACCAACGTCTAGCTAACGTCTAACTGGATTACCCGTTCCCAAAATGAAAGAGGCCACTGCTTGCAGTGGCCTCTCTTTTTTGAATGAAGCTCTGTTGAATAAAGCGCGCTTATTCTTGGCCGAGCTTGTCGAAAGCCTCTTCGGCTTGGCGCTTTGCCGCTGCGGCTCCCGCTTGTTTTTGCCTCTCTTGCTTGGCGGCTTCTAAATCCGCCAAATTATATTTGGGGCCACAAGCGGTCACGCTTAGCGCCACGGTGGCGCCCATGAGCAGCGCCAAAAGATTTGGCTTTAGGCGGGCCATTCTATTCGTCCGCGAGGTCAGATTTCAATTGGTCAAAGCTTTGCGAGGCTTTGAAGCGTTGAAATTCAGCCGCTTCGCCGGCGAAAGCGGCTTGGGCCGCCTCTTCCACAACATTGTCTAAAGCATTGGATTTAAAGCCAACGATGACATAGGCCATGCCGGTTTTCGGATTGCGGGTTTTGGTCAAAACCCGGCTGCCGACCAAATTGGCTTGCGATAAAACCCTTTGGGTAATTTCCGCCGTCGATAGGGTGGTTTCATTGCCGGCACTTTGGCTGCCCGTCGTGGCGCGATAATCTTTTATCGAGCTTGCGGCTTTGGATGAAATTTCGCGAGCCAGCTTTTGGCGGGCCCGCGAGGTGGCCATCTCGACCATGAAGTCATAGCCCATGTTGGAGTTTTGAAACGAACCGACGGCGGCCGCAGCGACTGTGGGAAATTCTTCGGTGCAGACCCACATCGGCGCGGGTGTATCATAGGGGCCTTGGCCATCTTGGAAAGCGCAGATGGGTGCGGGCGCTTGCACTGCCACGGGGGGCGCAGCAGGCGATGCACAACCGATAAGCGCCGCCGTGGCGCCAAGGATGGCGAGGTTTTGTATGGGTTTCATTTTAGTCTCCCTTTGGGTTGCTTATTTGAGTAAACGGGCTTGTAGAACGGGCTCGAGGTTTCGCATGGCGGCGGTAATGGCTTTGCTCGCCAGCGCGCGATTGCTGGACGGGCGAAAACTGACGCCTTTGGCAGGCGTTACCTGCTGCCACATAATGGCGCCATTGGGGGGCGCTATTTGCGTGCGCAGTTCCCCGCGCAGAGCGCTTGCGGCATCCAGCTGGGTTACCGCGAAAGTGAACTTAATTTGATAGCTAGAAGCTTGGGGCGTGGGGGTGATTTTGGTCACGCCAATTTTGGATAATAATTGCCCCGCACTGGCGGCCACAAGGTCACGATAGGCTGGTGCAATATCTTGCGTGTTCACATAAAATGTTTGGTGGATAAGGCGCGCGGCCTTTGCCTTGGTGATTTTATCTTGGCTCGCCTTCATTTGGGCGGCCCCGATTTGCACACGGGCATAAATGCGACACGCCGCCGTATCGACCCAGCGGTGGGTAATCTGGCTGTTTTCCAGAAGGCTTTTTGACAAGAGAGAAGATTGAATAGAGGCTTTGGCACTTCCTACGCCATTGCCCACACCATTGCCAAAGGCGGTGCGGGTTTCGCTAATATCGCTGCTCACTTGCGTGTTCACAATCCGTCCCAATCGGCTGCGCGCCGACAGGTCTGCTTTATCGACGTCGAGGCTTTGAAGCCCGGTGCATTGGCTACTGCCGCTGGTTTGATAGGTCTGGCTTGTTACCACATCGCCAGCCTCCACCCATGCGGGGCGTGGGCTTTGCGCAAAATAACGGGCGCAAACACAATTGGTGCGCATCGGCTCTGGGGTCGAGCTTTGCGCCAAAGGCAGCCCGGCGCATCCGGTTGTGGCGGCCAAGGCAAGCAGGGTGAGATACCCGCGTATCCGATTGTGACCCTCTAGACCGCGCCTCATCGCTCTAGCGCAACTGACCTTGCACGGCCGAACGGCTAGCAAGGGTGCCCTGAACCCGGTTTAGGGAAACGCCAATAATCTTGTTTGGCGAGGCGGTTAACCGGTCGGCTTTTTGATAGAAGGCCAAGGCGCGGTCGAGGTCGCCCTCGGTTTCCGAGCAGACGCCGACATTGTGATAAATCGCTGGCGATTGGTCATACATGGCAGCGGCTTTGCGGAAAAACTCACAGCCGCGCGGCACGCGTTGGTTGTTGACGAAGTCGAGACCGGAAGCGAAAGCCTGTTTCACGCCCTCCTTGCCGCCGAAATTACTGGCATCTTTTCTCATAAATTTAATGTTGAAAGTCACCGCATAAGGCGCAATGTCTTGGCGCAATTGCGATAGCACTTCTGCAATAACTCTATTTTCCATATCGGCTCTCGGCTTATTTTTCGTGCCGAACAATTGGTTTTCACACCAAGAGTGTTTATTGGTTGCCCCATAAGATTGGGTGAAAGAGACGATGCCTCTCTCCACATTCGTCGCCCGCAAGTTCAGCTCCACCGCGGCGCTTTGGGCATAGCAATTGACTTTTTTGGTTTTGAAATAAGCGCATTTGTCTTCGCCCTGAACGGCACAATATTGAACGTTTTTTTGCGATCTCGTACGGTTGTAACTGGGCCTGAAGGAGCCGCCCAAAAGGGTATCGGCGGTGGTTAAATTGCCCAGCTCGACGGCGGTATTGGCGTCAAACATGGCACTATCGCTTAAGCGTTGTTCTTGCATCAGCGTTTTCCGGTCGAGGTCTACCAAAGTGAAATAGGGCTGGCCACCGACTTGGATGCCCGCGACGAAACTGCGCAACCGGTCGCTCATCGTGCCATTGGTATCGCCTTTTAGCGTGGCGACGCCAATGCGTTTGGCCTGCACCATCCCGCTTTGTTTGGCGGGCATTAACACTTGGGTGTTGACGGAGGGGCTAACACAGGCGCTCAGCAAGGGCCCCAAAAGAGCCAGAACGAGAGAGCTTTTGCACAATTTATTTCTTACACGCGTCATAACGAGAACCCTATCCGCAACATTAAACTCCAAATTACACTTCAATTTTACCATAATAACTCTTTATCCCAAGCGAAATAAAGCGATGGCGCCGCACGCGCACTCTTGCCAAATGAGCTATAGGGCTTTAACCCTCGCTTTGATGACTAGCAATAAGCCACGAGACGGTCGGGTAAGTCAGCGTTACCAAGCGTTGGTTCAGCAAGGCCAAGTCAATCTTGATGAGGCTCAAGGTCTCGCTGCGCGCGCGCTCGACCGGGTCTATGCGGGGCTGGAAACTCAGACAAATGGCGGCTGGTTGGTGCGGCTCGGCATTCAAAAGCCACCGGCCCCACGCGGGCTTTATATCTTTGGCGAAGTTGGCCGTGGCAAATCGATGCTGATGGATATGTTTTTCGAAATGGCGCCCGTCGCCAAAAAACGTCGTGTGCATTTTCATGCTTTCTTGCAAGAGACCCATGCGCGCATTCATGCCTATCGTCAAAGCCATCCCAAAGCTGGCGACCCCATGCCGGCCGTCGCCAAAAAACTGGCGCGCGAAGTCTCGCTGCTTTGCTTCGATGAGTTTCAAGTCAAAGACATCGCCGATGCCTCTATATTAGGGCGCCTGTTCTCGCTATTGCTGGATGCCGGCATTGTGGTGATTGCCACCTCCAACCGCCATCCGGATGATTTATATAAAGGCGGGCTCAATCGGCATCGGTTTTTGCCGTTCATTGATTTGGTGAAACAACGCCTCGACATTCACCAGCTGAGCGCCGAAACCGATTATCGTTTGGCCAGGCTGCAAGCCGCGCCCGTGTGGTTTACGCCGTGTGGCCCGCGCGCAAGAAAGGCCTTGGATGAGCGATTTTCCAGCCTTACCGAAGGCGTGGTGGCGGCGCCGATGCGGCTAGACCTGAAGGGGCGCGAGCTGCCCATCGGCCAAGCGGCTGGCGGCGTGGCGCGTTTGAGCTTTGCCGAATTATGTGTGGAGGCGCGCGGCGCTTCCGATTATTTGGCCTTGGCCAATCATTTTCATACCGTGGTTATCGATGCGATTCCCAAATTAGAAGCGCAAAAGAAAAACGAAGCGGTGCGCTTTGTCACCCTTATTGATGCGCTCTATGAGGCCAAAGTGAAGCTCTTGGCTTCTGCCGATGGCGCGCCGCAGACGCTGTATCCGCGCGGCGATGAGGCGTTTGAATTTGAGCGCACCGTATCGCGTTTGATGGAAATGCAAAGCCGCGAATATCTGGCGCTGCCGCATTTGCCGCCAAGCGCGCCACCGCAAGAATAGGGCGAGCAAAGCGCCCAGGCCCTCGCCTAGCGCTTGCACTTGCGCCCCAAACGCGCTAGGTCAAGGCAGAATTTTCAGGAAAAGGAATTGGATATGGCTCGTAATAAAATCGCTCTTATTGGTGGCGGACAAATCGGTGGCACATTGGCTCATTTGGCTGGTCTCAAAGAATTAGGGGACATTGTCATTTTTGATATTAATGAGGGCACGGCCAAAGGCAAAGCTCTCGACTTGGCGCAAAGCTCGCCCGTTAGTCATTTCGATGCAGACCTCAAGGGCAGCAAATCTTACGCGGCCATTAAAGGCTCGGACGTGGTGATTGTCACGGCTGGCGTGCCGCGCAAACCCGGCATGAGCCGCGATGATCTCATTGAGATTAACCTTAAAGTCATGCAGCAAGTCGGCGAAGGCATTAAAAAATATGCCCCCGATGCTTTTGTGATTTGCATCACCAATCCGCTCGACGCGATGGTCTGGGCGCTGCAAAAATTTTCTGGCCTGCCGAAAAACAAAGTCGTGGGCATGGCGGGCGTGCTCGATGCGGCGCGTTTCCGTTCTTTCCTAGCCGAAGAATTTAAAGTCTCGGTAAAAGATGTCACTGCCTTTGTGCTGGGTGGCCATGGCGACACAATGGTGCCATCTGTGCGTTACTCCACCGTGGCCGGCATTCCGGTGCCAGACCTGGTGAAGATGAAATGGACGACGCAAAAGAAAGTCGATGAGATTGTGCAACGCACACGCGATGGCGGTGCCGAAGTGGTGGGTCTGTTGAAAACAGGGTCGGCGTTTTACGCCCCTGCCGCCTCTGCCATTGAAATGGCGGAAGCCTATTTGAAAGACCAAAAACGCGTTCTGCCTTGCGCCGCGCATTTGAACGGTCCATACGGCCAGAAAAACATCTATGTCGGCGTGCCCGTGGTTATTGGTGCCAAAGGCGTGGAGAAAGTCGTGGAAATTAAACTGGATGCCAAAGAGCGCGCGATGTTTAAAAAATCCATCGCGGCGGTTCAAGGCCTGTTGACGGCTTGTAAGGCCATCAACCCTAAATTGAAGTAAGCCTTGGGCTTTTTCGCCAAGGGCGCCGTTGACATTATGTTGACATTACATTGACGCTTCCAGCATCGTTCGATAGCCTAATCACGAAGGGCGCGGCTTCCGTCGCGCCCTTTTATTTTGGGATAATAACTAAAGAGAGACTTTAGAACATGGCCAAAGGTATTTTTCACAAAGCTCGCCGCATTGGCGGCTTTTTACTCCTCGGTTTGATAACCTTGGGGCTGGGGTTTTACTTTTTATTGCTGAATAGCGAGGGCTTGCAAGACCGGTTGGTGGCGCGCGCTTTTGAAGCCCGTCTGTCGGCGCCGCCCCGTCCATTGGGCGGCGATGCCATCGATGTGGTGTTTTGTGGCACCGCATCGCCCATGGGGCAAGGTGCGGCGCAATCTTGCGTGGCGGTCTTTGCTGGCGATCGATTTTTCATCGTAGATACGGGCGCGCGCTCGGCCGATATGGCCACCCGATTGGACTTGCCGATGGGCCGTCTCGACGGTGTTTTGCTGACGCATTTTCATTCCGACCATATTGCCGCTTTGGGCGAAATGCATTTGGCCTCTTGGGTGCGGGGGCGTCCGCAAAAGCTCGCGGTCTATGGCGGTGCTGGCGTCGCGCAAGTGGTCGATGGGTTTAACCTGGCCTATGGCCTCGATTATGGCTATCGCACGGCGCATCACACAGAAGCTATTATGCCCAGCCGAACGGCGGGGCTGGTTGCCAAAACCATAAAGGGCGACCAGGTTATCTATGATGTTGACGGGCTTAAAATTACCGCCGTGAGCGTCAACCATCCGCCCATTGAACCGGCCTATGGCTATCGCTTTGACTATCAGGGGCGCTCGGTTTTCATCAGTGGCGACACCACGAAGGACGATAATTTAATTGCCGCGGCCAAAGGCGTCGATGTGCTCATCCATGAAGTGTTGCAAGAGGGTCTGGTAAAGGCGACCTCCGAGGCGTTAACGGCCTTTGGGCAGCCCAAATTAGGCCAATTGATTTTCGATACGCTGGACTATCACACAACGCCGATAGAGGCCGCGCAAGCCGCCAATGAAGCGGGCGCGCAACTGCTGGTGTTCTATCATTATGCCCCGGTGCCGCAAAATGCTCTGGTGCATCGGATATTCATGCGCGGCGTCGATGCGGTGCGCCCCGAAGGCGTTTTGGCGGCTGCCGATGGCACGCATATATCGCTGAAAGGCAATTCCGAGGCGGTGGAGATAACGCCCTAAGCTTTTCGGTATCTTTTCGAGTTTGGCGTCAATTTTTGCTTGCGCGGCAGGCAAAGACGCGCGAGGTTCTGCCTAGATTGAACTTCAGCGACATGAGGAAACTATGAATATCCACGAATACCAAGCCAAACAGGTCTTGAAAGAATTTGGCGTGCCAGTGCCCAAGGGCGGGGTTGCGTTTAGCGTTGACGAGGCCGCGAAAGTGGCGGAGCAATTGGGCGGCCCGGTTTGGGTTGTGAAAGCCCAAATTCATGCTGGCGGACGCGGCAAAGGCGGCGGGGTTACCGTGGTGAAATCTATCGACGAGGTGCGCACCGAAAGCGAGCGCATTTTGGGTATGACCTTGATCACCCCGCAAACCGGGCCTGAAGGCAAACACGTCGGGCGGATTTATGTCGAAGAGGGTTCCGATATTGCGCGCGAACTTTATCTCTCGGCTTTGGTCGACCGCGCGACCTCGCGCATTTCGTTTATTGCCTCCACCGAAGGCGGCATGGATATCGAGGAAGTTGCGGAAAAAACCCCGGAAAAAATTCTCACCGTTAGCGTCGATCCGGCGTCGGGCATTTCGGCACATCATGGCCGCCAAATTGCTTTTGCTTTGGGCCTCGAGGGCGACCAGATTAAGCAAATGACCAAACTGATTGGAAATCTCTATCAGGCGGTAATGGAAAAAGACATGTCGCTGCTGGAGATTAACCCTCTGGTGGTAACCGGCGCGGGCGATATTATTTGCCTCGATGCGAAAGTCGATTTCGACAGTAATTCGCTATATCGCCATCCCGATATTATGGAGCTGCGCGATTTCGACGAAGAAGACCCAGCCGAGATTGAAGCGTCCAAATATGACCTGTCGTATATTAAATTAGACGGCAAAATTGGCTGTATGGTCAATGGCGCGGGTCTGGCCATGGCGACCATGGACATTATTAAATTATATGGCTCCGAGCCGGCCAATTTCCTCGATGTTGGCGGCGGGGCGACCAAAGAAAAAGTAACCGAAGCGTTTAAAATCATCCTGTCGGATGAAAACGTGGAAGGCATTTTGGTGAATATCTTCGGCGGCATTATGCGCTGCGATATCATTGCCGAGGGCGTTGTGGCGGCGGCCAAAGAGCTGAGCCTAGACGTGCCTTTGGTGGTGCGCCTTGAGGGCACCAATGTTGAATTGGGCAAAGAAATTATGGCCAATTCTGGCCTGCCGATTATTCCGGCTGACAATTTGAATGACGCGGCAGAAAAAATTGTGGCCGCTGTGAAGGAGGCCGCATAATGTCTGTATTGGTTAACAAAGACACGAAAGTCATCTGCCAAGGGTTTACCGGTAGCCAAGGCACTTTCCACTCCGAGCAAGCCATTGCCTATGGCACGAAAATGGTTGGCGGCGTCACACCAGGGCGCGGTGGCTCAAGCCATCTAGATTTGCCCGTGTTTGATACAGTGGGCGCGGCGGTCGAAAAAACCGGTGCCACAGCTTCGGCTATCTATGTGCCGCCGCCTTTTGCGGCCGATGCGATTTTGGAAGCCATTGAGGCTGGCATTGAGCTTGCGGTTTGCATTACCGAAGGCATTCCGGTGACCGATATGATTCGGGTCAAACGGGCTTTGCAAGGGTCGAACACGCGTCTGGTTGGGCCCAATTGCCCGGGCGTGATTACGCCTGGCGAATGTAAGATTGGCATTATGCCCGGTCACATTCACCGTCGCGGCTCGGTCGGCATTGTCTCTCGTTCGGGCACGTTGACGTATGAGGCGGTGGCGCAAACCACGGCCGCGGGTCTGGGTCAGTCGACGTGTATCGGCATCGGCGGCGACCCCGTCAATGGCACGAATTTCATCGATTGCTTGGATATGTTCCTGGGCGATGACGAAACCGAGTCGATTATCATGATTGGCGAAATTGGCGGCTCGGCTGAAGAAGAAGCGGCTGAGTTTTTGAAAGCCTCGAAAGTGAAAAAACCCATGGTCGGCTTTATTGCTGGCGTCACCGCCCCTCCGGGTCGGCGCATGGGCCATGCGGGCGCGATTATCGCCGGCGGCAAAGGCGGTGCGGAAGACAAAATGGAAGCCATGCGTTCGGCAGGGATTACCGTGTCGCCATCGCCGGCCTCTTTGGGCACGACTTTGGTTGACGTTCTGGGCGCGTAACTATTTTATCGGTGCCCGCCCTTTGTGTGGGGGGGGGTGCCGATAAAGGCTCTAGATTAAGTCATGGTCTCATTCCAAATACTGGGCTAATGTGTAGACAGAGTTAAATTGGAAGTGAAAGATGTCCGAAGAAACATCAGGTTCAAGTCAACCCAATATCGCCTCTCAGAGCTTTTCCGAAAGCCTGTTAGATGGCTCCAATATCTTATACCTCGAACAGCTTTATGCCCGCTTTAAAGCTGGCGACACCACGTTAGAAGCCGAATGGGGCACCTATTTTAGCGCCATGGAAGCTGGAGAGCCGGCCGCGACGCCGCATGTGCCCAGTTGGCAACGCGAGGACTGGCCGCCGGCCATCAATGGCGAGCTGACCTCGGCGCTGGATGCCCATTGGCCTTCCGATACCGTCGATGATTTGCCTTCGCCCGACCGTTTGGGTGAGGCGATATCGGCGCGCCTAGGCTCGCCAGACACAGGCTCGGCACGTGTGGACAATGAGGCCGACGTTCGCGCCGCCACGCTTGATAGTGTGCGCGCCATTATGATGATTCGCGCCTATCGGTTTCGCGGTCATTTGGCCGCCGACCTCGACCCGCTTGGCATTGAACCGCCAGGCTCGCATCCTGAATTAGACCCGACGTCTTATGGCTTTACCGAGGCTGATTTCGATCGGCCGATTTTTATCGACTTTGTGCTGGGGCTGGAGACCGCGACCATTCGCGAGATGTTGGATATTTTGCGCCGCACCTATTGCGGAACCGTGGCGCTCGAGTTCATGCATATTTCTGACCCGGAAGAAAAAGCTTGGCTGCAAGAGCGCATCGAGGGGCCAGACAAAGAGATTGCCTTTACCAAAGAGGGTAAATTGGCGATTTTCCAAAAACTGGTCGAAGCCGAAGGGCTCGAGAAATTCATCGACGTTAAATATACTGGCACCAAACGGTTCGGGCTGGATGGCGGCGAGGCGATGATTCCCGCCCTCGAGCAAATCATCAAACGCGGCGGCAATTTGGGCGTGGAAGAAATTCTCTTCGGCATGCCGCATCGGGGCCGCTTAAACGTGCTGACCAATGTGATGGGCAAACCTTTCGAGGCGCTGTTTCATGAGTTCAAAGGCGGCTCGGCCAATCCAGAAGATATTGAAGGCTCGGGCGATGTGAAATATCACCTTGGTGCTTCTTCCGACCGCGAATTTGACGGCAATAAAGTGCATTTATCTTTATCCCCCAATCCATCGCATTTGGAAGCGGTGGACCCGGTGGTTTTGGGCAAAGCGCGAGCCAAGCAAGACCATTATAAAGCCACCCCGCGGGCATTGGCCGACCGCACGAAAGTCATCCCGCTGCTGTTGCACGGCGATGCCGCTTTTGCGGGCCAAGGCATTGTTGCCGAATGTCTGGGGCTATCGGGATTAATCGGCCATAAATCGGGCGGCTCTATTCATTTTATCGTCAACAATCAAATTGGCTTCACCACCAATCCGCGGTTCTCGCGCTCGTCGCCCTATCCATCGGATGTGGCGAAAATGGTGGAAGCGCCGATTTTCCACGTCAATGGCGATGACCCCGAAGCGGTGGTCTTTGCCGCCAAAGTGGCAACCGAGTTTCGCCAGAAATTCCAAAAGCCCGTCGTCATTGATATGTTCTGCTATCGCCGCTATGGCCATAATGAGGGCGATGAGCCAGCGTTCACGCAGCCGACCATGTATGCCAAAATTAAGCAGCATGAAACCGTGGTGCAAAAATATGGCACGCGCTTAAAAGCCGAAGGTCTGCTCGATGACAATGGCATTGAGGTGGCCCGTGCCAGCTATCGCGCGACGCTGGATGAGGCCTTTGAAGCGGCCAATACCTATCGGCCAGATAAAGCCGATTGGCTGGATGGCAAATGGTCAGGGCTCGAGCAAAAACGGCGCGAATTTGTCCGCGCCGAAACCGGGGTTGCGCGCGAGACTTTATTGGAAATTGGCCGGGGGCTGACCCGCGTGCCCGAAGGGTTTAATTTGCACCGCGCGCTGGTGCGCCAGCTCAAAGCCAAAGACGATATGTTTGCCACGGGCGAGGGTTTTGATTGGGCCACCGCTGAGGCGCTGGCTTTTGGCTCCTTGGTGTTGGAGCATAATACCGTGCGCTTGTCGGGCCAAGACAGCGAGCGGGGCACTTTCTCGCAGCGTCATTCGTCTTGGATCGACCAAAAAACCGAGCGCCGTTACAAGCCGCTAAAATATATCCGCGAAGACCAAGCCCTGTTTGAAGTGATCAACTCCATGCTGTCGGAAGTGGCGGTTTTGGGGTTTGAATATGGTTATTCGCTGGCCGACCCGAATGCGCTGGTTCTATGGGAAGCGCAATTTGGCGATTTCGCCAATGGGGCGCAAGTGCTGGTCGACCAATTTATTGCTTCGGGCGAGATTAAATGGCTGCGCATGTCGGGGCTGGTGATGTTATTGCCGCATGGCTATGAGGGGCAGGGGCCCGAGCATTCCTCGGCGCGTCTCGAGCGCTATTTGCAGCTTTGTGCCGAAGAGAATATGCAAGTGGCCAATTGCACGACGCCGGCCAATTATTTCCATATCTTGCGGCGCCAGCAAAAGCGCAATTTCCGCAAGCCGCTTATTTTAATGACGCCGAAGTCTTTATTGCGGCATAAAAAATGCGTCTCTAGCCTGGCTGAAATGGAAACCGGCTCTTCGTTCCACCGCGTTTTATGGGATGATAGAGATGACCGCCTGACAGATGGCGCGGGTGGTCTTGTGGCGCCCGAAAAAATCCGTCGCGTGGTATTATGTTCGGGCAAAGTCTATTTCGATTTGCTGGAAGCGCGCGAAGCGGCGGGCCTCGACGATGTTTACATCATGCGGGTGGAGCAATTATATCCGGTGCCCGTGGGGCCTTTGTTGGCCGAGCTGGAGCCCTTTGCCCATGCCGAAATGGTTTGGTGCCAAGAGGAGCCGCGCAATATGGGCGCTTGGAGTTTCATCGAAGCGGAGCTGGAAAATGTTCTGAAAACTTTGAGCGCGACGCATACACGCGCTGCCTATGCGGGACGGGCGGCGGCGGCCTCCACGGCCACGGGCCAGATGAGCCGCCATTTGAAACAACGCGATGCGCTGTTGCAAAGCGCCCTGATTGACCCTCTAGATTAGATAGAGAAACCGGAGAGCCTTATGTCCAATGAAATTCGCGTTCCAGAACTTGGGGAATCGATTACCGAAGCGACCATCGCGCAATGGTATAAAAAGCCCGGCGATGCGGTGGCGGTGGATGAGCCGCTTTGCGAGTTGGAAACCGATAAAGTGACCATCGAAGTGCCCGCGCAAAGCGCCGGCGTTTTGTCGGAAGTTATGGTGGCCGAAGGCGATACCGTAGAAGTGGGTGCCTTATTGGGTAAACTCGGCGCGGGAGCGGGCACAGCGCCCGCGGCAGAAAAAGCGCCCGCGGCAAAAGAAGCGCCCGCGGCAGAAGCAGCGCCTGCAGCAGAAGCAGCGCCCGCAGCAGCACAAGCGCCTGCGGCAGAAGTAGCCCCTGTTGCCGCTGCGGACACTTCCGAGCTATCGCCCGCCGTGCGCCGGGTGGTGGAAGAACATGGGCTGAACCCAGCCGATATTGCGGGCACGGGAAAAGGCGGCCGCCTGACCAAAGAGGATGCGATGAAGGCGGCCAAAGGCGGCCCGTCTACGGCCGCGCCTGTATCTGCGCCTGCAACACCAGCGCCGGCGGCATCCGCCAACGCCCAATCGGCGGGCGAGGAGCGCGTGAAAATGACCCGCTTGCGCAAAACCATTGCGGCGCGGTTGAAAGAAAGCCAGAACACCGCCGCGCAATTAACCACTTTCAACGAAGTGGATATGGGCGCTTTGATGGAATTGCGGCGCACTTATAAAGATTTGTTTGAGAAGAAATATGGCGCTCGCCTCGGCTTCATGAGCTTTTTTGTGCGCGCCTGCGTCACCGCCTTGAGCGAAATTCCTGCGGTCAACGCAGAAATTCAGGGCGAGGATTTAATCTATAAAAAATACGTCAATATGGGCGTCGCCGTGGGCACCGAAAAAGGCCTCGTGGTGCCCGTCGTGCGCGATGTGCAGACGATGAATTTGGCGGAAATCGAATTGGCCATTGCGGGCTATGGCGTCAAGGCACGCGATGGCAAATTGAGCCTTGCGGATTTGCAAGGCGGCACATTTACCCTGTCAAACGGCGGTGTCTATGGCTCTTTGATGAGCACGCCGATTTTAAACACGCCGCAATCGGGCATTTTGGGCATCCATAAAATCCAAGACCGTCCGGTCGTGGTGGATGGCGAAATTAAAATTCGCCCGATGATGTATCTCGCGCTGTCTTATGACCACCGCATTGTCGATGGCAAAGAGGCGGTAACGTTTTTGGTGCGGGTCAAAGAATGTTTGGAAAACCCAGAGCGCATGTTGCTGGATATATAAAATAAGGGATTGCTCATGAGCGACGATCAGTTTGATGTTATTGTCATCGGCGCCGGACCTGGCGGTTATGTCTGTGCTTTGCGCGCCGCCCAATTGGGGCTGAAAACCGCTTGTATCGACAAACGCGGCGAGCCCGGTGGCACTTGTTTGAACGTCGGCTGCATTCCGTCGAAAGCGCTGTTGCACGCCTCGGAAGTCTTTAGGGAGGCGCAGCACGCGGGCGATATGGGCATTAAGCTTGGCTCGGTCAAACTCGATTTGGAAAAAATGATGGCCTATAAGCAAGCGGGCATCGATGGCAATACGCAAGGCGTGCGCTTTCTTTTAAAGAAAAATAAAATCGAAGAAATCAAAGGCGCGGCCACGCTCACCGCGCCCGGCAGCGTGGATGTGGCGCTGCTGGATGGCGGCACGCGCAAGCTCACGGCAAAAAACATCGTTCTGGCGACGGGCTCCGAAGTGACGCCTTTGCCGGGCATGGACGTGGATGAAGACCGCATCGTGTCGTCCACGGGCGCGCTCTCGTTCGACAGCGTGCCGAAACATTTGGCGATTGTCGGGGCGGGGATTATTGGTCTGGAGCTCGGCTCGGTCTGGCGTCGGTTGGGCGCAGAAGTGACCGTGGTCGAATATCTCGACCGCATCACCCCGGGCGTGGACGCAGATTTAGCGAAAAACTTTCAGCGGGTTTTGAAAAAACAGGGCATTCAGTTCAAGCTCGGCAAAAAAGTCACGGGTGCGAAAGCGCTCAAGGCTTCGGTCAAATTAACACTGGCGCCCGCTTCGGGGGACGGGGACGCCGAAACCCTGACAGCAGACCGCGTTTTGGTTTCCATTGGTCGGCGTCCCCATACGCACGGCCTCGGCCTAGAGGCGGTGGGCGTCACCCGCGATGGCGCAGGACGCATTGAAACCGACGCTCATTTTAAAACCAATATCGACGGCATTTACGCACTCGGCGATGTGATTGCGGGCCCCATGTTGGCGCATAAAGCGGAAGACGAAGGGGTCGCCTTGGCCGAGCATTTGGCGGGCAAGCCGTCGCATGTCAATTATGATGTCATTCCCGGCGTCATCTATACGGCGCCCGAAGTGGCCTGGGTTGGCAAAAGCGAAGAAGAGCTGAAAGAAGCCGGTATCGCTTATAAGGCGGGCAAGTTTCCTTTCACCGCCAATGGTCGGGCGAAAGTAAATGGCACGACGGATGGTTTCGTTAAAATTCTCGCCGATGCCACGACGGATAAAGTTTTAGGCGTGCATATTTTGGGCGCGCAAGCGGGCGATATGATTGCCGAAGCGGCGGTGGCGATGGAGTTCTCGGCCAGTGCAGAAGATATCGCGCGCACCTGCCATGCCCATCCGACGCTTACTGAAGCGGTGAAAGAGGCCGCTCTGGCGGTCGATGGTCGCGCGCTGCATATGTAGCTTCATTTGGCGCGAGACTATTTGGCGCGGGGATGCGCTTTATCGTAAACCTCCATCAAAGCATTGGCGTCGATTTGCGTGTAAATCTGCGTCGAGCTTAATTGCGCATGCCCCAGTAATTCTTGAATGGTTCGCAAATCCCCGCCGGCCGCCAGCAGATGGGTAGCAAAACTATGGCGCAGCGCATGCGGCGTGACCGTGTCTGGCAAATTGAGGGCGCGGCGCAGGCCCGCCACCATCATCTGCCCTTGGCGCGCCGACAGGGGGCCGCCGCGCTTGCCGCGAAACAAGGGCTCGCGCGGGCGCATATCAAAAGGCGCAGCCTCTATATAATCGAGCAAAGCTTTATGCATCATCGGCAGCAACGGCACGTCGCGCATTTTACCGCCTTTGCCCATCACCCGAAGACCCGTGTCTGCCGCTTGCGGGATGTCCGCGCGGGTCAACCCCAGGGCTTCCGAGATGCGAAGCCCGGCGCCATAAAGCAGCGCCAAAAGAGCGGCATCGCGCAAGCCCACCCAAGGGTCTTTGGGGGCCACCAAAGCCAAACGCAAAAGCTGCAAAGCCTCATCAACACCGACAGGACGGGGCAGGCTCTTTTTGGCTTTCGGTGGGTTTAACAAAGCAAACGCCTCGCTGGTGGCGATATCTTGGGCGGCCAAATGGGTGATGAAATTACGAACCCCCGACAGGCTTCGCAATAAAGAGCGGCTGGTCAAACCCTGCGCCCGCCGTGCCGCCATAAAGGCGCGCAAATCGCGCAAATTAACTTTGGTAAAAAAAGCCAGCTCTATCGCTTCGCCTTTATGGTTGACCATGAAGTCTAAAAATTGCCGCATGTCGCGCTGATAGGCGTCTAGCGTATGCGGGCTGACGCGGGCTTGGTCTTTCAGGGCGCTCCGCCAGCGCGCCAATTGGTGGCGTAAATCTTCCCCTAGGGACAGCGGCGTAAAAGCATCGGTCATTGTTTGGCCAGCTTTGGGTTTGGCCAGCTTTGGATTAAGCAATCGATTGCCCCGTCTTTTTCCAATCTGCGAGAAACGCGTCGAGCCCTTTGTCGGTCAAGGGATGGGCAATGAGCGAGCGCAAAACCTCTGGCGGCAAAGTGGCGACATCCGCCCCGATGAGGGCGGCGGCGCGCATATGCTCGGGGCTGCGAACAGAGGCCACTAAAATCTCGGTTTCCAGCTCCGGGTAATTATCATAAATCTGGCGAATGTCTGCTATCAGCCCCATGCCATCGGCGCCAATATCATCCAGCCGCCCAACGAAAGGCGAGATATAGGCGGCGCCTGCTTTGGCGGCCAGCAGCGCTTGATTGGCCGAAAAGCACAGCGTGACATTTACCTTTTTGCCGCGGTCGGCCAGCTGGCGCGTGGCCTTTAGCCCGTCCCAGGTCAGCGGCACTTTAATGCATACATTGTCGGCAATGGCCAATAATTCATCGGCTTCTTTCAACATGGCATCGGCCTCGAGAGCGGTCACTTCGGCCGAGACGGGGCCCGGCACGAGGTCGCAAATTTCGGCAATCAGCGTTTTGAAATCTTGTCCCGATTTCGCCACCAGCGATGGATTGGTGGTCGCCCCATCGACCATGCCCGTGTCGGCCAGATCTTTAATCGCCTGCAAATCGGCGCTATCGACAAAAAACTGCATCTCTCTCTCCTATATCTATTTTTAAAATGCACCAGTGTTTCCCATTCGGCAAGGGCTGTTCCATTTGGCCCGCTTGCCATTTCTCACCGCTTGTTGGAAACTGCGCGCATGCAAATTGTTTCCGTGCTGATTCCCCTTGGCCTGCCCGGGCCTTACGATTACGCCGTGCCGCCAGATATGGACGTGGGCCTTGGCGATTTCGTGCGCGTGCCCTTGGGGCCGCGCCGGGTGAATGGCGTGGTCTGGCAGGCCCCCAGAGCTTTGGGGAAGGACGATTTGGAACCGAAGAAAATCAAATCGATTGTCGAGCGCCTCGATGTGCCCGCCCTTTCGGAGCAATTGCGCCAATTCGTCGATTGGGTGGCGGCCTATGTGATGTCGCCGCCGGGCTCGGTTTTACGCCAAGTGATGCGCGTGCCCACGGCGTTTGAACCGGCCAAACCTTTGCTGGCCTATCGCCTCGATCCGTCGACCCCAGAGGCGCGCCCCGAAAAAATGACCGCCGCGCGCACCCGCGTGTTCGCCGCTTTGGCAATGCTGCCCCAAGGCATGGGGCTGACGGGCCCCGATTTGGCCCGCGAAGCCAATGTCAGCAGTTCGGTGATCAAAGGCTTATTGGCCGGCGGGTTTTTGCAGACCTATCCTTTGCCAGGCCATAAGGCTTTCGCGGCCCCCGAGCCAGACCATGTGCAACGCGATTTTTCGGGCGACCAAAAAACCGTCACCCAAGCGCTAAGCGCGGCGGTGGCCGAGCGAGATTTCACCACGCATTTGCTGGATGGCGTCACGGGCTCGGGCAAGACCGAGGTTTATTTCGAGGCCATCGCGCAGGCGTTGCGCGAAAACCGCCAAGCGCTCATTCTCTTGCCTGAGATATCCCTGACGACGCAATTTCTCGAACGCTTTGAAGCCCGCTTTGGCTGTGCGCCTGCTTTATGGCATTCGGGCTTGGGGCCCACGGAGCGGCGTCGGACGTGGCGCGAGATTGCCGAAGGGCGGGTGCAAGTCTTGGTGGGGGCGCGCTCGGCGTTGTTTTTGCCATGGCAAGATTTGGGCGTGATTATTGTCGATGAAGAACATGATGGCGGCTTCAAGCAAGAAGATGGGGTGATTTATAATGCCCGCGATATGGCGGTGGTGCGGGCGCGCTTGGCTTCTTGTCCGGTTATTCTATCGTCGGCCACACCGTCTTTAGAGAGCTATGTCAACGGGCGCGAGGGGCGCTATGAGATACATAAATTAGCCGCGCGCCACGGCGGGGCAGCCATGCCGAAAATCCAGCTTGTCGATATGCGCGCCAGTCCGCCCCCGCGCGGCGCTTGGATGGTGCCCGAAATGGTCGCCAGCGTGGGCGCCGCCCTTGCGCGCGGCGAGCAAGCCTTATTGTTTCTCAATCGGCGCGGCTATGCCCCCCTTACTTTGTGCCGAGGCTGTGGTCATCGCTACGCTTGCCCCGATTGCGATTCTTGGATGGTCGAGCATCGCTTCCGCAAGCAATTGCAATGCCATCATTGCGGCCATTTAGAGCCCGTGCCAGAGCTTTGCGCGCAGTGTCACGAGCCCGATAAATTGGCCGCCTGCGGGCCCGGCGTCGAGCGCATTACAGAAGAAATCATTGGCCATTTCCCCGACGCCCGAACGGTGATTCTATCGTCGGATATGACCGGCGGCACGCAAGCCCTGCGCGAGACCATTCAGCAGGTGGCGCGCGGCGAGGCGGATATTATTGTCGGCACGCAAATTGTTGCCAAAGGGCACCATTTTCCAAAACTAAGCTTTGTCGGCGTGGTCGATGCCGATTTAGGGCTGGGCAATGGCGACTTGCGCGCGGCCGAGCGGACCTATCAATTATTGAGCCAAGTGGCGGGGCGTTCGGGCCGCTCGGCTGAGGCGGAAGGCTTTGCCATGTTGCAAACCCATATGCCCGAGCATCCGGTTTTGCAAGCCTTGGCGGCGGGCGACCGAGACGGCTTTTTCACGCGCGAAGTTTTGGCGCGCGAAATTGCTGGCATGCCGCCCTATGGCCGTTTGGCGGCGCTGATTATCTCTGCCACCGACCCCAATGAGGCCTTGGCTTTCGTGCGCGAATTAGCGCAAAAAATGCCAGCTCACGGCGATATTCGTGTGCTGGGGCCAGCGCCTGCGCCGATTGCCCGCATTCGCAATCGCTATCGGTTCCGCTTTTTGCTCAAAGGGCCCAAAAATGCCCCCATGCAGGCCTATATCGGGCAATGGCTCGCGCCCCTAAAAACCCGAGGCTCTGTGCGGCTTTCGGTCGATATTGACCCCTATAGTTTTTTGTAAGCACGGGCCCTTTGGGCCGGCTTTGGCGACGCCGGAGAGTTTGTCGGGCGGAAGCGGCAAATGGGGTGTTGCCAGCGTCGGTCTGACGTGATATCTCATCAGCCAGATTGGACGGAAAGACACTTTAAATCCGTCATAAATCGCGATTTTGATTTGGTTTTCTGCGCCTGGTTTTACGTGTCCGAAGGCGGCGCTAACATGAATGGGATAATCTGTTGTCTGCTGACGAAAGTGTAATTGGGGGTTTGGCCGGACGGTATGCCGTCGCGCTATTCGAATTGACCCAAGAACTTGAGCCCGCCCAAGCCAAGGCTGTGGCGAGCGATGTGGCGGACTTGAAAACCTTAATCCTCGACCATGAGAACCTGCAAAAACTTCTGAAAAGCCCTGTGATTACCGCCGCCGAACAAAGCGGCGCGCTGGCGGCTGTGCTGGATAAGGCGGGGGCGCATGAGTTGGTGAAAAATTTTGCTTCTTTGGTGGTCGCCAAGCGCCGCGCTTTTGCGCTGGTCGATATGGCGACCCAATTTAAGGCGCTGTCGGAGCTGTCTCGCGATGAGATGACGGCCTATGTGACATCAGCCCGCGATTTGACCGAGGCACAAATTAAAACGCTGAAAAGCGAACTGAATAAGGCTTCGGGCAAGACGGTAAATATCGAAGCTGAAACCGATGCGGCTCTCTTGGGCGGCATGGTTGTGAAACTTGGCAGTCGTATGATTGACGGCTCGCTGCGGACTAAATTGAATTCTCTAAAAACCGCTCTCAGCGAAGGCTGAGCGGCACTTTAAAGTGAGGCACACTGATGGACATTAAAGCATCGGAAATTTCTTCCATCCTAAAAGAGCAGATCAAAGGCTTTGACCAAAAATCGGAGGTCTCCGAAATTGGCCAAGTTCTTTCCGTCGGTGACGGTATTGCGCGCATTTACGGCCTAGACAATGTTCAGGCGGGGGAAATGGTTGAATTCCCCGGCGGCATTCGCGGCATGGCCCTTAATCTTGAAGAAGATAATGTCGGCGCTGTGGTCTTTGGTTCGGACCGAGATATTCGCGAAGGCGATACGGTAAAACGGACGGGCGATATTGTGTCTGTGCCTGTGGGCAAAGGCCTGTTGGGCCGCGTTGTTGACGCGCTGGGCAATCCGCTAGACGGCAAGGGCCCAATTGAAGCCGACGCGCATATGAAAGTGGACGTCAAAGCCCCCGGTATTATTCCTCGTAAATCGGTGCATGAGCCGATGCAAACCGGCCTGAAGGCTGTGGATGCGCTTATTCCGGTCGGTCGTGGCCAGCGCGAGCTGATTATTGGCGACCGCCAAACCGGCAAAACGGCGATTGCGATTGATGCGATTTTGAACCAAAAAGCGGCCAATGAAGGCGATGACGAAAGCGCGAAACTCTATTGCGTTTATGTCGCCATTGGCCAGAAGCGCTCGACCGTGGCGCAGATTGTGAAAACGCTGGAAGAAAACGATGCGATGAAATATTCCATCGTTGTGGCCGCCACCGCGTCAGAAGCTGCGCCCATGCAGTTCTTGGCGCCTTTTGCGGGTTGCACTATGGCGGAATATTTCCGCGATAATGGCATGCACGCGCTCATCACTTATGATGATTTGTCGAAACAGGCTGTGGCCTATCGTCAAATGTCGCTATTGCTGCGTCGCCCACCGGGTCGCGAAGCTTATCCAGGCGATGTGTTCTTCTTGCACTCGCGCCTTCTCGAGCGGGCTGCGAAATTGAACGAAGATTCCGGTAGCGGGTCGATGACGGCGCTGCCAATCATTGAAACGCAAGCCAATGACGTCTCGGCCTATATTCCAACCAATGTCATCTCGATTACCGATGGTCAGATTTTCCTCGAAACCGACCTGTTCTATCAAGGCATTCGCCCGGCGGTGAACGTCGGTCTGTCGGTATCTCGTGTGGGCTCTTCGGCGCAAATTAAAGCGATGAAACAGGTTGCGGGTAAAATTAAAGGCGAGCTGGCGCAATATCGTGAGATGGCCGCCTTTGCTCAATTTGGCTCCGATTTGGATGCCTCGACCCAGCAATTGCTGCGCCGTGGCGAACGCCTGACCGAGCTGCTGAAACAAGCGCAATTCTCTCCGCTGAAAGTGGAAGAGCAAGTTGTGGTTATTTACGCTGGCGTAAACGGCTACCTCGATGCCATTGAAACCTCGCAAGTGGGCGCTTTTGAGAGCGGTCTTCTCGAGCTGGTTCACAATAGCCATAGCGCGATTTTGGATAGTGTGCGCGCCGAGAAAGCTTTGTCGGATACGACAGAAGCGGCGTTGAAAAAAGTCGTAGACGAATATGCTGCGAGTTTCGCGTAACCGTTTGATTGAGCAAGAGGGCCGATAAATGGCATCTTTGAAAGAGCTTCGTAACCGAATTGCAAGCGTGCAAGCCACGCAGAAGATTACGCGCGCCATGCAAATGGTGGCGGCTTCTAAATTGCGTCGGGCTCAAGAAGCGGCCGAAGCAGCGCGTCCCTATGCCGACCGCATGGGGTCTGTGTTGGCCAATTTGGCAGCTGGCCTAACCGATACGACAAGCGCACCGCGCCTCTTGGCGGGCACGGGCAGCGACCAACGTCATTTGCTGATTGTGGCAACCGCAGAGCGCGGCCTTTGCGGTGGCTTTAATTCCTCAATCTCACGCCTAGCGCGGGCCGATGCCAAACGTCTGATGGCGGAGGGCAAACAGGTGCAAATTCTATGTGTCGGGCGCAAAGGCCATGATGCGTTGAAGCGCAGTTTTGAAAATGAATTGCTGGCGCCGATTACCTATCAGGGTTTGAAAAGCATTGGCTTCGAACAAGCCCAGCAAGTGGCCGACCAAGTTTTGGCTGATTTTGAAGCCGATAAATTTGACATTTGCACTTTGTATTTCTCGCGGTTTGAGAATGTCATCAGCCAAATTCCAACCGGTTTGCAAATCATTCCGGCGACGATTGAGACCTCACAAGCAGATGATTTGGCAGGCGACCTGCAAGGCGCTGCCTATGATTATGAGCCAGAAGAAAACGAAATTCTGGACGCGCTTTTGCCGCGCAATATTAGTGTACAGATTTTGCGGGCGCTGCTCGAAAACGCCGCCAGCGAACAAGGCGCGCGGATGAGTGCGATGGACAATGCGACCCGCAATGCAGGCGAAATGATTGATAGCCTGAGCATTACCTACAACCGGTCGCGTCAGGCCCAAATTACCAAAGAATTGATTGAGATTATTTCCGGCGCAGAAGCGCTATAAAACCAGACGCCAGCGCGCAAGCGCTATTGAGATAGAAAGAGCATGAGGACAAAATTATGGCTTCAACAGGTAAAATCAGCCAAGTCATTGGCGCTGTGGTGGACGTACAATTTGACGGCGAATTGCCACAAATTCTAAACGCGCTGGAGACCGATAATAACGGCAACCGCTTGGTTTTAGAGGTCGCCCAACATTTGGGAGAACGCACCGTTCGCACCATTGCGATGGATAGCACCGAAGGGTGTGTGCGCGGACAAGCGGTCACCGACACGGGCACGGCCATTACCGTGCCTGTGGGCGAAGCGACTTTGGGACGTATCATCAATGTTATCGGCGAGCCTGTGGATGAAGCCGGCCCCGTCGACGCGACCCAGACCCGCGGCATTCACCAAGAAGCGCCGGAGTTTGTGGAACAGTCGACCGAAAGCGAATTGCTGGTCACGGGCATTAAAGTGGTGGACCTTTTGGCACCTTACGCCAAGGGGGGTAAAATTGGCCTCTTCGGCGGTGCCGGCGTGGGCAAAACCGTTTTGATTATGGAATTGATTAACAACGTCGCGAAAGCGCACGGCGGCTACTCGGTATTTGCCGGCGTGGGCGAGCGCACGCGCGAAGGCAATGACCTTTATTGGGAAATGATTGAAAGTGGCGTGAATGTGGAAAACGGCGGTGCCGGTTCTAAATGTGCGCTGGTTTATGGCCAAATGAATGAGCCTCCTGGCGCGCGCGCGCGTGTGGCTTTGACGGGTCTGACCGTGGCGGAAAACTTCCGCGATGAAGGCCAAGACGTGTTGTTCTTCGTGGATAATATTTTCCGCTTTACGCAAGCGGGCTCGGAAGTGTCGGCGCTCTTGGGGCGTATTCCTTCCGCTGTGGGCTATCAGCCAACGCTGGCCACCGATATGGGTCAATTGCAAGAGCGCATTACCACAACCAATAAAGGCTCGATTACTTCGGTGCAGGCGATTTACGTGCCAGCCGATGATTTGACCGATCCAGCACCTGCTGCTTCTTTTGCGCATTTGGATGCCACGACCGTGTTGTCGCGTGCCATCTCGGAAAAAGGCATTTACCCGGCCGTGGATCCGCTCGATTCGACGAGCCGTATTCTCGAGCCTCGCGTGGTTGGCGACGAGCATTATGGCGTGGCCCGCGAAGTGCAAGAAATTCTGCAACGCTATAAATCACTGCAAGATATTATTGCCATTTTGGGCATGGATGAGCTGTCGGAAGAAGATAAACTGGTGGTGAACCGCGCGCGCAAAATCGAGCGTTTCTTGTCGCAGCCTTTCCACGTGGCCGAAATTTTCACCGGCTCGCCAGGTATTCTGGTTGATTTGGCCGATACCATCAAAGGCTTTAAGGGCCTGTGCGCGGGCGATTATGACCACCTGCCAGAAGCCGCTTTCTACATGGTGGGCACCATCGAAGATGCGATTGCCAAAGCAGAAGCCATGGCAGCGGAAGCCGCTTAAGGCGCTCTCGGGTTAGGAAAAACAATGGCCGATAAACTACAGTTTGACTTGGTAAGCCCCGAAAAGCTTGTGTTTTCAGCACAAGTGGACGGCGTGCAAATTCCAGGTGCCGAGGGCGACTTCGGCGTCTTGCCAAACCATAGTCCGGTTATGGCGATGATCCGGGCTGGCACTCTGGTCGTTGAAAATGACGGCAAGACGCAAGCCTTTACCCTCGATGGTGGCTTTGCCGATGTTACCCCCCAAGGGGTCACCGTATTGGCCGAAACCATTGGCGAAGGCGGCGAATAAAGCAATAGCCCAGTCTTGAGTTCAGTCTTATGACTGCGATATTTGAATAGACGCCCTTGCTTGCAAGCGGCGTCTTTTTCATGCGCTATTCAAACACCACGGTCTTATTGCCATTGAGGAAAACCCGCCGCTCGGTCAGCAAGCGCACGGCGCGGGCCAAAGTGCGCCGTTCGGTGTCGCGCCCCACATCGATGAAGCTGGCGACATCCATATCATGGCGCACGGGCTCCACGCCTTGCGTGATAATCGGGCCTTCGTCTAAATCTGCGGTGACGAAATGGGCGGTGGCGCCGATGATTTTCACGCCGCGTTGATGGGCTTGGCTATAGGGTTCCGCGCCTTTGAAACTGGGCAGGAAACTATGATGAATATTGATAATGCGCCCGCTATGGCGCGTCACAAATTCGGGCGTCAGCACCTGCATATAGCGCGCCAAGATAACCAAATCGATATTTTCGCTCTCTATCAGGCTTTCCAATTTGGCTTCATTGTCTTGTTTGGCCGCGCGCCCGCCGAGCGTGTGATAGGCCAGCCCCGCATCCTCCGCCCAATGCCGCCCCACCTCGTGGTTGGAGGCAATGGCCGCAATGTCCATATTCAAACTGCCGACTTGCTGGCGATAAATCAAATCGATGAGGCAATGGTCAAATTTCGACAAAAGAATGAGCACCCGTGGGCGGGCCGTCGCATCGCCGACGTGCAGGCGCATGTCGAATTTTTTCGCGGTATCGGCCAAATGTTGCTCGATGGCCGCTTGCGTGGTGTCGCCCTCAAAGCCGATGCGCATAAAATATTGCCCGGTTTCCGGCGCGCTATATTGTTGGCTCTCCAGAATATTCAGATTTTGCGCCGCCAAAACAGTGCTGACAGCGGCCACAATGCCGGGTTGGTCGGGGCACGATAGGGTCAATATAAAAGGCTTCATCTAGCTCTCCTGCCGATAGGCGAAACTCTGCTCGATTTTCATTAATAAATGTTCCAAGGCGGTGGCGGTTTCATCCGGCCCTGTCTCGCCATCGGCCAAACAATTGGGCAGGGGCGATAAATCCGCCTTGGCATCAGGGTCGAAAAAATACGCCATCGAGTGGCGCGTCCTGCCCGAGCGATTGACCACACGGTGCCGCGTCGAGGCATATTTATTATGGGTCCATCGAGCCATCATATCGCCAATATTAACCACCAATAAATCTGGCGCGGCGGGTACGGCCATCCAATCGCCATCGGCGGTCAGGATTTCCAATCCCGGCTCCTCTTTTTGCATCAGCAAGGTCAGGCATCCGAAATCGGTATGGGCGCCCGCACCAAGCAGGGCCTCGTCTTGCTGGGGGGGATAACGCAAAGGGGCAAGCGTGGCCATGGGCAGTTTCAGCCAAGGCTCAAAATGCGTGTCGTCTAAGCCGAGCGATAAAGCAAACCCCTGCATGAGTTGGCGCGACAGCGTTTCGCATTGGGCATAGGCCGCCTGCATGGCGGTTTTAAACCCGCTTTGCTCGGGCCATTGATTGGGGCCATGCAGCGGCACGCCCGCCGCCACCAGAGGGTGGTCGAGGGGTAAATCGCGGCCAATCTTGAGGCCTTCTTTGGCATCGCCTTGGGCTTGCGCCTTGGCATCTAAAACCTCTTGGCCGTGGCCAAACCAGCCGCGATGACACGGTGAGCGCTCGATGGAAATACGCTGTTTGGCGGCCAAAGGCTGGTCGAAAAACTGAGCCGCCTGCGCAAAGGCTTGCTCGGTCACATTTGTGTCTAGCCCATGATTGGCGAGCAGAAAAAACCCATTTTGGCGGCACGCTTTGCCCATGGCCTCGGCCACGGCGTGGCGCGCGCCCGCCTCTCCTTTGCGCCCATGGGGGGCGAAAGCCGAGAAGTCGATGACCGGCAGGGTGCGCATGTTACTGGCTCTCCCCGCAAAGAAAGGCGAGGCGCCTGTCCAGCTCATGATAAATCGGTTTTTTAAAATCAATGACCCGATCGGCACAGGCTGCCAGCGAGCCCCATTGCCAGTCGTCAAATTCGATTTGGCTATGCGATTGCAAATCGATATCGCTGTCTTGCCCTAGAAATCGCATGACGAACCATTTTTGTTTCTGGCCCCGAAACTTGCCTTTCAGCGCCGTGCCGATAAGCGTCTCTGGCAAATCATAGGCCAGCCAATCGGGCAGCTCGTAAAGCAGCTGCGCTTTGGTGACGCCTGTTTCTTCGGCCAATTCGCGATAGGCGGCCGCCAGCGGCGTTTCGCCCTCGTCGATACCGCCCTGCGGCAGTTGCCAGAGGGGCGCGTCTGCCGGCAATTTATCGGGGCGGCGCTTGCCGCTCCAAACCCGCCCGTCGGCGTTCAACAAAATAATGCCGACGCAAGGGCGATAGGCCAAAGCTTGCGCCGGGTGGTCTATCGGATAATCAGGAACGGCGTAATTCATCGTCAAAATCTCAAGAAGTGGGCTTGGCGGCCGCTTTGGCTTTTTGCAAACCCAGCAGCAAATCAATGGCGCGCGACAATTGCTTATCGTCTTTCGGCTCCGGCGGAATAAAGGCAACCGCATTGCGGCGTTCCTTCTTTTTGCCTTTTTGGTTGGATTTCCCATCGATGTCTTGGCCATCCAAAGCGCCGCGTAAATCGGCTTCGCGCCGCCCTTTACGCCCTTTTAAATCTTCGGGTAATTGCTGTTCGGCAAAAATATCGGGGGTAATGCCCTTGGCTTGAATGGAGCGTCCCGACGGGGTGAAATAGCGCGCGGTCGTCATCCGCAAAGCGCCAGAATTGGGCAGCGGCATAATCGATTGCACGGAGCCTTTGCCAAAGCTTTGCGTGCCCATAATCACCGCCCGATGGTGGTCTTGCAGCGCGCCCGCCACAATCTCAGCAGCCGAGGCCGAGCCGCCATTAATCATCACCACAATCGGAAACCCGCGCGCCATGTCGCCGCGCCGCGCGCTAAAGCGCGAGCTGTCGTCTTCATTGCGCCCTCGGGTGGAAACAATCTCGCCTTTTTCTAACATCGTATCGGAAACCGAAATCGCCTCGCGCAACAGCCCGCCCGGGTTATTGCGCAGGTCGATAATATATCCCGCCAACTTATTTTTGCCAATTTGGGCGGGCAGCTCGTTGAAAGCTCTTTTCAAATTCTTCGTGGTCTGCTGGTTAAACGTGGTCAGGCGAATATAGCCGATGTTGTTTTGCGGCCCCTCGATGCGGGTGCGCACGGCGCGAATGCGAATGGTATCGCGCACAATGGTAATTTCCAGCGGCTCATCCTCGCCCTCGCGCAAGACCGTAAGGGTGATGGGCTTGCCTTTTTCGCCGCGCATCAGCTCCACCGCTTCCGATAGGGTGAGCCCCATAATCGGTTTGCCGTCCAGCTCGGCAATTAAATCATTCGGCCGCATGCCCGCCCGACTGGCCGGTGTTTCATCGATCGGGGCAATGACTTTCACCAGCCCGTTTTCCATGGTCACCTCAATGCCCAATCCGCCAAACTCGCCTTTGGTCTCCACTTGCATGTCTTCAAAGCCCTTGGGCGGCAGGTAAGACGAATGCGGGTCCAGCGAGCTCATCAAGCCAGACAGCGCCGCCTCGATAAGCTCTTTATCGGAAGGTGCATCGACATAATTGCGGCGCACTTGCTCCAGCACATCGCCAAATAGGGTCAATTGCTCGTAGAGCTCTTTTTCATCTGCGCGCTCGGCCCAGGCGGGTGCCAAGGCCAAAGGGGCGCTCATCAGGGCAGCGCAAGTTAGAATGCGAAGACGAGCAAAAATAGACAGGTTCATGTGGCTTCCGTTTCCAGCTCAACGCGAGCTCGATTTATGATTTTAACCAAGGGACCGGGTCAATCGGTTTCCCTTTATATCTGAGTTCCATATATAGCTGACTGCGGCCCGAAGACCCAGACCCGAATTGTTGATTTTCATCCAATAGGGTGCCGATGGGCTCCCCGGCTAAAATCTCTTGCCCGACAAACCCTTCCACATCTTCTAGCCCTGCCAAAATCATTTGATAGCCGCCCGCTACGCCGAGGATGACAATGCCGCCATATTGACGAAACGGGCCGTTATAGAGCACTTGCGCGTCATAGGGCGCGGTAATTTGGGCGCCCGCACGAGCGCTAATCGACACGCCTTGTTGGGCCACGCCATTTTCATTTTTCTGCCCAAAGCCGCGGCTAATCTCGCCCGTTACGGGCAGCGGCAAAAGCCCGCGCGCGCGCGCAAAAGGCCCGCTGCTGGGGGTGGGCGGGGCGGTCTTTTGCCGGTTTTGCAGGCGTTGCGTCAAATCGCGCAAATCGCGCGCCTCGCGGACTAATTTGGCAATCGCTTCGGCTTCGCGCGCCGCCGCCAGACGCGCTTGGCTCTCGGCGCGGGCTTTTTGCGCAATCGCTAAATTCATATCTTGGCGGGCGGTGGCGGCATCTTGTTCGGCGACAATCAGCGCATGGGACTGTTTGTCCATGCGGCGGCGGATGGCCGAAAGCTCGGTCAATTGGTCGCGCAATTTGCCCGCGCGCGCCTGCATGCCGGGCACGATGGCGCTCATCACCAAAGCGCCCTGCACGGCATCCAGCGCGTCTTCGGCATGGACCGCAAAAGCGGGCGCGGGTTGTTGTTGCATGGCTTGCAGGCCGGCCAATAATTTCGATAGGGCGGCGCGGTCGCGTTGTAAGTCTTCGTCCAATTGGTTTTCGGTCACCGCCAATTCGCTCAACCGAGTTTCCAATCGATCGCGTTCGGCATCGATGTTTTGCAAATCTTTGGCCAGCGCAATAATCCGTTTTCGCAGATTGCTTTGTTGCGTTTTCAGCGTTTCCGCCGCTGCCTTTAATTCCGCTTGGCGGGCTTTGCGGTCTTTAATTTCATCCGATAAAGCGTCTAATTTCTGTTGTTTGGCTTGCGCCCAAACAGCGGTGGGCGCATGGACCCAGATAAGGCCTGCGATGAGCAGTGAATATATGACGGCGCGTTTCATCAATCCCGATGATAAGGGTGGTTGGCCAAAATGGAAATGGCGCGCCAAATTTGTTCGGCCACTAAAACCCGCGCTAGAATATGCGGCCAGGTCATCGGCCCCAGCGCCATTCGCAAATTGGCGCGTTGGCGCAGCGCGTCGGAAAGGCCATCAGCGGCCCCCAGCACAAAAACCACCTCGCGCGTGCCCTCGTCGCGCCAATGCGCCAATTGGCTGGCAAAGTCTCGGCTGGCCAGCGATTTTCCGCCTTCATCGAGCACGACCACAAAGGCGGTGGGATTGGCGTTCAAGGCGGTTTCTATTTTGCTATTGGCGCCGGCTTGGTCTTTAATTTCGGTGACGGCCAAACCGTCGAGGGCGAGGGCGCGTCCGGTTTTTGAAATGCGCTCGGCATAGGTATCAAACAGCGCCGCTTCTTTTTGACCGCGCATTTGTCCGACCGCCAAGAGCGATACTTTCATGGAAGCTAATCCGTTTTTTTCGGTGGGTTATCGGGCGAATAAGAAACCAGCTCGGCATCGGTGGCCCACATTTTTTCCAGCGCATAAAATTCGCGAACTTCGGCGCGGAAAATATGCACCACCACATCGCCCGCATCGACCAAAACCCAGTCGCCGGTGGTTTGGCCTTCGGTGCGAATGTCTTTTTGTCCGGCCGCTTTCAGCTTGCGTTGCAAGTGGTCGGCCAGGGCGGCGACATGGCGTTTCGAGCGCCCGGTGGCCACCACCATATGGTCTGCCAGCGCGGTTTTTCCGTGTAAATCGATGGTGATAATATCCTGCGCCAGATCATCGTCCAGACTGGTCAGAACCATATCATGAAGCACGCCGTCATCCAGATCGGGGCGCTTGTCTTTTGCCATTGGCTTCGTGTCGCTCAGAGCGGTTTCCTCGCTTTGCTATACGCAAAATACTGACAATTCAGTATTGGCGCAGTCTAACCATAAATAGGCGGTAAATTCAATTATCTTTAGGCGTCGTCTTGCTGGTTTCGCAAGGCGGTGGAAGACAGCGGCGATCGCGCCCCTTCCAGCAAAACCCAAGCCGGCGCGGGCGTATCTTTCAGCTGGGGGCTTGCCTCATTTGCCAGTCTGGCGTCTGAAAAGGCAAGGGCTGCCGGGGCTTCGAGCGCTGCTTGCCAATCGGCTCCGCGCGGATAGACGGCCACGGGTATCTCGTTCATCAGCGCTTGCCAATCTTTCCATTGGTGCATGTCCACCAGATTATCGGCGCCCAGCAGCCAGATAAAGCGCACCTGCGGATGGCGCGCCTTGAGGGCGCGCACCGTGTCGATGGCATATTGCGTGCCGAGCTGGGTCTCTATGGCATCGACGTGAAATTGGGGATGGGCGGCCAGCTCGCGGGTGGCGCCAAGGCGGGTTTCCAGTGCGCTGGCCGTGGCGGTTTTGAGCGGGTTTTGCGGGCTGACCATCCACCAAATATAATCCAGCTCTAGGCTCGCAAGCGCATTTTCCGCCACCAAGCGATGGCCCGCATGGGGCGGGTCAAAACTGCCGCCAAAAACAGCGACACTCTGGCCAGGGCTTAAAAATGCAGCCACGCTTGTGTCCTTTCCTCGCGCTTCCTCAGGTCCTCGCGCTTACTTAGGCCGCGTTTGGCCTTGGCCGCGCACGGCATATTTAAAGCTGGTCAATTGCTCCAGCCCCACAGGCCCACGGGCGTGAAAGCGCCCCGTCGCAATGCCAATTTCGGCGCCCATGCCAAATTCGCCGCCATCGGCAAATTGGGTTGAGGCATTGTGCATCACAATGGCGCTATCGACGCGGGTTAAAAATGCGCTCGCTTTCTCGGCGTCGTCGCTGACAATGGCTTCGGTATGGCCCGAGCCATAATGCGTGATATGGGCCACTGCCTCGTCCAATCCAGTCACCACTTTGACGGCAATCACCGCGTCCAAATATTCTTCATACCAATCTTGCTCGACCGCTTGGCTGACGCGCGGGTCGCTGTTTTGGGCGTGTGCATCGCCGCGCACTTGGCAGCCCGCGTCGAGAAGAGCTTCTATCAAGGGCTTCAAATGCGTGTCGGCACAGGCTTTATCGACCAAGAGGGTTTCGGCCGCACCGCAAATGCCCGTGCGGCGCATTTTGGCATTCACCACAATCTCGCGCGCCATGGTTATATCGCTCGTCGCTTCCACATAAACATGACAAACCCCATCGAGATGGGCAAAAACCGGCACGCGGGCTTCTTCTTGCACCCGCCCCACCAGACCTTTGCCGCCGCGGGGCACAATCACATCCACGGTGTCATTGAGGCCGGCCAGCATCATGCCGACGGCGGCGCGGTCGGGCGTATCGACAATTTGCACGCAATTTTCGTCCAGCCCAGCCGCCGTTAAAGCGCGGGTGAAACAGGCGTGAATCAGGCGCGCCGAATTTTGAATTTCCGACGAGCCGCGTAAGATAACCGCATTGCCCGATTTCAAACACAGCGCCGCCGCATCGGCGGTCACGTTCGGGCGGCTTTCATAAATCACGCCGATAACGCCCAAAGGCACGCGCACGCGCGAGATATCGAGCCCGCTGTCCACCTGCCATTGCGCCATCACGTCGCCGACGGGGTCGTCGAGTTGAATAATCGCTTCGAGCGCTTTGGCAATGCCTTCGAGGCGCGCATCATCCAGCATAATGCGGTCAAGCCGCGCCGCGCCCACATTTTCGGCTTCGGCCAAGCGCAAATCTTTTTGATTGGCAGCGATAATATTGGCCGCATCGGCGCGCAACTCATTGGCCGCGTTTTGCAGGCTCGCGTCTTTTTGAGCGCTGGACGCGGTGGCCAATTGGCGCGCCGCTATTTTGGCTTGGCTGCCCAGGCGCAGCATTTGCGTCTCTAGGGCTGAATTTGCATCACTCATTTGTGCCTCCTTGGGTTTTGGGGCTGGTTAGTAAGACGAGGTCATCGCGATGCACCATCTCGGTGCGCTCAAAGCTATAGTGTGCGAATTCTGGCAAAGCTGCAATCGCATCGCTATCTTTGCCGACAATCAAATGCGCTTCGGAGCTGGCATAGGCACTGAGCCCGCGCGCAATCTCTTCGCCGTCGGGCGCCAGAAGGGACAGGCAGTCGCCGCGCTCAAACACGCCTTCCATGTGCTGAATGCCGACCGGTAAAAGCGAGTTGCCTTGCGCCAAGGCGCGCACGGCGCCCGCGTCCAAATGGGCGCGACCCGCGGGGTGCAGCGTGCTGGCAATCCAGTTTTTGCGGGCGGTCATAGGGTTGGCATGGGCGCGAAAAAGCGTTGAGCGGGCGCCATCTGCCAAGGCTTTGAGCGGATGCAAAACGCGCCCGCTGGCCAATATCATATGGCAGCCAGAACTTTGGGCAATCTCGCCGGCTTGCAATTTTGTCACCATGCCGCCAGAGCCATGTTGCGAGCCGCTGCCGCCCGCCATGGCGGATATCGCGGGGGTAATCTCCTCGACCACCTCTAAAAATTCAGCCTCTGCCGTCTGCGCAGGATTGGCTGTGTAAAGCCCATCGATATCGCTGAACAGCACCAGACAATCGGCCGACACCATGGCTGCGACGCGCGCCGCCAATCGGTCGTTATCGCCATAGCGTAGCTCTTGTGTGGCCAAAGTATCATTCTCATTGATGATGGGAATGCTGCCCATATCCAGCAAAGCGGTGAGGGTTTGGCGGGCGTTTAAATAGCGGCGGCGTTGTTCGGTATCTTCCGCCGTCAATAAAACTTGAGCGCTGGTTATCTGATGCTGGCTCAAAGCGTCTTGCCAGCCGCGCACCAGCTCAATTTGTCCGGTGGCGGAAGCGGCTTGGCGTTGCGCTAAATTCAGGTCTTGGCGGTGGACACCCAATTTGGCACAGCCGAGCGCCAGAGCGCCTGAGGTGACGACGATAATTTTTTGGCCCTTGGCGCGCGCGTCGGCGATATCGCTGGCCATGGCGGCCAGCCATTGCGTGTCGACCCCTTGTATTTTCGTATCGGCATCGGCTTGGGTCAGCAGCAGCGAAGAGCCGATTTTCAGCACTAAAGTCGTGGCGTTTTGTATTTCTTCGCGCATCGCTCTATCTCATTCCGCCTCGCGCAAAGGATGCCAGCCCGTCTCTTGGGCGCCCTCTAAGGCGGGGGCTTTGGCAGCATCAATCAATCCCAGCAATCTATCGTAAAGCCCTTGCAGGCCTTCTTTCGAAACCGAGGAAATAGCCAAAATGGGGGCGTCGCAAACCGCGGCCAAAGCGGCTTTTTGCTCTTCCACCAGCTCGGGAATGAGCGCATCGCATTTGGTCAGCGCCACCACTTCTTGCTTGGCTGCTAGGCCATCATCATAGGCGGCCAATTCGGCGCGAATGGTCAGATAGCTTTGCGCGATATCATCTTGCGTGCCATCGATGAGATGCAAAAGCGCGGTGCAGCGCTCGACATGGCCCAAAAACCGATGCCCAAGGCCGGCGCCTTCGGAAGCGCCGGCGATGAGACCGGGAATATCGGCCATCACAAATTCGCGCCCGCCTTTGCGTTCGGGCGCGCCAACCACACCCAAATTCGGGTGCAATGTGGTGAAAGGATAATCGGCGATTTTAGGCCGCGCTCGGCTGATGCTCGACAAAAGGGTCGATTTTCCCGCATTGGGCAGCCCCAAGAGACCGACATCGGCGATCAGTTTCAGGCGCAGCCAAATCCACGCCTCGCGCCCTTCCAACCCGGGGTTGGCATGGCGCGGCGATTGATTGACCGGGCCTTTAAAATGCGTATTGCCAAAGCCGCCATTACCGCCTTTGGCGAGGGTGATAACTTGGCCGACTTCGGTTAAATCTGCCAGCAGGGTTTCATTGTCTTCGCCAAAAATTTGCGTGCCGACGGGCACGCGCAAAACTTTGTCTTCGCCGTCGCCGCCGGTGCGGTTGCGGCCCATGCCATGGGTGCCTGTGCCGGCTTTGAAATGTTGTTGGTAGCGATAATCAATCAGCGTGTTGAGGCCATCGACACATTCGACGCGCACATCGCCGCCGCGGCCGCCATCGCCGCCGTCGGGCCCGCCATATTCGACATAGGCTTCGCGGCGAAACGAAATACAGCCCGCCCCGCCGTCGCCGGAACGGATATAGACTTTCGCTTGGTCTAGAAATTTCATCGGTTCCAAATCCTCATGGCTTGTCTTTCATCTACCCTAACTTGCGCGCCGAAAAACGAGAAGCGGTAAAGCTAGGCTCTGGAAACGAAAAAAGGAGAGGCCTGATTAAAGGCCATCTCCCTAATTCGGTTCTAAAGATTGGGTGGCGGCCCTCACTCCCGATTAGGGAAGGGCTGCGCAAGAGCCCTATTCTGCGGCTTCGGCCAGCGGGCTTACGGAAACCACGGTGCGGTTGCCGCGCGCTTGGCTAAAGGTGACATTGCCTTCGACCACAGCAAAAATTGTGTGGTCTTTGCCAATGCCGACATTTTCGCCCGGGTGCCATTTGGTGCCGCGTTGACGAATGATGATGTTTCCAGGAATAACATGCTCGCCGCCATATTTTTTGACGCCAAGACGACGGCCCGCGGAATCGCGACCGTTACGGGATGAGCCACCAGCTTTTTTTGTCGACATGAGATATTGCTCCTAGCTTGCCGCTTCGTCTGAAGGGGCGGTTTCTGCTTTCGGCGCGGCTTTTTTAGCCGCCGCCTTGGCAGAGATATTGGTAATTTTCAGAACCGTCTCGTGCTGACGGTGCCCTTTGGTGCGGTGATAGTTTTTCCGACGACGGAATTTAATCACGGTAATTTTATCGGCCCGACCCTGTTCCAGAACTTCAGCGGTGACGCTGGCGCCTTTCACAATGGGCTCACCAATGCTTGGGGCTTTGCCGTCTTCGCCGAGCATTAAAACTTCGTCGAAGTTAATCTTGTCCCCGGCTTGGCCGTCAACGCGCTCAATGGCGATGACATCGTCTTTTGCGACGCGGTATTGTTTGCCGCCGGTGCGAATTACTGCATACATGGTTCAAATCCGTAAAGTTCGGGTCCCCGAGAGGACTATTATTCATAAGCGTTGACCAGAAAGCGGGCTTTCTGGCTGCTGAGCGGCGAATATACAAGGGAAAACCCTTAAGTCAAGTCAAAAGGCTTGGGAAAACCAGCGAAACGGGCGGCGAAACGGGCGGCGAGAATAAGCCTCAAAATAACCCTACCCGCGTCGCTTCTCTGGTTTGGCGTTGGGGCTTTGCGTCTATTAAATACAAGCTAAAAATGTAAAATAAATATATTTATAAAAAAATTTGTAAAATAACCGATAAGCGTTTGAACTTAGCCCCTTTTTGGGCTACCTCTTGGCCCATAGAGGGCCTTTTGGGGGCTTTGCGGCTTCCCGAAACAAGGCTCTCAATTAGAAAAAGGCGCAGATAAAGGTGATGGCATGAGCGAGTTACCCCCCAAACGGCTAACCCATTTGCAAAGACTGGAAGCCGAAAGCATCCACATCCTGCGCGAGATTGCGGCGCAGGCGGAAAAACCGGTCATGCTCTACTCGGTGGGCAAAGACAGTGCGGCCATGTTGCATGTGGCGAAAAAAGCTTTCTTTCCCTCGCCGCCGCCGTTTCCGCTGCTGCATGTCGACACCACATGGAAATTTAAAGCCATGTATCAATTGCGCGAAAAAGCCGCCCAAGACGCAGGCATGGAATTGCTGGTGCATAAAAACCCAGAAGCCCAAGCCCAAGGCATTAACCCGTTTGACCATGGGGCTTTGCACACGGATATGTGGAAAACCGAAGGCTTGAAGCAAGCCCTCGACAAATATGGTTTCGATGCCGCCTTTGGCGGGGCGCGCCGCGACGAAGAAAAATCGCGCGCCAAAGAGCGGGTGTTTTCGTTCCGCTCGGCCGACCATCGTTGGGACCCGAAAAACCAGCGGCCTGAATTATGGAATCTGTATAACGCCAAAAAAGCCAAAGGCGAGAGCTTGCGGGTTTTCCCCATGTCGAATTGGACGGAATTGGATATCTGGCAATATATCCAATTGGAGAACATTGAAATCGTGCCGCTATATTTCGCCGCCCCCCGCCCCACGGTCGAGCGCGATGGCCTCTTGCTGATGGTGGACGATGCGCGCTTTCCTTTGCGCGCGGGCGAAACCCCTAAGATGCGTTCCATTCGGTTTCGCACGCTGGGGTGCTATCCGCTGACCGGCGCGGTGGAGAGCGAGGCGACGAATTTGTCTGAAGTCATCCAAGAAATGCTGCTGACCACAACTTCTGAGCGCCAAGGCCGCGCCATCGACCAGGATGCCTCTGCCTCCATGGAGAAGAAAAAACAAGAAGGCTATTTCTAATGTCCGAGCTTCCCCCTGCGATTTATGAAACCGAGGCGCTTATTGGCGAAGATATCGACGCCTATTTAGAGCTGCACCAACATAAATCAATGCTGCGCTTCATCACCTGCGGCAGCGTCGACGATGGCAAATCCACGCTCATCGGGCGGCTGTTATATGACAGTAAAATGATTTTCGAAGACCAATTGGCCAGCCTCGAAGCCGATAGTAAAAAGCTTGGCACCCAAGGCCAAGAGATCGATTTTGCCTTGCTGGTCGATGGGCTAGCCGCCGAACGCGAGCAGGGCATAACCATTGATGTGGCCTATCGGTTTTTCGCCACGGAAAAACGAAAATTCATCGTCGCCGATACCCCCGGCCATGAGCAATATACCCGCAATATGGTCACCGGTGCCTCGACCGCCGATTTGGCGGTCATCCTCATCGATGCGCGCCAAGGCATTTTAACCCAAACGCGGCGTCATTCGTATTTGGCGCATCTCTTGGGCATTCAGCATATTGTGCTGGCGGTGAATAAAATGGATTTGGTGGATTATGACCAAGCCCGTTTCGACGAGATTGTCGGCCAATATCGCGAATTTGCCGATGACTTGGGCATGAAAGCTTTCACCGCCATTCCGCTGTCGGGTCTGGCGGGCGATAATGTGACGCAAAATTCTGCCAATATGGCGTGGTATACGGGCGCGGCTTTGCTGCCGCATTTGGAAGCTGTGGAGCTGCAACAAGAGGCGGCGCAGGCGGCAAGTTTTGTAATGCCTGTGCAATGGGTCAATCGGCCCAATCTCGATTTCCGTGGGTTCAGCGGGCTGATTGCCAGCGGCCGCGTGGCGCCTGGCGATGACATTCGGGTGGTGCCCTCGGGCAAAAATGCCAAGGTTCGCTCTATCGTCACTATGGCCAGCGATGGCGCGATGCAAACGCTCGACGAAGCGGTGGCAGGCCAATCCGTCACGCTGACGTTGGACACGCAAATTGATTGCTCGCGCGGTGATATTATCGCCGCGGCGGATAACCCGCCCGCCGTCGCCGACCGCTTTGAAGCGACGCTGATTTGGATGGACGAAACGCCGCTCTTGCCCGGGCGTTCCTATGAAATGAAAATTGGCACGCAAAGCGTCGCCGCCAGTGTGCAGACGCCGAAATATCAGGTCAACGTCAATACGATGGAACATCTGGCGAGCAAGACTTTGGAGCTCAATGCCATTGGCGTGGTGGAAATTGCCACCACCCAGAAAATCAGTTTCGCGCCTTATGCCGAAAACCGCGCGCTGGGGTCTTTTGTGCTGATCGATAAAATGTCCAACGCCACGGTGGCGGCGGGTCTGTTGCACTTTAGTTTGCGCCGCGCCGATAATATTCATTGGCAGGCCACGGATATTGACCGCAAGGCCCATGCGCAGTTGAAAAATCAAAAGCCGCTTTTGCTTTGGTTCACTGGTCTTTCGGGGTCTGGCAAATCGACCATTGCCAATGAGCTGGAAAAAATTCTGCACACGATGAACCGCCATACGTTTTTGCTGGATGGCGATAATGTGCGCCATGGGTTGAACAAAGATTTGGGCTTTACCGATGCCGATAGAGTGGAAAACATTCGCCGCATTGGCGAAGTATCCAAGCTGATGGTCGATGCTGGCCTGATTGTGCTAAGCGCCTTTATCTCGCCCTTTAGAGCCGAGCGCGACATGGTGCGCGAGATGTTGCCCGAGGGCGAATTTATCGAGATTTTTGTCGATACGCCGCTAGATGTCGCCGAGCAACGCGACGTCAAGGGCCTATATAAAAAGGCACGGGCTGGCGCGTTGAAAAATTTCACCGGCATTGATAGCCCCTATGAGCCGCCGTTGAACCCAGATATTCGGGTCAATACGACGCAAATGAGCGCGCCAGAAGCGGCGCAATATATCGTCAATCAATTGTTCGGGCTTTAGGGTCTCTTATAAAGACGGGTCGATAATCAGGCGTCCCACCACTTCGCGGTCTTGCATCTGCCGAAACGCCTCGCGCCAGTGCTCGAGGGGCAAACTAGTGTGAACCTGGGGGCTGATTTTACCCTCGGCCGCCAGCTGCCAAATCGCGTCTTGGTTCTCCTGGCCTTTTTCGGGGTCGCGTCGGCCAAATTCGCCGGCCCGCACACCGACCACAGAGAAGCCTTTGATGAGCGGCATATTGACCGAAATATCGGGAATGCGCCCCGAGGCAAAGCCGACCACCAGCAAGCGCCCGCCCCAAGCAATGCAGCGCACGCTCTCGTCGAAGACATCGCCGCCCACGGGGTCGTAAATCACATCGGCGCCGCCGCCGGTTATTTCTTTCACTTGAGCCCGAAACCCGTCGTTGATATTGAGCAGCGCGTCGGGGGCATATTTATCTTGCAAGACCGCCAGCTTTTCGTCGGAGGAGGCGGTGGCGATAATTTTAGCGCCCATATGTTTGGCCAAATCGACCGCCGCCAGCCCCACGCCGCCGGCGGCGCCATGAATTAAAACCCATTCCCCGGCTTGCAAATGGGCACGCCGCACCAAAGAGACATAGGCCGTCAGATAGGCCGAGCCCGTGGCTGCGGCGGTTTTAAAATCGAGGGCTTCGGGAATTTTTCGCAACACAGATGCGGGCACCGCCATTTCTTCGGCCATCGTGCCAAGCCCGCCCACAACCACGCGCGCGCCGAGGGCCCAATCGGTGACCCCTTCGCCCAGCGCGATAATCTCGCCAGCGCCTTCCATGCCCGGAGTAAAAGGCAGGGCGGGTTTATGTTGATAGCCGCCATGCGTCATCAATAAATCTGGAAACCCGAGGGCGGCGGCGCGCATACGCACCACCACATGGCCAGGCGCGGCGCTGGGGCTGGCCACTTCTTGCACGGCACAGCCGGCGAAGTCGTCTAATAGGTCGGAAACAATTAGGGCTTTCATGGCATTTCTCCTGCGGCTGTCATCTGCGCTTCAACTTAACCCGCCCCGCCTAGAAAACAAGTCGGCCATAAGTCGGCCAGAGGCGTGGGTTTTGAAAAGAGGCAGAATAGTCGATTTTCCATCTTGATTGGCGCCCCAAATAACGCAGGATAAAAGAAGGTGCGCTGTCTGTCGCTTTAGCCAATGGCGGCGGTGACACAGACGGGCTCCGAAAAAAAGCAAGAGATATTGGTTACGTTCTTGGAGATGACATAAATGTGATGCCTGTAACAATTCGTGATTAATGGCCTTATCCACAGCTAATTAATTAAAAAATAGGTGGTTTTTTATATTTATAACCAAAAACCTAACATAAACTGTTGACTCTTTTGGACTCGACTATTGACAAACAAGCCGAATGTCATCATTTTCACTTTCACATCCTTAGGGACTTTTAATGCCCTAAGCGCAAATGGCCGCCTCACTCTGTGATGGCGGCCTTGCAATATGAGGCGAAAAATGAAAAACAAACGCCGCGTTTTAGTCCTTGTGGACGGCTATAATCTGTATCATGGGCTATGTGATATGCAGGGGGACATCCCTGGTGATAGGAATCACGCCAAGTGGCTTGACCTTAAAAAGCTGATGCTCGGGTTTATGAATGACACGCATCATGAGCTTGTCGATGTAATATATTTTACAGCTTATGCTAAGTGGAGGAAAAAAGAATTTTCACGGCACAGGGTGTATGTTCGGGCTTTAGTTCATTCTGGTGTTAAGACAGTTTTCGGACGATTTAAAGAAAAGCCTAAGAAGTGTAAAAAGTGCGGCAGCAAATTTTTGAAGCACGAAGAAAAAGAGACTGACGTAAATATTGCAGTTGAAATGTTTGATGCAGCTCACAGAGATGTTTTTGATGATATTTATATTGTTTCGGCTGACACAGATCTAGCGGGTGCAATAAAAAGGCTGAAGCAAGATTTTAAAGACAAACGGGTGAAGGTTTTTATGCCACCTAACAGAAGCAATCTTGAAATGCGCAAGGTTGGGCATCGCTACAAAGTGATTAAAGAGCACCATATTTTGAATGCGCTCTTCCCTAAAATTGTAAAACCTGCATTTGGTAAAGGCCCTGCGATTGTCAGACCCACCGAATATGACCCGCCAGACGACGACACACTGACAGAATAACCTAAAACCTATAATTCGAATAAAACCCGCCCTCGGCAACGAAAGTTGAACCTTCGTCAAATATGAAACATTTTCACCCGCCCATTTCACACGACATGTGCCGCCTTTGAGAGACCTCGCCATGGCGCGCGCCCCTTATGCGCGCCCCTTGCGTTTGCGATATGGCCAGGCGCCTGTTGCGTTAACTGGGGTTCATGATATTTTCGTTTTTCACCAGCTAGACTAAAAGGCAAAGACAATGATGTATTTAGCGAACTCTTTAGCGAACAAATGGGCCCAGATAAAACCGCCTGCCTTGGCCATAGGCCTGTTGATATTGGCCATAGGCCTGTTGATAGCGGGGTGGGGGGCGCTGGTTTCGCCGGCTGCCGCTCAATCGCTCGACACGCTTTCGCAATCCGCGCAAGCCGCCACCTCCGATGGCGCCGCGTCGCAAACCCGCATCAATGCGCTGGATGAAGAAACCGATCAGATAACCCGCGATTATCGCGCCGCCGTGAAACAACTGACGGCTTTGCGCGAATATAATGCGCAGCTGGATAAATTAATTGTCGCGCAAAAAGCGGAAATGATTTCCGTGCGTCAGCAAATCGAAGATGTCACAAATGTCGACCGAACCATTGTGCCTTTGATGTTTCGGATGATTGACGCGCTCGACCAATTTGTCGAATTAGATGTGCCGTTTCTTATCGATGAGCGGCGCGCCCGCGTGCAGGCTTTGCGCGCTTTGATGGATCGTTCTGACGCCAATCCGGCAGAGAAATATCGCAAAATCCTCGAAGCCTATGAAATAGAAAACGAATATGGCCGCACGCTAGAGGCCTATGAAGGCGAGATGGACATTAAGGGCGAAGCGCGCACGGTCGCGTTTTTGCGCGTCGGTCGTGTGGCGCTGATTTATCAAACCCTCGACGCGCAAGAGAGCGGGGCTTGGAGCCAGAGCGCGAAAAATTTCGTCGATTTAGAGGGCGATTTCGATACGCAATTGCGCGCCGCCTTACGCATCGCCAAACAACAAGCGGCGCCTGATTTACTGGTCATCCCAGTGACGCTCGGCGCCCCAACGAGCGGGAAATAGGAGGTTAGGATGAGATTATTGACACATATAAAACTTCCCACGCTCGCGGTTCTTGGCGGGCTTATTTTCGCGCCTTTGGGGTCTGTTGTAGCACAAGAAGCCAAACCAATTGCCGATGCTAACGCGGTTACCTTGCAGCAATTGCTCGACCAAGTGCGTCAAGGTCGGGTGAAAGACAATGCTCAATTTGACAAACGCGAGGCGGATTTTAGAAACAACCGCAATCAGCAAAAAGCGGTTCTCACGCGCACGCAAAATAGCATTAAACGCGAAGAAGCCCGCTCCGAACGGCTGGAAAAAATCTTTTCAGAGAACGAATTAAAACTGGCCGAATTAGAAGGCTTGCTGAACGAACGCCTGGGCGTCTTCGGGGAATTATTTGGCATCGTCCGGCAAGTGGCGGGCGAGACCAAAGCGCAAATCGACGAGAGTATTATTTCGGGCGAGCTGAAAGGGCGCAGCGCCCGCTTGGGCGATTTGGCCAAGAGCAAAGGCCTGCCAGCGATGAGCGAGTTGGAATATTTATGGTTCACGCTGCAACAAGAAATGACCGCCCAAGGCGAGGTGAAACGCTTTATGGGCGATGTGGTGAATTTGGATGGCAGTTTGCGCCAATCTGAGATTTTGCGCGTCGGCCCGTTCACGGCTTTGGCGGGCGATGACTTCGTTCGCTATGCGGGCGCGCATCGGTTTGCCGATTTAGGCCGCCAACCGCCCGCTCGCTTTGGCGATGCGGCGGATGATTTGGCCGATGCCCAAACGGGCGATAGAGTGGCGGCTGCGGTTGACCCGTCACGCGGCGCGATTTTGAACTTATTCTTGCAATTGCCAAACCTGTCTGAGCGCATCGCGCAGGGCGGTATTGTTGGCTATATCATCTTGGTCTTGGGTGCCTTTGGCATTGCTTTGGCATTGGAGCGCATCACCCGCTTGAGCCTTACGGCACGCGCTGTCAAAAGCCAATTGAGCGCTGGCGACGCGGGCCAAGAGATAACCGGCGACACGCCTTTATCGCGCGTATGGGCGGCCTATGCTTCGTATAAAGGCAAAGATATGGAGACGCTGGAGTTAAAACTCGACGACGCTATTTTGAAAGAAATGCCAGCCTTGGAGAAACATTTATCCTTGCTGAAACTTCTCTCTGGCGTGGCACCGCTCATGGGTCTTTTGGGCACCGTAACGGGGATGATTTTAACCTTCCAAGCGATTACGCTGTTTGGCACAGGCGACCCGAAACTCATGGCGGGCGGTATTTCGCAAGCCTTGATAACCACGGTTCTGGGACTGGTTGTGGCGATACCCATATTGTTGTTGCATACGGTTGCTGCCACGCGCTCGCGCGAGATTGTGCAAGTGTTGGAAGAGCAAGCCGCGGGCATGATGGCCGCCCATGCCGAGCGCACATAGCGGAGCTTTGAGATGCATAGCGGAGCCTTGAGATGAGTGTCACGGATATTCTATCGCTGTTTTTAAACCCGCTGGAGGCGGCGCGGGGCTTGCGCGATTTCCTCGAGTTGGGCGGCGATATATTGGTGCTTATTCTCGGGCTGACGCTGGTGCTATGGGCGTTGATTTATGAGCGCTATAGTTTTTTCCGCCAGCCTTTTCAGGCGCTTTGCGCTGACCATTTGCAAAATTGGCGGGCGCGCAAAGAGCATAAAAGCTGGCACGCGCATCGCATTCGCGAGCGGATGATTTCCAACGCGCGGCTGCAAGCCAATGCCAATATTTCCTATATTAAAGTGCTGGTGGCGCTGGCCCCCTTTATGGGTCTGTTGGGCACGGTCACGGGCATGGTGGAAGTGTTTGATGTGATGGCCATCACTGGCTCGGGCAATGCGCGCGCCATGGCGGCGGGCATTTCGAAAGCCACTTTGCCCACTATGGCGGGCATGGTGGTGGCTTTGTCGGGATTATTTTTCACCGCCAGTTTAGAGCGCAAAGCCCGCTGGTCGGTCGAGCAATTAGAAGATGAATTAGAGCTGGCCGATTAGGCCATATAAAGAGACGGGGAGACACCTCATGCGACGCAGACACGCAAGGCCAGAAGAAGATACCGCCATTGATATGACGCCGATGCTCGACATTGTTTTCATCATGCTGATCTTTTTTATCGTGACCGCGACTTTCGTTAAAGAAAGCGGCATTGATGTCACGCGGCCAGATGCTGAAACCGCGGTCAAACAATCGCGGGTCGGCATTTTAATTGCCATCCGCAATAATAACGAAGTGTGGATCAACCGCCGCCAAGTTGACCTTGCGGCGGTGCGCGCCAATGTCGAGCGCTTGCACGCCGAAAACCCTCAAGGCGGCGCCGTCATTCAGGCCGATAAAGAGGCGATGACGGGCGTGTTGGTAGAGATTATGGACCAAGTGCGTCTGGCGGGCGTCGGGTCGATTTCGATTGCGGCGGAAGAAAAATGAATTTAGCCGCGGTTCCCACTCGCCTGTTTGGTGCCGTTGGTTTTGCGCTGCTGACGACGGTGGCGTTATTCTTGACCATGAAAATTTTGGTCACCGGCAAGGATTATGAAATTGAGCCAGAGCTGGCCTCGCTGGGCATTGATTTTGTGCGGGTGGCGCGCGATGAAGATTTAAATACCAAAAACCGCGCCCCCAAACGGCCAGCCCAAGAAAAGCCCGATGAGCCGCCACCGCCGCCAAAATTATCGCAGCCCGCCAGACCCAATGTCGATAAGGCCTCGGCCAATGTCGATTTAGGCCAATTTGCTTTGGGCGGATTGAATTTAAACGCGCCGGTCGATGGCGATGCGCTGGCGATTGTGCGCGTCTTGCCGCGCTACCCAAGTCGCGCCCTGTCGCGCGGCATTGAAGGATGGGTGCTGT
>Ga0257126_1000042_pt1 | contig 97009 bp, 96 predicted proteins | sample SI060_120mmetaG_FD_190151 | JGI IMG/M metagenome (GOLD analysis project Ga0257126, IMG submission 190151) | Marine microbial communities from Saanich Inlet, British Columbia, Canada - SI060_120m | ecosystem: Environmental > Aquatic > Marine > Inlet | place: Canada: British Columbia | collected... | reverse complement strand
ACAGTCATCATAATGTAGTTAGCCTGTGGATCATGAATCATACGGCTTGTGTCATACAGAATAAATCCACTCATTAGTAGAATTACCACTCCAGATATTGCAAGAGATAGAGCTGGGATTGCAAAGAAGATATTTGCCAGTGATACTACTAACATCATCAGTAGTCCAGCAATTAGAAATCCACCCATAAAGCTAAAGTCTTTCTTAGTAGTTAACGCATAACCAGAGAGACCGAGGAAGATAATACCTGTGCCGCCGAATGCTGTTGCAATCAGCTCACTACCACCAGGAAGCGCAAGATACTGAGTTAGCATTGGACCTAGCCCAAAGCCCATCAGTCCAGTAATGGCAAATACAACTCCAACCCCAGCAGCAGAGTTAGCGTAACGCGGCAGTACCATCCAGATTAATCCCATTGCTCCTAGCAGTGTAATAATTCCTGTCATCGCAGGTGGCTGCATCGCAACCGAAACAGCTGCCATCAATGCACTAAAGAGTAGTGTCATAGAGAGCAGTTTATAGGTGCTCTTGATTACTGTATTAGTTGCAAGGGTAGCTTGTTGACTACGGGGGAGTGCTTGTTCAAGTGGATTCATTTTTCTCTCCTGATTATTTTATATAAAGTTCTACATTATAGCAGATAGTGGGGGTAGTTTAGCATATTACAATGATTGTTTAGTGGATTAATCTCACATTAATTTTGTAATAGTTGCAGCAAATTCTTGAAAATCTTTTAGATGATTACAGTGTCCCCAGTCGTAAATAGTTATAGTTTAAGATGAACTTTGTTTTCAACATACTGATGTATCAACGAAGACAAAATAGTTTGATACGGTATGTTCACTTCCGCACTCTTTCTTTTAAGCATAAGCATGTCATATTCTGCAATACGAATATTAATATTTTTAGTTTTTGTTAAGAAGTTTTTAGCGGCAAATTTAGCAGCAAAAACTTCATCTTCATAATTATCAACCTGCTTAATATTGTCTACAGATTCAATATCTTTTAATAGCTCTAGCTCATATTTATCTAAATTCATAAATTACCCCTTATATTTTTTCTGCATTTTTCTGCTTGGTATAATGGTTTTTAAAAAGATTTCATTACTGTTTCTCACATGAGGGATCATACACACATACCCCATTAACTCAATGATATAAATTGATTGATTGGGATATTTAGCTTGGTTTGGATGTTTAATTACATCTATAATTTTATTATCATGAATGGCACTAACAACATCCTCAAAGCATAACCCTCTATCTTGCATAAGAACTTTGTTTTTTTCTAAATCCCATTTGAAATTTATATCCATAGTTGATATTTTATGACATAAGATATTATTTGTCAAATTTATAATTTAAGAAGTGCGACAGGATATCGAAAAGCCGTGTACGGGAGAGCTGTATGCACGGTTTGATGAGGGAGGGTTAGGGGTGAATCCTGCTCTCCACTTTAGTTTTATCTCTATAGGCGTATAAAAAAACCGCTCCATTTCTGATGCGGTTTTTTTGTAATGAAGTGATTGATATTTTACATGTCAATTACAAGATTTACCCCAAAGGTATCAATGTCTACACCTTCTACATCTGTTCTGCTCCAGCTACCTCTAACTCCCATACTCTCATCAAAAGCATATGTTGCACCAGCACCATAAAAACCATCTTCACCATCAGCCTTAGCTGTATAAGTTTCGTTAGCTGCAGTCGTTGTGCCATCATAGGTGTACTGAGCATTGCCTGTTAATGTTGCATCGGCATCCCACCACATCATTCCGGCAGTAGCATGCAGGTACAATTTGTCAGATGCTTGATAAGTGAAAACAGGTGCGAGAGTAAACGCATCTGAATCAACCTTTAAATCAATACTACCATTATATGTAAGTGTTTTTCCGCTATATGTAGTTGAGCCAGCAGCAGAAGCGCTAGCACCAATCTCACCAATATCAGAATAACCACCTTCAATCGACCAGTTATCATTAATCTCATAACCAACAGCTAAATTAAAACCAGATGCTGAATCATCAACTGATATTCCTGCAGTATTGATATTTAAATCAAAATTTGAGTTTTGAAGTCCGCCAGTTAGATAAAATGGACTGTCTCCACCAGCTACAGCCGTACCCATACTTGATGCTAGTGCGATTGATACTCCTACAGTGATTAAACTTGTTTTCATTTTTACAGCTCCTTAATATAAAAAAATAAAATTAAACAAAAAATATCAGACTATGTATGTCTCGATATTCGAGACATAGTACACTATAACTATCATTGGTGCAAGATGATAAAGTCAATATATAGTACAGATGGGAAGATTCTTAGAGCATGGCTTAAAGAGAAGAGGAGGGGGGCTGGCTTAACTATAAGAGAGCTGGCAGAACGACTAGATGTACATCACTCAATTATTGGTAAGATAGAGACAGGTGAGCGGAGATTAGATGTTGTTGAGCTGATAGAGTACAGCAATGCAATAGAAGCAGATCCAATAGAGTGCATCGTTAGGCTATTGGAAGTGAGAAAGGGAATATAGATAATTTGGCGGAGAGGCAGGGATTCGAACCCTGGGTAAGCTATTAACCTACGCCGGTTTTCAAGACCGGTACATTCAACCAGCTCTGTCACCTCTCCAATTCACAATTAATAACACAATTTGTGAGTTGCGTATTGTAATCATCTTATGTCATTTATGCAACCGTTCAATACAAAAAAATATAAAAAAATTTAGTGTTCGCGAGTTGCGTGGAATTCAACTTCTGGAGCACGCTCTTTAGCTAGCTCTAAATTTATTCTAGTTGGAGCTAAATAAGTTAGGTTGCCGCCGCCATCTATTGCAAGATTATCTGCATTGCGTTGTCTGAATTTATCTAACTTTGCTGCATCCTCACACTCGACCCAGCGCGCAGTAGCGACTCCTATGCTCTCATAGATAGCTTCAACCTTGTACTCATGTTTAAGGCGATGCATGACCACATCAAACTGAAGTACTCCAACTGCACCTAGAATGAGATGGTTATTATTGAGAGGCATAAAGAGTTGAGTTGCACCCTCTTCGGAGAGTTGCTTTAGACCTTTCTGAAGCTGTTTATTTTTGAGAGGATCTTTTAAGCGCACCAATCTGAAGAGTTCAGGTGCAAAGTGCGGAATGCCCGTAAAGCGCAAGCTCTCCCCTTGACTAAAACTATCTCCAATCTGAATGGTGCCATGGTTGTGGATGCCAATAATGTCTCCAGCCCACGCCTCCTCTGTGTGAGAACGATCACCAGCTAAAAAAGTTAGAGCGTTAGGGATGGTAATGCTCTTGTTGATGCGACTATGGTGAAGTTTCATTCCTTGTTGAAACTGCCCAGAGCAGATCCGCATAAAGGCTATTCTGTCTCTATGGCGCGGATCCATGTTTGCCTGAATTTTAAATACGAAGCCGCTGAACTCATCTTCAGCTGGTGAGACAGTTCGCTCTTCAGTATCACGACTCTGTGGAGTGGGTGCTATGTTGACGAATCCATCTAGCATCTCTTTAACTCCAAAGTTGCCGAGTGCAGTTCCGAAGTAGACAGGGCTGAGTTTGCCAGCTCTATACTCTTCCAAGTCAAATTTATGGCTCGCGCCCTGCACTAGCTCTAGCTCTTCGCGGAGCTCTTCTGCGATTGAGCCGATCGCTTCATCCAGTTCAGGGTTATTAAGCCCCTCAATAATTATCTCATCCTGAATGGTGTGTCCTTGTCCTGTATGGTAGAGAATTGTGCGGTCACGATCTAGATCATAAATCCCTTTAAACTGTTTCCCCATCCCTATAGGCCAGTTAATTGGTGCACATTTAATGTTGAGAATATCTTCTACTTCATCAAGAAGGTCGATAGGGTCACGAATATCGCGATCCATTTTGTTTATAAAGGTGAGGATAGGGGTGGTGCGCAGGCGACACACCTCCATAAGTTTAATGGTGCGCGGCTCTACACCTTTAGCGCCATCAATCACCATAAGCGCTGAGTCTACAGCGGTGAGAGTACGATAGGTATCTTCTGAAAAATCTTCATGTCCTGGAGTGTCGAGTAGGTTTACCATTTTTCCATTGTATGGAAACTGCATTACAGATGTGGTTACGGAGATTCCCCTCTCTTTCTCCATCTCCATCCAGTCAGAAGTTGCGTGGCGATCAGAGCCTCGTCCTTTTACTGTTCCTGCTTGCTGAATCAACTTTCCGAAGAGGAGGAGTTTTTCAGTGATTGTGGTCTTACCAGCGTCTGGATGGGAGATGATCGCAAAAGTGCGGCGTCGATCTATTTCGTCTTGAAGTCTACTCATTAATTGTCTGCTTGTTTTTTACTTCTACTGTTGATGTTGAAACTAATATAACTATTTTACACCCTCAACGCCGTCTCTGCCTATTTCGCAATAGAGTGTTAGAGAGTCGCTGTAGTGAAACCCCAAGATCTCCACCAATCTCTCTAGCTTCTCGTGATAATTTATTTGCGCTCTCAATAGATGCCTGCTTAGGTGGGGATGGGGTAACTGGGCGCGCCTCATTGGAGAAGCGAACTTTTATACTTACTTTTTTAGCCCCTCTCACTCCATCTTGATGGAGTAGATCTAGAATGTTTTTTTGTAGAAAACGCCCGCGCTGAGACCAAGCTGGTGAACTAGCATGTACCGTCACCACCCCTTTAGGATTGATTGAGCTTATCCGTAGATGGGCGGAGTAGGGTAGCCCTAGCTTTGCTATTACCCGTTGGTTCAGACCTTTTATGTAGAGTGCTTTGCGCAATAGTTTGTTGGAGCTATCCCCTTTTGCTAAAAAATGGGTTGGAGTTCTTCCATAAGGGCGCACACTTTTTTTGCGTGGTAGAGATCTAAGATCTAGCTCTAGTTCAGAATTTTCACTATCTAAGCGAGGGCGCAGCGAGCGCACAATTCGACTACTTTCATCTTTTTTAGCAAGTAAGTTCCGCAGTTTTTTTAAGTGGCGCTTGCTAATATCTTGACTGATATCGTGGTTATCTTTTTTTGCCATATTTTTTATTGGATAGTTTAGTGGGTAGTGGAGAGGATAGTTTGAGTGATAGTTTGTGATTACATCTTTAATCTCCTAAATGATAACATTACTCTCTATGAAGAACAGATTGATCGCCCCAGATACTAGTCGTCCAGGAGTCTACAAGATGCTAGACGAGGATGGTAATATTCTATATATAGGTAAAGCGCATAACCTAAAAAAAAGAGTCTCTAGCTATCTGCGCCCAACTGGGCTTGCCCCAAAGACAGCGGCATTAATGGCGCGAGTGGTCTCTATTGAGGTAATTACAACTCATACTGAAAATGAAGCTCTGATTCTTGAGAGCAATCTTATTAAACATCATCGTCCTCGTTACAATATTCTATTGAGAGATGATAAGAGCTACCCATATATATATCTTTCGACTAATACTAAATTTCCTCGCCTTAGTTTTCATAGGGGAGCTAAGAGCAGGGGTACAAATAGTGGGCGCTACTTTGGACCATATCCAAGTGCAGGAGCTGTGCGCGATACTCTTCGTATAATGCAAAAACTTTTTCCAATTCGACAGTGTGAAGATAGGTTTTTTCGTAACCGTTCTCGCCCCTGTTTACAGTACCAGATAGAGCGCTGCAGTGCGCCCTGTACTAAGCAGATATCAGCTGAGGAGTATCGCAAAGATGTAGAGTATGCGATTCTGTTTTTAGAGGGGAAGAGTGGAGAGGTTATAAACTCCTTGGTAACTCAGATGGAGATAGATTCGGAAAAGTTGAAGTATGAGAGTGCTGCAAAATTACGTGATCAAATTGTGCAGTTGCGTAGAGTTCAGGAGAAGCAATATATAAGCGGTGAGCGCGGAGATCTTGATGTGGTGGCGCTTGCGCTCAAAAGTGGGGAGACATCAATCCAACTCTTTAATTTTAGGCACGGACAGAATCTCGGTAGCCGCAGTTATTTTCCACGCAATAGTGAAGGAAGAAGTGAGGCTGAAATTCTATACGCATTTCTCTCGCAGCACTATCTTGCGCATAATCCACCAAGTGAGATTTTGACTAGCCATCAGCCATCTCAGCAAGAACTTCTACAGAGTGTACTTGGAGATAACTCTGGACATAAAGTAGTGATCAGTCACCAGCTACGAGGTGATCGTGCTCGTTGGATGAGAATGGCACAAGAGAATGCAACGCTGGTCTTAAGCAGTAGGATATCGCATACAGCAACTGCAGTAGCAAGAGTAGAGCTTCTCCAAGATAAACTAAAGTTGGAGCAGCTGCCACAGCGAATGGAGTGTTTTGATATAAGCCACACAATGGGAGAAGCTACAGTAGCATCCTGCGTAGTGTTCGAAGATGGAGTTCCACTCAAATCAGAGTATCGTAGATTTAATATAAGAGATATAACCGGGGGGGATGATTATGCTGCAATGCGTCAGGCACTAGAGCGGCGTTACACTAAAGTTGTTAAGGGTGAAGGTAAGCTCCCTGATCTGTTAGTTGTAGATGGTGGTCCAGGACAGTGTCGGCAGGCGCAAGTTGTGCTTGAAGAGTTACAGATAGATGGAGTATCTATTCTAGGAGTTGCTAAAGGGGTTGACAGAAGAGATGGACAAGAGCGTCTTTTTCTTGATGGTGGAGCTGCTCAAACTCTTGCGCCAGACTCGCCCGAGCTGTTGTTGATTCAACAAATTAGAGATGAGTCACACCGTTTTGCAATCAATGCACATAGAGCTCGGCGTGCTAAGAGAGTACGAAGCTCTCTGTTAGAGGAGGTGAGAGGGGTTGGAGCAAAGCTGCGCCAGCGTTTATTGAACCATTTTGGAGGGCTACAAGAGTTGCGAAGAGCTGGGGTTGAAGATATTTCTACAGTAAAAGGGATTAATAGTGAACTAGCGCAACGAATTTATGATACATTTCACGAATTATGATTCAATTTAATATTCCAACTATAATTACTCTATTACGAATAGTGTTAATTCCATTCTTTGTAGTAGCATTCTATCTTCCAGCAGAGTGGGCTCGACTTGTTGCGGCAGCTATATTTGTGCTGGCTGGAGTTACTGACTGGCTAGATGGGTATCTTGCACGGCGCTGGAATCAAACTTCACCTTTTGGAGCGTTCTTAGATCCTGTTGCGGATAAGCTTATGGTGGCAGCAGCACTAGTGCTACTGGTTAGTGATATGCCGACATTTTGGGTGGCAGTTCCATCAATTGTAATAATTGGACGGGAGATCGCAATTTCAGCTCTCAGGGAGTGGATGGCAGAGATTGGAGAGCGCACTAATGTGGCAGTCTCTATGGTCGGTAAAGTTAAAACTGCGGTGCAGATGTTGGCAATATTTTTACTGCTATATCGTGAGCCAGTGGCAGGCATCCCAACTTCCGTAGTTGGGATGGTTCTACTCTATATTGCTATGCTGTTAACTCTGTGGTCAATGCTCATCTACCTACGCTCAGCGCTCCCCGTACTCAGCACTACTCGTAATTAAGAGTTAAGCCTCAGTCTCATCTTTTGAAGAGAATTTATTGGAGCTGTACTGCAGAACTAGCACTGCAATACAGAGAATTAGAATAGATCCAGATGCCATTATCACACTCTGCATCTCCATCACCTTAACATCAATTGCAAGGAAACGAGTCATTGCAGTAATGGCAATAAAGAGAAGGAAGATAACAGGGATACGGTGGGTTCGAAAGAATACGCCAATCATTGCTCCGAGCTCTAGGTAGATGAAGAGTAGGAGTATGTCTCCTAGTGACGCATGTCCCTGTTCCATAATTCCGATGTACTCTGCAACAGCAGACCACGCAATAGTTGCTCCAACTACAAAAAGTCCCAGTAGATGAAATACCTCTACCATATTATCACCAATTTTAACTGCCCACGAGAAGCGCTGTTTCATCTATTTAATCCTCACTTAATAATTATAATTACAAAAAAATAGAGATAAAAAATAAATCTATCTGCTGTTGTTAGGTATGGTAGCATTTAACGGTTAATTTTAACAACACAATAATTTATAATTATTTTTTTAAATATCTTCTAAATTTAGGGAGGACCTATGAATATAAAGAAGAGTCTGAACGTGGCGATAGCGCTATTATTACCTTTTACTCTGCACGCCGCAGATATGGAAAATGGAAAAGAGTTGAGCCGCACCTGTGCGCTATGTCATGGTAAATTTATGCAGGGAGTAGCTGGAGATATCTATCCTCGTCTAGCTGGTCTTCCTAGCGGTTATACCGAAAATGAACTTCAGCGTTTAAAAGATGGTCGTCGCAAAGCCCATCTTCCTATGTTGATTACTAGTATGGTGGATACTATGAGTGCGGCAGATATGGAAGATGTTAGTGTCTATCTGGAGCATATGACTATCCCTACTGCACATGTCCGCGCTATTCCTCGCCCAACTTATGGTAATTCGGCAGCAGGAAAAAACATCTATCTTGAAGAGGAGTGTGATGGATGTCATAAGAAAGATGGTAGTGGTAAAGCTAAAAAAGGTATTCCGCCTCTTAAAGGTCAACACACAGACTATATGTTGAAGCAGTTTGAAGACTTTAAAAATATTGCTCGTATTCACGATGGAGAGGATGAGAAAGATGACAGTAGCTTTGTTGATATGAATCCCGATATTTTGCGAGATCTTGTCGCATATATCTCCACTTTTGATGATTAATGGATAAATGAGAATATAAACGAGAATATAACTATGAAACTTAAAAATACTATATATACACTACTACTAACTTTACTACTTGCAACCTCAGTAACTGCTGGAGAGCCTAAAGTTGGAGTTTTTGATGTAAACCAATCTGTGATTAAGATTCCAGTTCATGAAGGGGTCTCAGTTGATGATGCGCGAGATGCGATGATGTCAAAGGCTACAGAGTTAAATCTAAAGAATGTTGGGCGTCAACATGTCTCTGCAGAGTTGATTGCACGAGGCGAAAAGTCAGGTCATCTGGAGATCTTCCAATTCTGTCGACCTACTGATGCACGCACGATGGTTGAGTTTAATGTTATCTATGCCGCCTATATGCCTTGTCGTATCTCAATGGTGGAAGATGGGGCTGGACAAGTCTGGTTAGTTACTCTAAATTTAGATATGTTTATTGAGAATGTGATTCTACCAAATAATATTCAGAGATTGGCAATTGAGACAAATAATAGTATGCTTACTATTATGACGGCGGGAGCTACAGGAGAATTCTAATTTTTCCGATCTCTATTTAATATGTTGAATAATCCCCTATAGTTTGTCATGGGGGTTTTTTTATGGAAGTAAATAATTATGAATGAGTCTAGCCCTTTTGATCTAAATGATAATACTGCCTACCAGCAGTGGCGAGAGAAGAAATTGCGAGATGCTCCAGCAAGCGTTGAAGAGCTTATTGTTGAGATAGATGATCCGCGCACCATTACCCGTTCAGAACACCGCGCAATGCTAGATTTAGTACGCCGTTGCAATATGGCAGTTTATGTTAGCAAAATAGGGGATTTGGAAGGAAGTTCAATAACCAAAGCTGCAGCGATGCGTTTCGGTTGCCATAATATAGACCGTAATCGTGGCGCAGAAGATGATGGTGTAACCGCTATTACGCTTCAATCAGGAGAGCTACACTCTCCCTATATCCCATACTCAAACCGAGAGATAAAGTGGCACACTGATGGCTACTATAACCGACTTGACCTGCAAGATTATGCGCTAATCTTGCACTTTGTCCGTCCTGCACAAGAGGGGGGAGAAAATGCAGTTATGGATCATGAAATGGCTTATCTACTGATGCGGGATGAAAACCCAGATTATATTCGTGCATTGATGGCTGAGGATGCGATGATGATCCCCAAAAATGTTATGAATGGGGTGGAGTTGCGTCCAGATCGAATCGGACCAGTTTTCTTAGAGACCGCAGCAGGCAATCTCCATATGCGCTACACCATGCGTAAGCGCAATATTGTCTGGAGCTCAGATCCTCTAGTACAAGAGGCAGTTGGCTGGCTAGAGAATCTGCTGCAGAGTGATTCTCAATATATCTATCGAGCAACGATGCAGGCTGGGTGGGGTTTAGTCTCTAATAATGTACTGCATGATCGTACTGCCTTTAGTGATGTGACAGAAAATAGCGCAGATGGCACGGCTAAAGATGGTGCTGGACGATTAATGTATCGAGCACGCTATCATGATCGAGTCTATGGCTCTTAAAAATTGACTTAGATCAATTAGTTATTTTAAGGTAAAAATATAACTAAGAAAATTGAAAATCCTTCTGTTTTTTCCTTGCAATTATAAAATTCTCTCTGTATTATCCTTTATGCTTTAATTTGGAGGTGAGATCTTTAAATATGTACTCTTTAAAATATATATTTAGTGTCTCACCGTAGTTTCTAATTTTTCATAAGCCCTTAGGGAGGTATTTTGTGGAAGCAGTAGAAAAATATGACTTTAGTGCCGTACGGTGGTTCTCCATCATGGCGGTTATCTATCTTGTTGTAGGAACATTAGTAGGTTTCTATATCGCAGCGGAGTTAGCGTGGCCAGTACTTAATCTGGATCTACCCTATACGACTTTTGGTCGTCTCCGTCCACTTCATACTAATGCAGTAATTTTTGCATTTGGTGGTTGTACTCTGATGGCAACAGCCTTCTATAGTGTGCAACGAACTTGTAGTACTCGGATCTGGAGTCCAGGTATGGCTTGGTTCACCTTCTGGGGTTGGAATTTGATTATCGTTGCGGCGGTGATTACCCTTCCTCTAGGTATTACTCAAGGTAAAGAGTATGCAGAGCTAGAGTGGCCTATCGATATCGCTATCGCGGTAGTCTGGTTAAGCTTCCTTATTAACTTTGTGATGACCTTAGTTAAGAAGAAGACTTCTCATATTTATGTGTCTAACTGGTTCTTCCTTGGAATGTTGATTATGATCACATATCTTCATGTGGTCAACAGTCTTGCAATTCCTGTAAGTCTATTTAACTCCTACTCAATATTCTCAGGTGTTCAAGATGCGATGATTCAGTGGTGGTGGGGACATAATGCTGTAGGTTTCTACTTAACTGCTGGTTTTCTTGGGATTATGTACTACTTTGTGCCAAAACAGGCGAATCGTCCAATCTACTCTTATAGATTGTCAGTGATTCACTTCTGGGCACTAATGTTCGGTTATGTATGGCTAGGTGCACATCACCTTCAATATACAGCACTTCCAGACTGGACAGGATCATTAGGTGCGGCAGTTTCGATTGCAATGATTATCCCATCTTGGGGTGGCGCGGTAAACGGAATGATGACTCTATCGGGGGCATGGGATAAGTTGCGTGATGATTATATCTTGCGCTTTATGATTGTCTCGCTTGCATTCTATGCGATGTCAACTTTTGAAGGTCCTGTAATGTCAGTGAAGACAGTCAATGCACTCTCTCACTATACAGATTGGACTATTGGGCATGTACACTCTGGTGCATTAGGTTGGGTTGCAATGGTTGCAGCTGGCGCACTCTACCATCTTGTAGAGAAGCTCTGGAATACTAAAATGTACTCAGCTAAGTTGGTTAATACCCACTTCTGGTTTGCTACTATCGGTACTGTAGTCTATATTACAGCTATGTGGGTCTCTGGAATTATGCAGGGTCTAATGTGGCGTGACTATGATGAGTTTGGTACTTTGAGCTACACCTTTGCAGAATCTGTAGCGGCAATGATGCCTTACTATAAGATGCGTGCAGTAGGCGGACTTATCTTCTGGCTCGGTGGTGTTTTCATGTTGTACAATGTGATAATGACTATTCGTCAAGCGCCAAATAGTAACAGTAAGGGAGGGGAATAATCATGTCTGATAAGATCTATTCAACTAAGTTACAGGATAAGATTGAACGAAGCGGAATCTTGATGATGTTGTTTGTGATGGTGGTAGTCTCTATTGCTGGACTAGTGGAGATTGTTCCACTATTCACTATTGATGAGACTATGGAGCATAATGCAAACCCTGAGATTATGTGGCAGCGTAAAGAGGGTGACACTCTAGATAGCTGGAGAGCTGGTGATGGAATTCGTCCATATACTCCACTTGAGCTTGAAGGGCGTGATATCTATATTCGTGAAGGCTGTTATCTATGTCATTCACAGATGATCCGTCCATTCCGTGATGAGAAAGAGCGTTATGGTCACTATTCACTAGCTTCAGAGTCCATGTATGATCATCCATTCCAATGGGGATCAAAACGAACTGGACCTGATTTGGCGCGAGTTGGTGGCAAATACTCTGATGAGTGGCAGCGTCAACATCTGATGGCTCCTCGATCTGTAGTTCCTGAGTCAGTAATGCCTAACTATCCTTGGTTGGCAGAAAATAAGGTGGATGCAGATAATATTGAGACTAAGATGCGAGTGATGACTATGATGCCAGGAATTGGTCATGTTCCATATCTTGACTCAGATATCGAAGGCGCAGCTGAGAAGATTCGTGGCAAAACCGAGATGGATGCAATGATTGCATACCTTCAGGTGCTCGGAACTATGGCTAAACTCGACTACAGCAAGAGCTATCGTAAATAATCGTGGAGACTAAAAAATGAGCTACTTTGATACAGATTGGGCGGCACTTACAGTAAATGATTGGGTAGGTATGATTGTAACTGTGATTGTGGCAGTTGTATTATTGGTAGCTTATATTTTGGTCTTTCATCCAAAGAACAGAGAGAATTTAGAGTCTCAACGCTACCTTGTTGATGGGGTAGATGGTGAGAACTATTTGAGGGAGAACACATAATGAGTGAAAATAATCCATTTCCAAATGAAAAAAATACAGGGCACATCTGGGATGAGACCTTGCGCGAACTGCAAAACGATCCCCCTGGTTGGTGGCGTATAGGATTCCATGCAAGCTGGATCTTCTGTATTGCATACTTTGTCTTGTACCCATCTATTCCATCACTTGATGGTTATACTAAAGGTACATTAGGTTGGACAGCAGTAAGTGAGTATAAAGAAGATTTAGCAGCAATTGATGAGGTTCGCTCCAAGTGGGAGAAGCAGATCAATGATCCAAATATGACAGCAGCTATGATTATCGCTGATGATGAGTTACGTAACTATACAGTGCGTTCAGCTAAGGTAATATTCGGTGATTTCTGTTCTGCCTGTCATGGCTCTGGAGGTGCGGGTATTAGTTCACTAAGTGCAGATCAGTCAGGATACCCAGTTCTTGCAGATGATGATTGGCTCTATGGTGGAACTGTTGAGCAAATTCAGACTACACTTACCAATGGCCGCAGAGGCATTATGCCTAACTACGGTGCTCGTCTAACTACTGAAGAGACAGCTGATTTAGCTCAGCATATAGTTGCTCTTAGTGAGGGTAGTGAGCATGAGGCTGGTAAGGCTGTCTTTATGGATCCTACCAAAGGTGGTTGTTTCGCTTGTCACGGTATGGATGCTAAAGGGATAGCAGCTCTCGGTTCTGCTAACTTAACTGATGCAATTTGGCGTTTTGATGTTAAAGGTGGTGATCAGCGTCTAGCTAGTGTAACTCATACTATTGTCCATGGTGTAAATAGCGAGCTAATTGATCCAGCATCACGCAATGCAGTTATGCCAGCATTTGGTCCTCTAGGTAAAGATCTACCAACAGGAACTCTTAAAAAACTTGCAGTTTATGTTCATCAATTGGGTGGCGGAAAGTGAGTGGCAGAAAATATTTAAATAAGGGAGGTTATTACAATGCTTGATATTATTAAAAATACATTTTCAGGAGCAGATCTTGATCCGGTTGCAGTATGGGCGGTAGGCGCAATAGTTGGAAGCGCGATCGTTGCGATCTATCTTGGAATGAAAATCCGTACTTTAATGAACTCAACTCACTCTGTAGATTGAGATATTTATTGATTAGTTGAAGAGTTGATTTTGTAATAAAATAGGGGGAGTGGCGATTGTCACTTCCCTTTTTTCAATCTAATAAGAATATATAATTATGAAAAATAGTGAAAAGAGTGAAGAGAGTGAGACGCAAGATAGTCCAGTAGATCATCTGTATGAGGATATCTCCGAATGGAAGATCAATACTGGTGAGGAGACGATTCATGCGAAACGGATGGGGGGTAAATTTAGAACTATAAAATGGCTAGCAGCCTCTAGTTGGTTCCTCTTCTTTTTTGCTCCATATCTGCGTTGGAACGGCTCTCAAGCTATTCTTTTCGATATACCAGGACGGCAATATCATATTTTCAATCTGACTATCCTTCCCCAGGATGTCTGGATGCTCTCTCTAGTGCTTCTATTTTTTGCGATTATGTTAGCAGTAGTTACTACAATGTTTGGACGAGTCTACTGTGGATTTTTCTGTTTCCAAACCATCTGGGTGGATGCTTTTACCTGGATTGAGGAGAAGCTAGAAGGTGCTCCTGCAAAGCGTAGAAAGTTAGATAAAGCAAAATTTAGTGGAGCTAAACTTTGGATTAAAACTCAGAAACACTTCTGGTGGACTCTTATTTCACTCTTCACAGGGCTAACTTTCGTTGCTTGGTTTACCGATGTATTCCAGCTCTGGCAAGACTATTTTACTCTCTCAGCATCTTCTACTGAGTGGGGAGTATTAGCACTATTTACGGTTGGAACTTATGTGTTAGCAGGATTTATGCGTGAACAGGCGTGTCTCTGGCTCTGCCCCTATGCGCGTATTCAAGCGGTTATGATCGATCGTGAAACACTACTTCCAACTTATGACTTTAATCGTGGTGAGCCACGAGGTCGCCTGAAAAAGGGGGAAACAGTAGATGGTAATGGAGACTGTATAGATTGTAATCAGTGCGTTGCAGTATGCCCTACAGGCGTAGACATTCGTGGTGGTTTAGATGAAGGGTGTATAACTTGCGCTCTCTGTATTGATGCGTGCGATTCGGTTATGGAGAAGATTGATAAACCAGTTGGTTTGATCCGTTATGAATCTATTGATGCCTTAGAGGGGAAATATGTAGCACCACTCTTCAAACGCCCAAGAGTGTTGGTATATCTAGTTATTATGACTCTCGCATTTGGAGGTATTGTATATGGTTTAATGAATATCTCAGGGTTAGATGTTAAAGTTTTACACGAGAGGCAACCGCTATTTGTGCTATTAAGTAACGGCTCTATTCAGAATAAGTATGAACTTAAAATTCTCAATAAGACACATGATGAGATGAGAGTAGTGGTAACAACTGAGGGGTTAGATGGAGCAGAGCTGGTGGGTGCTGAGAAGGCATTTGCGGTACGCCCTGGTAGGGTAACTCCGTACACAGTTTATGTTAGATATCCCCGTTACGATATGGATGAGTCGTCTAAATCTATAATTTTCAAACTGCAGAGTGTTGAGAATAAAGAGTTGAACACTAGCTATAAAAGTATGTTCTTGGGTCCAAGATAGAGTAGAGGGTAATAATATGGCAATTTTTTCGCAATCTAATAAGCAAGCATTCCGCAACCCGTGGGTTATTGGTTGGCTCGGACTTCTGCTTTTAGTTTTGGTGGTGAATACAGGAATGATTATAACTGCATTTAAAACAAGTCCAGGCTTGGTGCAAGATGATTACTATGAGCAGGGGAGAGATTATGAGAGAACTGTTCTACAACTTATGGAGATGCGTGAGCGTCTAGGTTGGCAAATTTCATTAGATGAAGGTGAGGTCGTAACATCTTCTCCAGCTACCCTTGATGTAGTTGTGAAGAGTAAAACAGGGGAGCCTGTGGAAGGGCTAACTGGAGATCTGCAACTCTACCGACCCTCAGATAGAGATCAAGACTCTATCGTCTCACTTATAGAAGTTGGTAATGGCAGATATCAGGCAAGATATACTCTGCTCTTGAAAGGAGTCTGGGATCTTATCTTAACCTTAAAAAGCGGCGATGATCTCTATAAGGTTGAGAAGCGCATTAAAGTGCTTTAACTTCAATAATAATGAGCTGCTTCCACTGCTCTCTACCCAACCCTAAGCAAGGGGCTGTCACTGCACAGATAGATGGAGCTAAACGAGAGTTTTGTTGTTATGGCTGTAAGAGCGTATGCGAGTCGATATACAGTGCAGGGATGGAGGGGTTCTATGAGCGTACCCCAGATGGAGCTCTGCTGGCACCACCGCCAGATATTCCAGAAGATATAGAGCTATTCGATCATATAGAGATTCAGTCACAATTTGTTCGTAGTGTAGATAGTAGTGATGATGGTAAGAGCGAAGTTCGAGAGATCAATCTATTGGTCGAAGGAATTCACTGCGCAGCCTGCATTTGGCTGATTGAGCGCACCCTGAATCCAATACCAGGAGTTCTCTCTGCAGAGGTTAATCTGACTGGACGAAGGCTCTATCTGCGCTGGAATCAAAGCCAGCTAAAACTATCAGAGCTAATTCTGCAGCTCTCTAAAATAGGTTATGCAGCAGTGCCATTTGATCCGGCTCAGGCTGAGGGGCAACTTAAAAAGCGAGACCGTTCTCTCCTCTACCGCCTAGTTTTTTCAGGCTTTGCGATGATGAATCTGCTTTGGATCTCCATTGCGCTCTACAGCGGCGCAGATCAGGGTGAGTTTAGAGAGTGGTTTCACTGGCTCGGTTTCTCTCTTGCAACTCCCACTCTACTCTATGCTGGCTTTCCATTCTTAAAAGGGGCGTGGCAGGGGCTGAGAGTTAGACATCTAACTATGGATCTGCCGATAGCGATTGGCGCTACTTCAACCTATCTCTACTCAACCTACATCACAGTTGTTGGTAGCGAGATAGGAGAGGTCTACTTTGATACAGTGGTTAATTTCATCTTCGTGATTTTAGTTGGTCGTTACCTAGAGTCAGCAGCTAAACGCCAAGCGGTATCATCCACTCAGAGATTGTTAGATCTACAACCGCGAGTAGCAACGCTGTTGAAGACAAATGGAGAGGAGGTAGTGGCTGTGCGTTCGTTACAGCAGGGGGATAGAGTGTTAGTTAAGCCGGGGCAACGCATTCCTGTTGATGGCACACTTTTAGTTGGATTCAGTGAGGTAGATGAGTCAATGTTGAGTGGCGAATCTATGCCAGTGCATAAAGAGGTTGGGAGTCAGCTCTATGCAGGTACTGTTAATGGGAATGGGGCTCTTGAGTTAAAAGTTGAAAAAGTGCTTAAAGATAGTGCACTCGGAAAAATTATAGATATGGTTGAGGATGCGCAACGCTCGAAAGCGCCAATCCAGTGTACAGCGGATCGTGTAGTACCGTGGTTTATCTCTCTGACCTTAATCTTGGCTACAGTAACTTTTCTATTTTGGTTAGCGCGTGCAGATTTTGAATACGCACTAATGGCAGCAACCTCAGTGCTGATTATCACCTGCCCTTGTGCCTTTGGACTTGCAACTCCAATGGCTATCGCAGTCGCATCAGGAGTCGGGGCGCGGCATGGTGTACTGATTAAAAATGGTGGAGTGTTAGAGCGTCTCTCCTCAATTAACCATATTGTGTTTGATAAGACTGGAACTTTGACTGAAGGCAAGATGAAGGTGACAGATATATATCTTAGCGCAGAGTGGAGTGAGGAGCAGTTCTATCAGAGCGCCTATCTGTTGGAGCGTCATTCAGAACATCCTATAGCGGCGGCAGTTGTGAGTGCGGCAGAGGATAGGTTAGCAACTGTTGCAATAGATTTAAGCGAGAGTGTCTCCATAGAAAATCTTAACTACAGTCCTGGAGCTGGAGTATCTGCCAAAATAGATGGCAAGTTAGCATTTTTGGGAAGCGCTACTTGGCTTGAGCAGCACTCTGTTGAGTTTGGTTCAGATAGGCTTAGCAAGTTTATATCTCAGCATGAGAGTGAAGCGGAGAGTGTTCTGTTTCTAGCAGTTGGAGGAGAATTTGTGGGGGCAATATCGCTTGCTGATAGCTTGCGCAGTGGGGTTAGTGAGTTGCTCCAGAGACTACGAGAGCAGGGTGCTACTATCTCAATGTTAAGTGGAGATAGGAGGAGTGTCGCTGAGGCAACAGCTAAAAAGATAGGGGGAGATATTGAAGTTATCGCCGAAGTTTTACCAAAGCAGAAAGCAGAGGAGATTAGCCGATTCCAACAGCAAGGAGTTGAGGTGGCGATGGTTGGAGATGGAGTTAATGATGCTCCAGCTTTAACTGTTGCAGATGTCGGTATTGCACTAGGTTCTGGTACCGATGTCTCGGTCGAGAGTGCAGACATTGTGCTGTTGAGTAGTGAGCTTGAGCAGGTCGAGTTAGCAAATAGACTATCCCGTCAGACTCTACGCACTATTAGACAGAATATAGGAATCTCAATCCTATATAATATAGTAATGGTTCCTTTAGCAATGATGGCGTTTATCACCCCGTTAGTGGCAGCAGTCGCAATGCCTATTAGCTCACTGCTAGTGATTGGTAACGCAGCACGACTGCGTAGAGTAGTAAAATAGATTAGAGTAGTAAAGTAAAGTTAGGAGAAGCTGAAAATGGAAGTTATCTATATCTTGATCCCAGGAATGATTCTAATGGGAGTTATCTTAGTCTGGGTGCTGATGATCTCTATCCGTAAAGGGCAGTATGATGATATGGATGGGGAGGCATCGCGTATTTTGATGGATGATGATTTGATGCCAGATAATTTTGGTGGTCCAAAAGATGGGGCGAAACCTATAGAGAAACAGAAAAATAGAGTGGAGAAATAAAAGTATGGACTCAAAAAAGGATGAGATAACGCAAGACGAGGTAGTACAAGATGAGCTAAATGGTAAAACAGAAGAGGAGTGTAAGGCCGCCAAACGCCCGCACGAACTATTCGTTATCAACCTTATCTTCTTTCATCTGCTGGCTGTTCCAGCAGGAATTGTCTCTGGCTATGGCTACTGGGTGATGCTACTCCCGATCATTAGCACCACTGCGCTGCGCATCTTCTATAGGCTAAGAGTTAATGTCCTCTCTTCGGACAATCCAGAGCTTGGCAATTCATGGCTGGCTGAACATTGGGAGAGCGCTCTCCACCGTTTTCGCTGGCTCTATCTCGGTTACGCCATCGTCGCACTGCTACTCGCAACCATTGTTGCCATTGCAGATCCTGATTCTATCCTCTTCGTCGCCCTCACTAGAGTAGCCGTAATGCCGGTAATTATTATTGTACTAATTACCTTCGTCATCTCTACTGCAGCAATAGGAAAAGCGGGAAGAGGAGAGTAGCTCTATTTAGAGTAGTCTTTGCTTATTATTAATCCAAAAACAAGGAAAGTTGTCAGTAGCAATATAGAGAAAGCTTCCATTACTGCCAATATCCATTCTCTTCACTTGTCTCATTATATGTTGCTAGCGCATTATCCCAGTATGAGAAGTAACCATTCTCTTCATGCTCTGCAACTTTATCCATATCCATACCATATTTGTTGTAGGTAGGGGTTCTAGCAAGAGTGATTTCACTTTCAGTACTGTTGCTGTACCAGGTGCCACTATAGTTTGAGCCAAAGAAATCACTCTCTGCCTGTGCTGCCATTGAACCGACTGCGGCGATAAAACCTAATGCTATAATACTTTTTTTCATAATTGTTCCTTAATATTAAGTTAAAAAACTGTCACGATCTGCTTCGATAGATTGTGACAGCGTACAAGACAACTTGTATGCAGCGTATTATAGAGATGAACTGTTGCATGAATATTTCACTCTGTTGCTAATAAAAATATTGTTGCGCGATTTCAGTAATAAATTAGCAATAAATTGATAAAAGTAACCGCATTAAGTTAATTATAGTAAAAAAAACAGTAAATTACAGCGATCTAGCTATTGTGTAAACATTAGAAATGATGTATATTAGTATTCTTTAATATAGAAAGAGAAGAGTCAAAACTATGAGCAGCAAGATTTTACTGGTTGATGATGATTACAGGTGTCGAAAGCTCTTAACTAGCTACTTAAGTGAGCAGGGTTGTCGGGTCAACCCTGTGGAGAGTGAATCTGTGATGGAGGGTAGTCTCTTAAGTTCAGAGGTAGATCTAATTATTTTAGATCTTGCTAAATCGCCCGGTTTGGAGCTCTCTGTGGCGCGTCATTTGCGAGGCAGAATCGATACCCCCATTATTATTATCAGTAACAAAAGTGATGAAATTGACCGAATTGTAGGGTTAGAGGTGGGTGCGGATGACTATATGGTTAAGCCGGTCAATCCGCGAGAGTTGCTGGCACGAGTTAGAGCAGTTATGCGTCGTAAAACAGTCTATCGTGAAGTAGTTAATAATCAGGTAGTTGCAGGTGAGTCTAATCAAGGGCTCCCCCAAAAATCTATTAAATTTTCCCAATACACTCCCTGGTTAGAGAGTTTAACTCTAACCAAAAGAGTCGATGAGAGAGAGGTGAATATTATGCTCACCAGCGTTCAGTTTAAGATCCTCCAACTCTTTGCGGAACATGCTGGGCGTATTATGAGTCGCAACTATATAGCTACTGCAATGGGGGATGAGTCTGAGGATGGACGCGAGAGAAGAGTGGATGTGATGATCTCTAGAATCAGAAAAAAGATCGAGTCTAACCCTCGCTCACCTCAATTTATCAAAACAGTCCGTGGACAAGGGTATCGGTTTGCGGTGTAAATAGGAGTATTGATGTAAACTAGAGTCGATATTATACCAATATTTGCGCATCTGCTAGCACGGTAGCAACATGTTCTTTTACTCGTACTTTGGGGTATGCTTTTAATATCAGCCCTTTAGCGTCTATTATATAGGTGGTGCGCACAATTCCCATGTAGACTTTACCGTAGTTCTTCTTCTCTTGCCAAACTCCAAATGCGTTGCACATTTCTGCCTCTGGATCATTGTCGGCTAATAGGGTGAAAGGGAGTTCATGTTTAGTGATGAAGTTGGTGTGAGTTTTGGCGCTATCTTTAGAGACACCGACGACCTCTAATCCTAGTTTTCTAAAGGTGGAGATCTCATCTCTAAATTCCTGAGCTTCAGTGGTGCAACCAGAGGTGTTATCTTTTGGGTAGAAGTAGAGGATGACTCCATTTTTTCCAGTGATATCTTTGAAAGTTTTCTCATTACCGTTCTGATCTTGGCAAGAGAATGAGGGAATTTTGGTGTTGGTTTCTAGCATGGTTTTTTCCTTGTTGGTAAAATATATGTAACTATTCAGTTGCAGTTGTAGCTGTTCAGATTGCCTCTAAAATTCATCAGATCAAGGCGCAAGATTTGAGTATACACTTGTATATGATAATTTTGCAACGCAGAGATGGTAAATTTTATGGGTGAGCTGAATAGTTACAAATATATTTAGTTGAATGTGTGGCAAATATAGCAGTATATATTAGATTAAAAAAAACCCTCTGAGATAAATCTCAGAGGGGGGGTAGGCTAGGTTAAGAAGGAGGAGCCCTAACCTACCAGTACTCTTTACGCACTCTTTCGTTCTGGCACAATGCGCCAGACGACGAGTTCACTATCACGCACTCTTTCGTTCTTTCCACTTCGCAACTTCATCATCCCAATCATCCATACGGACATAAGGTGAAGTACGAGGTACTGATATCATATTTGGATCAACTTCTAGATCCATTGCCTCAAGGTATGCTGGGAGACCGATTCTCTCTATCATCTCTCCAGAGCGCTCATGCTCTAGTGCATTCTCTGCGAAGAAATCTACATGGTCGCCAGAGATCTCTAGGAATTTCTCTTTATCTTCCTCTGTCTCCATCTTCATAAATGGCACGATAACTGTACCGAAGAGGTCGCCAACTTTAAGGGTTCTTTTTCCACCCATTAAGATAGTGATTCCTTTATCATCACCTTGTGCAAGAATGGCATCGCCATCTTTACCAACATATTTCTGGCTAGTTGAAGATAGTACATTTATGCAGTGCATACATTTTACACACTCTTTATTGCCGATTGTTAGAGAGTTATCTTCTGCCATCTCCATACACTGACTTGGGCAGCGGCTGATTACATTATCAAAGACATGCTTGATACCCTTATCTGCAACAAAAGCTTTCCACCCATCTTGGTTTATTTTGATATCATCACGCCAAGTTCCGATCACTGCCATATCTGCGCGTTGAATCGCATTGGTGCAATCATTTGGGCATCCTGAAAACTTCCACTTCATTTTGTATGGAAGAGCTGGACGATGCATATCATCTAAGAACTCATTAATGGTAGACTGCATTAAGTCGCCCTCATTGAAACATGACTGTTCACAACGAGCTGCACCTACACAAGATACTGAAGTACGAACCGCTGGTCCCGCTCCACCCATATCAAAACAGAACCCATCTACACCAAGATCTTTAAATGTATCTACATCATTGAGCTGGTTAAAGGCTGACTGTACCCCTTCCGTATCTGTTCCCTGGAACATAATATCGCCAGATTGTCCGTGCAGACCAATAAGCCCAGTACCGGTATCTTCCCAGACATCACACATTTTACGCAGTAGATCTGCGCTATAGTGGTTGCCCCATGGTGGTTGAATACGCACCGTGTGAAACTCCAGTGCCGCTGGGTACATAGTCTCACCGTTATCATCTTTAAGTTCAGAAAAACGAGGAATTACTCCGCCCCCATATCCGATAACTCCAACTGTTCCACCTTTCCAGTAACCTCTACGGTTAACAAAAGACTGCTCTAGGGTGCCGATCACTCCACGCATCATATCTGCGTTATGGGCACCACTAGCGGCTAACCGTTTTAGTCCTGATACATAGCTAGGCCATGGTCCTTTCTCTAGTTCATCTAGATTTGGAGTTGGAATATCTAGTGCTGGACTATTAGCATTAATTTTGGTTATATTTTCTGATATGTTTTTTTCAGACATTTTAGTATCTCCTTAAGTTAACTGCTTCTATTTAAATTTGCACTCTATCTCTGTCTTGTAGGTATGTTTTTTAGTTAAATCTTGGGTTGCCAATTGATACCTGATCTGTGTAGACGAACTCTTCTGAATTGTCAGCAAAGACCATTTTGTATCCTTCACCATCCTTTCCTCCAAGATTATATACAGAGACTATATGTCTTCCATCAGAAAGATCATCTCCAGCATTTATTTTGGTGCCATCATATAGCTCAACCCCCCAAACCTGAATTGTTCTACGGGGGCCGCTCTTCTTCTTTGCGCTTCTTTTCATAATTTAAATCCTTAATAGGTTAGTTACAGGTTGATAGTTTACTAAAGTGGTCAGGTAAATAACCTACCAATTTAGTCAGGTATACTACCATGCTTTTTTTTAATGTCAAGAACTATTTTTATGAAAAGTGAAAAAAACCTGTTTTTTAGGTTATGTGTTTCTATATCGCACTGTATGAGAAGTGATCGACACAGAGATTATAGAGTATACAGAGAGTGAGAAATCTATAACCAATCGATTAGGTAGTAGATCATAAATCCCTCAGAGGAACGTGCAGGACCTAATATAGTGGCAGCTACATAATTCTCATTTTCAGAGGCATATTTTCTAGCGTTTTTTGCACTCTCCATTAAAGTAACGCAGTTATCAGGAAAGCGCTTGCGTCTGCGCGATGGTTTGTAGATAACAGCGGGTATCTCATTTACAAGATCAGATTGAGGGTCTAGTGTGATCATCTTTTTTATGATTGTTTGAGGTCCTGTTTGGTCGGTTTTTAGCAGATTATAGCACTAAATTAATAGGAGTACGCTAAGTTGGTAAAATTAATTTAATAACTATATTAATATATTTAATTGGACTGTTTTTGTAGGTTAATATCTAATACTCCCGTTTTAATTGATATAGGTCACACATAAAAGCACTAAAGTTATATTTTGCCAATTAATAACCCTATATGGGGTTATAAGTAGGTCGTAACTATTTTAATAAGGATTATGAGATGAACGGAATGTGGAAAAGAGGCGGGTTCGTGTTGCTGTTTACTGGGCTTTGGCTTGGTGCTATGGATGTTATGGCTGAATATGGACTAAATTTCCCTGATCCAGTTACTAGGATTGGTAAAGATATCTATGATGTGCATATGCTGACTATGGAGATTGCTACTTGGTTGTTGGCAGTTGTAATGGTATTTATGGTATATATTCTATTTACTTTTAGAAAGAGTAAGGGGTATAAAGCGGATCAAAATTTTCATAAGGGATGGTTTGGGCGCTGGTCGTGGGTGATGGTTCCAACGATGGTGTTGATGGTGGATTTGACCATTGCAGGCTCGGCACAATCTACGCTAGAGCGTTTCTGGAATGCACCTAAACAGTTCTGTTCAGATGAGGGAGCAGATCCAGATCGTTGTTTTGATATGAATGTTAAAATTATTGCTCATCAATGGTGGTGGGAGTATGAATTTCCAGAGTATGGGGTGGAATATGATGGAGAATTTTACCCAATTACAGTAGAGAGTCGTCCAACTGACAAGGAGACTTCAGGAGAGCACTATCTGCGTGATGTAGATAATCCCATAGTGCTTCCTGTTGGGCGCACTATTCGCTACCTAAATACCTCGGCTGATGTTCTACACGCTTGGTGGGTTCCTGAGCTGGGCTTTAAAAGAGACTCAATTCCTGGTTATGTTATGGAGACTTGGGCTAAAATTGACGCAGATAAAACGGGCACTTATCGTGGGCAGTGTGCAGAGCTTTGTGGAACTTGGCACTCAAAAATGCCTATCGTTATTAAAGCGGTAACACCTGCAGAGTTTGAGGCTTGGATTGAGAAGAAGAAGGATGCACTACTAGCTTCACTAATTGAGGCAAATTCTTTGAAAGAGTGGACACTGGAAGAGCTCTACACTAAAGGAGAGAGCGCTTATAATACTAAATGTTCTGCCTGTCATAGACCAGATGGATCTGGCCTACCTCCTGCTTTCCCACCATTGCGTGGAAGTAAGATTGTGGTTGGATCGATAGAAGAGCATATTAAGATGGTACTCAATGGTAAAGATACTATGCCTGCGTGGAAGATGTTGTCTGATCTTGAGATTGCAGCCATTGTAACTTATGAGCGTAATGCCTGGGGCAATGCCACTGGTGATGTGGTTCAACCTTCTGCTGTTAAAGCAGCACGATAATTGGAGAATAATATAATGAGTTCAACTGCAGTAGAGACAATGGATAGCGCGCATGATGCGCATGATGATCATGGACCGATGAAGGGTTGGAAGCGTTGGGTTTATAGTACCAACCATAAAGATATTGGAACTATGTATCTAATATTTGCCTTAGTAATGCTCTTCTTGGGCGGTTTGAGTGCTATGGTGATTAGAATGGAGCTTATGTTTCCAGGTATTCAACTTTTAGAGCCGGATCTATATAATAATATTGTAACCAATCACGCATTGATTATGATCTTTGGAGCAGTTATGCCAGCAGCAGCAGGATTGGCTAACTGGATGATTCCAATGATGATTGGTGCACCAGATATGGCGTTACCACGGATGAATAATCTAAGCTTCTGGATTCTTCCAGCTGCAGCAACTATGCTGATTCTATCTTTTGTGGTGCCATTCTTCCCTGGTGGTGGAACTCAGATTAATACAGGTTGGACACTCTATCCTCCACTATCGATTAAGGTAGGTATGTCGATGGATTTCTTGATCTTTGCAATTCATCTGCTAGGTATTTCATCAGTACTTGCATCTATTAATATTATTGTAACAATATTTAATATGCGTGCACCAGGAATGAAAATGAGTCAGATGCCTATGTTTGTATGGACTTGGTTGGTGACAGCATTCTTACTTATTTTGGTGGTTCCTGTATTGGCTGGAGGAGTTACGATGTTACTTTTTGATCGTCACTTCGGGACTAGCTTCTTTGATGCGGCAGGTGGCGGAGATCCAGTACTATTCCAGCACCTATTTTGGTTCTTTGGTCATCCAGAAGTTTATGTTCTGTTGTTACCATCTATTGGAGTCCTCTCTATGGTGATTCCAACTTTCTCACGCAAGCCACTGTTTGGATATATGTCTCTCGTAGGCTCTATGATTTTCCTTGGAACGCTAGGAATGGTGGTCTGGGCACATCATCAATACACTATCGGAATGTCGTATGGTGCAGTAAATTACTTTATGATCGGAACAATTCTGATCTCTATTCCAGTCGGACTAATGAAGTTTAACTTTATTGCTACTATGTGGAGAGGATCATTAACATTTGAGACCCCAATGCTATTTGCAGTCTCTATTGTAATTATGTTTGTTTTTGGTGGTTTAACAGGAGTAATGTTGGCAGTAATTCCAGCAGATATGCAGTATCACGACTCGATGTTTGTGGTTGCTCATTTTCACTATGTTCTGGTGCCTGGTGCAGTATTGGCCCTATTTGCTGGAGTATTCTACTGGCTTCCTAAATGGACAGGAAAAATGTATAACGAGAGGTTAGGTAAACTATTCTTCTGGACTAATATTATTGGCTTCAATATGACTTTCTTTGTACAGCACTTCCTAGGGCTTGCAGGAATGCCGCGCCGTATTATTGATTACAGTGTGCAGTTTACTGAATTTAATGTAATATCTAGTATTGGTGCATTTATATTTGGTCTTAGCCATCTTATTCTACTCTATATTGTTATCGATACAATTCGTAGTAAGAAACTTGAGAAAGCTACTGCTCAGGTTTGGGAAGGGGCTAAAGATAATGGATTAGAGTGGGATCTACCATCTCCACCTCCATATCACTCTTGGGTTGAAGCGCCTAAACTTGATGCGAATGCAAAATATGCAGGTTCTTAATATGGATAATGAAGAGCGTGAAGCTAAAAAAGGTAACCGTCGTTTGGCTCTGATATTGGCTGGTTTAGCGATATTGGTTGCACTCTCCTCAGTTCGTTTTTGGGAGAAATTGGCAGCTACAGCTCTACCATAACTACAATTTAATTTATGAGTGATTCAAAACAACAATTAGGTGAAAAGATAGAGAAAAAGCACCGTAAGACTAGTCTGCTGCTGGTTGGGTTAGTGATTGGTATGTTTGGTTTTGGGTTTGCTCTAATACCCCTCTATAACCTCTACTGTCAAGTTACAGGACTAAAAAATAGTGGAGAGATTTTCTCTGAAAGTAGTGCTGAAATAGATAATAGTCGACAGGTAACAGTGCAATTTGATACTACGGTAAATGATGGGTTACCATGGAAATTTAAGCCATTAACTAGAGAGGTAAAGGTTCATCCTGGAGAGATTACAGAAGTTAGTTTTTTGGTTAAAAACCTCTCTGATGAAGATATTGTTGGTCAGGCGATCCCAAGTGTAACACCTTGGTTTGCTAATGGTTTTTTTCATAAGATGGAGTGTTTCTGTTTTAGTAATCAGCCACTAAAAGCGGGAGAGAGTAAAGAGATGCCACTACGGTTTTATGTGTCTAATGAGTTACCTAAAGATATTTCGGTACTCAACCTCTCTTATACTTTTTTGAATACCGATAAGAACTCTGCAGCAAAGTATGATGTTGCAGGAAGTTAAGTGGTATTTTATTAACAGTCGTATTAACAGATAATTTTATTAATATATAATGAGTTACAATTACAGGAGGAAAAAATAATGTCTACTTCACCAGATCAATACTATATACCTGAGCCAAGTAAGTGGCCGATAGTGGCAATGTTAGCTATCTTTAGCATTCTGATGGGATCAGCATTAGCAATTAATGGGGTTGGTATCGGCTCGTTTCTGATTGTTGTCGGATTTGTTTTATTGGGTTATATGTTCTTCGGCTGGTTTGGTGATGTTGTCGAGGAAAATATGACTGGGAAGTATAACTCACAGGTAGATGACTCATTTAGACAGGGAATGTTCTGGTTTATATCTTCAGAGGTGTTCTTCTTTGCCACTTTCTTTGGATCACTATATTATGTCCGCAATATTTCAGTTGATTGGTTAGGAGGAACTGGATATTTAGAGGCAACTAATGAGTTTATTACTAGTCAGTTTGTTTCACAATGGCCAACTGCTGGACCAAGTAATTTGGGTGGTGATTTTGCTTTAGTTGATACTTGGGGAGTTCCAGCTATTAATACTGCAATTCTTTTAAGTTCTGGATTGACCTTAACATGGGCACATTGGGGGCTTAAGAAAGAGAACAGGAAACAGCTAGTTAATGGCTTAATGTTGACGGTTGCTCTAGGTATTATATTTGTAATAATGCAGGCTGTAGAATATATGCATGCTTATAGTACGCTTAATTTAACTTTAGAGTCAGGGATTTATGGATCTACATTCTATCTGTTGACTGGTTTTCATGGCTTCCATGTAATTGTGGGGGCACTGATGTTATCAGCAGTATTAGGTAGAAGTATGAAAGGGCACTTTACTGAAGAGAACCATTTTGCATTCGAGGCGGCGGCATGGTATTGGCATTTTGTCGATGTAGTATGGTTAGGGCTCTTCATCTTAGTCTATTGGATGTAATGAATTTAAAACGGAGATTATGATATGGAAATAATGAAATTACCAGTTATGATTATAATGGGGCTGATTGTGCTCTCATTAGCTAGCGGTATGTTTTTTCTTGCGAAAGATGATGGTAGCGGAGATCGAGTTGTTAAAGCACTTACTTTTCGTATCATTCTCTCCCTTATTTTGTTCGCTATATTGATTCTCGGGGCTATTTTTAATGTTATTGAACCAAACTCCCTTACGCCATCTATAGCTGGCTCAACACCTACCAATTAAGTTTGTGGATGATTCTGCCGTAGTACGCCCTCGATGGTTAGGGGTCGTAGCTTCTCTGTTACTGCTTTCATTAGTTGTTCTTTTTTTGTGGTTAGGATTCTGGCAATTAGATAGAGCTGCAGGGAAAGAGGGTGTGGCAGAGGAGCTCGCTCTGAGCGTTGATAAAGAGCTAATTAGCCTTAAAGGTGATGAGTTAGATCTGGATTTTGTGCGCTATAGAGAGGTTGAGGTTATTGGGACTTTTATTGGTAAAGGACAATTTTTTTTAGATAATCGTAAATTGAAGCGTAAAGCTGGTTACTACGTTATGACTCCACTTGCAATATTTGGAAGTGATAGAGCGCTCTTAGTAAATAGAGGTTGGGTTTCACAAGGGGAGTCTAGAGATACTTTACCGTTGGTGCCGCTAGCGGATGGTGAGAATATTATCAGAGGCTTAGTTAGAGTGCCAGTCACTAATGGATTTAGATTAGATGAGATCTCGGATAGTGATCTTAGACTGTATATAGATTTAAAGCTGGTGGGAGAGTCGATTGGTAAGGAGATGCTTCCATTTGTGGTAAGGCAGAACTATCCAGACAGAGATCGGCTAATTAGAGAGTGGAGTGTTGAGGAGAGAGATAGTGATGCAAGTATGCATTATGGGTATGCTCTACAGTGGTTTGCGTTTGCATTGCTAATAATTGGTGGTTGGATTGCTATAGTAATAAAACAGAGAAAGGAAATATTGGAATGAGTGGTGATAGTGATAGTGATAATGGTGGTAATAGTAGAAAAGGGAGCGGTGCTAAGCAGCTCTTAGTTCTATTGACAGTGTTTGGACTTCCTATGCTCGGTGCTTGGGTGCTCTATCTCAATCCAGGGCTGTTGCCGAGCTCGCGCTCTAATTTAGGGGAGTTGGTTCAGCCTGTGCATCCAATTCCAGATCAGATATTCTCTACGATAGATGGCGGTAGTTTTTCACGCGCAGATTTAGATGGGTACTGGACTTTGATGCTCTCGGAAGGGGATAGTTGTGATGAGCCTTGTCGTAAAAGAATTTATGATATGCGCCAGATTCGTAAGGCAATGGCAGAGAATCATGGAGAGATTAGGAGGGTAGTGATATTTTCTTCGCTATCTCCAGCAACAGACTTTTCTAAATTTATGGAGCAATTTGGAGGAACTAAGGTTGTAGTAGGTGATGCACAAAGTGTTGCTCCATTAAGAGAGCAGTTTGTGCCAGCTGGTGAAAGTTCTATTGGACATCTCTATATAGTAGATCCAATGGGTAACTTAATGATGCACTATCTACCAGAGCAGCCGTCGAAGGATGTATTGAGTGATATGGAATTACTTTTAAAAGTTAATAAGTGGGGTGGTGGACATTGAGTAGTATAACAGTTGATAATGATAATAGTGAACATGAAGCAGTAGTTGAAAGAAAAAAAGCTAATTGGCGTCAATATTACGCGCTAACTAAGCCTAAAGTTGTATATTTAATTCTATTTACTGCAGTGGTAGGAATGTTGTTGGCAACATCTACGGGGTTACCACCTTGGAATGCACTTATTTTTGGAACTTTAGGAATTGGTCTTGCTGCGGCATCAGGTGCTGCGATTAATCAAATTATTGATGAGCATATTGATGGACTTATGGCTCGTACCGAGAATCGCCCACTTCCACAAGGAGATGTTGATAGAAACTCAGCTTTAGTGTTTGCACTTTCGTTAGGTGTTATATCTATGGTTCTATTGCTGCTTTTTGTGAATATCTTAACCGCAGTGTTAACTTTAATCTCACTGATTGGATATGCTGTTATCTATACAATGTATCTAAAAAGAGTTGGACCACAAAATATAGTATGGGGTGGTGCTGCTGGAGCAACTCCACCTGTACTTGGTTGGGTTGCAGTTACAGGAGAGATTCATCTAGAGGCACTACTCCTGTTTTTGGTTATATTTATCTGGACTCCGCCCCATTTTTGGGCGTTAGCAATTAAACGGCGCGCGGAGTATGCAAAAGCAAATATCCCAATGTTGCCAGTAACTCATGGAGTAGATTTTACCAAACAGCAGATTCTTCTCTATACGGTAATGTTGATATCTGTCACCCTACTTCCGTTTGCCATAGAGATGAGTGGGCTTATCTATCTATCTGGTGCAATAGCGCTCGGTGTTGTATTTTTATGGTTTGCGATTAGTCTGTATCGCTCAGAAAACCCAGATCGAGCAGCGATGAAGACTTTTGCATACTCAATAATTTATCTTAGTATGTTGTTTGGATTTTTGTTAGTTGATCACTATGTTAGAGTGGTATTCCATCTAGTATCAAGCTAAAGTTTATAATTATTTTTAGGAGGTAAGTTATGAAATTAAGACAGTGTGCAATAGGTGTGGCATGGACGAGTGGTCTAACTGCTTTGGCGATTACTTTTCTGCTCTTTACTTTTTTTGATCCAGCAGACGCTGTAGAGATGTTTAATCTCAATGTTGATCCAGGTACATTTAGAATGCAGGCGTACGCTATTTTAATAGCTACTGTTTGGTTAGTTCTAGGTGCATCTGTTGCGATGAACTGTTTTTATAACTCATTAAGAAATAGTAGTTGTGGTGATTGTGGTCCTGCCGATACGGATAGCACGCCAACAGACGATAAGAAATAGTATTCCTCCCGCAACTGCAATTAAACCGCCACTTCTGGTTAAGAATACTCCAGCCTGTTCTGTAATGCTGTTTATTGAATCTGCGCTAACCCCTACAGTTTTTCTCTGTGCACCCTCACTGCCGCTCAGTGCGAGCCCAGCAATATGCATCATTTGTCCTAACGCATAGATATATGGCTGGAAGGTGGCTATTCTTCCAGTAGGCACAGAAAATCCAAGCCGTGGCAAAAGGAGATAGATGAGTCCCATAAAAGATAGAGTTATGCCAACAATTGAACCGTGATAGTGTGCAGGGATGATTGTATTGATTCCAGAGATAAAGATGGAGACTACTCCTCCTGCAGCAAAGAGAGTCATAGATGAGTAGAGCGCAGCATTTATAGGGCTTGCTGGATCATTAATCCATCTCCCCCTCGTCTCTGTTTTCTTTACCCTTATCTTGGTGTAAATTGCGCTAAGTAGGAGTATCCCCATTACTCCTGGAGCAACTCCATTACCATAGCGCATTAGTTGTGCAAAACCTACGGTAATCTCTGCAGCTAATGGATTAAACTGTAAATATAGCCAAGGTATATATATGAGAGGTAGAGCTCCTAAAATCATCAAAAAGTTAAATCGAGGTGGCGTTAGCCACACCATAAGTTCGAGGTGTTTGGAGATAATATTCCAACTGATTAGTAGGAGTAGAGTGTAGACAAATTGAAGAGTATGTCCAGCCCCCCAAAAAAGCTGTTCAAAATAGAAGTGGTCTATCTTATTATCGCTAAGCGCACTCCAACTTACGCTCAATACTAGAATAGATAATAGTGCGGCGCTGGCAGCAATATTTCCAGCTAACTTAGAGCTAGGTGAAAATAGTTGTAGAAGAGAGGTGAATAGTAATCCAATCCATATTAAAATAAGCCCAGTAAAAAATATAGGGTTGTCTATTACGGGGATATAGTTATTAAGAATTGATTGTGCATTGCCAAATAGTGGAGATATAGATATTGTTGTAGACCCTATAGCTATCATCCACAGAGCAGCCCTCTTTTGTGGTAGGCGTGAGCTGCCTCCATCTATAGTCCACAATATACCACCGATTGATATGAACCAGACAAATACAGATAGATCCACATGGATAACTAAGGCAGCACGAAAAAGATCGCCCCATCCAGCGGCAGCATCAATGGATATGGTTCTTAGCAATACTAGAAGTATTGCGGTGATACCTGGAATTACTAAAGATGCTAGTGCTAAATAGAGCCATCCACGGAGCAGCTCTTTTTCAATTAATGAGGTATTGGAGTCTATAATCATAATGGATATTTTAACATCAAAAACATCGTTGGTAGTACTGGTTGCTAAGTGGAGTACGCTATTTGCATTAATAGTGTTAATGCTCGGGGCATACACTAGACTCTCAGATGCTGGTTTAGGGTGTCCTGACTGGCCTGGATGTTATGGACAGATTGATGTTCCTGAATCATTAATAGAGCTTAAGCGAGTAGAGAGTGAATTTCCAGGTAAGGTTGTTGAGCCTGAAAAGGCGTGGAAAGAGATGGTTCACCGCTATTTTGCTGGAACCTTAGGTCTTCTTATTCTATCTATTGCTATAATGTCTTGGCGTAGACGCAAAAAACCTGAGCAGAAATTAGCACTTCCCGCTGCTCTGTTGCTATTGGTATCTTTTCAGGCTCTGCTTGGAATGTGGACAGTCACCCTGTTAGTGCAGCCAGCTATAGTTACCGCCCATCTTCTGGGAGGGATGTTTACGACAGCGCTGCTTTGGTGGTATGCATTAAGACAGGGAAGGTTGTTTGTTGGTGAGTCTATACGCAGTGATAATTTAAAACTACTACAGAAGAGTTCTTTGCTAGCTTTAATTTTAGTATTATTACAAATTGCTCTAGGTGGTTGGACTAGTACCAACTATGCGGCGCTCTCTTGTATCGACTTTCCTGGATGTTATCCTGGGAATGGATGGCCAGAGATGGACTTTAGATCGGCCTTTACAATTGTTAGTGAGTTGGGAGTGAACTATGAGGGTGGGCATCTAAATGCGGATGCGAGAACTGCAATTCATATGTTGCATCGTATAGGGGCATTGTTAGTTTTTATCTACCTTCTGTTCCTATCTTGGATGATGGTTAAGAGTAAGATGTTACAGTTGCAAAATGTAGGTAAACTATTAGTGATAGTTTTGCTAGTTCAAGTTGGGTTGGGGATTAGTAATATAATATTCTCACTACCTCTATGGGTTGCTGTGGCACATAATGGAGTTGCTGCACTATTACTGTTAATCGTTGTAACAGCTAATCATATAGTGAATCACCAATCGAATAGTGGTGATAGATTATGATATTTCCAACCAACGAGAATCTTCAGCAATCTGTTCTGCTGTAGAGAGTGGTGGTTGCCACTTAAACTCTACCAACATAAATGTCCAGATACGGCGGTCTGCACTATAGAGGTTGACTAGATCTATCGACTCTCCACCATCTTTAGTGTTCCGTTCTATACCCATTTTGTCTATAGAGACACTCTCTTGCTCAAGTCTAAGATAGTTGTTAGGGGAGTTCATAACAGAGTTGAAATGTTGTAGCGTATGGTTAGTATCTAACTCAGTATTAAGTTCTCTCCAGCGCCCCCATAACTGCTCAATTTTTTCCCGCTGTTGCGATTGCTCTAGTTTTAATGTTTGATCTTTAGATGTTTTACGCAATTTACTCTCTAGCTGTTTTGCGCTGTGTTTAAGATCATCTCGTTCAGTTTTCAGCTCTCTGATGTTTTCAGCAATAGAGTTAGCAAGTCGTTTTACAAAGTTATTTCGTAGTTGTTGCCAACACTCATCAGCAGTAGCTGTTGGTAGAGTAAATGTATGATCCTTGAAGTCTATAGTATTTTGCGCGACATCACTGCGTATTTTATCTCCACTTCGCTCAACCCCAAAGTGAACTTGCCACTTCCAGCGCACTCCCATTAGAGCAAAGATCTCCGCTTCACCGCTAGATCTATATTCGCGCATGGCAATACTAGTTTGGAGCTCTCGCTCTAGCTCATTGGTTGAGGCAAATAGAGCGTGGACTAAATGGCTCTTGCTAAAATTCTCTCTATCTAATTTTATGGGTCCAGGCACCTGTTGTAGTAGCTCATCAATATAGCTTAGTGCCTGCCGTAGAGCAGGAATATATTTTTTAGGATAGCCAGGTGATTGAGATATTAGAGGATCAATAGAGTTAACCACCTCAGCTAAAATTAACTCAACTGCCCCAGCATCTTCCGCATCACTTGAGTTGTCGCTACTCCCCCAGTGTTTTGATATCCATTGCGGAAAGATACTCATAAAAATTAAAGCTGTTAAAGAGTCCTCATGACTCGATCAGCGGCATCAATGGTAGCTTGAATATCTTCATTACTGTGAGCTGCTGAGACAAAGCCAGCCTCAAATGCAGATGGAGCTAGGTAGATTCCCTCAGCTAACATTCCATGAAAGAATTTTGCAAAACGCTCACTGTCAGATGCCATCACCTGTTCAAAGTTCTCTATCTTCTCATCTGCGCTGAAGAAGAGTCCAAACATACCACCAACACGGTTGCTACTCATTGGGATGTTGTGAGAAGCGGCTGCTTGAAGAATTCCATCAACTACTCTATCTACCTTGCTCTCTAACTCTGTATAGAAGTTTGGAGCAGAGATAAGTTCTAAGGTTTTCATCCCTGCAGCCATAGCAAGTGGATTCCCAGATAGAGTTCCTGCTTGATATACAGGACCCAGTGGAGCAAGATGCTCCATTATTTTCTGTTTACCACCAAAAGCTCCTACAGGCATACCACCCCCAATTACCTTACCAAGAGTTGTTAGGTCTGGCGTTATCCCAAACTTACCTTGTGCTCCTCCAAGGCTTACTCTAAATCCAGTCATAACCTCATCGAGAATTAAAAGCGCGCCACTCTCATCGCAAACTTCGCGCAGCCCTTCTAGGAATCCTGCGACAGGTGGAACACAGTTCATATTTCCAGCAACAGGCTCCACTATAATACATGCTATCTCACTGCCAATTTCAGCAAAGAGCTCACGCACCTTCTCAATATTGTTATAACTTAAAGTTAGGGTGTGCTCGGCAAGTGCTGCAGGAACTCCTGGAGAGGTAGGAACTCCTAAGGTGAGTGCGCCAGAGCCAGCTTTTACCAGTAGTGAATCAGCATGTCCGTGGTAGCATCCTTCAAATTTAAGAATCTTGTCTCGACCAGTATATCCTCTAGCAAGGCGAATAGCACTCATTGTTGCCTCAGTTCCAGAACTTACCATGCGCACCATATTAATAGATGGGACTAACTCTTTTACTTTTTCAGCCATCTCCGTCTCTATCTCAGTTGGAGCGCCAAAACTTAAACCATTCTCTGCGCCATCCTGTACTACCTTAACCACTTCAGGATGAGCATGCCCAAGAATCATAGGTCCCCATGAGCCAACATAATCAATGTAGCGTCTATCATCTTCATCATATATGTATGCCCCAGAAGCTCTTTTTATATATACAGGATCTCCGCCAACACCGCTAAAAGCACGGACAGGAGAGTTTACTCCGCCAGGAATATGTTGTTTTGCTGCGTTAAAAAGATCGTGTGAACGGCTCATACTTACTACCTCATAATTTGTGGGTTTGATTTTATATTCTAAAACTTAATGTGTTGTACAATATTTAAAGGTGTATGCTACCACAATGTCACCTCTACAAAAATCCCCATCTCAATATCTCCGGATGCACAGTAATGACCCAGTGGAGTGGAGTCTCTGGAGTAGAGATCTCCTGGAGCTAGCGCAGCAGAGTGGTCGTCCAATTTTTTTATCTAGTGGATACTTCTCATGTCACTGGTGTCATGTTATGCAGCAAGAAAGTTTTAAAAATAGTGAGATTGCGCAAGTTATTAATCGTACCTTTTTGGCAGTTAAAATTGATAGAGAGCTGAGTCCATTACTTGATAAGGAGCTTATGGATTTTACTGAACGGACGACAGGAACAGCTGGCTGGCCTCTACAGGTGGTGATAACTCCTGATGGAACTCCTCTGTTAGGATTTATATATCTTCCACCAGAAAGATTTTTATCATTTTTATTGAATTTTGAAAGTAAGTGGCGCAGTGATAGTTCAGCTTTAACTAAATTGGCGCATAGTGTGGTTGCTGACCTGATGAACTCATCACTACCAAAAAAATTGCATAGTGAAAATGCGACAGAGATTCTTACTGATGCAGATATGTTGGATGGTGGCTTTGGAGAAGAGAGGAAGTACCCTGAGCACTCTAGAATGCAACGCTCGTTGGATATACTGCAGAGTGTTCCTAGCTTAACTAACAGGGAAGAGTTAAAAGGTGAGTTAAGAGAGTTCTTGGAGTTAACTTTGGATAGTATGGCAGAGCGAGGGCTGCACGATACTCTGGATGGGGGGTTCTTTCGCTACACTATAGATCCAAATTGGGAGACACCACACTTTGAGAAGATGCTCTATGATAATGCTCAACTTGCCACCCTCTACCTTAGAGCAGGAGCATATTTTAAGAGTGAAAAATATAGTAGAGTAGGTGTAGAAACTTTAGAGTTTATATTGCGTTCAATGCGAAACGAAGATACTCTTTTTATCTCTAGCATATCCGCTCTTAACAGCGAGGGGGAAGAGGGTGGGTACTATCTCTGGGATATGGAAGAGCTTAACTCTCTCTTGGGCAGAGATGATGCAGCTAGTACACTACCCCAAAACCTCTGGCAGCAATTTAAACTTCTATGGATGCCAAACTCTGTATTGACCGAGGGAGGGCTGCATCTCTTTATGCCTCTAAAGGCGACAACTGTTACTGATAGAGTTACTCAATTAAATATATTTAATAAACTGCGCCAAGCGCGTAGTAAGCGTTCTGCTCCTGTTGATGAAAAGGTGTTGGCAGGGTGGAATGGGTTAGCCCTGACTGCTTATGCCGAGTTGATAGTGCAGAGCAAAAACCTCGTTGAGAGAGGAGTTATCTCTCAAGAGCAGGCAGTTCTATATAGAGAGAGTGGGGAGATATTCGCCAACACTTTAGTTGATAGATTTTGGAATGGTGTTGAGCTCTATCGTCTTTATCAGGAAGGTTATAAGGTAGAAGCTGCGGAGGAAGATTATAGTCAACTCTCCAGAGGGTTAGAGCAGTGGGGGCTGGCAACTGGGAAGAGTCATTTTATAGATACGGCTAAGTCAATACGCCGTGTTGGAGCTAATCTGCAACAGGATAGTATGTTGCGTTATAAGATATAAATTTAACTTTAAATTTAACTTGAGATAGTTTTACTTTTACTTTTTGCGATCATATTCAGTAATCCAGCAACTAGCTCCTTTTGACGGTTATCACAACTTTTCTGCATCTCTTGAAGATTACTAGTTAGCTGAGTAATTAACTGAAGGTGTTCCATTCTCTCATCTCTAGATAGGCGCAGCTCCATGCGTAGGCGTTGTACTTGCCCCATAAGTGTGTAGCTGTCTGGAATATGAGCTGTTTGTACTCTGTTAAGATAGGCGTAATCTTTGATCTTAGTGAGTCGTTCTAAGATAGATGTAGTCTCCATTGAGGCTGCAGCAGGAAATACTGATTTAAGATCAGAGAGAGCAACCCTTCCCTCAAAAGTTATTAGAGATCCATCATGAATTTTTTGTTGAATCTCTTTTCGTCCAACCCCAAGTGCCTTTGCTGCTTTTGCAACATTTAGATACTCCTTGCTCATCTCATCTCTCCCTTAATTGGATAACATCTTAGCGGTTATTACTCTGTATATAATTTTTTATACCTAAATAAGTAGAGTATATGAGAGAGGTGGTATTTGTCAATACTATTTTTTATAGATACTCCTGTTAGTTCTTACCATCTCCAGACACCTTTAGGAGTATTGAATCTAGCCAGCTATCAGGAAGTAACCGTTTTAAAACGGTAAATAGATAGGTAGGGAATGTTACGGGATAGCGCTGTTTTGGATTTCTACTCTCTAAAGCATGAATTAATTTCTTTGCAACTGCATCTGCTGGTAGAGTGAAAGGAGCTGCTGGACCAGGCTTGTTTAGGCGTTTCTCCATTGCTACATAGTTGTCACTATGCACACTATTAGGTATATCTATATTATTTTTGAAGGCGAGGTAGGCGTTGGCTCTAAAACGAGACTCAATAGGTCCAGGTTGAATCAGAGATATATTAATTCCACTTCCTCGTAACTCTAAGCGTAGAGTGTCGGTTAACCCCTCTAGTGCAAACTTACTCGCATTGTATGCCCCACGATATGGCATGGCGACAAATCCGAGTACAGAGCTGTTCTGTACTATGCGCCCATACCCCTGTCTGCGCATAATTGGAATTACACTATTTATAAGTTCGCAGGTGCCAAAAAGGTTCGTCTCAAACTGCTTGCGTAGAGTCTCTCTGGAGAGATCTTCAACCGCACCAGGCTGTCCATAAGCACCGTTATTGAAGAGAGCGTCTAAACTGCCGCCAGTTTTATCGAGTATAAAGTTGAGCGCAGAGTTTATGCTTTTTGAACTATCTAAATCTAGCTGAGTTGATTCAAATCCTTGGGTGATGAGTTGCTCAACATCATCTCTTTTTCTAGCGGTCGCAAAGACACGCCATCCACGCTGTTGCATAATCTCTGCACAGCGCAGCCCAATGCCGCTGGAGCATCCAGTGATTAAAATTGTCCGTCTATTTTTTCTCACTTATAATGGTGATTTTTTAGTTGTATTTTGTGGCAGCAAGCTGACTACTTTCCAGTGTGATATGTTGCTGCTTACCCATCATATCGAGCAGAATCATTGAGCGGTGCTTCCCGTCATCCACCACAAAAACTCCTTCAAGTTCGGCGAAAGGACCACTAGTGACCCGCACCTTATCTCCCTCTTTAAACCATTTAGCCTTCTCTAATTGGTGTATGCCGTTCTCATCTTCATGGCTACGCAGAAGCTCAATCACCGCATCAGGAATTGGGATGTAGCCTGAATGGTCTTCACTATGTTTTGATCCAAAACGGACTAGCCCAGAGACTCCAAATGTAGAGCGAATTGGTGCCCACTCATCACTCTTTTTATCCAGTCGAATAAATAGGTAGCGAGGAAAGAGCGGCTCTACTCTCATTGTCAGTTTCCCTCTACGCCGATGTTCTCGTTCGACGATTGGCAGATAGGCAGTGTAGCCCTGCTCTTTAAGATTGAGTAGTGCGCGATCTTCCTCTTTAGCTTTACTCGCAAGTAGATACCAGCGTGGAGCTTTTTCTTGTTCTGATTGAGTATGCATAGTCTCTATTGTTAATTATTAATAGTTAATTGTATCATTGATCTTATCTTGTTGCAATTGCCACATCGTGCTGTAGCGCTCTCCAAGTTCAAGCAGTTGTGAGTGGTTTCCGCGCTCCACAATAGAGCCTTTGTGCATTACTAAGATTTCATCTGCATCAGCTATGGTGGAGAGGCGGTGAGCTATAACTAAAGTTGTATGTTGAGTGCTGATTTTTTTCAGTGACTTATTGATGATCTGTTCTGCCGCTGAGTCAAGAGATGAAGTTGCTTCATCAAAAACCATAATTGGTGGGTTTTTTAGAATAGCTCGTGCAATAGCGATGCGCTGCTTCTCGCCCCCCGATAATTTTAGTCCTCGTTCTCCGACTGTTGAGTTATATCCTTGTGGAAGAGATGTAATAAAGTTATGAATGTTTGCCATTTTGGCAGCCTCCTCAACCTCTTGTTGAGATGCTCCTGGCTTAGCGTACTCAATATTGTAGAGGATAGTATGGTTAAAGAGGACACTATCCTGAGGAACAATACCTATTGCTGCCCGCAGACTCTGTTGAGTCACTTTTTTAATATCGTATCCATTAATAGAGATGGTTCCTGTATTAATCTCATAAAAGCGAAAGATCAATCGAGCTAAAGTAGATTTACCTGATCCACTCTCACCTACTACTGCAACTTTTTTCCCTGGAGGAATTGTAAAGTTGATGTTGCGAAGGATTTGGCGATCTGGGTTATAGCTGAAATTAATATTTTTAAACTCAATATCTCCGTTAGGATTGATTAGTTCAGTTGCATCGACACTATCTACAATTTCTGGTTTTTTATCTAGCAGTTGAAACATCATATCAATATCTGAAAGAGCATGCTTAATCTGACTATAGACCATACCTAAAAAACCTAGAGGGATGAATAGTTGAAGAAGAAAAGTATTAACCAATACTAGATCTCCTAAACTCATCTCACCTGACACTACTCCCTCTCCAGCCATAACCATTGTTATAGTTACACCAATAGCTATAATAAATGCTTGAATGAAATTTAGGGCAGACATTGAGGTTTGACTTTTAACCGCCGCCTCTTCCCAACTGCACATCTGTTCGTTGTATTGATCTAGCTCATACTGCTCATTACCAAAATATTTGACCGTCTCATAGTTTATCAAGCTATCTACAGCACGCACACTAGCGGCAGAATCTCTCTTATTCATTGCAACCCTAAACTTCATTCGCCAGTTAGTGACCATAAAGGTAGCACTGATATAGATAACAACTGTACCGAAAGTAACAATCGCAAACCAAGGGTTGTAATTAGCAAGCAGAATAACTGCAATTAATATCACCTCAATAAGAGTTGGAATAATATTGAAAAGCAACATATTGAAGAGAGAGCTAATTGAACGAGTTCCTCGCTCCATATCTCTGGTAATACCGCCAGTCTTCCGATCAAGGTGAAAACGCAGTGATAGGTTGTGCAGATGTTCCATAAAATTAATAGAGATCTCGCGCACAATGCCGTGACGAACTTTGGCAAATATAGCATCGCGAAGCTCATTAAATAGCGCACTACCAGCACGCATTAGACCATAGCCTACCAGTAGGGATAATGGCAGCACCAAGGCTATTTCACGATTCTGATCAAGAGTATCAACAATCTCTTTTAATATTAATGGAACAGAGACATTCGCAAGTTTTGCTAGAATTAAGGAGCTAATAGCAAGTCCAGCACGATAACGGTAATCCCAAAGGTATGGAAGTAGCGAGCGGATAGTTCGCCAATCCTGACGAGTGGTAGATGGCATAGAGGTGAAGGTGTTATGCATGATTAAATTCTGTATAATTAAACTCTGTATAATAGAGTAGATAGACTGTAATTAGTAAGGGGGTAGTATACATTGCTAATTGTCTATTGATGGTTGTTAATTGTTAATTGAGGTTATAGATATGCCAATTTATGAATATGCCTGCAGTGAGTGTGGACACAGGTTAGATAAGTTACAGAAGATGAGTGATGCTCCTCTTACGGAGTGTCCAGCTTGTGGTGAGGCTACACTAGCTAAGCAAGTTTCAGCGGCAGGATTTAGACTTTCTGGAGGAGGGTGGTATGAGAGTGACTTTAAAACTGGAACTAAAAAGAATTTGACTGAGAGTGCAAGCTCAAAGTCAGAGTCGACTTGTTCGACAGGTAGTTGTGGCGGTTGTGGAGATTAAATAGAGTGTGGATATTAAGATGAATAAAATAAGGAAAAGAATATGAGAAGCCACTACTGTGGAGAGTTGAATGAGTCTCTGATAGGAGAAGAGATTGAGATTGCTGGATGGGTTAACCGCCGTCGTGATCATGGAGGGGTTATCTTTATTGATCTCCGTGATCGTAAAGGGCTGGCGCAGGTTGTCTTTGATCCAGATAGAGCAGCACCATTTGCAGTTGGTGAACAGGTTCGTTCAGAGTATGTGCTCGCTATTAAAGGTGTGGTGCGTGAACGACCAGAGGGGACCATTAATGAAGATATGGTTACTGGTAGAGTAGAAGTGTTAGTGTCTGAAGTGGAGGTTCTTAATAGCGCAGAAACCCCACCATTTATGATTGATGACGATAGTATGGGCGAGGATATTCGTCTACGCTACCGCTATGTAGATCTGCGTCGCCCCGTTATGCAGAAGCGTATTCAACTGCGTGCGGCAGTTACTCGTCAGCTGCGCAGCTATCTTGATAACAGTGAGTTTTTAGATATTGAGACTCCAATGCTAACTCGTGCAACTCCAGAGGGTGCGCGAGACTATCTAGTTCCAAGCCGTACTCATCCAGGAGAGTTCTTTGCTCTGCCACAATCTCCACAACTATTTAAACAGTTGTTAATGGTTTCAGGGATGGATCGATACTATCAGATTGTGCGTTGTTTCCGTGATGAAGATCTTCGTGCAGATCGTCAGCCTGAATTCACCCAGCTCGACATAGAGACCTCATTTATTGATGAGAATGAGATTGTGGGGATGATGGAGGAGATGATAAGAACTCTATTCAGTGAAGTCTTAGATACTAAATTGGATGATAAGTTTCCGCAGATCAGCTATGATGAGGCGATGCAGCGTTATGGTTCAGATCGCCCAGACTTGAGAGTTAGTTTGGAGTTGATCGATGTTGCTGACTTGATGAGCGAGGTTGATTTTAAAGTCTTCTCAGGGCCAGCGAATGATCCTCATGGACGAGTAGCGGCTCTCTGTGTGCCAGATGGTAGTAGTATGAGTCGTAAGGTTATTGATGAATATACTAAGTTCGTCTCTATTTATGGCGCTCGTGGACTTGCCTATATTAAAGTTAATGATGTTGATGCTGGTCGAGATGGACTCCAATCACCTATTGTTAAGTTCCTTCCAGATGAGACCATCAGTGGAATTTTAGAGCGCACAGGCGCTAAGAGTGGAGACTTAATATTCTTTGGTGCAGACAAAGCTAAAATTGTAAACGAGGCTCTTGGAGCGTTAAGAGTAAAAGTTGGTGAAGACCGTGGTCTAATGAGTGATGAGTGGAAACCTCTCTGGGTTGTTGACTTTCCGATGTTTGATTGGGATGAGAAGAGTGATCGCTGGAATGCAATCCACCATCCATTTACCGCACCTAATAGTGATCAGTTAGAGATGCTAGAGAGTGATCCTGGTAAAGTTTACTCTAGAGCTTATGATATGATTTTGAATGGAAGCGAGATTGGCGGTGGTTCAATTAGAATTCACAAGCCAGAGATTCAAGAGAGAGTTCTACAAGTTTTGGGAATTGATGAAAAAGAGGCGCAAGATAAGTTCGGCTTCTTGCTAGACGCACTTAAGTATGGTTGTCCTCCACATGGTGGAATGGCGTTTGGGCTTGATCGTTTAGTGATGCTAATGTCTGGCTCATCATCTATTCGTGATGTGATGGCATTTCCAAAAACTCAGTCAGCTAACTGTTTGCTAACTGGAGCGCCAGATCAGGTTAGTGACCAGCAACTACGAGAACTTAATATAAAACTACGCAAAGTGCACAAGAGCGAAGAGTAAATAGTTAGGAATATTAATATGAGCGCAGTATCAGATCCATTTTCTATAGAAGATAATGAGGAGTGTCAGCAGAGAATTATTGACGCTAAAGCAGAGCTCGGCGAACGCTTAATTATTTTAGGGCACCACTATCAGCGAGAAGAGGTTTTTAAGCACGCTGACTATTCTGGTGACTCGTTAAAACTTTCTCGTCAAGCAGCAAACTCAGAAGCTGAGTTTATTGTTTTTTGCGGAGTTCACTTTATGGCCGAGGTTGCAGATATTTTATCGCGTCCAGAGCAGAGTGCGATAATTCCAGATATGAGTGCGGGCTGTTCGATGGCTGATATGGCAGATCTTTCCAAAGTTGAACGGGCTTGGCGTGAGTTAGAGTCAATTTTGAATCCAGATGAAATGGTAACTCCTGTTACCTATATTAACTCAGCAGCAGATCTAAAAGGGTTTTGCGGTCGTCATGGTGGAGTAGTATGCACCTCAACTAATGCACGCAATGTGTTGGAGTGGTCATTCAGTCAGCGAGAAAAAGTGCTCTTCTTTCCTGATCAACATCTTGGCAGAAATAGTGGCGTAACTATGGGTATACCACTAGAAGAGATGGTAGTGTGGGATTATGATAAACCGATGGGTGGATTGAGCGAGATTGAAATTAAAAATGCAAAGATGATTCTTTGGAAGGGGTTCTGCTCAGTGCACCAAATGTTCACCCCTGAACAGATAGATCAGTTTAAAGAGAAATATCCAGATGCACAAATCATCTCCCATCCAGAGTCATCTTATGAGGTTTGTCAAAAATCAGATTTTGTTGGTTCTACAGAGTATATTATTAAGACCATCGCTGATGCGGATCCAGACAGTCGCTGGCTAGTTGGGACTGAGCTGAATTTAGTGAATCGTATGCATGAGCAGTTTAAAGGTGAGGGTAAATCTGTTCACTTTATGTCACCGACAGTATGTATGTGTTCCACTATGTTTAGAATTGATCCACCGCATCTACTTTGGGTGTTAGAAAATATATTGGCAGGCAATATAGTAAATCAGATAAAAGTAGAAGAGAGTGTCGCTAAACAGGCGCGTCTAGCATTAGAGCGGATGCTGGAGGTTTCTCCTTAATTTATCGTAACTATATAATTCGCATTGAGAGGTCAATAGCGTTTATGTTTTTAGTTAATGCGCCAATTGAGATGAAATCAATACCCTGTTTAGCTATATCCTTAAGTTGAGAGAACTCTACATTGCCAGAGACCTCTAGTTGAGCTCTGTTACTATTTATCTCTACTGCCTGTTTCATCATCTCAAGAGAGAAGTTGTCTAACATAATTATGTCGCTACCAGCATCTATAGCTTGCTGGAGCTCTGCAATAGATTCAACCTCAACTTCAACCTTAGCGTCTTGACTGGTTGTTCTGTTGGAAGATAGTTTGTGTGCAGATGCAACAGCAGCAGCAATAGAGCCAGCCGCAGCTATATGGTTCTCTTTTATCAAGAATGCATCATACAGCCCGAAGCGGTGGTTAGTGCCTCCTCCACAACTGACCGCATATTTTTGTGCGATTCGTAACCCAGGAATAGTTTTTCTAGTATCCAATATTTTGGTTTCGTATTTGTCAATCTCAGCTGCATATCTATTTGTAGTGGTTGCAGTTGCCGAGAGAGTTTGCAGAAAATTAATTGCGGTACGCTCTGCAGTTAGAAGCGCACGCACTGATCCTGTAATGGTGACGAGCTTTTGATCTGCTATAGCTCTATCTCCATCTTTAAGGTGCCAGTTAAATTTTACTTTAGAGTCTAATTGATGAAAGCTCTCTTCAACCCATGCTCTACCGCAGAGTATCATCTCTTCTCTGGTTATAATTATGGCGCTAGCTTGCTTATTCTCTGGTATAAGATTTGCCGTAATATCACCATCCCCAATATCTTCTGTAAGAGCCGCTATTACGCTCTCGGTGACTTGCTGAGTAAATGAATCTTTATACTTTTGCATAAGGCGGTATCTCTTCTGTGGTGGTGATCTGTTTTTTTAGTAAAGTTTTAGCATGTTCTTGAATTGGAATCATCCCTCCATCAATTGCAACCTTACGGATAGTTTTTGCGGTAACTCCATTTTTTATTAGATCCTGTATATCTGAATCCATTTTTAGGAGTTCGTAGATTGGAGTTCTTCCGTAAAATCCAGAGCCACTGCAGAGAGAGCAGCTCTCTACTCTATCGTGCTCTCCACTGCAGCTACTGCATGTTTTTCGTACTAAGCGTTGAGAGAGTATACCGAGTAGAGTATCTTTAAGCATATATGGCTCCATTCCCATCTCTAATAGTCTTGGTATAGTGCTGGTTGCATCGCCGCTGTGCAGTGTGCTTAAAACAAGATGACCAGTATATGCGCTCTGGAGTGCAATCTCTGCAGTCTCTCGGTCACGAATTTCACCAATCAATATTACATCTGGATCATGACGCAGAACATGGCGTAGGTTTTTGGCAAAGGTGTTATTGGCAGCTTCATTGATCTCAATTTGGCGGACTCCGTCAAGTCTATACTCCACAGGATCTTCAATGCTAATTATGTTTATTTCACGATCTCTAAGTGCACGCATAGCAGCGTAGAGCGTGGTTGATTTTCCAGATCCAGTTGGTCCAGTAACTAAAATAAGACCGCTGTTTCTATGAAGTAGATGGCGAAATAATTTTTCATCTTGATGTCTAAACCCGACTTCAGATAGGGTGCGAAGTCCTGTTTTAGGATCAAGAATACGGATAACTACACTCTCACCTTGGTGTACTGGGATGGTTGATATTCTTAAATCAACTTGGCGTTTCTTATATGAGAGATGATGAGCTCCATCTTGCGGTAGACGATGTTCTGCAATATCCATATCTCCGAGAATCTTTACTCTACTAACCACGGCGGCAGAGAGGTTATGCTCTATCTGTGTAGTAAACAACATAGAGCCATCTATACGGTAGCGTACCTCTAGAGCTGAATCAAGTGGGCGAAGATGGATGTCTGATGCACGCATATCAATTGCGTTGTATATCATCTGCTCTACTATCTTTACAATATTCGCCGACGAGGTAGTATGTCTGTTCTCAACGCTATCTCTCTCTATAGATAGTTGATGTCCGCTCTCTTTGGGAATAAAGAGATGAGTCTGAATAGTTGTATCTTCGTTTGATATGTTGTAGAGGTGGTGTCCAGCACTATCTTGACGGTAGAGTTCTGCGTTAGAGTGGAGCTGAGAGTTATCTTGAAAATTAATTTTAAATTCAAATCTTTTCATCTCTCGGTGAGAATGGTAGTAGTAGAGATGGCTTATTCTATTAAATGATATATGTAAAGTATTAGTATCTGCAGCTCTTGGTGGTGAGTAGTGAACTCTACGCCGCTGTGAGTCTATATGGGTGAGCACTCCGTTCAGTGATGATCCATCTATTAGCTTGCAGTTGAAGGGAACAGTGTTACTCACTACTTATCCAGTTAACAATTGTTGGTTTACTCCCTACAGCGCCAGATAGAGTTGCTACTATCTCCCGCTTTGCTCCAGAGTTAGAGTGAGCACCGTTGCTGGTGACTGTATATACTCCAGCACTATCAATTATGGTGGCGTTATAACTACTCTGTCCAAGCTCTCCGCTAATGGAGGTTGAGATTGAATTATTCGTATGATTTTTTATTGCGAGCTCTATCCCAGCTTCAGCAGCATGAAACGCAGTGACGCCATACCGATAATTGGCAGCCATCTTCTCTCCCAGCCCAGCCGACTGCATAGCTGCCAGCCCCATGAAGCTCATCAAAGTTAGAAACAGCATACTTATTATTAAGGTGCTGCCGTTAAGATTGGAGAGACGGGGGTTATGAGAGAGCGGTTCTCTAGGCAGAGGTTGTAAAAATGGTGATTGCATAGTGTTGATTTTACAACATCTATAAAAATAAATTCAGCACCGTTTTATTGAGGTTGAAAATAGTGTTAATATCTCCAGTTATGAATTTAGAACAGTTAGACAAAGTACAATTTATTGATCCTGAGACCAAAGATCTTTGGGGGGATCCAGTGTTTTCTAAAGAGACAAAAGATTATATTCTTTTGGCTAAGCATGGATATAGACAGCGCATGACTGACGATAATTTGATCTGGGGGCAGAATAATGAACAAAACAATATATGGAGTGATTCGCAGAGTGATGAAAGCCAATGAGTTTTATCTATGAGTGAGCTGTCACTTAACACCCTCGAGGAGCTAGATGAGGTTCTGAAACAAGATAAGGGAGTTCTTCTCTACTTTAGTACACCGCAGTGTAATGTATGTAAAGTGCTTCGTCCAAAGCTTATGCAGTTATTTGAAGAGCACTACCCTGAGATAAAGCGTTACTACATAGATACTACAACAGCTGTTGAATTATCTGCGCAACATAGTGTATTTACAGTGCCAACTATACTGCTATTTTTAGATGGAAAAGAGTTTGTAAGAAAATCTCGTAACTTTAGCCCTGCAGAGTTGATCTCCGAGATCCGCCGTCCGTGGGAAATTATGCATAGTTAACTATATTAACTATACTGCTTTTGCGTGAAGTAGATCTAGCATATTGAGAGCTCCTACTGGTCTGCGCTCTTCATCTATTACAAAAATACCATTAATATTTTTCTGCTCCATAAGGTTTAGAAGCTCTTCTACTAAGATATCTGCCTGTGTTGAGGTGCAGTTGCTACTCATCACTTCATCAATAGTTGTATTCTGTATGTCTAACTTTTGATCTAGACTACGGCGCAGATCACCGTCAGTATAGATACCAACTATCTCACCGCTTGAGTTTATCACTGCAGTCATCCCCAACCCTTTGGAGCTCATCTCTAGTAACGCATCACTAATTTTTGCTCCGCTCTTTACAGTAGGGATCCGTTCACCTTTATGCATGACATCCTCTACCCGCAATAGCAGACGGCGCCCTAAAGCCCCTGCAGGATGAGAGCGGGCAAAATCCTCTTCGGTGAATCCTCTTGACTCAAGCAGAGCAACAGCCAGCGCATCTCCCATAACTAAAGTGGCAGTAGTGCTTGAAGTGGGAGCTAGTCCAAGAGGGCATGCCTCTTTCTTAACGCTAATATTAAGGTGGGTGTTGGATGCCTTAGCAAGTGTTGAATCAGGGTTGCCCGTAAGTGAGATTAGCGGAACAGCAAGGCGCTTAATGACTGGGAGTAGCATCAATAGTTCGCTAGTCTCCCCTGAGTTGGAGAGTGCAACAACTACATCATCAACAGTTACCATCCCTAAATCACCATGGCTAGCCTCTCCAGGATGTACAAAAAATGCTGGAGTACCAGTGCTAGCAAGGGTGGCAGCAATTTTGCCACCAATATGTCCAGACTTGCCCATACCTGTTACTACAACTCTTCCTCTGCAGTTAAGCATCGCACTGCAAGCGTCAGTAAATGAAGAGTCTATCCGTTCTAAGAGAGCAGTAATCTCTTCAGCCTCTTGTGAGATAACAGCGCGACCGAGCTCTAATGTTCTATCTGATATTTTTTCTTGAGACATAATTTTGTTTATACTGTTCCGTTTTAAGAGTTAGTGAATAGCAACCATAGATAACTAACAAAACAGGTTAACAGGATTGCACCCTCAATTCTACCAATAGATTTACTATCACTCTTAAATATAGTTGCCATTAAATAGAGAAGCACTGTTAGGGATAACATTACTGTAAAGTCTCTATTTAGTACAGACTCCTCAATTATAGAGGGTGCAATAAGTCCAGGCAGAGCTAGTACTCCAAGTATATTAAAGAGATTAGATCCTATGATATTACCAATAGCCATATCATGCTCGTTTTTACGAGCAGCAGTAATAGAGGCTGCAAGCTCGGGAAGGCTAGTTCCGATAGCGATAATTGTTAGACCAATAATTAGCTCACTTACTTTAAAGATCTCCGCAATCTCTACTGCAGATGAGACAATAACTTTAGAGCTAATAAGTAGAAAAGCAAGCCCTGTAATAGTCCAGAATATAGCCCAGCCAATTGGTAAGTTTTGTGGAATCTCCTCTATAAGCTCAGCACTTACTTCAGTGGAGAGCGAGTCTTGACTCTCTGAGTTGTTATTCGATTTTCCAGATTGAATTAACCAGAAGAGTAGAACTATTAGAGAGGTAAGTAAAATAGCACCATCAACTCTGTCTAACGAATAGTCCATTAGGATGATGCCTGTAGCAGCAGTAATAGCCAGCAGAAGAGGGAACTCGCGGCGTAGAATTTCTGAGCGTACAGTTATCGGCATAATAAGGGCAGTAAAGCCGAGGACTAGTGCAATGTTTGCAATATTAGAGCCGATCGCATTTCCTATTCCGATACTAGGGCTTCCCTCAAGTGCCGCAAGTGATGAGACCATCATCTCAGGAGCGCTAGTTCCAAATCCCATAATAACTAGCCCAATTATTAATGGAGATACTTTTAGATGTTTAGCAGTGCCTGCAGCGCCATATACAAAACGATCTGCACTCCATACTAAAATGGCAATAGCAATAACTATTGCAGTTATTGGGATTATTAAATTTTGGAGAGCGATAGATTCAGGCATAGTGGCGCGAATTATACATTAATTAAGTAAGAGAGCTTTAAGTATACGCTTATGCTGGTTGTGAAAAAGTGTTATTATTTACAGATGATTGAGAAAATTAAAAAGCAGGTGAGGGATTATTATCAGAAATGGGTTGCGCGTGAGGCAAGTAAAATGGTTCAAAGTAAGACCAAATCTGGCGATAACTCATCTCTGGAGGATTGGCTGCAGGTTAATCAGCAGTTACGTAAACGAAATCAAACTATACTGTTCGCTGTACTTTTTGTTCTACTCTTATTAATTGTAGCTGGTGGATTTTATCTGGGTAGTGATAAGTCAGAGCAGGATGAGGTTGTCGTTAAACAAGATAACTCATTTAGTATTGAAGCATCTTCGGAGAAGTCTGAGCTTGAAAATGAAGCATTGAAACCAGAGCAGACGCAAGAGCTAATTGATAAGCTTGATGAGTCGGTAACTGATGAGAAATATGAGCAGTTACTGCAGAAGTATCGCAAACTAGAGAGCTCTCTTAACTCAGCTGAAAAAATTATATCTGAACATAAACTTAAAGAGGTGGCTCAGCAAAAGCAAAAGCCAGAGCCAGACCTTGTAATTGAAGTGAAGGCTAAACAGGAAAATATTACCCTAGATCCTGCTGAAAGTGAAACTGTAGAGAGTAAACCAAAAATAGAGTTTAAGCTTCGTACCTCTGAAGAGGAGAATAGGTTGATACTGGAAGGTAAAGGCCTCTCCGTATCACCTGAAAAAAATATAGAATCTAAACCTGAAGTTAAAACTGAGAACATAATTCAGCGACAGGATGTGGAAGAGAGTAAATCAATAGTCGCTGCAGAGGTAGAGCAAGAGATAGAGCAAAAGTTATCGCAGCAGCAAGAGATACAAGAGCGTGAAAATTATGTTCAGCTTGGTGCGTTTAACAGTCTAAAGAGAGCATCTGCTGTGATGAATGATCTTAGGGAGTCGCGCTATGCAGTGGAGTTGGATGAAGTTAAAGCTGAGAGTGGTGAAAAATTATATATTCTGCGTGACTATAGTGTGAAAAGCTATCTTGATGCTGAGAAGCTTAAGAAGATCTATGATGGTTGGCTCTCTGTTGATAGTAAGATTGTTTATAAAAAATAATGTGTGGAATCTGTGGTGAGATTCGGCTAGATAACTCTGTCCCAGATCAGGCGCAGCTGGAGAGAATGCTTGAGGTTTTGCAGCCGCGAGGTCCTGATGATGGTGGGGTGTGGCAAGATGGAGCACTACTGTTTGGTCATCGTCGTCTCTCAATAATAGACCTCTCTGATCGTTCCCATCAACCTATGGTAGTAACTGATGGAGCTGGAAACAGTTACGCTGTCGTATTTAATGGAACTATATATAATTATCGTGAGCTTAGAGATGAGTTGGTGGGGGCTGGACATAGCTTCCGCTCCAGTGGAGATACGGAAGTTATCTTGCGGGCATATCAGCAGTGGGGTGAGAGTTGTGTAGAGCACTTTGAGGGGATGTTCGCCTTCGCTATCTGGAATAGCACAACCCGTGAACTCTATCTAGCCCGAGACCGCATGGGGATTAAGCCGCTCTACTGGCTGCAAGATTGTAATCGCATTCTCTTCGCTTCAACTCTTCCAACGCTATTAGCCGCTGATGGCGTAGATCGTGAGCTTGATGCTGCAGCACTTCATAACCATTTCACTCTGCATGGAGTTGTCCCTGCTCCACGCACTCTATTTAAGTCTATCCATAAAATGGAGCCAGCTCACTGGATTCGTTTCAGTGCAACAGGCGAGGCAAAAAAAAGTCGCTACTGGTCACTTAAAGCAGTTCGTCCAGCACAATCGAAAAGTGAATGGGAGTGGGCAGAAGAGGTGCGTGATGCTCTGTTGCGAGCAGTTGAGATACGGCGCGCTGCCTCAGATCTTCCTGTAGGCGTACTTCTCTCTGGCGGATTAGATTCAAGTCTACTGGTAGGTATGTTGTCAGAAGCAGGGCATCGAGATATCCGTACCTTCTCGATCGGTTTTGAGGACTCCCCAGAAGAGAGTGGCAATGAGTTCATCTTCTCGGATGCGGTAGTGGAGAAGTTCCAGACCAAACATACGAAAATAACTATCCCTAACGATCGCGCCCTCTCTCGCCTGAGTGAGGCGGTCGATGCGATGTCAGAACCGATGTTTGGACAAGATGCTATCGGCTTCTACCTATTGGCTGAACAGGTCTCTAAAGATGTGCATGTAGTCTTGAGTGGGCAGGGGGCAGATGAGGTTTTTGGCGGTTATTTCTGGTATCCTCAAATGGCAGAAAATAGCGAAGGATATGGTTCGTCATTAGACCGTTTTCGTAACCACTACTTCGATCGAGATCACCCCGAGATGTTACGACTTTTAACCAAACAATATCGTGGACAAGATTGGAGTGGTGAGTTGATGCAGACATTACTGAATCAACCTGATGCAGAGACCTTTATGGATCAAGTACTGCGTGCTGATACTACCGCGTTAGTAGTAGATGATCCTGTTAAAAGGGTCGATAATATGACTATGGCGTGGGGGTTAGAGGCAAGAGTGCCATTTTTAGACCATAAACTAGTTGAGTTGGCGGCATCTATTCCCCCTGAGCTAAAACTGAAGCATCATGGTAAAGGGCCGCTCAAGCTGATTTCACGCGGACTTCTTCCAGATTCCGTGATCGACCGCCCCAAAGGTTATTTTCCGATGCCAGCGCTCAAATATGTGCGTGGCGAGTTTTTAGAGTTTATGCAAGATATCCTAGGATCACAGCAGTGTCGAGAGCGTGGACTCTATGATAGAGCCTACATTGAAAAGTTACTTAATAATCCAACTGCCAAAGAGAGCTTTACCCGTATTCAAGGCAGTAAATTGTGGCAATTAGCCCTTACAGAGTATTGGTTACAGAGTCATTAACTCTCCAATATCTGCCCAGTTATATTTTAAATAGAGATGGAATCAAAGAATCGGACATTTCGCATACTTTTTGTCCGATAATATGATAATATTGTCCGTATGAGCAGCCATAAAGCTAAACAGATCATACTTTCGCAACTCAAACAGAGCGACCAACCTCTCACAACCACTGAGCTGACTGCCGCCATTCAGGAGGTTGTTACCGAGCGTACGGTTCGGCGCTGGTTAAAAGGTTGGGTTGAAGAGGGAGCAATCACTCAAATAGGAAAACAGCGAACGACTCGCTACCGCTGGATTGAGAAAAGTGGTGAAACTCGACACCCTCTTGAATGTTTCAAGTTTCTACAGGCTGTTCCAGAGCATCGTCGTGAGGCACTCATCTCTCAGCTTCGTGATCTTTGGACGCATACTTCCACCGCCATTGAGGGGAACACCCTCTCTCTTGGCGACACATTCAATGTGCTTGAGCTTGGGCTGACTATCTCGGGCAAACCGCTCAGAGAGCATAATGAAATTATTGGGCATGCTCACGCTATTGAGCAGATTTACGCCCTAGTCAACTCAGATCGCCCAATCGTAGAGGAGGATCTCTATCATCTCCACCGAAGTGTCCAGACTGAGCTTATCGCTGATATATACAAACCGATTGGAGGGTGGAAAGTGGAGTTTAATGGTTGTAATGCGGTTGATGCTAATGATCAGCCAACCTATATCGAGTATGCTCATCCTCTCCATATAGAGCCATTGATGAGACAATTTATTGAGGAGCTCAATCGACAGATGAGTGGCTCAATCAGCAAAGAGGAGGCGGTCAAGCTGTATGCCAAATTACATATCGGTTTTGTCCATATCCACCCATTTTGGGATGGCAATGGAAGAATGGCTCGTCTACTCGCCAATCTGCCAATACTAAAGGCAGGACTGCCGCCACTCGTTATTGATGAAAGAGTTAGAGCGGAGTATATTAAATCACTCGCAACGTATCAAATTGCAGCCGGTCAGCTCACCTCAGAAAGTGAAATATGGTTGCACTACCCTGAAATGGCAGGCTCATTTATAGAGATCTGCCATCACTGTTACAGAGATACCTTTAGCTTAATTGAAAAGGCTGAGGGGTGAGGTACTGAATAAATTACACACTGACCCTAATTATTCTTATTATTTATTATGAATCTAATAGTGCGTAACTCCATAAGAATTTCCCAGAGAATCCCTATCACCATCACCATCACTATCAATACTCCTGCTGCTATATCCATCTTATTTATCCTTTATTTATCTAACAAAACCCATAGCAAAAAACCCATAGGGTCAAAAAAACCCATAGGGTCAGGTCTTTACTTTTGCACTTTGCTGTTTCTTGTGCTGTGAATTTACGATGATTCAGATGGCTGAACGGCTCTTAATTATTTTTGATGCAAAAGTAAAGACCTGACCCCTTTTCATTGTTTTCATATTTTGACCCCTTTTCATATTTTTCAAATTAACTATTGTAAAACACTCTTATTTTATGCTAGAATCCGTCCCACTATTTTTTATGTTTTGGGAGAAATCTTATAATGAGTACAGATGTAGATTTAGGTAAGCGCCGCTTTTTGACGGCTTCTACCTCTGCAGTAGGTGTGGTTGGAGCAGGCTTTGTGGCGGTTCCATTTGTGAAATCAATGAGTCCTAGTGCAAGAGCGCAAGCTGCTGGAGCCCCTGTTGAGGCAAATATTAGTAAATTACAGGCGGGTCAGATGATGACCGTTGAGTGGCGTGGGAAGCCGGTCTGGATTGTACGTCGTACTCAAGAGACTCTCGATACTCTCAAAACAATGGATGGGTTGATGAGTGACCCAGCTTCTGCTGAATCTGATCAGCCAGAGAAAATCCATAGGGTCAGGTCTTTACTTTTGCACTCTATGCTAAAAAATTGGAAGAGATGTTTCTAGGCATAAGCCAGCAAGATAGATAGGCAAGTAATGCCTATTACCTATTAGGTGACTATTCTTTGCACTGAGTATAATAATATTATCTGGCTGATACTTACCTTCATAGACAGCGAGGCTTTTAGCGCGGGTGTTGCGACCCGACTTTACCTCAATAGGTATTGCATCTCCTCTGTTCTCGACAATAAACTCAATTTCAGAGGTTCTTCTTTGCCAAGAGTAGAGTCTCTCTACTCCAGCAGCCCGTAACTCTTGTGCGACAAAATTTTCAGCCACATACCCTTGATAGCTTCCAAAATTATAATGGAGAATTGTGGTAGCATCCATTCCGCTCATTGCGCCGAGAAGACCGCTATCAAAAAGATAGAGTTTAAAGCTATTCTCTTTAGCTTGTGCTGAGAGGGGTGTAGAGGGTTGGCTAATGATTGAAGTGCGTAGAATAAGGTGTGCCTCGGTCAGCCAATCAATCGGGCTCTGTAACCTATCATATCCTCGTACACCAGGAATCGCATCGCGAAAACGGAATTTCGCTGCACCACCATCCTGCTCTCTTGCCAGTTGATTCACGACATTAAGCCAGAGGGTTTCAATCTGTAGCGCATTACTTTTGCCGCTATGTTTGGCAATATCAACCATATATCCATTTAGGAGATTTTGCTGCTCTGTGCGTGCCGACTCCATCGCAACAAATAGATTGTCAGGGTTCTCTCGATAACTGTTGATCACCTCTGGCAGCCCTCCAACCACTAAATAATGTTTCCAGAGCTCCCATAAGCGTTGATGAGCCATCTCAGGCAGCGGGGTTGTGAGGTCATGGTTGTTGATTAGCTCAATGAGTTGGTCTGCCTCAATTCCATTGAGAAACTCTATAAAGGTGAGTGGATAGAGATTCATAAACTCAACCTTGCCCACTGGAAAGGAGTGACTACTGAGGTGAATGCCTAGCAGTGATCCTGCTGCACAGATAGCAATCTCAGATCTCTCCTCTTGAAAATATTTGAGACTGGTTAGTGCTTCTGGAGCTTGTTGAATCTCATCAAAGATGATTAGATCATTTTGGGGATCCATCTCCTCTCCAAGATAGAACTGTAGCTCATTAAGAATGCGTTGAGGATTTAGATCCTGTTGAAACAGCTCTCCTAAGCGTTGATCTGCTTCAAAGTTGAAGTAGTGTGTTTTGGTAAAATAGCACTCTCCAAAGTGGCGAAGCAGCCAAGTTTTACCTACCTGTCTTGCCCCTTTTATAATTAGTGGTTTACGGTTGGTTCGTTCTTTCCACTCAACTAACTGCGCTATCATTTTTCTCTGCATAGCTTAGATTATAGCAAATATGGTATTTTTTACAAGATAAAAGTTAAGCTTTATGGTATTTTTTACAAGATAAAAAACTGTTAGGTCAAAACCCATAGGGGCAGGTCTTTACTTTTGCACTCTGCTGTTTCTTGTGCTGTGAATTTACGATGATTCAGATGACTGAACGGCTCTTAATTATTTTTGGTGCAAAAGTAAAGACCTGCTCCTTTTTATTTTATTTTCGAACAATACACAAATTAACTATTGTAAATACCCCTTATTTTATGCTAGAATCCGCCTCACTATTTTTTATGTTTTGGGAGAAATCTTATAATGAGTACAGATGTAGATTTAGGTAAGCGCCGCTTTTTGACGGCTTCTACCTCTGCAGTAGGTGCAGTTGGAGCAGGCTTTGTGGCAGTTCCATTTGTTAAATCAATGAGTCCTAGTGCAAGAGCGCAAGCTGCTGGAGCCCCTGTTGAGGCAAATATTAGTAAATTACAGGCGGGTCAGATGATGACTGTTGAGTGGCGCGGGAAGCCAGTCTGGATTGTACGCCGTACTCAAGAGACACTCGATACGCTCAAAACAATGGATGGGTTGATGAGCGACCCAGCTTCTGCTGAATCTGATCAGCCAGAGTATTGTACTAATGCGGCGCGCTCAATTAAACCTGAGTATCTGATTACAGTTGGAATATGTACTCATCTAGGTTGCTCCCCAACTTTCCGCCCAGAGATGGCTCCTGCCGATCTTGGTGCTGACTGGAAAGGCGGTTTCTTCTGTCCTTGTCACGGTTCAAAATTTGATCTTGCAGGTCGTGTTTATGCTGGAGTGCCAGCACCGTTGAACTTAGTTGTTCCACCTCATAAATATATTGATGATGGTCTTATTGTAGTTGGTATCGACCAAGGAGAAGCATAATGGGACTAAGAAATACAGAGGCAACAGGAGTGGTTGGTTGGTTTGATCAGCGCTTTCCACTTCTTAAAGTGTGGAATGAGCATTTAGCACAGTACTACGCTCCAAAGAATTTTAATTTCTGGTACTTTTTTGGATCACTAGCGATGATGGTGCTAGTTATTCAGATCTTAACTGGTATCTTCTTAACTATGAACTACAAGCCTGATGCTGAATTGGCTTTCGCATCAGTTGAGTATATTATGCGTGATGTAGAGTGGGGGTGGTTGATCCGCTATATGCACTCTACTGGCGCATCACTATTTTTTGTGGTGATCTATATGCATATGTTCCGTGGTCTTATGTATGGTTCATATCGTAAACCTCGTGAGCTAATCTGGGTTTTCGGAATGGTGCTCTATCTCGCTCTTATGGCTGAAGCATTTATGGGCTATCTTCTTCCTTGGGGACAGATGTCCTACTGGGGGGCGCAAGTTATCATCTCTCTATTTGGAGCAATTCCAGTTGTAGGTGAGGATCTTTCACTCTGGATTCGTGGTGACTTTGTAATTGCAGATGCAACTCTTAACCGCTTCTTCGCTTTCCATGTGATTGCAGTACCACTTATTTTGGTTATTTTGGTATTCCTCCATATTGTAGCGTTGCACGCAGTTGGTTCTAATAATCCAGAAGGTATTGAGATTAAGGATGGACCAAAAGGAAACCGTTGGAGTGATACAGCACCTGCGGATGGTATTCCTTTCCACCCATACTACTCGGTTAAGGATATTGTTGGAGTGGTTGTCTTTTTGATGATCTTCTCTGCGATTATGTTCTTTGCTCCTGAGATGGGTGGCTGGTTCTTAGAGAAGGATAACTTTATCCCTGCTGATCCACTTAAAACGCCTGAGCATATTGTACCGCTCTGGTACTTCACCGCATTCTATGCAATATTGCGCGCAGTGCCTGATAAGTTTATGGGAGTTATGGCTATGTTTGGAGCAATTATAATGCTCTTCTTGTTGCCATGGTTAGATCGCAGTCCTGTTAAGTCTATTCGTTATAAAGGTATAATATCAAAAATGGCACTAGCTATCTTTGTGGTGACCTTTGTAGCACTATCTTGGTTAGGAACTCAACCAGCAACTCCAACAGCAACAATGTTTGCGCGTATATTCTCAGTTCTATACTTTGCATTCTTCCTGTTGATGCCTTTCTACTCGAAGATGGACAGGACAAAGCCTGTTCCTGATCGTCTACCAGAGCATTAATATTTTAAGGGAGAATTTGAAATGAATATGATTATACAAAAACTATTGCAAAAATCATTTGGAGCGTTGCCTAAAGCACTTTTAGTCTCAGCTTCACTACTTACCATGCCACTGACAGCGCAAGCATCTGGCGGAGCAGATCTGGACCATGTGGAAATAGATCTTTCTGATACAGAGTCTTTGAAGAATGGGGCTAAAGTATTTATGGACTACTGCCTAAGTTGTCACTCTGCAAAGTATATGCGCTTTAAAAGAATGGCAGATGATTTAGGTATGACAGATGAAGAGGTACTTGAAAACCTAGTCTATAGCGATGCTAAAATCCACGATACTATGGAGATTGCAATGCCTGAGGCTGATGCGGCGCTATGGTTTGGTGCAGCTCCCCCAGATCTTAGTGTGGTGTCCCGTTCGCGCGGAGCAGATTGGCTCTACACATATCTACGAAGCTTCTATGTAGATAAGTCTCGTCCAATGGGTGTGAATAACTTAGTCTTTAAAGATGTAGGTATGCCGCATGTTCTCTGGAAACTGCAGGGAATGCAGCATATAGAGGAGAGCAAGACTAATATGGCTTATGGAAAAGAGAAAATTGAACATAAATTAGTGGCTGATGGAACTGGAAGTATGAGTACTGAAGAGTATGATAAAACAGTCAGTGATCTAGTTAACTTCTTAGTATATGTTGGAGAGCCAATTCGTTCATATCGTGAGAGTCTTGGTCTGTATGTGCTTGGCTTCCTATTAATACTACTGGTACTTACTATTAAACTTAAGAAAGAGTACTGGAAGGATGTTCACTAAATGGCAATTGAGCAGAGACAATCATGCATGATACTCTTCTCTGGGGTAGAGGACTACCTTAGCCATAGAGTAAGATTTGTAATGGCAGAGAAGGATGCCGAGCATGAAGTGGAGTGGGTTGATCCAGACTATACCAAAAAGAGTTTTAAAGATGTAAGCCCTTATGGGGTGCTTCCAGCAATTGCTGATAGAGATCTTACTCTGTTTGGTTCCCGAGTTATTATGGAATATCTGGATGAGAGATTTCCGCATCCTCCATTAATGCGTATTGATCCTGTAGATCGTGCAAAAGATCGTTTGATGATAGATCGAATTGATATGGATTGGTTAGTGCGGATGAATGATATCGAAAATAGTCCTACCAGAGCTGCGAATGTAGCTAGAAAGGCTCTAGCTAAGAGTATCGCTATGCTTGATCCAATATTCGCACAAAAAGAGTACTTTATGTCGGATGAGTTATCGTTAGTAGATTGTAGTATTGCTCCAATTTTATGGAGATTACCATCTCTAAAAGTAGAGCTTCCACCTTCAGCTAAATCTGTAATCTCCTATGGAAAGCGCCTATTCAGTCGTGCTACCTTTCAAGATAGCTTAACTGAAGAAGAGCGAGAGATGAATGAACTTTAATGGATAATTCTACACAACAAATTATTGAAATGAGTTCCAGTAGACCTTATATGATCCGTGCTATTCATGCTTGGATTACTGATAATGCTCTAACCCCATATATTGTGGTAGATGCAGAAAACTCAATGGCTACAGTTCCTGAGGTCTATATTAAAGATGGACAGATAATTTTAAACTGTAGTTACAATGCAGCACAGAATTTTTCTATAGATGAAGATTGGATTAGTTTTAGTGCCCGTTTTTCTGGAACAGTAGAACATATATCTTTCCCTTCAGCCGCAGTTAAAGCTATCTATGCGCAAGAGAATGGGCAGGGAATGATCTTCCAAGAGGAGGATTCTTCTGTTACTGCACCAGAATCAGCAAATAGTGAAACTGCTAAAAGAAAGAGACCTGCATTAACTTTAGTTAAGTAGGGCAGCTCCCTTTCCAGGGTTTAGAATTCCGTTGGGATCAAAACTTTTTTTGATGGATTGCATCAATCTCATCTCCTCTTCCGCGATCTCTAACTTTACAAACTCTCTCTTAACTAAACCAATACCATGCTCTCCAGAAATTGAGCCGTGTAGGTCTAAGACTGTTTTAAATAGTTCGGCAAGACACTGCTCAGCTCTCTCGTGTTCGGCACTATCATCAGGATTGATCAGTAGGTTGGTGTGGAGGTTACCATTTCCAGCATGTCCAAAGTTTGCTATTTGAATTTTATATTTTTTAGAGAGCCCTTCAATAGCGGTTATTAGTTGAGGAATTTTTGAGACAGGTACTACAATATCTTCATTAATCTTTTTGGGTGAAATCTCACGCAATCGAGGAGATAGTATTTTTCTAGCTTGCCAGAGCTGAGAAATCTCTTCACCAGTAGCTGCGGTCTTTAACTCTACTAGCCCGCTATTTTTAGCTGCCTTGCGGATAGCTTTGGCAGCCTCTACTATGCTCTCTGTAGAGCCATCAACTTCAATCATTAACATTGCATTGGCTGAATTTGGAAGGTTGTCACCAAGTCTGTTACGAATAAGGTCTAAGCTCTTGCCATCCATAAACTCAAGAGCGCTAGGGGTGTGTGGTTGAGCCATTATTGCAGCAACTGCATCAGCAGCACTCTGCATGCTACTATAGAGTGCTCGCATCATTAGACTGCTAGGTTGTTTTGGAAGTAGTTTAAGAGTGGCTTCCGTTACTAATGCCAGCGTTCCTTCTGAACCTACAATGAGTCTAGTGAGATCATATCCAACAGCCCACTTGGTGGTTTCGCTTCCTGTATTAATCTCTCTGCCATCTCCAGTGACTGCTCGCAGGGCTAAAGTGTTTTCACGAACCGTCCCATATTTGACTGCTCTAGGACCAGCGGTACCACAAGATATGTTTCCCCCTACACTACAGAATGCACTGCTAGTTGGATCTGGAGCCCAGAAGAAACCATGTTTGGCTGCCTCCTCTTGTACTTCACGGTTAGTAACTCCAGGCTCAACCACCATCAGTCTGTTCTCTGGCTCTACTCTTATAATTTTGCACATCTTTTCTGTTGAGATGACGATGCCATTAGCTGTTGGAACAGCTGCTCCAGAAGTGCCACTTCCTCTCCCGCGCATAGTGATGGGAATTTTATGTTTGTTGCATAGCTGAGTTATCTCTACTATCTGTTGATGAGTAGAAGGGAGTAGAACTGCATCTGGTAGTAGTGAGATGCGGCTATTGTCATAGCTATAGTTGAGAAGATCGGCTGAGTCAGTTAAGAGAGCACTCTTCCCGACAATATCTTGCAGAAGTTGGAGGTTAAGTTTATTAATCAAGATACTCAAACAACTTAACTATCTTCTGTACTCCACTAATGCCTTGGGTTATATCAACGGCACTATTTCCATCTTTTCGCTTCACTAGCCCCATGAGGTATGTAACCCCATTTTCTGTATTAACTTTTATCTTATGTCCATCAATGTTTTTATCGCCCAACATTTCCGCTTTGACTCGAGCAGTAATTGCGCTATCACTGGTGCGAGTAAGTATGGAGCTTGGTGCAGCGATGGTTATCATATTATGGACGCGGCGGGTTTTAGTATGCTCTAGTACAATTTTCTCTACCCTATTTTTAAGAGCTTGAGTTGGTGCTTCTCCAGTTAAGAGTATTATAAAATTAAAACTAGTGATGTTAATATGACTCTTCTCATATAGATCTTTATCTTTAGATACCATATCAGAGATATTCATTTCTAATACTTCATCATCCATCATTGTTCCAATAGTGCGTTGATCAGCAGCAACAGTAGTGGCACCATGACTAACCAGAGGAGCTAATTCACTACATCCGCTGAGTAGCAATGTGTAAGCTAGGAGTATGGTTGTTAAAAATGTACGCTTAAAATTCATTATACAGATCCTTATTTTCATAACATAAACTTGTTTTGGTGGTCGCAAATTATAACTCAACTTTGAGTGTGAGGTAGTTATAACTGGTTTTCATAGGTTTTTATCTGTAATTTAATGGCTTAAATTTTAATTATCACCTGGCCAGAATGCCTCTTCAATCCACTCTATGTCGTACTTCTCTAGTTTAGAAGTTAACGATATAACATCAAATCTAATATTCCACTCTTCATATTGTTGGTGACTCTGCATATAGTGGAGTGCTGTGCGAGATAGCTTCCGCTGTTTGCTGCTCGTTACGCTATCCGCACCACTTCCATAGCCCTTACTATTGCGTAACCTAACCTCAATAAAAACTAATGTGTTGTTGGATGAGCTCATGATAAGATCAATCTCTCCACCTTTAAATCTATAGTTAGTAGTGATAAGTTCAAGCCCCTGTTTCTGTAGAAAGAGCAGAGATGCCTTTTCTGCATCATGTCCAATAGCTAAGGTAGTCTGTTTCATCTGTTACTTAATTAATTTGTTTATCTGTTATTAAAAGGATCTGTTTAGTGAGCAAAGGTATACTTTACATTGTAGCGACCCCGATAGGCAACCTTATGGATCTATCGCCTCGTGCACAAGAGACATTATCATCCGTTGATTTAGTTGTGGCGGAGGATACTAGACATAGCCAACGCCTGCTCAACCATTTTGGAATTAAGAGTAGGATGCTCTCTATGCATGAGCATAATGAAGAGCAGCGTGTAGACTATATTATAGAGATGATGCTAGATGGAAAATCTATTGCGCAGATTAGTGATGCTGGTACGCCATTAGTTAATGATCCAGGCTTTCGCTTAGCATTAGCCTCAAGAGAGGCTGGGTTAGAAGTTACTGCTATACCTGGCGCAACTGCCCCAATTGTAGCGCTGACTCTCTCCGGATTAGCTGTTGATAGATTTTCCTTTGAGGGGTTTTTGCCAACTAAGCAACAGGCACGAGAGCGCTCGTTGCAAGAGTTGAGCAGAGAGAATAGAACTATGATTTTCTTTGAATCTCCGCGCCGTATCCTAGCAACGCTAGAGGCTATGAGTTCTGTTTTTGGTGAAGAACGCAAAGTTTCTGTAGCAAGAGAGTTGACTAAGATGCATGAGTCGGTACACACTGCACAGCTTGTGGAGCTTATAGAATGGATTCAACAAGATCCTAATCGACAACGAGGTGAGTTTGTGGTTGTAGTTGAGGGAGCTCCTAAGCAGAGTGAAGTCGATAGTAGTGAAGCGCAACGCATTGTAAAGCTACTAGCAGAGGAGCTTCCCCCTAGAAAGGCAGCGGCCATTGCAGCAGAGATTACTGGTTTGAAGAAAAATGCACTCTATCGTATGATACAATTGTCCTCGGAAGTCGACTAGACAATCGCTATCTATACTTTGCTATGCGCAGATATAGGTAGAGGAAAGTCCGGGCTCCGCAGAGCAGAGTGCCAGGTAACGCCTGGGAGGCGAAATTCAGTTTTGATATAAGCCTATGGAAAGTGCCACAGAAAATAGACCGCCTAAGTAAACACTGTATTCGTATAGTGGGTGACGGTAAGGGTGAAAAGGTGCGGTAAGAGCGCACCGCGCAACAGGCAACTGTTTGTGGCAAGGTAAACCCCACTCGGAGCAAGACCAAATAGGAGTACGCTATGGGTGGCTCGCCCTGTACTCGGGTAGGTTGCTTGAGGTGTACGGTGACGTGCATCCCAGATGAATGGTTGTCCACGACAGAACCCGGCTTATCGGTCGACTTCCAACTTTAATTCTCTACCTAATCACTCTGTATAAGCACTATCTTATCTCATAATCTTATTAACCTATCTAGAATTAATGTCTGGAGTAGTTAATTGTGCTTTCCTTTACTTTAATCTGTAATACTTAATAAAGCTTATAAAAATGTAATGTTAGAGATAATTCCTATAATTTTTTATTTTTTTTATTGCAATTGTTTTTAAATGGGGTATAGTGGGGCTTATTGGGGCAAAGTGGTTTGTCCCAGAATATGAATTTAATAAGGGGAATTTTATGTTTGAAGAGATCGTAGATGCTGACGGCGCAATCATTCGAGTTATAGGGGTTGGAGGTGCTGGAGGCAATGCTCTAAATAATATGGTGAAAGCAGAGATAGCAGGAGTTGAATTTATCTGTGCGAATACAGATGCGCAGGCCCTGGAGAAGTCATCGGCTAGTACAGTTATTCAGATAGGAGCGCAAACTACGCGTGGACTAGGGGCTGGAGCTAAACCAGCAGTTGGCAGAGATTCAGCATTGGAAGATAGAGAGCGCATCCGTGAGTTGATCGAAGGAACAGAGATGCTCTTCATTACCGCAGGTATGGGTGGTGGAACTGGAACTGGAGCAGCTCCAGTAGTAGCTGAAGTTGCTAAAGAGATGGGGGTCTTAACTGTAGCTGTAGTCACCAAGCCATTTGCTATGGAGGGGGAGAAGAGAATGGAATCTGCTCTGAATGGTATCGAAGAGTTGACTAAATATGTCGACTCAATAATTACTATTCCTAATGAGAAGCTGATGAGTGTGTTTGGTCCTGATATGCCTTTAATGGAAGCTTTCCATGAAGCTGATGGCGTGCTACGAGGAGCGGTGCAAGGAATTGCTGAGTTAATTACTCGTGATGGTATGATTAATGTGGATTTTGCAGATGTAAAAACTGTAATGTCAGAGATGGGAATGGCGATGATGGGAACTGGAACAGCATCTGGTGAAGATAGAGCAGCTATTGCAGCAGATGCTGCGTTGCATAGTCCTCTATTAGATGATGTTGATCTAAGTGGTGCGCGTGGAATTTTAGTCAATGTAACTTCTGGTTATGATCTCACTATGGGGCAGTTTCAAGATGTAGGTACTGCTGTGCGTAAGTATGCATCAGATGATGCAACCATCGTGATTGGAGCTGGGTTTGATACGGATATGAGCGGTGAGATTAGAGTGACAGTTGTTGCAACAGGATTAGTTGATGCAGAGGCTGCTAGTAAGGAAGTTGAAGAGCCAATAATAACAATTGTGAAAGGGACAGGGACAGATGGAATTCCAATGCCAATTCCAACTACTGACGGGAAGATAGATTATGATCAGCCCACTATCATGCGTAATAATATTAATGGAGCACAATCTCAATCTAGCGTAGCAATGGGCGGCAGTTCAGATCTTAATGAAGATTTTTTTGATGTTCCTGCATTCTTAAGAGCTCAAGCGAACTAAAGCGATTTAGAAAAAAGATAAAAACAGCAGAATATAATTATCTATGTTTAGAGGAAATAGATCAGTATCTCTAGATAGTAAGGGAAGAGTAGCTATCCCAGCACAGCATCGTGCCGAGATTATCAATGGTTCAGGTGGGCATATTGTGGTCTCTCCAAATATTCGCGCAAAATGTCTCAATCTCTATCCACTATCTGAGTGGGAAGAGGTTGAACGTCGTATTGGAGAGCTTAGTGGTGTTCAGCAGGACACTATGCGGCGTTTAGTAATTGGTCAATCAAGAGATTGTGATCTTGACTCAAATGGTCGCATTCGACTATCTGATGAGCTTTGTAAACATGCTGATCTTGATAAGTTGGTGAGAGTTGTTGGAGTTGGTAATAAGATGGAACTCTGGAATGATGCTGCTTGGAGTAAAGCAGCACCACTCACTAAGTTGGACGAAGATATATTGAGCCAGCTAGATGACTTCTATATTTAAGCAGGTCTAACTCAATGTCACACTCTCCTGTTATGCTGAATGAGGCAGTTGCAGGGCTTGCAATAAAACCAAATGGAACATATCTAGATGCAACTTATGGTCGGGGAGGACATAGTGCGGAAATAGTTAAGCGTCTCTCTACAGAGGGCAAACTTATAGTTATGGATCGTGATCCATTGGCTATTAAAGAAGCTCGACAGCGGTACGCAACGGGGGACTCTATAGATAGTAGAGTAACTATTCACCATTCACCTTTTTCAAAAATTGGAAGTTATGTCGTAGAACATCAACTCGATGGGATCTTGATAGATCTCGGTGTCTCTTCTCCTCAATTAGATAATCCTGAACGAGGTTTTAGTTTTATGCAAGATGGACCGCTTGATATGCGTATGGATCAGACGGCAGGGGAGAGCGCGGCAGAGTGGATTGCAGTAGTAGATACAGAAGAGATGGCAAGAGTTATCTGGAAGTATGGAGACGAACGCCAATCTAGGCGCATTGCAAGAGCTATAGATAGATTTAGGCAGGAGTCTCCTATAACAACTACGGCAGAGCTTGCAGATATTGTAAAGAGAGCAGTTCCTGGTAAGCCTAATCGAAAACGCCATCCAGCGACAAAAACATTTCAAGCTATTAGGATCTATATTAATAGTGAGTTAGAGGAGATTGAGACAGTCTTGGAGAACTCTATTGCTGCCCTTGCTCCAAAAGGTAGGTTGGCGGTTATAAGTTTTCACTCCTTAGAGGATAGAATGGTTAAGCAGTTTATTCGCAGATCAGAAAAGGGCGAAGACGATATGCCATTAGATCTGCCAATACAGAGTATGGTAAAGGATGGGGTGTTACGCAGAGTTGGTAAGGCAATTTTTCCGAGTGAAGATGAGATTTATAACAATCCAAGATCTAGGAGTGCAGTATTACGGATTGCGGAGCGTACAGATGAATTGGTATGAAAAGCCATCAACTGTTCTAACTTTAACTATTCCGCTATTAATTTTGCTGCTAGTTATGAGTGCGCTAAGCGTGGTATATATAAAATATAGCGAACGACAGCGATATATGAAGTTATACAGTCTTCAAAAAAAATATGAAAACTTCATGGAGGAGCAGGGACGATTGCGTTTAGAGGAGGCTGCTCTAGGAAGTATGATAAAAGTTGAGGTGCGAGCTAGGGAAGATCTTAAAATGGTCTACCCATCCCAGCAGCAGAGAGTTCAAATTAAATGAATAGGCACAATGTAATAGGGTCAATTTTATTGATACTCTTATTTATTGTTGCAGGACGAGCGGTAATATTGCACTTATCTTCAGAGAGTGTGAGCCCTAATTTTCCTAATGTAATGAAGCAGTATGTTAAAACTATCACAATCCCGAGTATGCGTGGAGATATATTGGACCGTAATGGAGAGACGCTTGCGCTTAGTACTCCGATGGTGATTGTTGGAGTAAGGAATAGAGAGTTTACTAAATCAATTGAAAAACGCAGAGAGTTGGCAAAGTTATTAGATAGAAGTGATGAGTGGCTCAGTAAAAAAGTTGATAACAGACCGCATCTTAGATATGTAAAACTGAAAGATCAGGTCTCTCCAGATATTAAAAAGAGAATAGTTGCCCTTAATATAGAGGGTATAGAGTTTAGGCGTGGTGTAAGGCGCTACTATCCAGATGGAGATATTATCTCAAACCTATTGGGCTTTACTAATTCTAAAGATAGAGGACAAGAGGGTGTTGAGAAATCGTACAACTATCAATTGAATGGCTATCCTGAGAAGGTGCAAGTTATTAAAGATAGAGAAGGAAAAGCTATTGAAACTGTAGGGCTAGTTAAGAGGGGTAAGAAAGGTGGTGATCTCAAATTAAGTATAGATAGAAGAGTTCAGTTTATTGCATATCAAGCCCTGCGCAAAGCTCTGCAAGAGTATAAGGCGGTATCAGGTACAGTAGTGGTACTTGACTCAGATAGAGGTGAAGTATTGGCAATGGTTAATCTTCCATCATATAATCCCAATGACTCGTCACAACGCCGAGGAGAAGCTCTGCGCAATAGAGCAGTTACCGATGTTTTAGAGCCAGGTTCTACTATGAAGCCATTGACTATTGCATCAGCACTAGAGTATGGAGTTATTGATAAAGATGATAAGATCGACACCTCTCCGGGTAGGTTGCGGTTTAAGGGGGCATCTATTGGAGAGTATGCAGGTCACAATTATGGTGTTGTAAGTATAGAAGAGCTGCTCTGGGTCTCTAGCAATGTTGGGTCAGCAAAGGTTGCTCTTAAATTAACCCCAGAACAGCTTTGGTCCACATTAGATAAAGTTGGAGTAGGAAGAGTGACTGGAGTGGGTTTTCCAGGAGAGGTTAAGGGGAAGCTCAGGAGCCATAAAAATTGGGTCAAAGTAGATCATGCCACGATCTCGTATGGGCATGGTATTGATATGACCCCACTCCAAATAGCACAAGCATATCTTGCACTAGCTGAAGATGGTGTGATTACCCCTATAACTCTTCTCCATAATGACTCTAGTTTAAATCGTGATGAAGGGCGTAGAGTATTTTCTGCTGAAGTAGCAAAAACTGTGCGTATGATGTTGGAAGGGGTAACATCAAATCCTAAGGGGACTGCTAAAAAAGCTCGTGTTGCAGGGTATAGAGTTGGAGGTAAGACAGGTACTGCAGAGAAATTAGTTAATGGCAGGTATAAAGATAGTGAAGGGAAATCATTTGGGCATACCGCAATATTTGCTGGAATGGCTCCGATAGAAGATCCAAAAATAGTAGCAGTCGTAGTAGTAGTAGACCCACAAGGAAAAAAATATACTGGAGGGTGGGTTGCAGCACCAGTATTTTCTGAAGTGGTTGGTGGTGCACTGCGTATAATGGGAGTTGCACCACAACCAAATAATGGGGGTGAGGTTAGTGGTTAACAAGTTATTGGATAATATTACAGGTCTTGCTACGGATAGTCGTAAGGTTAAAAAAGGGGATCTGTTTTTTGCACTTCAGGGTGATAGTGTCGATGGAGCTAAATATATTGAGCAGGCATTAACAAATGGGGCTCGCAGGGTGCTCTCTGAAACAACCCATCCTGCTGCTGATAAGGTTGATAATTTGCGCAAAAAAGTTGGAGAGATTGCAAGTATCTACTACCACAATCCATCGGCAGAGCTCAAAGTTGCGGCAGTTACAGGTACTGATGGAAAAAGTTCAGTTACTCACTTTATCGCAAATGCGTTAGGGGAGATAGGAGAGAAGGTATCTGTAGTTGGAACGCTAACTCATACTCATACTACTCCACCTCCAATTGAGCTTCAGGAATTTATCCGAAAAATAGTTGATGATAATGTAGTTAGTGTAGCAATTGAGGCATCTTCCCATGGTATCGAACAGAGTCGTTTGAGTGGAACAGAAATAGATACTGCAGTGCTCACCAACGCGGGGAGAGATCATCTTGATTATCATGGCTCTATTGAAGAGTATCATGCTGTAAAAAAATCACTGTTTTATCTGGATGTAATTAAGAGCGTAGTGGTTAATCTTGCTGATAGGTTAGGGAGAGATATTTTTCTTAACCCTCCACCAAACAGAGATCTTTTTGGGTATGTGGTGAGTACAAGTAGTGAATTGCAATCTACTATATTAGCCGAGATATTGGATAGTGACCACTCCAATCCTATAACAATCATTAGCGGTACTATTGTTGTACAAAATGGTGATGGAATGGAGCTAGAGGTTGAGTGCATAGTAGGGGATAATAAGCTAAATGGAAAGCTCTCAACTCCACTGTATGGAAGTTTTAATGCGGAAAACTTACTAGCGGCTCTTGGAGTACTGTTAAGTTGGAATGTCTCATTTAAGGGTGGATTAAGTGCGCTGAGTAGAGTTGTACCAGTAGCAGGAAGAGTTGAACTCTTCTCTGGCGGAGAGCTCTCCCCAGATATTGTTGTAGACTATGCACATACAGCTAATGCGCTGAGTCTTGTCTTAGCTACACTGCGTAAACATCTTCATAATTCTGCTACTAAATTGTGGGTAGTGTTTGGGTGTGGAGGAGAGCGCGATAGAGGGAAGAGAGTTGAGATGGGAAGAGCTGCTGAGTTAGGGGCAGACTATATTGTGTTGACTAATGATAATCCTCGTAAAGAAGATCCTAAAGCTATTATTAATGAGATTATGCAAGGTATCTCTGTAGCTGAAAGAGAGGAGAGCTGCACCTTTAAAGTGATAGAGAGTAGGGAAGAAGCTATAAGGTTTGCATTTAATAGTGCATCAGCTGCCGATACTATTTTGATTGCTGGTAAAGGGCATGAGCAGTGGCAATATATTGGAGATGATAAAGTTAGATGGAGTGATCGTGATTTTGCGCAAGAGTTGATCTGAAGAGCGCATAACTGATAATAAGTGCAGTTGTATCAAGGGTATTAAATATAGGAATATAATTATGACAGAGTTAATTAACAGAGTATCTCAAGTTGCAGAGCTTTTAGACGCTCGTTTGATAGGTGATGATACGGAGTTCTTTAGGGTAAGAACAGATAGTAGAACTATTGCTATTGATGACCTATTCGTTGCTTTAGTTGGCGATAAATTTGATGGTGCAGAGTACTTGGATATGGCTATAGAGAGAGGTGCGGTAGCGGCTATAGTGCAGAGTCAACAACAGAGTGATCTTCCACAGATTGTGGTTAAGGATACGAGATTGGCTCTGGGTAAGATCGCCAAAGCGTGGCGTGATCAATTCACCCTTCCTCTTGTAGCAGTTACTGGTAGTAATGGTAAAACTACAGTTAAAGAGTTGGTTGAATTTATTATGCGAAATGTTGGTCCAGGGATGGTTACAACTGGAAACCTTAATAATGAGATAGGAGTTCCATTGACTATACTAAAAGTATCTCCGTTTGATACTTGGGGAGTAGTTGAAATGGGGGCAAGTGCGGTTGGTGATATAAAATACCTTACAGATATTGTACGCCCTACTATTGCGTTAGTAAATAATAGTGGTAAAGCACACCTTGGAGGATTTGGTTCAGCGGAGCAGGTGGCGAGTACTAAAGGGGAGATCTACTCTGGACTTACTGACGATGGGGTGGCACTTATCAATGGGGATTTAGAGCAAGCTGAACTGTGGAGTTCATTAGCAGAAGGAAAAAAGATAGTGCTGTATGGATTTGAGCAGAGTAGTGAGAAAGATTACATTGTCTCCTCAACTACAGAATCGATGCAAAATATAGATGCTCCTTTTGAGCTGGTAACAGAAGATGAAAGAGTAACTATAGATCTTCCTCTACTTGGGGTTAATAATAGAAAAAATGCAGTCGCAGCTGCAGCTATAGCGCTTCAGTTGGGAGTCTCTATGCAGCAGATTAAGAGAGGCATTGAGAATGTACGCCCAATAGATGCTAGGCTGGATGTGGTGGTGGATGAAGAGTATGTGGAGGTTATTGATGACAGCTATAATGCTAGTCCAGAGTCAGTTAGTGGTGCAATTGATGTTTTATCCTCTAGAGATGGCAAGAAAGTTTTAGTGCTTGGCGATATGGCAGAACTGGGAGCTGATTCAACTGCGTTGCATGCAGAGATCGGTTCTAAGGCATCGGCTAACATAGATAAGATCTATGCTATAGGAGAGCATGCAGAAGATTATCTCTCTACATTTAGCGGTATAGGAGAGAAGTTTGCAGATATAAAATCTCTGTGTAATAAGATTTCCCAAGACATAATAGAGCATAAATATAATAGAGATAATGGTAATGAAAAAATTGCACTACTTGTTAAAGGGTCTCGCTCTATGCATATGGAGAGAGTTATAGAACATCTTCTTCAGAAAAATGTTGGTGGAGGGATGTAGTAATGCTTCTCTACATAAGCGATTATCTGATAGAGTTCGATAGCTCTTTTGCTATTTTTCAGTATTTAACCCTGCGTGCAATATTGGCGGCACTCACAGCTTTGCTTCTCTCATTTATGGTTGGTCCAATGATGATTAGAAAGTTGGCTAAATATAAAGTTGAGCAGGCTATTCGCAGTGATGGTCCTAAAAGTCATCTGGTTAAAGCTGGAACCCCAACTATGGGTGGAGCTCTAATTTTAGTAGCAATTGTATTGTCCACCCTAATTTGGGGAGATCTCTCTAACCGTTACCTCTGGGCAGTGCTCTTAGTGACTGTTGGATTTGGAGTGATAGGATGGATTGATGACTATAAAAAAGTTGTATATCAAGATCCTAATGGGATGTCAGCAAAATCAAAATTTCTTGGGCAGTCATTAGTGGCTGCAGTTGCAGTGGGGTGGATCTATCACAGTGCAACTATACCTGCGGAGACTCAGTTAGTAGTCCCATTTTTTAAAGATGTTGTAGTAGATCTCGGTATACTCTATCTACCGTTAGCTTGGGTAGTAATAGTAGGAACTAGCAATGCAGTAAATTTAACTGATGGTTTAGATGGGTTAGCAATTATGCCAGCTATTCTAGTTGGTGGAGCTCTGGGGATGTTTGCCTACTTGAGTGGACATATTGAATTTGCGAATTATCTGGCAATTCCATCTCTACCTGACGCTGGAGAACTTGCTATCTTCTGTGGAGCACTGGTTGGAGCAGGATTAGGATTTCTCTGGTTTAACTCATATCCAGCTATGGTATTTATGGGAGATGTGGGAGCTTTAGCACTTGGCGCAGCTCTCGGAATAGTGGCAGTGCTTGTGCGTCAAGAGTTGGTTCTAATGATAATGGGTGGGGTATTTGTAATGGAGACGGTCTCCGTTATGTTACAGGTAGCATCCTATAAACTGACAGGAAAAAGAATATTTAAAATGGCTCCAGTCCATCACCATTTTGAACTTAAAGGGTGGCATGAGCAGCAGGTAGTAGTTCGCTTCTGGATCATAACCTTTATTCTAGTGTTGATTGGTTTGGCAACTCTTAAAATTAGATAATAGTTATATTGATGAGTATGGTAACTAAGAGAGCAATTGTCGGACTGGGAAGTAGTGGTAGATCAGTTATTGAATATTTTGCTACATATTTTAAAGCAGAGAATTATCTCTCTACAGTTACTGCTTTTGATACACGAAAAGAACCGCCAGGAATAGAAAAACTTCATATCGACTATCCAGAGCTAAATACTGTTTTAGGTGACTTGAATGGTGAACTTCTCGCAACTCAAGAGCAGATTATTCTGAGTCCAGGGCTCTCCATTTATGAGTCTGCAATTCAGCACGCTATCTCCGCTGGTGTGGAAGTAATTAGTGATATTGAACTATTTGCTAGAGCTATTAAAGATGATGAGGATAAAGCGGCTGTGGTTGCTGTAACAGGATCTAATGGTAAAAGTACAGTGGTAACTCTACTTTCTAAGATGGGGAGTGCAGCGGGTTGGAGCGTGCGAGCTGGGGGTAATCTGGGAGTTCCAGCTCTAGATCTGCTCTCAAACTCTGCGGAGAGGGTTGATCTCTATATTTTGGAACTTTCAAGTTTTCAGTTGGAGACAGATTTATCACTCGCTCCTAAAGCTGCTGTTCTCTTGAATATCTCAGCAGACCATCTTGATCGTTACCGAGATGTAGGTCACTATGGGGAAATTAAAGGGAAAATATATAGCAATGCAGAGACACTAGTCTATCCGTTAGAGATAGATGGTGATGAGATCGAGAAGCTGGTTGAGAGTGGAAATGTAGGAGCTAAACGAGCCCCTTATGGAGGTTCTGCTAACGGTCAACAATATTCAATCCAAGAGTATAGTGGGAGTCGTTGGATCTTTAGGGGGGGGGAACGGATAATAGAGTTATATGAAATTGCAATGGTGGGGGCGCATAACTACACTAATGCACTTGCAGCTTTGAGCTTAGGAGAGGCGGTGGATATTCCACTTAATGCTATGCTTGCTGCTCTGAAAGAGTTTAGAGGGTTAGAGCATCGTACAGAGTTGATCGCAGAGAGAGATGGGGTGCGTTGGATAAACGACTCTAAAGGTACTAATGTAGGAGCTACAGAGGCGGCTATTCTTGGTCTAAGCGAGGCTGGAGCTAAAATTGTATTGATAGCTGGTGGTCAGGGTAAAGGGGCGGACTTTACTTCACTACGATCATTAGCGCAAAAGTTTTTGCGAGGAGTGGTTTTATTGGGAGAAGATGCTCAATTAATATCTGCAGCTTTAGATGGGGTAGTAGAAGAGGTTATGGTGGATAGTATGGAGAGTGCTGTAGCGAGAGCAAGTAAGATGGCGCAGATTGGGGATAGCGTACTTCTCTCACCAGCCTGTGCTAGTTTTGATCAGTTTTTAGGGTTTGAAGATAGAGGTAATAGATTTAAAGATGCTGTAAATGCAATGGAGATAGCGGCATGAGATTGCCTAGTGGTTGGTTGATATGGCGAAGAGGTGGTCAGAAACAGAAGAGACCTACTGCTGGATCTAGGAGTATCAGTAGGTCAGTGTTAGATTCAGGAATATTTCCTGCAGCACTCGCTATTCTGCTTATTGGCTTAGTGATGGTGGCTTCAGTTTCGATGCCATTAGCTGAGAAAAATTTTGGTAATCCTCTTCACTATCTTATCAGACAGTCTCAATTTGCGGGTCTAGGTCTGTTGGCTGGTCTAGTGGTACTGCAAATTAAGCTCTCATTCTGGGAGAAGTTCTCTCCACTCCTCTTGCTTGGCAGCACGCTGCTTCTTATCTTTGTGCTTTTTTATGGGGTTGAGGTGAAAGGAGCTAGTCGCTGGATCTCCTTTGGTGCGATTAAGATGCAACCATCTGAGCTGGCTAAAATATCAGCATTTATCTATCTTTCAAGTTATTTAGTTCGTCATAGAAAGAGAGTCTGTATTGAGTTTGCTGCAGTAATAATGCCGATAGGGCTTCTTGCTATCGTCAGTGTACTTATTCTGCTTGAACCAGATTTAGGAGCGGCAGTAGTATTAATGGTGGTGGTATTAATTATGATGATACTGGCTGGAGTGCGCACATCTCAAATAGTGCTATTTATAGCTCTAGGTTTAATTGCATTCTATATTGCGATAAAGATGGAAGACTATAGATGGAAGCGTATAGTGGCGTATTGGAATAATGATCCGCTCATAAATATCCAAATAAAAGAGAATTGGCAAATTGGTCAATCTCTTCTCTCGTTTAATAATGGAGGCTTTAGTGGAGTTGGTTTAGGTGAAGGTCTGCAAAAGCTGTTTTATCTACCAGATGCTCATACTGATTTTATCTTAGCCTCTATTGCTGAAGAGTTAGGACTTATTGGAACACTCTCACTTCTAGCTCTCTTCTCTTTTATTGTGTGGAAAGCATTCAAGCTGGCACAGCAAGCTGCCGCTGCAAATTTATATTTTGCAAGTTATCTTGCTTATGGGTTGGGAAGCTGGATTGGAATTCAGGTCTTAATAAACTATGGGGTTAATATGAATATACTTCCTACTAAAGGTTTGACTCTTCCTCTTATCAGTTATGGGGGTAGTAGTCTCATTGTTATGATGGTTGCTATAACTCTACTTATGAGAATAGAGTATGAGGTTGGTCCATACCTGAGAGGTATAAAGAGTGGTAGAAAAAAGAAAAATGGAATAGTTAAAGGAGGTATTAAATGAGTGTACCTCGTTTAATGGTTATGGCTGGAGGTACAGGAGGTCATGTCTATCCAGCCTTGGCAGTGGCAGAACAGTGGCGTAAATCTGGAGGCGATGTTGTCTGGCTTGGAACTAAGGCAGGAATTGAGGCAAGATTGGTACCGCAATATGATATTCCTATAGAGTGGATATCTATTAGTGGTCTGCGCGGCAAGGGGAGGATAGGGTTGTTATTAGCGCCTGTCCGCTTGGGTTGGGCACTGTTGCAATCACTCTACGCAATAATTAAATGCAAGCCTCAAGTAGTGTTAGGTATGGGAGGATTCGCCTCTGGTCCTGGAGGGGTAGCTAGTTGGATCTTAAGGAAGCCCCTGCTTATTCATGAGCAGAATGGAGTGTCTGGAATGACTAACCGCATACTATCCCATTTTTCCACTCTAATTTTAGAAGGATTTCCAAATACATTTCCTGCTAATAAAAAAGTTATCTATGTTGGTAATCCACTGCGCAGTACACTTGCAGAAGTGCCACCTATTAAAGAGAGTAGTGAACCGTCTCCCCTTCGTCTATTGGTGCTCGGCGGTAGTTTAGGTGCACAAGCTCTTAATCAGATAGTTCCTAAGTTAGTAACTAAGATTGGAAAAGATATAGAGCTACTCCATCAAACAGGGGAGAAGAACTTTGAAAATACAGTCTTAGATTATGCTGGTCTTAATGGGGATCAGAACAGAGAAGAACTGCGTGTAGTACCATATATAGATGATATGGATAGGGCGTACAGTTGGGCAGATTTGGTTATCTGTAGAGCAGGTGCAATGACAGTGGCAGAACTTGCTGTAGTTGGTCGAGCGTCTATATTGGTGCCATTCCCCTATGCAGTAGATGATCATCAAACTAGTAATGGAAATTTTTTAGTAGAGTCTGGGGCAGCACTTATGATTCAACAGAAAGATTTAGAATTAGATAGGTTAGAACTTATAGTTAGAGATTTTATCTCTAATCGAGACGCTCTGATTAAAATGAGTAAACGAGCGCATAAGTTGGCTATCTTTGATGCAACTAAAAGAGTGACAGACTTATGTATGAGGTATCTAAAATAGAATGAGTAGATTAATAGATGCAATGTATCAAATTAAATTGATTCATATGGTAGGAATTGGTGGTGCAGGGATGAACGGCATTGCTAGAATACTGCTTAACTTAGGGTTTGAAGTTTCAGGATCTGATCGGCAAAATTCACAAACAGTGAAATCTCTTATTGAGCTAGGCGCATCAATAGAGATTGGGCATGGAGCCTTGAACCTATCTAAAAATAGTCAGACTGCAGATGTGGTAGTGATCTCAAGTGCAATTGGTGAGGAAAATCCAGAGGTAGTCGAGGCGCGGAGATTAGGTTTGCCAGTAATTCCTCGTGCTGAGATGCTTGCGGAGTTGATGCGTTTTCGTTACGGTATTGCAGTTGCTGGTACGCATGGTAAAACTACTACCACAAGCCTAATCACTGCGCTCTTGACAGAAGCTGGACTAGATCCAACCTATGTTATTGGTGGACGCATAAGTCGTAGTTCAGAGGAGGATGGTGATGATGGCGGCGCACAGCTCGGCAGCGGTAAATATCTGGTAGCAGAAGCTGATGAGAGTGATGCCTCTTTTCTCCACCTTCAACCTATGGTTGCAGTAGTGACCAATATAGATGAAGATCATATGTCTACTTATGGCGGAGATATTGCTAAATTAGATGATACTTTTAGAGAGTTTATTCACCATCTACCATTCTATGGAAGAGCAGTGATCTGTGCGGATGATCCTGGAGTAGAGAGGATTGCTGATACTCTGGAGCGACCTCTGCTGCGTTATGGAGTATTATCCGAAGATCTAGATTTTAGAGCAGATGATATAACTCCAACAGCTGGAGGGGTAAACTTTAAATTGATCCGTCCAGATAGAGAACCTCTTCAGTTAAAGATGAATCTTCCTGGTAGACATAATGTAATGAATGCATTGGCAGCTATTGCAGTAGCCTCTCATTTAGATATTGAAGATGAGGTTTTAGTTAGTGGCTTGGCAAACTTTATAGGGATTGAACGGCGTTTTCAAAATTATGGAGAGCTTGAGTTTCCTAACGGTATGGTTCAGCTGGTTGATGATTATGGTCACCACCCACAAGAAGTCGCTGCCACTATAGTAGCAATGCGCGAGAGCTGGCCTGAGCGCAGGTTGGTACTGGCTTTTCAACCACACCGCTACTCACGCACTAGAGATCTATATGAGGATTTTGTAGAGATACTCTCTTCTGTTGATCTGTTATTGCTGTTAGAAGTATTTCCTGCTGGCGAGAGCCATATTTTAGGCGCAGATGGGCATAGCCTTATTAGAACTATTCGCGCACGAGGAGAGGTAGAGCCACTATTTATAAAAGATCCAGATGAGCTAGTTAATTTGGCGCCAACTCTGCTAGAAGGCGGTGATATGTTACTTATCTCTGGGGCTGGCTCAATAGGGGCTGCCGCAGCAAAACTTGCAGATAGATGAAGATACTCTATAATAAAACTCTTGCAGAGTACACCTCTTGGGGAGTTGGAGGGAGAGTCACAAAACTCTATATTCCAGACAGTATCACTGAACTCTCTACATTTCTTGAAGGGCTAGAGAGGGATGTTGTAATTGAGTGGATTGGTCGTGGTAGTAATCTCTTGGTGCGAGATGGTGGAGTTGATGGTGTAGTTATTCTATTGCGTGAGGCGCTGCAGCGTATAGATAAGGTGCAGCAGATGGATGCGCTAGAGAGTAAGATAGGTAAAGTGTTAGTGAGGGCGGAAGCTGGAGTTTCTCTAGCTAAGCTATCTCGGGTGATTCGTATAGATGATTCTGCTCATGAGGGGCAACAGAGTACTCTATCTTTTCTTGCAGGAATACCTGGTACTCTAGGCGGAGCATTAGCGATGAATGCAGGAGCTTTCGGTAGTGAGATATGGAGTTGGATTGACGAGGTGGAAGTTATGCAACGAAGTGGTAAAATAGTTAAGAGAAAAGCTGATGAATATAATATCGGCTACCGTTCTGCAGAGAGAATAAATAGAGCTGAGACTGAAGAAGATGAGTGGTTTGTAGCGGCAACTCTAGTTGCGGCTACAGATACTGTTACTAATACATCGTCTCTAGCGGCCTCAGTAAACGAGCAACTGAAACAGAGGAACAGAGATCAACCTATGGGGGAAAAGAGTTGTGGTTCAGTATTTAAAAATCCTCCTAACGATTTCGCTGGACGCTTAATTGAGTCTGCTGGTTTGAAGGGTAAGTCAGTCGGTGGGGCAGCTATCTCTGCACGCCACGCAAATTTTATTATTAATAGTGGTGATGCAACGGCAGAAGATATAGAGCAGTTGATGGATCTTATTGAGCAGCAGGTGATGGATACGCATGGAGTTAAGTTGCAGCGAGAAGTTAGAGTGATAGGTAGTAGATATGGAGATGAGAAGTGAGTAGAGTTGCGCTCTTAATGGGGGGGTCCTCTTCAGAGAGGGAGATATCGCTAAAGAGTGGCGCAGTAGTGCTGCAGGGGATAAAGGATGCAGGGATTGAAGTAGTTGCATTTGATCCAGCGCAAGAGCCACTAGAGAAGATGTTTGAAAGATTGATAGAGTTTGATAAAGTATTTATCATTCTTCATGGTAAAGGTGGTGAGGATGGGGTAATTCAAGGAGCGCTGGATAGTTTAGGAATTTCATATACTGGCTCAGGAGTGCTCGCCTCGGCACTAGCGATGGATAAGATGCGTAGTAAGCAGCTCTGGTTGGGAGTAGGGCTACCAACCCCACCATTTACTGTTTTAGATGGAGCTATAAGTTCTAGGGATATAGTTGAAGAGTTAGGGTTACCGTTAATGGTGAAACCAGCTGCAGAGGGTTCAAGTATTGGTTTACAGAGAGTGGAGTCGATAGAGGAGTTAGAACGAGTTCAAGATAGTGAGCAGAAATCTAAGTATTCTGGAGTACTAATTGCTGAAAAATGGATTGTAGGAGATGAGTACACTATAGCCATTCTTGGGAATGAAACTCTTCCTACAATTAAACTATCAGTGCCAGATAGTTTCTATGACTATGAAGCAAAATATGGCTCTAAAAAATTGGGGCATAGCTGCCCATGTGGATTAGATAAGGACTTTGAGAAGAAGCTCCAGACTCTTGCATTGAGTGCCTTTAACTCATTAGGATGTAGAGGATGGGGTAGAGTTGATTTTATGGTGGATAGTTCAGGAGAGCCATGGTTGTTAGAGGTGAACACAGTCCCAGGAATGACAGACCACAGCTTTGTTCCTATGGCAGCAGAGGCTGCTGGAATGAGTTTCTCAGATTTGGTTAAGCGTATCTTGGATTTAAGCTGAGTAATAGGATAAAGTGAATAGTAATAGAAGAAAGAGAAGAGAGAATGTAGATAGGAGAAGCTCTATGAAGAGGCGGTCTGCGCTAGTTTCATCTGCTTATCTGCGTACTCTATTTATAGGAGTTGGAATATCTCTATTTATAGCTGCAGGATATCTACTGTTGCAGGAGTATGAGCTGATACCTGACCGTTTAATAGTAGACAGAGTAGTATTAGATGATCTTTCATCTCAGCAATCATTAGAGTTCACTCTTACACTCTATGGAGATACTAATGAAGTAGATAAGCAACAGATAGAAGAGGTAGTTAAGAACGCTACAGTAGATGGAATGCTTGCCTTAGATGTGGTTGCTCTGCAAAAGTCACTGGAGAAATTGCCGTGGATATATAGTGTAAAAGCGAGGAGAGTATTGCCAGATAAGATAGATGTGTGGATAACAGAGCAGCAACCAGTGGTTATATGGGGGGATAGAGGGTATCTCAATGTTGAGGGTGAACTATTTGAGCCAGCAAGCTTCACTCTTGCGAACGCAAAACAGAAATTCTCTCTACCAACTATAAATGCCCCACTAAATGTTACGCAACAACAGAATAGCGTTTCACTTTATAATAAATTTGATCGCTTCAAGAAGATTTTACTTGAAGATGTTTCAAGTAAGGCAATAATAGAGCAGATGGTGGTAGATAAGCGCGGTGCAATCCATCTTCTCTTAACTGATGGATTAGAGCTTAATTTAGGGAGGCGTTGGATGGAACGGAGGTTGACACGCTGGGTAAAGCACTCTAAGGTTATCCTTGAGAGGTTCAATAAAAATGGTGGGGGAGAGGTGAAGTTGGTTGATCTAAGGTATGAGAGAGGGGTCGCGATTGAATTTACTGGTAAAGGGTAGTTCTTCATAAATTAATATATTATAGTGAGTAGTTAAATAGGTAACTTAGATGGCAAAGAAAGAGAGAGAATTAATAGTTGGTCTGGATATAGGTACTACAAAGATAGCCGCCATTGTGGGAGCAGTGTTGCCTAATGGTGATCTGGAGATTTTAGGTATAGGAACTCACCCATCAAAAGGATTAAAGAAAGGGGTGGTAGTTAATATTGAATCAACCGTGAAGTCTATTCAGCATGCAGTTGAAGAGGCTGAAATTATGGCGGAGTGCGAAATTGGCGCAGTTTCAGCAGGTATTGCTGGAAGTCATATTGAAGGGATAAATTCTCATGGTATTGTCGCTATTCGCACAGGTGAAGTTACAGCTATAGATGTTGATCGTGTAATAGATGCAGCAAAGGCTATCGCTATCTCTACAGATAAAAAAATTCTTCACTCCCTAGCTCAGGAGTACATAATAGACAATCAAGATGGAATTCATGAGCCTCTTGGTATGGCTGGAGTTCGTTTTGAAGCAAAGGTTCATATCGTTGTTGGGTCAGTTAGTGCAGCAAAGAATATAGTTAAGTGTGCGCACCTCTGTGGTCTTGAAGCAGAAGATATTGTGCTGGAACAACTTGCCTCTAGTTATGCAGTGCTAAGTGATGACGAGAAAGAGCTTGGTGTCTGCATGATAGATATTGGTGGAGGCACAACAGATATTATAGTATTTAATGATGGCGCCATTCGCCATACAGCAGTCATCCCAGTGGCAGGGGATCAGGTAACCAACGATATCGCAGTGTTTGTGCGTACTCCAACTCACCATGCAGAAGAGCTGAAAGTTAAATATGCTTGTGCAATTTCTGAAATGATTGACCCAGAAGAGGAGGTCTCTGTTCCAAGTATAGGAGATCGTCCAGAGAGAAAATTAGCCAGACAGAGTCTAGCCGAGGTGGTGGGCCCTCGTTATGAAGAGCTCTTTACTCTAGTCCATAACGAACTTCGTAGAGCTGGCTTTGACGATAAAATTAATGCTGGGATTGTTTTGACAGGAGGAAGTTCTCGCATGGAGGGGGCGGTTGAATTAGCCGAAGAGATCTTCCACAGACCAGTGAGATTAGGATCTCCAAAAAATATTAAAGGTCTAATAGATATTGTGCGTAACCCAATTTATGCTACAGGTGTAGGGCTACTTATTCATGCTGCACGGCGTAGACATCAATATGGGGGAGGGCTTTTAGATGGAAGTTCTATAAGTGTTTGGGATAGAATGAAAGGGTGGTTCTCTAATAATCTATAATGACGGTAGATGAATAGCTTAACTGGATAACTCATACTGAGCAATTAGTCTGCGTAGGCGAGGACGAGATACCCCTAATATCTCACAAGCTTTTCCTTTATGCCATCCTGTACTCTCCAGTATAAGAAGGACATGTTCATGTTCAACCTCAGCAAGTGAACGCTCTATACGATATTGTAAAACCTTCTCTGAACTGTTGTTAAGTCTATAGTTTGTATCTTCAGGTAAAGACTCTGCTGAGTTTTTACCTGGTGTGAAGTTACAAAAATCGTCTGGGAGTAGGTCGGGGGTTATTGAGTCATTAGAGGAGAGTGCGACTAGTTTGGTGAGTAAATTCTCTAACTCTCTAACATTTCCTGGCCAGTCGTACTGGTGGAAACAGTCCAATATTTCAACACTTATCTGCTCTACACTGCGTCCTAACTCTTGGTTTATTTTATCCAGTAGGGAGCGTACTAAATCTAGTAGATCCTCTTTGCGTTCTCGCAGTGGTGGTAGATGAATAGTCACCACTTGTAGGCGATAGAAGAGATCTTCACGAAACTCACCACTCTGGACTCTCTCTTCAATATTAATGTTGGTTGCAGTAATCACTCTGACATTAGATTTAATAGGGTGCCCTCCTCCAACAGTAGTGAATTCACGTTCTTGCAATACACGAAGTAGTTTTGCCTGCATATTTGGCGTAAGTTCACCTATCTCATCTAAAAATATTGTTCCTCCTTCTGCAAGCTGAAACTTTCCTAACTGTTTAGATACTGCCCCAGTAAATGCCCCTTTTTCATGTCCAAATAGGTCAGACTCTAGTAGGGTCTCAACTACAGCAGCGCAGTTGACCGCAACAAATGGCGCATTTGCAAGTTCTCCAGAGTTGTGTATTGCATTGGCTACCAACTCTTTGCCAGTGCCACTCTCTCCTGTTATAAGTACTGTGGCTGGACTCCGTGCAACCATTCCGATAGTCTTGAACACATCTCGCATAGCATCGCTATTACCAACCATAGATGAACTGCTTGTCACTCCAGTCTCAGGTTCTAACATCTCTCTCTGAGAATTTTGGTTGTAATTTAGTTTTTCAATGGCACGGTCAAGTTTGTCAATATCTATAGGTTTATGGATGTAATCATTGGCCCCCTCTTGCATAGCCTTAATTGTGCTATCCATATCATGAAATGCAGTAATCATAATGATTCTTACATTTGGAAATGTCGAGATGAATTCTGGTAAACCCTCTATTCCACTCTTACCAGGCATCTGGATATCAAGGATAATTATGTCTGGGCCTGACTCTATTGTTGAGCCTACCTCTAACCCCTCATCTACACTGTGGGCAATCTCTACACTATGCCCTTGAGTTCTAAAGTGCAGTCGTAAAGTTCTGCAACTTGCATCATCATCATCAATAATTAATATGTTTGTCATAATCTCATCTCTATGCTTGGGGTATCTATATAATTGTACGTTCGTTACCACTATTTTGGAGCGGAACTGTTATTTTAGCGCAGGCACCAGTTGTCTCTTCTTCATCCTTAAGTTTTCTGTTTTGAAGGGTGATTGTTCCACCGTGTTGATTAATAATTCTCTTCACAATAGCTAACCCTAACCCTGTTCCTTTGGATCGAGTAGATACAAATGGGTCGAACAGTTGATCGGCACTACCTCTCTCAATACCTGTCCCATTATCACAAACCTCAAGCATAACTGCAGACCCATCAGTATTTACTATCAACTCTGTAGTGATTGTAACCTGTGGATTATTTGGATCAGCTTCTACAGCAGAGTGGATAGCATTACTTATGATGTTGGTAATGGCTCTTCTCATCTTAGTCTTGTCTATCTCTAGCGTTGGTAAGCCAGCAAAGTAGTTGGTGGTTACTTCTACCTTTGTTGACTGTATCTCTCGCTGCAGAGAGATAATTGCAGTATCGCATATTTTATCTAAGCTGTTCCAAGAGAGCTCTAGACTATCTGGTCTTGAGTAAGCGAGAAGCCCATCTAGAATAGACTCCATATATATAATCTGTTCTAACCCTATTTGATGAAGTTCACTCTCTTCACTATCTACACTATTTTTCTTGCCTAAAATCTGGAGCCCCATCTTTATAGATGAGAGTGGGTTGCGTAGATCGTGAGCAATCATACTTGCCATTTTTCCAACAGCAGCTAAGGTGTGTGCCTGTTCTAACTCATCCTTACGACTTTTAACTTCATCCTCTAACATCTTTCGTGCAGTAATGTCTTCTTTTACCGATAAGAAGTGAGTAATTTTACCCTCCTCATTTCGGATAGGAGAGATCAGAGCAGATTCCCAATAGAGCTCACCGTTCTTCTTTTTGTTGTGTAGAACACCACGCCACTCCCCTCCGTTAATTATAGTTTTCCAGAGGTCGATATACTCTATTTTAGAGGTGTCACCTGATTTAAGTATTCGAGGATTTTCCCCAACAACTTCATCTTTTGAATATCCAGTTAACTCACTAAATTTAGGGTTTACATACTCGATCACCCCATCAATATCTGTAATCATAATTACCGCAGGGCTCTGGGTGGCTGCTCGTGCAAGTTTACTGAGCTCCTCCCTAGTTTTGCTCTGTTCGGTAATGTCTTGCCCAATACAGGTTATACTATCTATTTTATTGTATTCATTCATAGCTACAGTTGAGGTCCAATCAATAAGTCTTGGCTCTCCTCTAAAATCTATTATATGAGTTCGGAAATAGTTTGATTCAATTTCGTCACCTTGCTCTTTCAACATCTGTTGGGTAGTAATACTTTTTTCATCTGTGGGAACAAAATTGGTAATCCAATTTTTTCCAACTACCTCACTACGCCGTTTATGTAGTAGGTGGAGGAGATAGTTATTGCAGAAGAGTATCTCTCCGTGGCGATCAACGGTAAGAGCGGCTAGATGAATCTCTTCTAAGGTATCTCGAAAGCGTATTTCATTAGAGCGTTGCATCTCATACTGTTTGCGATGAAGATTATTGTATGCCAGAATCCAGGAGAGTATTATAGTAAATATAAGGATAGCATTATAGAGTGAACGATTATGTTGAATGAAACCGATAGGATTAGATTCTAGTTGTAGAGTTGTGAGATGACTTACTATTTTCCAGCTCTCTGCTCCTATGTCACTACTCTGTACAGGGTGAAGAGAGCCAGTTTTTAATAGAGCTACTTTAGACGGGTTGAATGAAATATATGAGAATAGGCCTTGAGGAGTAGTTATCTGTCCACTATCTGATTTTTTCATCTCCTCCCACTCTTTACTAAATTTATCCTCAAATGTTTCTCCATCTTTAAACATAAAGCCCCACTCTTTAGTTGGATCATCATTTACCATCCAGTATCCAGCGCTATTTAGAAGGTGCAGTTGGGATCGAGTCTCCTCTGTTGTATGCTCCTGTATCTCAGTGACACGCCTCCGTACCCCGGTTGCTTGGATAAAATTTTGAATGAGTTCGTCAGCGAGGTAGTTTAGAACAATAATTCCACTACGCTCACCATCTTTATTAGATAGTGGAGTTACTAGACGGATCACTGGTTTATGAGGAGTTTCAATAACTCCGTTATCTATATTAAGATCCATCTCTGAGAGGTAAATCTCTCCCATCCGTAGAGCAATTCCCTCTTTAACATAGTAACGCCCTTCTTTATTTTGTAGTAACTGAGGAGAGACGATAGTAGCTATGCCGTCTCGATAATTTACTCTGCTCTGCTCTTTTCCAGAGAGATCTATGTAGCGAATTTGGTCATATATTTTTCGGTTATTAGCGAAACTATGAAATAGAGCTTGTAGCTCTCGGTGATTAATTTTATTAGTGGATATATACTCTGCCAGAAAGAGAATGTCTGAGGATATGCGAGCTATATCTCCAGCCATAACTTTTTCTGCTAACTCAATAGTGAGTCTTTCGTTATCTTGTATAGAGCTTCTTCGGAGTTCATAGTCTGAGTAGAAGTGGATACTTCCAACTATAAATAGCACCATTAGCATAGAGAGAAAGAATAGCAAGAACTGCCTAACTTTCTCAAATAGAGATATATTGATAGGAGTTGAGTTCATTGACAGTGTTCTCTAATTTTAAGTTCAACTCTGTCTAGGTAGTTTGGGATGCTCTCCTCACCTTTGCGCGGAACTAGAAAAAGAAGTTTAGCAGAAATAAGGTATGGTCTTCTAGACTCATCTCCGGCAGGACTCTGTTCACGCAGGTCAGCTTCTAGATATCTGATAGCTTGTTCTGGCTCAGCACAGTAGCGGGGAAGAGAGACCTCCTTTGCGTACCACTCAATGGCATAAGATACAGATAGCATTAGCAACAGTACTGCTGCAATAAATGGCATAATCTGTTTGATGGGAAATGGGTTGTTATCTATGCTACTCATAATAATATTTTACGCTGGGTGTAAGAGTGATGAGTGGGCAGGTAGGTTCCAGTGAGAACTTACAAGCTCCCTCTCTTGTGCCACTATTTTATTAGATATTAATTGTCCCTGTAGTATACGATCACGAACTGAAACCCCTCCCATATAATTTGCAGCAATGTGAAGTCCTGGACGATTAGATAGTTGACTATTTATTGACTTCAATCTTCCAGCATAGTTGCCATGGTAGAGTGGAAGTGCTTTTAGGTGGCGTTTAATAGAGATGTGTTCAGGTGGTGCAGTAACTCCAAGTATAGATTCAAGGCTAGCAACTGTTCTATCCACCACCTTCTCATCGCTCCACTCTACTATTTCAGGGTGACGAGCACCGCCCAGATAGCTGGTAAGCAGAGTTTTTCCATCAGGAGCTCTTCTCCCAAAGAGGCTGCTCATCCAGATGTTTCCATTGAAAGGAGTGTTCTCTTTTTTTGGAGTGAGAAATCCTGTTCCATCTAGAGGATGAGAAATACTCTCTCTGTCAAAGCCTGTGTGGAGGACACTCAGTGCTGCATACTCAATATCTCTAAGTAGAGTGTCTAATTCAGCAGATAGGGGCGCGACAAGGTTTGCGGTAATATATGCAGGGGTACTAAATATAATATTGGAGGCATAAGCCTCAATTGGAGTCTCTATCTCACCCCCCGTAGTTTTGCCAACTACTTTCCATAGCGGTGAAGAGTTGCTAGAGTAAGAAGCAGGCTCTACTGCTAACGCCTTATGTTGGGTTTTAAAAGTTACCCCAGACTGTTCTGATAATTTCTTTACTAAGCTCTCCATTCCACCTTCAAAGGAGAAAGTTTCAGTAACAGACGCACTCTTTTTGCGGGAAATTTTATGGATAATTGTGCCGAGGGTTAGACTTCCAAATTTTCTCTCTAGTGCGACCAAGCGTCCAATAGTTGCTGCTGCACTGGCAAGATCTGGATCTGAGGCAAGAGTTCCAGAGACAAATGGGTCCATTGCCTTTTCTAAAAGTTCACGCCCAAAGCGGCGCGTAATAAACTGGGTTACGCTCTCATTCTCAAATCCTCCACGAGGGATGAATGGCTCCATCAGCATCCGTATTCTTCCTCTCATACTCCAGTTTTTAGAGAAGAGGAATCCCTGCATCTTCATAGAAACGGGGTTGAGCTTACCGCCATTGAGTAGGTAGCGATTCTGCGAGGCGAGATCACTACGACCACTCTTGAACTTATCCAATCCACTCCTCTTCATCATCTCGGCAACCTCTGGATTAAAGTTGAGAATTAGTGCAGCTGCATCCTCAGTCATATATCCATCTTGCTGTTGGGTCTTAATCTTTCCTCCAGCGCGACTGCTACTCTCCCAAATTTCAACTTCTCTTCCAGCTTGACTCAACCACCATGCACTAGCAAGCCCAGATATTCCACCACCAATGATAATAACTTTATTACTCATTGAGTTCTCTCCGTGATATATTTTTGCGTGGTTTTTTTAGTTCAGATTTCATCTTATCTAAAAGTTCACGGTCAAGTACCCCAAGTCCTTCACCATCTTCTCCTTGATGGCTCTCAACATGCTTTCTTATCTCACTAAATCTTTTCTCAGCTTGTGGGTTATCTTTTAGGCGCGGAACTTTTTTCTTTGCTATATCGTAGGCATCGAAGTTGAGTTCATCCATTCCGAAACCTCGAATTCTGCGTACCGCTTTCATCATTGCACGGTTACGGAAGCGAGTAAGATCCTCAGAAGTTATGCGTTCCAACCCCTCTCTTCGAGCATTAAACTCAGCTGCTTTTTTTATCCCAGCACGATTAAATTCAGGAGAGCTCTCAACTCTATCTAGAGCGTCAGAATCCCACTCCACTCCAGCTAGTTGGGTAGTGATAACCGACTGTACATCTTCTGCGAGTACTACTATTGAGTCTCTTCTTTTAGCCTCTCTCTCTGCAGCCTCTTCCAGAGATGGTTTTACAAACATCACAACCTGTGGTTTACGATCAACTAAAAATTGATCTAACAGCTGATCTGCCGCAGCATCCCATACTAGCTTACGCCCAGGATCATCTTCACTCTCTAGCCGATCTAAAAGTTTTATGTTTACTTCCAATCTTCCCTCATTTCTAGCTACATCTTCCGCGACGGCACGCACCCCCTCACGTAAAAAGGATGGAGTCTCTTCCAGCCGTTGCTGTGCCTCCGCAGTCCAGACAAGGTTTACTTCTCTACTCTCTTGGATATCGTTACGGCTCTCACTAGGGCGTTTAGGCATATTTGAGCCAAAGCGTTTGCTGGAGAGTTCACTTAACACAGTGCTGGTTACCTCAAATAGCCCCTGCTCTATAATATGAGATTCAGCTCGTTTCTTTACCATCTTACGCAGGAAACCAGGAACTCTACTTAGCCTCTGTTCTGCTTCATTGCTCCAGCTAACTACCTGCTGCTTACTGCTATCAAGTGGTTGGATAACAACTACCTGTTCTCCAGGGATAGTTCCTGGTTGATATGCGCACCATGAATCTGTATCCATTAGGTCGCCACCAAGAGCTTTGGGACGAGCACGGCATCCGCCACAGAGAATCTGATATTCACACTCTCCGCACTTCCCTTTTAGAAAAGGGTTTCTGAGCGCAGTAAAGTTTGATATATTATTTGAGTCGTTTAAAGATGGACTATCCCAAATTTCCATAAAAGGTTGTTTCCGAATATTTCCCTCCTCTTCAGAGATATATGGGCATGCAGTAACTCCACCTTCTGGAGTGATACGGCAGTAGTGGGTTCCAGCGATACAGCCACCACCTTCATACCCCTCTGCTCTAGTAATAGTGCTAGCTGGATTATCTTGATATGCGATCCGCTTATAGTGAGGAGCGCAGCGGGCACGAATCATTAGTTCAGGATACTTTTTTTGTGCTGCAAGAATTTTGTTGAGAGCCTCTTCATAGCGTTGCGGAGTGATGTCTGACATCTTCTCTCCTCTTCCAGTACATATTAGAAAGAATATATTTAGGAGATGAGCTCCAACCGATTTGGTGAATGAGATCATACTCTCCAGCTCATCAGCGTTGCCATCAGTTATGGAGAAGTGAATCTGAAATGGGAGTTCATTATTTCGGCAAGCATCCATTCCAGCTAGGGTCTTCTCCCAGCTGCCAGGAGCGCCACGAAATTGGTCATGAAAATTGGGGTCAAGAGAGTCGAGGCTGATTCCAATGCCGAGAACTCCAGCTTCCTTTAGAGATTTAACTCTAGCATCGGTAAGCATAATACCGTTAGTTCCTACGACAATGGCTAGACCGAGAGAGGAGCCGTATGCAGCCAGCTCTTCTAAATCTCTGCGTAGCAGAGGTTCTCCTCCAGTTAGCACAACCATAGTATCATTGCTACGCTCTGCTACACTATCTAATAGTTGCTTGACTTCAGCTGTGGAGAGTTCACCCTCGCCACCATGCTGCAGGGTTTTCGCATCTAGGTAGCAGTGACTACAATTTAGATTGCAGCGTCGAGTTAAATTAATAGCAAGAAGAAAGAGCTCATTCGGAGGGGAGTTTGCTCTTTTAGCGTTATTTTCTGGATTGTAATTGATATTTTTCATGCTTTAATAATGGTGCTAAAAGAGCAGGTTTGACCCTGTTATTGGTACTGATCAGGATTTGATTCACTGTGAAATCCACTTCCCATCTCCCAGGTTGCGCTTGCTTTATCTACTGCGGCATGAGTTACTTTTTCTAGCCCTAGTTCTTGTGCGCAGCGTTCTACTTCAAGAATAACCATTCCTTTCACAAAACCTGGAATCTTATTAATACGTGCTTTGGCTTCATCCTCCCACTCCATAGCAGACTCTTTTTTGCTGGAACCAGCTGCCCATTCGCTATATTTCTCTTCTACTAGCTCTTCTGTAATCTCTTCTCTACTGTTCTTTTTAGCAAATTTCTCTACTCGCTGTTGAGTTAGGTCTCGCATAAATCCCTCTGGAATGCGTTCCATTCTCTTCTTAGCAGATGCACTCCAATTAATGCTGTCTGTTTTAGTATGTTTAAGAGCTTTTTTTCGATCTCTCTCTTCACCTGCTTTTGCTAGATTTGCAAATGGACAGAGGCTTGGCTTCTCTTTACTGGACTGCTCGACCTCATCCTTAGGGTGTTCAATATTGCTATCAGCTTGAGACTTCATCGCCTCTTCCATCATATTGCGAGCTTGCTCTAGCCCAGCCTCGGCAACCTCCAGAGTAATCTCACTTTCAGCACTGTTTTGTGCATACTCTTCGATTCTCTTTTTACTGGAGTCACGCATAAAGCCTTCTGGTACTTGGGCTAATCTTGCGAGGGCGGCAGCACTCCAATTTGAATCTACAAAATAGCTAATATGTGCTAAAGTTACAAGGTTTGATTTTTCACCACGAGCTCTCTTCTCAGCACGCATGCTAAGGTTTCCACGGAGTGATAGATCTTTAACTGACATCAGCAGTTTTGTTGCATCTTCATCCCAGCGCACAATTTCTGCGGTTACTCGCTTCGCATCACTTTCTGGTGTGTGTTTGAGTTCGCCAGCTTCATAAGCTCCAACAATCTCTCCCATAGCCTCTTCAGCATGTCCTGGCATAAGTTGGGCAGTCGCCTCTTCAACTATGCGCTCTGTAATTACGGTGTGCCCCCGTTCTTGCGCATAACGCAGGATCGCCATGCGTGCCATATTTTTCACGAAAGATGGAACTTTATCCATCCTCTTTTCTGCTTCATTAGTCCATGAGGTGGTGCTCTCTGCCACTACATCTATCTCTGGACGATAAGTTTTTTGACTAAGAAGTACAGCACACTCTACATTGCGTAATATCTGTTCACTATTTCCTCCTATATCAAGCTCTGGGTCTGCATGAATTCCGAGTTTGCCTATAACTAACAGCGATGGTTTTGCATTTGCTACGAATCTCTCAACTGCATCATGTGCCTTGCCATCAAGAAGTGTAGTCTCTATCTCTACTTTATACTCTTCTGCAATTGATTGAGCAACATCGAGATGTCCTTGATAAATCTTGGCGAGACCAGAGTCGATAATCTCTTCATGAAGTTTCTCTTGTTCTTTAAACTTAAAGACCTTGCCCGCTTCATCAGATAATACTCCAGCGATGCGATTAAATGCTACATAGTGGTAGTAGGGATCAAATGCGGAGATAACTTTTACTGTGCAACCCCACTCTTGTGCTAAAGAGAATGCGCTTAGAAGTCCACCATAACTTCTATCTGAGCCATCAATAGCAACCACAATAGGGCCTCTACTAAGATCTTTCTCTGGCTCTTTGATGATTAATAGATCAATCTCTGTGCGCCGTGCAACTCTATCTGTGACAGTTCCAAGAGAGCTCCCTTTGATTGCACCAAGACCAAGAGAACCCATTACTAATAGATCATATTTGCCGCTATTGGTTTCACGGGTTAGCTCTCGATAGTTTTTTCCTTCAAGTGGTCTACGCTTAAATTTGATCTCATTCTCATCTGCCAGATTCTCAGCTTGATCTAGGTAAGAGTCAGTGATAATAGATAGTCCTTTAGTGATAAGATCATCATGCACATCGCGTTGCCGTTCTAGCTCCTCCTCTTCACGAAACTGTTCGGGGAGTCCACCCTCCATCTGGCGAAAACGAATATCATGCAGTTTAGCTGCGTAGACATGAGTTCCTGTAACTGCGGCACTATAGTGAGAAGCGATACGAAATGCCTCAATAGTCCCTCTATTAGAGTGGTCAGATGAGTCTACTGCCAGCAGTATCTTCTGATAAGTTGGAAGTGGCTCTGGTGCCGCTTCTGGCTCTATACGAACTACATTTTCACCCTGCATATATCTCTCCAATACTCAATGAGTAGTAATAAATTAATAATTCATCTAACCACTTATACATTAATGTAACCAGCAGTTAATATGGTTAACTTAATAGTTACTAGAGTAAATACCAAATCACAATAGTGGCAACCACTACCATATTAATAGCCCCTCCTGTTAGAACCATACGGTCAAACAGAGTGAGGGTTTCAGGTAAAAAATTTTTCATTATTATTTCATTTGAATATCAACAGTAACTGTATCGCCACCCTTGATAGTTGCTTTGCCTTTTCCCGGTTTTAAAAAGCCGTTGAATGCTTTAACTTTATATTTTCCAGCAGGAATGTTATCGATAGTATATTTTCCATCAGCATCAACTACTGCATAGTATGGACTTTTAGCAACAAATACGAAGCCGTGCATAAAGTCGTGAGCATCACACTCTACCTTCATAGCAAAACCTTTTTTAAGTTTAACAGTTTTGGTTACTTTACTTCCTTGGTCAGGTTGACTTACATTAGCAACAGTTTTTTTAGGACCTTTAATTGACCCAGTAAAAAGCTCATAAGTGTGAAGATTATGAAGTACAGGGTCAGAGTTGATTGCAGTCAACTTACCGCCATTCTGCATAATAGAGAGGAATGGAGTGAATTCACACCCTTTCTGGTCAAGGGTAATATCTGCTGGAGTCTCCCCCCACGCTTTACCAGACTTTACTTTGGTTAGGTATACGATAGTATTTAGGAGTGCTTTTCCATTGGTTTTAACATAGTCGATGATGCGTTGGTCACTGCCGCATACAGAATTATCTTTTTTAATGTCATATACTTTATGGGCAGACTTTGGAGCAGCTTTTTTAAGAGTTACAGTGCCTGTAATAGTGCCACCATTAGTAACATCAACTACTTTATAAGCAGCGATGGAGTTTAGTGGTGAGAGAGCAGCAGCTGTAAGAGCTATAGCTGAGATGGTTTTAAGTAAGTTTGTCGGTGTCTTCATGTTGGTTTTGCTCCTGATTTTACGGTTAAAAAATTATTTAAGAATTGGTTGGAAAATATATGTAACTACGCATCTTGGTATATCTCCTCTAGCATCTCTATTACAAAACGGCGACCAGCACTGCTGTCAATAGAGTTTAGGAGAGGAATTAGGTGTTTGGTGCTAATGGTAGAATCTACGATGCGCAGTGCTCTGCCCATATGCCGCGCTTGTGCACCTGCTCCTGCGAATCCGGCATCTATTATTTTCTGAATCATATCTTCGCTACTATTGTCACTACCTGCTTGATTGTGATCAGGAGATTCACTTTTAGAGTTGTGTTGGAGAAGGGTGGTTATTCCATCTGCGGCAAAAGTTCTGACAGATGGCTGCTCATCTTCCAGAGCGTTGCTAATGCGAGATAGAATCTCGGCATTGTTAATTTCATGGGTTACCATATGTCCCTCTGTAATAGAGTCAAGTTTACTAGTTGCAACGGTAACGAGAGCTTTAATTGCTTCCATACGAACTATAGTCTCTTCATCATTTAGATGCTCTAGTAGCGTTGGAATAGCCGAGCGGTTCTCCATAGCCCCTAGTGCGCGAATGGATGCCATCCTAGTATCTCCATCACTAAATTGCAACTGTGAGATTAGAGTTCCTATAACGCTATGCAGTTTACTGTTTGCAGGATCTTTGCGTGCAATTTCTGCAAGAGCCTCAGCCGCTAGACGGCGTAGCTCATGATCTTCATCGCTTAGAGCTAGGCGGAGTTCATCAATTGCTAATGCAGATTGGTAGCGCCCTAGAGTAGAGGCAGCCAGACGACGAATATCAGTGGTTATATCTTTGTTCTTGAAGCGGTGGTCACGCCTATCCGCGTTATCTCTATTTGTGTCAAGAATACCTAAAAATTCACGCGTCTCATCATCGTGCTCTATCTCAATCTCATCTTCACTATTTTCATCTTCATGAAAACGAAGCGCTGATTCAACATTATCCATAGCTATAGCGTCTAAGGTAGATGTACTCTCTCTTATCTCTTCATCATCTACTGGGTGAGATTCTGGTAGTGGAGTATCTTGTTCTGGGGTACTGTTATGATCTTTGTTAAAAGATACATTTTGGCTTTGAGTTTTAACTTCGCTATCAGTTTCAGTGCTGTTAGGTTCGTCACCATTTTTCACATCTTCACGCTCAAGGTCTATCTCTCCATGTAGCGCATCTATTATCACCTCAATAGGGCGAGGAGATCTATTTGCATTATCTGTTGCGCTATATCTCTCTTCACATCCCATTAATGAGATTAAAGCGGCGTGACGAATTGACTGCTCAGGATCACTTAGAGTTTGAGTAAGAGCTGCGACGCTATCTTCTCCAACCGTTTCTACCATTGAGAGGCTAAGAGCAGCCTGTCTGCGAATTGCATTTTCTCTGCTGTCATCATCTAAAAGTTCAATTAATTGTCTCTCTGCACCATTACGGTTTAGTTTAGAGAAGAGGCGGGTGGCAGCAATAGATGACTCTATATCACGATCTCCGATTAACTCAATCGTGCGCTCAACACTTTCATCACTCAATTTATCTCTTAATACTGCTGTCTCTAGGTTGGCTAAAGTATTTAGTGAAGTTGAGCGAACAAGTGCACTTTCATCATTAAGTAGGTTACTAAAGAGATCTATAGACTCTTGTGTAGGTTTTTTCATCTCACCTAAAGTGGTAACTGCTGCAGCAGCTGCACTTCTCACTTCATCACTTGAGTCTTTAATTAAGAGAGCGATGGCTGGGAGGTATCGTTTTGCATCTTGCTGTTGAAGTGCTTGAATAACATGAACTCGCACATCTTTATGGTTGTCTCTTAGAGCTCTTCCCAAGATCGCAATAGCCTGTTTGGCGGCATCAGAGTTAACATCCCCTAGAGCTGTTGCGGCACGGCGCTGCTTGCGAGGATCGCTACTATCGTTTAAAATTTTAGCTAAAATTTCTACGCTACTCTCAGTTCCAATTTCGGCAAGAGAGGTTAGGATGTTTGGTTCAATATCTTCGCCCTCTACGCTATGCATAAGGCGTTCTAGTGGTTCTACCGCACTTTCTGCTCTCAGTTTGCCTAGCGATTTTACAGCTGCAAGCTGTACATCCCACCATAGATCCCAGCCATCCTCAATATACCCAATATCATCGTCGCGATTTTCCATAACCCTAATTAGTCCAGAGACCGCATCTGTATCACCTAGCTCTCCTAGAGCACTTGCGATTGCAGTTTTAATCTCTCCATCAGGATCTTTCTCTAATGACTCAAGAAGAGATTTGGTTATTGCGGAATTAGTTCCTCTATTTCTAAGCTTTCCTAAGGTGGTCGCTGCATCGACACAGACATCAATATCTTGATCTCGTAGATAGGGTAGAATCTTGTTGGCTATATTTGTAGTGTCAGTTGGCTGGGTTAGTTTACCAAGTGCTTGAGTTACATAGCAGCGGTCAGCCTCATCTCCTCTTTCTAAAAGAGATGTTAGTGCGTTAATGGTCTGTTCTAAGCTCATTTTCTATTTTTCCGTATCTATTATATATTTAGTTTTATCAATCTATTCACCTATGCACAAGATGTGCCATATAGTATAACATATTGATTTATATAAATAATAGACCTGCATTTGGTCTGGTTATACTTAAATATTGAACGATTCGTTCAGTTACTATAACATCTATTTAATAAAGATGAACTAATTGTTCAATTTTTCTTTAAGTGGTAGTTGTAGCGCTCTATGTTGAGTTGAACGAATCGTTCATATATTATCCTAACATATTGGTAATAAATGATTTAATGTTTTTATAACTATTGGTGGCACAAAAAGTGCAAAGAGTCATACTTTAACTTTTAGGGTGCTTTTTAGGATATTTTTAACATTTCCCCCTTAAACTTTTTATAGAGTCATAAGCTAATGAGTAAAGAGAAGCAGAGTAAAAAAGATAGCAGTGCCAGAGTAAGTTGGGGCCCTAAACTGTTTTTAACAGTAACTGGGGGAGTGCTACTGTTTTTCTGGTGGTTGTTGATCTACTCTGGTGGCGTAGTGCTTCACCACTAAGAAGAGGTTGTGTGACTAAGGGGTGTGGGTTAATCCCATTATAGGTAATCAATATAGGTGATTTAGATGAAGACAGGTATAACATTTATTTTGGCTTTAGGGGCCGCATTTTTTCTATTCTATGGAATGGATCACGCGATTATGGGGATGCAGGGGCTCCCACTAAATCTTGATCTATCTCCTGCGCAGTAGAAACAGCTACTAATTATTATAGATCAGAATATGAGAGCACAAAATATGAGAGAGCAGAGTAGAAAAGAGCTGGCAGTTAAACCAAACTCAATTAGATACTTTAGATTTTTACAGTTTTTACTACTATCGCTATTAACTCTCGGACTATTTGCTGGGGAGTTTGCACTTGCCTCTGAAGTTGTAGTGGATACTGTAGCTGAATTGGCTCCTGCTCCACAACCAGAGAGAGGAGATTATCCAAATATAGGGGCAAGTAGTCGAGCGATAGTTTGGGTTATTGCGCAGATGCACCTCTTCTTCGGAGCATTGGTGTTGGCAGTTCCAATGTTTGTGGTCGGCATTGAGTTTATGGGCTTTAAGACAGGTGATGAGCGTTATGATGATATGGCGCATGAGTTTATGAAGATCAGTATTACAGCCTACTCTATTACTGCGCTGTTTGGCGGTACATTGGCTATTGCTCTATTCCTACTCTATCCAACCTTTATGGGTTATATGATGGAGGTTTTTGG
>Ga0257126_1000040_pt1 | contig 98742 bp, 69 predicted proteins | sample SI060_120mmetaG_FD_190151 | JGI IMG/M metagenome (GOLD analysis project Ga0257126, IMG submission 190151) | Marine microbial communities from Saanich Inlet, British Columbia, Canada - SI060_120m | ecosystem: Environmental > Aquatic > Marine > Inlet | place: Canada: British Columbia | collected... | reverse complement strand
CTGATCCACTAAGTGTGGAGTTACTTGCACTAGATGCAGTAACATTTATTGAATAAACCTCAACTGAGATAGTGTCGGATGATGTTGTTGTTTCAGAATTGTTTCCTCCCCCACCACTACCTGAACCGTCTCCTCCTCCGCTTGTTGATGTCGTAGTACCTGTGTTAGTAGATGTGCCAGTATCTGTGGTGTTGGTTGTTGTTGATGTTTCTGAGTTATTACCTCCGCCATTTCCACTACCTGAACCGTCTCCTCCACCGCTTGTTGATGTCGTAGTGCCTGAATCTATTGTATTACTTACTAGGGTTGAGCTTTGAACCTCAGCAAGTTGATTAAAACTTTCATCAAAAACGTCTCCTATGTCCTCTGTGGCTGAAGAGGAGGTTGTGGCGTCAGTTGGAGGTATAATGATTCCATCCTCATCCATTTCGGGTTCCTCTTGAGATTTATTTCCAGAAAGATCAAACTCTAACCCAGAATCTGGAATCTCAGAATCATTAGTTGGAGTAGGAGTATCCTCTGGAATGGAAATCATCTTCATACTCATACTTGAGGCTGATTCAAAAACTAAATCGGATATTACAGCGAAGTCACCTATTAGAATTGCAGTCGCACTGATGGTTATCATTTGGGTGAATATTTGTGAGATTACCTCTCCATTAACAATTGTTGTCATCAAGACATTTAGACTAATATCAATTGACATTCGGATAATGGTAATATTTTTGGAAGCAGGGTCAATAAATTCAAATTCCCAAGTACCGACAAGATTCTTTGCAGTTACATAATCAAACTTGGCAGCAAACTCCTGGTTATTCTCCAATGTTATTCTCTTTGGATTTTCTGTATCACTTGGGTCGTTATTCCAATAAAAGAAAGAGTAACCAGCTGCAGGAACTGCTGTGAATTCTATTGAGCTTCCATGAGTAAATTCAATTCCTCCTCCAACTACACTTTTCTGGACTTCTCCTTGACCTATTACATCAATAGCTATTGTGTAAGTAATTTTTTCAAAGTTTGCCACAATATTAGTATCCTCATTAACTGCAATTGATAGTGGATTAAGGTTATTTTTGGATTGTTGTTCCTGGGAGAGGTATTGTTATGGGAATTGTGAAAATATTTGTATAAAACTCCGTTCTTTATATATTAGAGTTATTATTAACCATTAAACAATTAAAATGAAGAAATACATAATTGCCTTTATATCTACCTTTTTGACTACTATAGTCGCAAGTATCTTGCCTGGAATTTTATTTTATGCACCTAAACAAATTGAGTGGAGTCAACTTTTTCCAGGTGTGGTAAATGAAACTCCAGATCCTTTATTTATGTTGATTGCCAGTGTGGCATTAATTATTTTATGTATTGTAAGTTTTGACAAAATGGGAATAAATAATATAAAAAAAGGTGCCGTTACTGGTGCTTGGTTTGGCGCTCTAATCTTTACCTTTTTTGGTTTTCAGTTTATGGGAGTCACAAATATTCTATCAATTGAATTTGTACTTACTGACATATTCATTTCTTCAATTGTTGGCGCTATTCAGGGTGCCGCGATAGGATGGTCATTGGGGAAATTCAAGTAATTAATTTTTATGCTCTCTCATGCAGAGGGTTTTTCTTTTACGCCAATGGATACAATCCAAATCCCTTCTAATCCATCGATATCATTACCTTAACCTAAGATTCCCTAGAATTGGTATCAGAGGGGTATTTAGGGTTGTTTTGTAATGTGATGGATCAATCGCTGTCCCATTTAGGGTTGGGACTCTGGGACAAATAAAAATCATAAGAATCTTTCGGCTTGTAAAAGGTAAGTCTAACAACAATATATTTTCTAATACTGAAGAGCCATATAACAAGAGATGTTTTTCGCTTCTTTGGAGGTGTTTTAACCCACTTAATTCTGATATTGAGTAGTGTTCACCGTCTACACTTATAGACAATAGGGGCTATAGAAATATGTAAAAGAACAAGAAGTATAACCTAGCTATAGAAGGCTATAATAGTGATGAGAAAGGAAATATATGTAAAGAATTGTTAGGAACTATCAGTAATAAAGTAATTTATCTGAGTCTTATTTCTTTAGGAAATAAGACTCAGATAAAAATACAATTAATTATACTATTCTATGTCCCAAAAAATGGCAGAAGAGGTATCATCTCCACCCATTGCGGATGATGCAGCATTAAAATTAGTGGTATTAATAAGCTCCTCATCAATCGGGTAAGTCATCCTTTTTGGGTTAGCTACACCATTTGATGCAGCAGCAGCCAAAGCAGGTACTCCCAATCTTCTAGACTCGGTCCACGCCTCATGGGGATTAATCACAGACGCAATGTACTTCTGTGTTCCAATGGATTCTTTCCAATTAGCAGCATCGTATGGATTTGCTGTAAGATAATCAGACACAGAATCACTAATGTCAAAGTAAGCAAAAGATGCTTCAACTCCCAAATTATAATATGTAGCAGCATCGCCAGATATAAAACCTCGAGCTGCAGCCTCTGCCAAATCAAACATTGCTAAGGAATAATCCATCATATTACCCGGTAAAGTTGGGTCATCGGTCCATGCAGGATTTAAATGTGTCAGTGAAGCAAAAGAATTTCCTTCTGCTGCATAAACTCCGCCAACCATTCCACCTTCGATATTGTCATCATAAATTACATTTACTCTTGGGTCACTTAAGTTTTGTAAAAGTTCTAAAGCTGAGGTGGTGGCAACAAAATCAGAATTCCTACTATCAAAAACAAAATAATCATATACAGGATTCCAAAGTGGTTCTGTATTAATAAAATTAAATAAAGCAGAATCATCATTTGACTCAAAAATACCCGCAGAGACAGATGCCTGAATCATCGTTTGTGCTTTTGAAGCATTCACATCAGCAAGCCTTATTCCAAGCTTTAAGTGTAAGGTATATGCCAATTTTTTCCATTTTTCAATATCCCCTCCATATATTATATCAGCACTTGCAAAGGATCCTGCACCAGCAGAAACATCAAAACTTGATGCCGCCGCTTGAAGATCAGTGATGATGGCATCGTAAATTGTTGATGCATCATCATAGACAGGCGTTGCATTTTCCATATCTAATGCCTCAGTATAAGGTACGTTACCAAAATTATCAACAAGATATTGATAAGCATATACTTCTAACACCTTAATCATGGCTAGTTTATTATTTTTCAAAGGTGTTTCTGCAGCAGATACCTCCTTCAAATTAATAATTTCTCGTGCTTTTTTTAATTCGTAAAGACTTTCAGTGTAAATATTGTCAAACATATTTCCACCAACATCTCTGTCATCAGGGTTGTAACTTGACTCCTGAATGTATGTTGTTTGTGTAGCAAAATTTGCCCAAAAGACGCTTACATTATGATTGTAGTCATAATTTGAAATCTGTTTGGCCAGGTTAAATTGACCATACGAGAATAAATGAGCGGGATCTGCATCTGTTGCAACTTTAGGATTGATATTAAAATCCTGAATGTCTTCAGAACATGATGTTAAAAAAGTTACAGTAAAAATTAGTATTAATAGCTTTTTCATTTTCTTAGAAATTTAAAGTTACGTTTAGACTCAAGTCTTTAACTGCCGGTAATGCTCCAATTTGAATACCTTGAGAATAATTCCCAGCGCTTTGACTCGCCTCTGGGTCAGTGTAAGGAGTATGTTTATCTATTATCCATAGGTTTCTACCAACTAGTCCAACAGACATTTTTTGTATTCCAAATTGATTCAAGAAATTATTTGGTACGTCATATCCGATTGTTAATTCTCTGAGTTTGACAAATGATGCATCATATATAAACTGTGCGACATTTCTACTTCCATAATAACCTAAAGGCATTGTATATGTACTTGCCGAGGCATATGTGGTGTTTGGAGAACCATCTTCCATAACTGTGTCGGGTAGAAGAATACCTCCACCATCACTAACAGCATCTCTTAAAGGGTTTCCTTTATCATTTGTAGTAGCACTCTCTTCATATAACCCTGTGGCCATACCAAAAGCATAATCCCATGACATTACATTTCCGCCTTGTCTTATATCAATCAAGAAACCAAGTGAGAAATTCTTGTATTTAAAATTGTTACTTAGTCCAGCTATCCAATCTGGTTGAACGTTTCCAAGAACTTCAGTTATAGAGGATGTAACAAGATATTTTCCATCTGATCCTACTACTTTTTTTCCGCTTGCATCATCAAAAACAAAATTATTTCCTGTGATGGTTCCATAGGGTTGTCCTTTTCTTGCATTAATTGCAGAGGCCCACTGAGATGCGAGTAAAATATTTTCTCCATCTTCAAAAAGACTAACAACCATATTTTTGTTTTTAGTCCAGTTAAGATTAACATTCCATTCAAAATCATTTGTTCTTACAGGGATTGCAAAAGCTGACATTTCAACACCTTTATTTTCCATCTCCCCTGCGTTTACATATCTGTAATTAAAACCAGATGCAGCAGAGACTTGAGCAGGTAAAATTTGATTAATCGTTTTCCTGTTATATACAGCAATGTCCAAACCAAATCTATTGTCTAAGAAGATAGCCTCAATGCCAAATTCTGTTTCTGAGGTAGTTTCGGGTTGAAGGTTAGGATTTTTGGAAGTATCAGAAAAATAATACATAGGTTTATTACCGAAAGGTGCATCAGCACTGGGGGTATTTAAGATTTGATATGCTCCCGCATCATTAGCAACTTCTGCAAAGTTAAAACGAAGTTTTGCAAATGATAACCATGAATAATCTAAAAATTCACTGGCAATGAAGCTTGTTGAAACGGAAGGGTATTGATAAGAATTGTTATCCTCTGGCAAAGTAGAGGACTTATCATTCCTTATTGTTCCATCTATGTATAAGAAATTATCATAACTAAAAGTCAACTGAGCAAAAGCTCCTTCTTTTCTAATTTGTCCTGCACTCTCTGATGGAGGGCTAATGTTACTTATAGAGTTGCTAAGCGACCAAACACCAGGGACTACAAGACCTCCAGTTGTTGATGCACTTGTGCTATTAAAGTGTTTGGTAAGTATATTTAGTCCAACAATACCGCTCAATTTTATTTTGTCAGTAATATCTCTATTGAAATTTAACATCGCGGTGTAATCGTATTGTTCGAAAGATCTTGTATACTTCGAATAAAAGGGAGAAAGAATACTTCCAATATTAGCTCTTTCCTCCTGTTGATCATTTGTTGAATCGAGTCCAAATCTTGCAAGAACATTGATCCAATCATTAAACTTGTATTTTAGTTCAGAAGCAACAAAAGTTCTTTTTCTAAAATCCTCAGAATAATTTTCGTAAAGAGAAAAATATGGATTATCAAAGTAATGAGGAGTTGTATCGGTTGCGGAGTTTGGATTCCATGTAATGTTTTGCCCAGTTTTAATATATGCATCTTCTTGCTCTTTAATATCTACATTTACCTGGTGCCATTGTCGAAAACCTCTAACAACATTTCTATCTTCATAACCTGTACCATATCGTCCAACGCCATTTTGTTTAATAAAAGATATTTTAGAATTAAAACTTAATTTATCACTAAGTTGAAAGTCTGCAGATAAGTCGATAAGGTCTTTAGTGATGCCACTATTAGGCAAAATACCAGTTCTATCGTCCCTAGTATAACCAAATCTATAGTTTACTGTTTCACCTCCTCCATCTAAATTAACAGAAGTTACATTAGCTAAACCATTAACAAAAATATAATCCGGCCCATTGGCAGGTGCGCTGTAGGGCGTAGCCTGTTGGTAAGTATCTAATTGAGGATAAAGAGAGTTCCATTGGTAAACCAATGAACCATCGAGTTTTCCCCCATAACTGGCATCTTCACCAACTGGGATTAATTTATCATCTACACCGTCACCATTAACATCTACTTCATCAAAATAACCATCCCACCCATAATAGGCTCCATAACCAGCACCGTAGGAGTATTGGTATTTAGGGAAAGTATTTTTATCATAAGAACTAAAAGTGGTAGTGTGATTTATAGTAACCCCAATACCGTCTCTTTTCTTTCCACCCTTGGTTGTAATTAAAATCACACCGTTGGTTCCATTCGATCCATATAATGCTGCGGCCGAAGCTCCTTTTAATACTGAAATAGATTCAATATCATTGGGGTTAATGTCTGAAGCAGCATTTCCGTAATCAAATCCACCTGATCCAGCAGCTACATCAGAGTCATTCAGATTAGAATTACTAATTGGGATACCATCAACTACAAAAAGTGCTTGATTATTTCCTTTTAGTGAACTATATCCTCTAATGACAGCGTTTACTGATCCACCTAGGCTATTACTCTTTCTGATGTCAAGCCCAGAAATTTTTCCAGATAATGAACTAATGAAGCTAGCCTCTTTTGAGGATTCAACTTCATCACCTGAGATTTCTTGAACAGCATAACCGAGAGATTTCTTGGCTCTTGATATACCAAGTGCTGAAACTATAATTTCGTCGAGTTCATTATCAGGGTCTAGCTGTATGGTCATAGAATCTAAAGTAGCTTCTATATTTATTGCAGAGTAACCCACAAAACTTGCAATTAATATATCTCCCTCATTACCAATGATGCTAAAGTTACCATCAAAGTCTGATGTGGTTGATTCACCATTAGCCTCATTTACTACAGTAGCGCCTGGTAAACTTAATCCATCATTATCCTGCACAACACCAGAAATATTAGTTTGCGCATTGACAAGGATGTATGAAAATAACATAAATATATACAGTAATTTTTTCATAAAATAATTTTTAATGTCCACAAACTTACAAATTTTATTATGCACGCATAATTATTTGTTAAAATTTTGTTATATTAAGTGTAATATATTATCATTATAAATAGAGTTAATGTGTAAAATATGTAATATTGTATATTAATTAAAGTAAAAAATCTGAGCAATTGTGTATTTTATATGATAAATACATTACAAACTTTCCCCAAACAACTCCCCCCAAAAATAACAATGCTTGGATCTTGTCATGGGACAGTGATGAGATAGGATTAGAAAGGAATTGGATTACACCCCTCTATGCCAGTTAAGCCCTAAGGAGAACCACCTACTTTATAAATCCCTAATATGCTGTTTGTTATTTCATTAGACAGGATATTTGATGTGCAATGTATGTAGTGTCTTAAATACAGAGGTTTGGGGTTATATACTAACTACAAGAACTAGTGTCTAATCTGAAAACGATTCTAAAAACCCCTCCCCATGTTTAGAAATAGTAGAATAAATGAAAACTTTTAGCTTTTAATGTGTCCCAGTGTCCCAACCCCTAGGGATGGGACAGGGACAGCATAAGGTTAGTTGAGTTTACGCTGTAATTTAGACTTAGAAACTGTAAATCCTTTCTTCAAAAGCTTATCACTAATCTCTCGATAGGACATACCGTCTTCTTTCATCTTCTTAGCATCTTCTATCCAGTCCTCTAGAGCTAATTCATTTAGCTTAACTCTATTACTAGTTATATCAAACGCCAAGTATTCATTAAACCTCAACACATAACTCATCGACTTTTCAGACTCTGGCAGATAGTTATTCTTAACTATACATAAATGCCTAAGTGTCTCGTCACTATCATCCTGTGTTAGCATCAGAACACTCCTCATCTTGGCTTCAAAGCCTTGAGATCCCAGTATGCTATTCTTGTTTGGCACCATGCCAGCAGAAGCTCTACAGGTCACGTTAGTTATCAAATATCTGAATCCTCCAAAAACTAAAGGCAGAGGGATTTAGTTCTATTTCTGGGAATACTTACTCAATACCAAAAACAATACTCCACACAACAGCCAAGCTGGTAAAGTAACAAATGACAGAAAAACATCAAATTGCACTGAAATAAAGTAGAACAATCCAAAGCTTATCAGCCAAGCAAAGAAGACCGAATTGTTGAAGGATAAATTCGCTTTTTCAGCATAATTTTTTACAATCCCAGTGGGCTTATGGAAAAAGTGTTCAAATACAATGACGGCTCCAAAGGGTGCCAAAATAAAGCCGTAAAGTGCAACAAAACCGAGTAGTTTCATGGCAAAAGCCGGAAACAATCCTGCAACGGTAGCCAGTGATCCTGCTAATATGGTAACCTTTGCTGTAGATAGTTTTGGAAGTAGGGCTTGAAAGGCCAATCCGGCTCTGTATATGGTAGGGTTAGCGGTTGTCCACCCCGCAAGTACTACCGCAATAATTCCAAATACACCAATGGCATTATTTGCTAATGGGCCTGGGGCTACCGGAGGGGCTTCTCCATTGTTTAACATCGCTTGAGCTTCAGGAGATTTTAGGTAAACAGCATACAGCAGTGCTGCTGCAATCCAGGCCATATAGTGTCCTATATACATTCCTGCTGCGGTTGCCCATCCTGCTTTTGGCGCTTTGGCATATCGGAATACTGACAAATCAGACATTCCAATATGCATTGCAGCATTGGCAAACCATGACCATATTGCGACATGCCAAAAGGTATATTTTATTTGTCCGGGGAATGGTTCTGTACCTTCCCCCCAAATATTCCAGAAATCGGAGAAGCTAGAAACACCCAATTGTCCAAGTGCAACCACTCCGCATGCCAAAAAGGCAATGACAATAATTGGGGACATCCAGTTTGCAGCTTTTGCGACAGTATCGTACCCCTTTGCTGCGATCACCGAAATAAGCAAACCTATCAAGAGAACAATAACGATCCAAGTTGTTCCGTTGGGTAGTGTATCAGTTAGCTTTGGCATGGGCATATCGAAGGGAATCCCTACTGCTGTTGCAGATACCGTAATCATGGAGCCAGCCAAAAAACAGAATAATATTCCGTTTGCCAAATTGTAGCCAATAACCAATTTCTTTCCACAGATTTTTTCAAGTTGAAAGTAGAGCGTAAGTCGATTTTTAACGGCTATTTCAGCCGTTAGAAAACGCCAACTCAAAACTGCTAGAAGATTTCCTAGGAGAAGTCCAAAAATCAGATCAAAGGCACTTACACCAGCTGTGAGAAAAAGGGGGCCAATCATAAACTCTGTCCCTGCTGCGTGTTCTCCTGCATACATTCCTACAAAACTCTTCCAATTTTTCAGTTTTGAGTTTGGAACAGGACTTCTTTCAAATTCCCCAACTGTTGTTTCATTTGAAGTAACTCCATTGTTTTCGAATTGTTTCATAATCATTTATTTTTTCATCCAAGGGACTTTATTAGTTTAAAATCAAAGGAGCATGCTTTTTTAGGGCATAGTTCTCTTTTAAAAATTTTGAATTTAGTTTTGTGTCCGATATGACAATTGCTGCTCCGAGAGCCGAACCCAATGAGGCATCCGTTGTTCGTACCTTTTTTTCTGGAAAGTGGTAGGTTAATAATTTGACGTAAAGATCATTATCGCTAAAACCGCCATCTATGTATAGCCTATCTGTTTTATCGTCTCCAATCGCTTTTTCTACTGACTTTACTTGCAACAATACAAGTTCTGCCATGAGTTGATGATAGGCATGATCATAATCATCAAAATCCAAATTGCTTTGGTTGGGCATATGACCGTCTTCGAGGGATTCCCATTTAAAATGGTACTTGAAATCATCATTTATCTTATGGTATATCTCATGATTAAAAGTTACTGATTTGTGATAATCATTGGAAACATCAAAATTTTTGTTGAGCTTTTCAACTTGCAATTTATATTCGTTGCCCAAGAATAATCTGGAAGCCTTAACCACCTTTCCATTGATGCGCATATAATTAATGGAAGCGCTGTCATAAAGGTCGTCTGAAATGGACTTTTCTATGAATGGATTGAACGATATGCTCCAAGTCCCAGTAGAAATAAGTAAAAACTTCTTTTTTAGGCTCCGCACATAGGGCAGTAATGCAGAGGAACTATCGTGAATACCAACACCTATTTTGAGTGGCTTTCCCCTGTAATTTGTGTCGATGATCGTTTCTGTTGGAACAATAGGTGGTAATTTTAAGTCAATACCTTCATTATAAACCCAGTTGTGATAATCTTTCTTTTCATAATCCCAAAGCGCTGTATGGCATCCAATACTGGTATATTCACTAACGGGGATTCCTGCAAACACATAACTCAAATATTGAGGAAGGTGAAGTGAATACTTAATTTTACCGTATAATTCAGGTCTGGTTTTTTTGATCCAGTACAATTGAAGTCCCGAATTGAGCATACTCAAATCTACACACCCAGTGGCTTTGAGAAAAGCTTCTTTTGGACCGTATTGTTTTAAAAAAAAAGGGACTATTTCTTTGGGAAGTGGTTTGGTATAGTTGTAGAATGGTATTAGGGGATAACCATTTTCATCTATATGAACCAAACTGGCTCCATAGGTTGAAAAATTTATGGCTTTAACATCGTATTCATTGGCATCGAGAATAGAATGAAAAACATCTTTAAGCCATTTTTGCAAAGCCAGTAAATTTTCGGTTGGATGTCCGTCTTCATCTTCTACCTCCTCAAAACGAATATACTCTTTGTGTACTTCTCTAAAACTCTGATCAAATAAAAAAAACTTCTTATTGGTTTTGCCAATATCAAAAACCGCAGTTACTTTTATTTTTTTCATCCCAATACTTTACAGACCAGTCGCTATGGTATTTTTTCCCCTTTCTTTAATGAGTTGTCCTCTAATGTTGAGCTTACGATAGGCGTCAATAGGATTCAGTGCCCCGCCAGAAAGCAATCGCGCCTTTTCAATCAGTGGACGCACATCTGTTCTGTAGGCTGCTTGCAGAATCTCTTGACCAGCAACAACGTCGTTTTCTAGTTGTGCAGACCTTAAGGCCTCTTGATCAACAAGCAAAGCTTTTGCGTAGGCTTCCTGAATGGCTTCCAAAGACTGAATTAGGTCCTCCAGTGGGTCTTTGATGTTGTGACTGGCGTCAATCATCCATGCCAAATCTGGGTTCTGTGGATTGTTCTGCATACCATAAACCAATTCGTTGAAAATCAAAAACAAGGCATAAGGTTTAATACTTCCCACAGTCAAGTCATCGTCACCGAATTTACTATCATTAAAATGGAAGCCTCCCAATTTGCCCTTTAACATTAAGACAGAAACGATTTGCTCTATGTTGGTATTGGGCAAATGATGCCCGAGATCAACCAGCGTATATGCCTTATCGCCACATTCATTGGCCAGCATGAATGAAGTTCCCCAATCTTGAATTACGGTACTGTAAAAATTGGGTTCGTAGGGCTTGTATTCGATCAGCATACTCCAATCTGAAGGGAGACTTTTGTAAATCTCTGTTAAACTGTCTTGGGTATTTTGCAGTGCTGTTTGAAAATTGTTTTGACCGGGAAAACAAGCGCCATCTGCCAGCCACACTGTCAAACCCTTGGAGCCCAACTTATCTCCAATACCAATAACATCTATATTGTGTTGAATGGCTTGTGCTCTTATCGCTTGATCAACATTACTCAAAGAGCCGTATTTATAACTCTTCTCCGCATCTTTTTGATCCTGAAAGGTGTTTGAGTTGACAGCATCAAACTTTATGTTGAGTTCAGCTGCTTTTTGTTTGATGGCAGTGTAATCGGATGGAATGTCCCAGGGGATGTGCAATGATACTGCCCCAGCCGTTTGTGTCAAACAATGAAGCACACCAATATCTTCAATCTTTTGCTCAAGATTTGAAGGCTCCCCATAAAAAGAAAAACGACCAAAACGCGTACCCCCCGCCCCAAGTGCCCAACTGGGAATGGCTACCTGAAAGGCCCTGATTTTCTCAATAATCTGATTTACATCATGATTATTTTTGGTTAATTTTTCCGTTAAAAAATCATAGCTGTGTTGGTGTGAATCAAGACCTGACTTGTTTTGATCGCTTATTTGATTTTTTGTAAGCCTCATAGATACTTTTCAAAAATTGAATTCTAAATGGTTATATGCTCTAATTTAAAACTATCTGACAAATGCATTTGCCATCCCGCCATCAACGTTAATGATATTTCCAGTTGATTTTTCTAGGACTCCCACATAGGCAAAAACACCATTGGCAATGTCACTCGGATAGATAATTTTATTTAATAAATTTCTTTTAGCGTAGAAGGCTGGTAGTTCTTCGACTGTAATTCCGTAGGCTTTGGCTCTCCCGGCAGCCCAGTCCCCTTCCCATATTTTACTTCCAATAATAACCCCGTCTGGATTGACAGTATTCACCCTGATTTGATCTTTTCCAAGTTCAGCTGCCAATAACCTTGACATGTGTTGTTGGGCAGCTTTGGCAGTTCCATAAGCCACATTGTTGGGCCCAGACACCAAACCATTTTTACTGGCAATAGAAATGTAATCGCCTCCAAGTTTTTGCTTCCTCATGATTGCTACACCTTGCTTGGCCAAATCAAATTGTCCTTTCACCAGTATGTCCTGAAGAATACTCCAATCTTTTTGGGTTGTTTCTTCCAATGGTTTTGAAATGGCAAGTCCAGCACTGTGTACAATAATATCAACACCACCAAAGGCTAAACAAGCCTCTTTGAAAGCTGCTGCAATGGAATTCGAATCGGTTACATCACAAACGGCATAGGTAGAAACGTCTCTTTTATAGGTGGCGTTTGCTTCGATCAAACTTTGCTCATTGATGTCTGTTAAAACAACATTTGCTCCTTCCGCGGCAAGTTTATCAGCGATGGCCTTACCAATCCCTCCAGCTGCTCCTGTGACCAAGGCCACTTTTCTCGACAAAGGGAGCTCTTTAGGCATTCGTTGAAGTTTGGCTTCCTCGAGTAACCAGTATTCAATATCAAAAGCCTCTTGTCTTGGAAGGGAAGTGTACTCGGTAATGGCCTCAGCTCCGCGCATTACGTTAATGGCGTTGATGTAAAACTCACTGGCTACACGCGTAGTTTGTTTGTTTTTTGCAAAGCTAAACATCCCAACACCTGGGTAAATGATAATCACGGGATTGGCATCACGAAGAGCAGGGCTATTATCTTTTTTACAACTGTGGTAGTATGCTGCATAGTCTTCCCTGAATGCATCAAAAGCAGGCTGAATTTTGGCCAAAACAGTATCAATATCAGATATATCGTCATCTCTATCCAGCGGCAATACCAAAGGCTGTATTTTTGTTCGTAAGAAGTGATCCGGGCATGAGGTTCCCATTGGTGCCAATCGCTCCAAATCGTTGCTGTTAATATAATCCATCACAACATCTGAGTCACTAAAATGACCGATCATTCTGTTTTCTGAAGAACATAATCCTCTCAATACTGGCATTAACTCAGCCGCTTTATCCAATCGCTTTTGCTTGGGCAGACTTTCGATTTTTTGGCCTCCAAAGACACTTCCTTTTTCTTCAATTTTCTTGGTAATATATTCTGAAGCCATTTCGATGACCTCTAAACTATTAACATAACATTCATATGAGGTCTCACCCCAGGTAAATAAACCATGACTGCCCAGTACAATTCCCCTAATACCCGGATTGTCATTTAGGCACTTCTCCAGTTGGAGTCCTAGATCAAATCCCGGACGCTGCCACGGAACCCAACCCATGGTGTCTCCCCAAATATCTTTGGTTACTTTTTCACTGTCTTTGGCTGCTGCAACCGCAATCAATGCATCGGGGTGTAAGTGATCAATATGCTTGAAGGGCAATAAACCATGCAAGGGGGTATCAATGGAAGGGGCTTTGCTGTCCAAATCATATATGCAGTGGTTAAAGAGACCTACCATGCGGTCTTCGTCTTCTAAACCTCCATATACATTTTTTAGGTTTCTCAGCCGTTGCGTGTATAGACCAGCAATCCCTGCTCTTGTCAACGTTCCTATATCTCCACCTGAACCTTTTACCCACATGACCTCAACTTCCTCGTTGGTTAATGGGTCTTTCTCAATGGTTTTACAACTAGTGTTTCCTCCACCATAGTTTGTTATTCTTAAATCGGCTCCGAGAATATTAGAACGATACAAGAAAAGTGCTACTTGATCCTCTCCTAATGCGCTGGCCTTGGCCTCATCCCAAAAGTAGTCTGCATGATTGAAAGTTTTATCACTTTTTTCCATAAATGGTTAAATTTTTCTAAATAAATTGTTGAATAAATAAAATTAAATCAAACGATACTCATTGGTTTCCTGTGTTTTCATGCCTTAACAGAGTTAATATGTAATGAGAAAAAGGTTGTTTTTATTCCCGATTGATTCTTTGCGTTTAAAATATTCCATTAATACATTTTGGCGCGTTTAAAATTTAAACTCTACTGCTTTTATTAATGGAAACTGTTGTAAAGTAATATTAAATCGAAAATAAATAAATCAATTTGATCAAAAATTTGTACAAAATATGGACTCTACAAAACTCACATCCATCTTGAATGGTTTAAAGTGGTATTTGCCTTAGTTGATGATTACATCAAGATATGACTGAAAAAACGGAGAAAAACATCATTGAATGAGGCATGAAAATCAAGGCTGAAAAAGATGAATAACCTATTGTGAAATTTATTAACCCTTAAGGTGCCAAAAAATCAAGCATCATTTGTTGATCAAAACAATGGCATGCATCATTTTATTTGTCTATTATATTTATAAGTTTTAATAATTGTTTTGTTGCTTAGCTTTGTAACAAAATAAAATATATGTAATTTTAAGAAAGTTTGGAAAAAAGATGAATACTTACTCAAATAAAGAGGAGGATTACAAAAAAAAGGCGTTTTTGACCCAGAAGTCCTCTACAAAAGGTTTAGATTCATCTAGTCCTGACATTGTTGATAACCGACCTGAAGTTTTATTCCAAAGAAAACTTCAAGAAAAGGCAGATAGTAGTACTGTTGTCAATGAGACATCTCAGTTACAGGCCATTGCGAATAATTTCATCTATCAAAATCAACCTCTCCAAAGAAAGGAAAACACCACTGGATTGCCTGATGATCTAAAATCGGGAATTGAAAACCTCTCCGGCTTTTCTATGGATGACGTAAAAGTGCATCGAAACTCAGATAAACCTAAGCAATTACAGGCGCATGCCTATGCTAAGTGAACAGAAATTCATTTGGGATCTAGTCAAGAAAAACATCTTCCACACGAAGCCTAGCATGTATTACAACAAAAAACAGGGAAGAGTTAAACCAACCACTCAATTGGCTGGAGGTGCTCAGATCTATGATAACGGTTCGATTTAAATGTCTAATCTAAAATATTTTAATTTTTTTTATTTAATGTCAAATTAAGATGTCAGAATATCAATCAATATCCGATACAAAAGAAGATAAGAAAACTTCATCAGTATCTGTTTCAAACGAAACAGATACTTCTTTCGAAGATGCTACGTATGATTTTAGCCCTGAGGTAATGGCTTTAAAAAGCTTTCAAACTGCCGCTGACAATAGTCCAAGTTCAAATAGTATTACACAGCTACAGGCAACTGTAGACGAATCTATTGTTAATGATTTAAACGGGATTGTTCAGTTACAAGCCAAAGCTGACTCCAGGACGACTTCTCTAACTCAACCTATACAAAAACAAGAAAACAATACGGGACTTCCAGATAATCTAAAATCGGGAATGGAAAACCTTTCAGGTATTTCAATGGACGATGTTAAGGTACATCGAAACTCTGATAAACCTGCCCAGCTCCAAGCCCATGCCTATGCGCAAGGAACTGACATTCATCTAGGCCCTGGTCAGGAAAAGCACCTCCCTCATGAGCTAGGCCATGTTGTACAGCAAAAACAAGGCCGTGTTAAACCAACGATGCAAATGAAGGGGAAGATCAACGTGAATGATGATCCTGGATTAGAGAAAGAGGCAGATGTTATAGGGAAGAAATCCCTGAGTATGGGAAAAGAATCTGAATCAATTATTGAAAAAATTAATTTTCAAAATCTAAATTTATCTGATTCACCTGGTAAGAGTAAAAATTCCTTGCAAAGAAAACTTCAAGAAAATATAAAAGAAAATTCTGAAGTTGACACGATACAATTATTAGAAAGAGATGAACTTTCAGAGATGAAAGGCAATATGCAGGGTAGGAAAGATAATTTGGAGGAAGCTTCGAAAGACCAAGGTTATTTTGGTCAAACGAATGGACTATTTGCTGGTGGTTTTGCTTTTTTGATTAGACGTGAAATAAATAAGCAATTAGCTAAACTGAATTGCTCCAAAGCAAACTTTGGTAATGTTCAAGTTGGTTCAACAAGATCTTCATTACCAAAAGACTTTTATATTGAATCAATGAGTTTTAATTATAATTCACCTGACGGCGGCAATTCCATAATAGAACTTAAAAAAGTATACATCAGGAGGGAGGCAAACTCCGATACTAGTCATGAGACTTCGATTACATCAGCAGAAATATCATTTAATGATTTAAATTTTGGTGAAATTGTAAGGAAACAATGGGCTGATGCTAAGAAAAAAAGACAGAAAGAAGAAATTGAATTACTAGAAAACACAATAATAACTGAACACAAGAAAAAAAGTGGAGGTAATAAAGAACTTATTGAAAAACTAACAAATAAGTTGGAAGAGGTTAAGAAAAAGGAACAGACACCATTCCCTTTATCAAATATTTCAGGAAAAATTTCAATAAATGACATTTTTGCATATAGTGAACTTCCAAATTTACCAGCTGGTTTAATAAATAAAATACCTAAAGCAATTCTTGGTGGATTAAAGGAACTTAAAAAACTAGTAAAATCAAATCTTGAAGCCATGTTTAGTGTTGGTAGTTTAAATGTTGATGATTTAAAGGTTACAACAATAAAGGGAGAAAATCTTGCACTAGATCAACTTAGCGTCCAAGGTATTAGTGGTATTACAAAGCAAAATGATGAAGAGGGAACTGAATCAATATCAGCGGCTGATTTAGAAATTGATCAAATAAATGCAACTAATTATTCTTTTAATAAAGGTGAAAATGATTCAGTTAGTGGAGGTTCATTGGCAATAAAAAATACTAAAATAAAGGGAGAAAATTCAGGTGATTTTTATAAAGGTAAAAAAACTGGAGAAGCGACAATAGGAGAGATTGAAGTTGAAGATTTTAAAGGAGTAAAAGGAGAAGAGTCGATAACTGGAGAAAAAGCTACTATAAAAGACTCAAAAATATCCGGAGAAATTGATGGCGGTAAAAAAATTGATGGCGGTATAAAAACTACTAAAGCTTTTTTAGAATATTTGCGAGCGGCTAAAAAAAGTGAGGGAAAAGCAGAAATAGGTGAAATTGATACTAAGAATTTTAAGAAACAAAAAGGAGACAAAGTAATATCTGGTGGTGGAACTATAAAAAACACTAAAATAACAGGAAAAGCTTCTGATGAGTTGAATGATTTAGACTTACAAGTTGATGCAAAGAATATAGCTTTTATTGCAAATGAAATTCAAAAAGGGGGAGGTCGTTTGTCACCTAAAATGGCTAAAATAGAATATGACCGACTTGACAAAATATTAAGTGGTAAAAGAAGTCTTTTTAAACGTTTTAAAAATAAGGATGGACTTCTTAAACCTGAGGAGGCTAGGCGAATGAGAATGTGTAAGAAAATATTTAAAGAAGCTGAAATCTTAAAAGCTACAATAGTAGGATTGAATTTTGAAACTAAAATGAGTGATAGAAATATTGATACTTACGAAGGTAAAACAAATGTCACTGATCTTGAAAAGAGAGAAGGAAATGTCACTGATCTTGAAAAGAGAGAAGGAAAAAGTTATACTACAGCTGAAAGCTTATCAATTAATTTAGATGAGAAGGGTAATGGAAAAATTGAACTTTCAAATACTAAAATATCTAAGCTTAAAGAGACAAGCAAGTCTGTTATGAACGATATAGCGGGCAATGTTGTAGTGCCTATTAAAGATCATGTCGTACAGGCGGATAAGCTCAAGTCTGTAGATCATTGGAAGAAGATGGCTAGTATAAGGGGTGCGCTTAACGGATTAGGTGAACTTAAAAAATTAAATGTTAATGTAAAAGATGAATTTCAATCGTTTGTAAAATCAAATACAAAAAAAGAGTCAACTCAAGAAAGAATAAAAAAAATTGAAAAGATTTTAATATTTTTAAATTTAAAAGATGCAATGAGTGATAAGCCAAGGAGTAAAGAAGCAGAAAAATTGTTCAAAAAAGAAGGTGGTAAATTTGAGATGACAACTATGCGTGACACAAGAAAAAAAGATGAGATGAAGAATTATTTTAATCATAAAATTGCAGCTTTAGATGCAATATTACTTAGTGAAAAAGATAATAATTATAGAGCAGAAAGCGATGAAAGTTCCGATGCATCTGCAATTTCGTTCCATTATAAAGCTAATAAAATAGGTGAAAAAGAAATGGAAGAAATCAAATTAAAATTAGATGAAAAGATCAAGATCGTAGGGGTAATAAAGGGATTTAATTAATCGCTAGTCAAAAGTTTAACATTGCTGAACAAGACATTTGTAAATTTGCTGGGTTTAATGAGACCATTCAGGTGGATAAATTCTACGGTTCTAAGAAGGTTTATAAGAATGTGCCTAAGTGGAAAATGATAGCTTCTCATTCAGCTCGTAGAACCTTTATAACGCTGTTTTCAAACAAAAGGTGTGCTTGAGTACATAATCATGCAGGTTACAGGTATTAAAATCATTAAAACGCTTCAGGGTTATATATGAAAGATGCTCAAAGACACCATCTATCCTAAATTAAGGAGAATGGTAGGGGCTGGAGTTCATAGAACAAGGAACACCTTTTTGGACACTGGTCGGCTTAGACTAACAGAGCAAGAACAGAAGGAGCTTGTAGGTCATAAATCCAAGTCTGACGCTATCCATCACTACCAATCACCTCACCAGATAAAGACAGACCTCAACCATATAAAAGCAGTAGAGGAATTCGGTCCCTTAGAGCTTGTAAGGACGTTTTATGAGGTAGACTGTAAAGAGGATTTACAGAGTACAAACCCACCTTAGGGGTTATTAAATTGCTTAATAAAGACAAGCTAACGGCCTTCACGATAGATGACCAAATCAAGATGGAAGTATTGCAACAGAAACACAAAGAGAGACCTCATATAAGGGTCATTGATGGCAATATAGTTAAGTCCAAGAGGGAGAAATCTCAGGAGCTTATAGACCTTGAAAATAAAGTCAAGGGGGAGTTTGAATTTCCAGTTTTAAATATCGACGATACGATTGATGATGAAGTCTTTGACCTAATGAAATCTGAGGATATTGACGCCCTACAAAAGGACTATGATAAGTTGAGTAGAGAGATAGATGAGATGGAAAAGTCTCTCAATCAGTGTTAATGTTTATATCATCAACACATTCCATAATGAGTTATTCAATTAGATAGATAAAGAGTTATTGGGTGGAAGGTTTTAAATTCTTTTGATTTAGAATCCTCAAAAACTGGCTCCTTTCAACAACCTATTGCACCAAAACGGGTTGTGTCCAAGCTTTTTTGGTTTCACCTTCAATGATAGGGTTGTCTTTTTTGGCATCTGAATTGATTTTCACCCTCACAAAAACATCTTCTTTTTGATAGGCATAAGATGCAGTAGTTCCTTGAACTTTTTTTAATTCAACCGCTTCCTCAGCTCCTTTTTGGTAACCAATAAAAATAATTTCGTAACGAACTCCGGCCTCAGGATCCACAGCGATTCCAATTTCATTCTGATTGGCAAATACATTTTTTAGATAAACGCCTGATGAAGCATAAAATGCTCCACTTTCCATAGCCGAAATAAGATGCTCAGCATCTAGTTTTTTTGAATTTACCATCACCCATCCTCGACCTGTATTACTCCGATTGGAGGAAAAAGAATGATAGTTATGGCTGTCGTCGGTAGCAATTCCAAACATCAGTGGTTTCCCCTCTTTGTGGTAATGAATATTGATTAAATCCCACATGGTTTCAGTATCAATATGGGTGTCGTCTCCTTCATTGTTTACCGCAGGATGACCATTGTAAACTTCAAAAAAACGTTCTCCATTCAATTGTTTAAGGTCCTCAGTACTGATTCCATAACCAAAGTTGGGATGGTTGATGTGGGCAAACATGGGGATGTTCAGCCTTTTTCGTTGTTCATGGACAGCGTCTATGGTTCTCTGCATCACCTCCAACACCGATTTGCCACGGATGGGGTCTATTTTCTCTTGAATGTTGGTTACATTGATATGAATGGGCTTGTTCTCAAAAGATGAAGTAACCTCCTCAGATTTAATGACCAAAAATGAATCCAATACCTCCAACTTGGATCGATACTCCTCGAAGGTTTTGAGGCGAACCAGGGTTTTAGTGGAATCTATTTTTGTTTCAACCCAATCTCCAAATCGGTTTTGATATTGTTCTAAAGTTTTATTTTTCAGTTCTCGCTCTTTTATTTCGTACCAGAATTCTGAATCCGCAATGGTATTGTGATCGGACAGTGCTATGAATTGATAATCGTTGTCTTTGTACCATTGTATGATCATTTCGGGAAAATCATCTCCATCACTCCAAAGTGAGTGGGTATGTAAATTCCCCTTATGCCAATTTTGTGCAACCTTATTGCTTTCACAATTGACCAATAGTAAAGCAATCAGTCCTGTTCCTAACCAAAATAATTTTTTCAATACTGTCATGGATTTCATTTATTACAATATAATGATATTTTTACAAAGACACCTCCCTCGTAAGATTTCATCAATGAAAAATGATGTGCAATAAAATCAATGAAATAAGCATTCCCAAACCTATTCTTTGGATTGGTTTTGAGTCGGTTTGAAACAAGATCCTAGGGTTTTTAAACTGTGTTTTTGAAAAAACAAAAATCAGAGTAAAGCCAATCAAGATGATCCACATGGCCCTGACAAAATAATTCATTTCTGGAAAGAAGGACTTGAAAATAAATTGAAAGAAAATGGTTGCTAAGAAAGCATAAAATGATGTTTTGTGTTTTGGAGCCACCAAAAATACTGCAGCACAAATAACCACCACAATTCCACAATTGATATAATAGCGCAGTTCGTTAAGGGTATGGGTAAATGCTGCATTAGGATCAGAAAACTTGAGATATAGCAGGAGTATACCCACGGTTACACCCGTGAGAAAACTGAACAAAATTGCACGTCTGCCCGCTTTCACCATTTGAAGATCAGTTGCATCCTTTTGAAGGTATTCTTTATATATGTCAATGGACCACAATGTGGCCAAGGAATTAAATGTAGAATCTACCGTACTCATTAGTGAAGCAAACAAGGCGCACAATACCAAACCTTTTGCCCCCAATGGCAAATAGGTATTAACCAAGTATGGGAAAGACATATCGGGATCTGACAGTCCGTTATCGCCCAAAATACCCACCAAAGCAATGCCGGGTATTACTATAATAACAGCCATCAAATATTTCATCAGTCCACCCACCATAAGACCTATCTGAGCGTGTCTGAGGCTTTTGGCAGCCAGAGACCGCTGAACAATGGATTGATTGGCACACCAATAGTTGATGTTCAACAAAAAAAGACCGAAAATATGCGTCCAAGGCAACTTTTCATGATCCGAGGGAAGGTGCAAATGCATCAAATGGGGGGTTTTGTTGTACAACTCAGACCAGCCTCCCAAGTGGTGAATCGCAATAAACATGATCACAAGTCCTCCCGAAATCAATACCAAAAACTGTATGATGTCTGTCCGAACAACAGCACTCAAACCCCCAAAATAAGTATAGGTGGCTGAAAACAATCCGAGGATCACAATCAAAAGGGTGATTCTTATAAGACGATCCTCGTGTAATACTGACAAATACTCTCCAAAAACAACATCCGCAGCATAGGCTCCCCAGAAAAGTGCTGCCCCAATAGTAATGGTCGAAAACAATGAAATATTGGCCAATGAATACAGTAACGCTACTCTTTTTCCGAGACGTTTTTTGATGAACTGAGTGATCGTAATGATCCTATCTTTGAGATAGTAGGGAATGAAAATAAAAGAGGCCAAAAGTATGCCCTGTACCGCATTGATCTCCAGACTTGCTTGAGCCAAACCATACAGGTAGGCAGAGCCCATCATGCCCAAAAATTGATATCCTTGGATGTTGGTTGCAATGGTAGAGAAAGCAATAGAAGGCCATCGCAAACTTCTGGAACTCAAAAAGTATTCCTCACTGGTCACTTCCTTTTTTTGCCTTCCCGAAATGGCAACAAGCATAACGAGAAAGAAATAAGCCGCTACAATGAGTAAATCTACCATCGATCAAGTACCTCTAAGAAAAAAACTAGGTTGATCATACTCTAATTCCATCAGCCAAAGGGGTCAGTGGCACTTTTTTAGAGGTTTTTCCCTGAAGTTGGGGCATAGAAAAAGTTTTTAGTCGGGGCAATACAAGTTCAGCAAAGCGATTGCACTCATCAATATGCGGATAGCCCGAAAAAATAAAAGAACGAATACCCATGTCCATATATCGGTTTAGTTTTTCAACGATCTGATCGGGGTTACCTACTAATGCCGCACCACACCCAGAGCGTGCCTTCCCAATTCCGGTCCACAAGTGGGGTTCGACATAACCCTCTCTAGAGGATTGCTCCCTCATTTCTTTTTGACGACTGACCCCATAGGATTGTGCATCCAAAGCACGTTCTCTCAACTCTTGACCAGTATCCAAATCGAGCTTTGAAATAATACTTTCGGCATATTCGCAAGCTTCTTCTTCTGTCTCTCGCACCACTACATGCACCCTAAGACCGAAATCTACCTTCCGCTTGTATTTTGCAGCTTTCTGACTCATATTTTCCATCAAGCGTCTCAAATTCTCCTCTGTTTCAGGCCACATAAGGTAGACATCGCAATGCTGAGCACAAAGGTCAACAGCTGGGGGAGAATAACCACCAAAATAGAGTAAAGGCCCCCCATTTTGATAGGGTTTAACAGGATTGGTTGGAAGTTTAAACTTATAAAATTGACCCCTAAAATCGATTGCTTCTTTTGTCCACGCTTGTTTCAAAATTTCTATGACCTCTCTAGAACGTTGATATCGGTCTTCAGAGGGAAGATCCTCTCCTGGTAGGTTGGAAGAGATAATGTTCACTGTCAGTCTACCCTTGAGGATATGGTCAATGGTGGAGAGTGTCCGAGCCAACATGGGAGGATGTACCTCGCCACAACGAATGGCTGCCAATATATTGATGTTATCAGTCAGAGGCGATACGGCCGAAACAAAAGGAAGCGTATCTTGCCCCACTTGATAGGAAGAGGGACACAGTATATTTCGGTAGCCCAACTTATCGGCAGTGAGTAAAATATTGGAGGTGTTTTCCCAGTTGCTTTTATATCTCATGTTCCGCTCCCCCAAATAGCGGTCATCGCCATCACATATGGGAGCAAACCAAGAAACCTCCGCCCCTTGTGCTTCTCTTGACCTTATTTCTATTGGTTTCGCCATCTTTTGTTTAAAATCGTTAGGGTGAGATTTACGCTATTTCGGTTCCTGTTGCTGCTTGCCAAAGCATGTACCACTCTTCATGGGTAAGTTTAATTTTTAAACTGTCCGTTGCATTTTTAATCCTTGAAAGTTGAGAAGAACCCAAAACCGGAACAATGGCGGCGGGATGTTTTCGCAACCAAGCGAGTAAAACCTGATCCGGTTGGGCGTTGTGTTTTTCACCCAGCTCAGCAATGATAGTTTGTACCTTAGAAATATTGCTATCCTCTGACGGGCTCAGTAGTATACCTCCCCCTAATGGTGACCAAGCCGTCGGTCTGATCCCCCACTTTTGACATTGATCCAAGATACCGTTTTCAAATGCCTCTCGATGCAGTAATGATATCTCCACTTGATGGGTACAGAGTGGGAAAACTTCTTGCAATAAATCGAATTGGGAAACCGAAAAATTGGAGACACCAAAATATTTGACTTTACCCTCTTTTTTCAAGGCAGTAAAAGACGCTGCTATTTCATGTGGGTTCAATAAATAATCCGGTCGGTGCAATAAAAGCGTATCGATATAATCGGTGTGGAGAGCAAGCAGTGAATTTTCCACTGATTGTTTGATGTGATCTTTGGTCAGATCGTATGATTTGATGCGATGTTCGGGTCGATTTTCAGAAACCAATTTGATACCACATTTGGTAGTGATTCTCATTTGATCTCTCAAATCTGGCCTTTTCCGCAGCACTGCTCCAAAATCAGCCTCTGTGGTGTAGGAGCCGTAAATATCGGCATGGTCAAAATCCATAAGACCCAAAGCAATACAACCCTCTATAAATTCCTCGATTTCTGACTCCTTCATTCTACTCCCCCACTGTCCCATTCGCATGGTTCCTATCATAAAGGGAGCGAGTTGATATTCTTCCAATGAATTAGAATTTTGGTTTTGTAACATTTAATATTTTGTAAATTTCGAAAAATAAACTTAACGAATTTTAATTTCCTTTTAAATAGACAGTACAAATGAAAACAAAATTATCTACAGATTTGATTAATAATATCCTTAAATCCTTAGAGGAATTCAAGGGGATGGATTGGATTGTCATAAGTAAGACGAATCTAATTGCGCTCATGTTTTTTGGGGTATTGTGTAATCTTCACTCGCAAAATAAGGAGATAAAGCTGTATGATATGAAGAGTGAGTATTTGGTCAATCCCATTGGACTGGATGTCGAATCCCCCCGATTGACTTGGAAAATAAAAGATCAAAGGCGGGGAGCCATTCAGAGCGCCTACAAGATTAATGTGGGAACAGACTCCATGCAAGTGGCTGCTGGAAATGGCTCCTATTGGAATACCGGAAAAATCAACAGTGACGATCAAATGATCATCTATGGTGGAAAAGAGTTGAAAGCTTTCCAAAAATATTATTGGTCGGTAACTGTCTGGGACAAAAACAACGAAAGAATTAAAAGCAGTCAGCCGGCTAGCTTTGAGATGGGCATGATGAATATCAGAAATTGGAAAGGTTCATGGATTTCTGACAGTAGAGACATCGACAAAAAGGAAAGTCCCTATTTCAGAAAAGAGTTCAAAATTCTAAAGAAAATTAAAAAAGCTAGGGTTTACATTGTCGCTGCGGGATTATTTGAACTGTATTTAAATGGAGAAAGAGTAGGTGATCACCAACTGGATCCTACCTACACTCGTTTCGACCGGAGAAACCTATATGTAACTCATGATGTCACCTCAGCCATTCAGCAAAACAATGCCATCGGGGTTTTGCTGGGCAATGGCTGGTTCAACCACCAATCAACTGCAGTTTGGTATTTTCACAATGCCCCTTGGCGGGCAAGACCCATGTTTTGTTTGGATTTAAAGGTCACTTATGAAGATGGATCTGAGCAAACTTTCTCAACAGATACTGGCTGGAAAACTTCCACAGGATCAATGATTTTTAATAGTATTTATACCGCAGAACACCAAAATGCTCTAAAGGAACAAAACGGGTGGAATACATTTGGTTTTGACGATATCAAATGGAAAAATAGTATCGTCACCTCTGCCCCCTCGAATAAGATTGTCGCTCAGGCATTACATCCCATCAGACAAACCGCCGAAATACGACCCATCAAAATGTGGAAGATCAATCCTCAAAAATACATTTTTGACCTGGGTAGAAATATCGCAGGAATATCAAAACTTTCTCTGGAAGGCGAAGCTGGAACGGAACTGAGGGTTACCCATTCCGAGTTGTTGGATGAAAAAGGTGAAATTGATCTTTCCAACATCATCGTACACTATCGCCCTACCGACAACAGTGACCCCTTTCAAACCGATATTTATACCCTCAGTGGTGAAGGAGTGGAAACTTTTGCCCCCAAGTTTAACTACAAGGGTTTCCAGTATATAGAAGTTCAGAGCAGTAAACCCATAGAATTGACCGAACAAAGTGTAACGGGAATTTTTATGCACAGCGATGTCCCTCCGGTTGGAAAAATCAGTAGCTCCAACCCCCTAATTAACAAGTTGTGGTCTGCCACCAACAATGCCTATTTGTCCAATCTATATGGTTATCCTACGGATTGTCCACAACGAGAAAAGAACGGATGGACTGGAGACGCTCATATTGCTATTGAAATGGGTCTTTACAATTTTGATGGAATTACCATCTATGAAAAATGGTTGGCCGATCATCGCGATGAGCAACAGTCCAACGGGGTACTTCCCTCCATAATTCCCTCTAGTGGGTGGGGTTATGCTTGGGGCAATGGGCCAGATTGGACCAGTAGTCTGGCCATTATTCCGTGGAATATCTATTTGTTTTATGGGGATCAAAAGCTTTTGACGGATTGTTATGACAACATCAAAAGATATGTTGATCATATCACCGAAATTAGCCCTGAATACACCACCGACTGGGGTTTGGGCGACTGGGTTCCCGTCAAATCCAAAACCCCAAAACAGTTCACCTCCTCGATTTACTACTATGTGGATGCTAGCATATTGGCCAAAGCAGCAAAGCTATTGAATAAGAAAGCAGATTATCAAAAATATTCACAACTGGCAACACAAATTAAAAAAGCCATCAATTCCCGATATTTCGATCCTGAAACAGCAATCTACGGTAGTGGTTTCCAAACGGAGTTAAGCACTGCACTCTTCTGGGGAATTGTACCAGAAAAGTACTCGGAGAGAGTCGCCCAAAATCTTGCTAAAAAAGTAATTTTGGACAATCGACATATAGACGTTGGATTACTGGGCAGTAAAGCCATTCTCAATGCATTAAGTGAAAACGGATATCCCAATTTGGCCTATGAGGTGGCTACCCAAGAAGATTTTCCCTCCTGGGGAGCTTGGATCAAAGAAGGAGCCACTACACTTTTTGAGGATTGGAAAGTGGGCGAGGATCGAAAGGGTGCAATGTCTAGAAATCACATTATGTTTGGAGAAATTGGTGCTTGGTTCTACAAGGCCCTTGGAGGAATCAAACCTGACCCCAAACATCCTGGCTTTAAAAACATTTTACTTGAACCTCATTTTGTGGCAGGCTTAGATAGTTTTAAAGCACATCACAATGGACCCCGTGGTGAGATTCAAAGTGTCTGGAAAAAAATGAATGGAAAAGTAGCCTACCAAGTAACTATACCTCCCAACAGCAGTGGGACCTTAACAATCAATGGAAAAAAAATAATCGATGATGATAATGTCAAATTTTCGCTAAACAAAAAAGGAGCTTATCAGGTGCAACTTACTTCCGGTACCTATCATTTTAAAATAAAATTGTAGGCTTCCGCAATGGTGTTTGTTGGTTAAGGTTTATGTTATCATTCTTGATAAAGAGCTCAACAACACTATTCTTTTAAAAAATTATGAAGGGTCAAGTTATTTGAATTTTTTGCGTTCCTGGGTCAGTTATTTCAATGGATCCAGCCCAGACACACATGGTTTTACTAGTCTCTAACAAAGCTGGATTTTTTCCAATTTTGGTTTTTTTGGCCACAGGATTCCAAGGCATCACAGGAATTGGAATACAAGAAGAAGGGACAAATACAGGGAGAGGGCCTGCCATTTTCCAATTCATTGGATTGGCTGGAGACTTACATTGTCCAAAAGCAGGTATATTCAAAAAAGGAATCATATCCAACTTATTGGCCAGTGGTTTGGCCATCTTGGTCGTAGTTCTGTTCAAGGGCAGAACTAACATCGACTTTGGCCCCGAACCAAATGAGCATTTAATTTTTGCTCCATTACAAACACATTTTGGCATAAGTACTTTTTAAAGTCTTCGTTTTATCAAGAACAAACTTAACAAAAGACAATGAAATATAAGTAAAATGTTGATAGCTACAGATGAATCCCATAATCGTCAAAGCATTCTTTTAATAAAAATTACTAAATTGAGATAGAATAAACCCACCCAAATCCATTTGAAGAGCAAACGGATGTGTTGACATTTAAAATATAAGTCTAACTTTCTTAAATCTATTTTTGTGTTCAAAAAAACTGAAATAAATCAACCTTTGACCAATCTTACAAAAATCAACCAAGACACCTCCATGGAGGGAGAGATCGTTTCCAAAAGCGACATCAGATTGGATGGAAACCTTACTGGAAAAATGATTACCCGAAAAAAAATCATCATTGGTAAGAAAGGTTTTTTTAGCGGTAAGATAAAATGCGAAACTCTAATCGTTCAAGGAATTGTAAAAGGGGAAGCTACCGTAACCAAAAGCACTGCCTTGCATGACACTTCAACCTTTAACGGAATACTTTCAACCCAAAAATTCAGTGTTGAGGAAGGGGCGATATTTGACGGCAATTGCATCACATTGGGAGAAAGTAAATCAACCGATCTTAAAAAGCTAGCTGAAATAAAGGAAGAAATCCAAAGTTCTAAATCAACTACAAAACCTCTAGATTCCATAAAGTCTAAAGAAGATGAAGTTGAGGAGGAGGACGAAAATGTCACGGACAACTAGAGTATCAATTTTAAATCGTATTCTACTCTGTCGCAATTTTAAGCATCTCTTCAAAAATCAGTTGTTAAAGAAAAGTCTTACATAATCATATGGATCATGTTGAGATAAGTTTATTTTTTGATAAATTTAGTTCTAATTCTAGCTCCAAAATTTTTAGTACAACCCATCCCAAAACCGAAAGGCAAATAGAAGTATGTTTTTAGGTTTTAATAGATGATCTGGGTCGAATCGTGAAGGGTGTCATTTGTTTAAATCGCTTAACCTCTAATCGATTATCTGGTCATAAATCTGCCCAAAAACAATGAGCCTACTGGGTTTAAATTGATTAAAGATGCGTAAAAAAATAAATGATTTTCTTGAGTCTAACAGTGGAATGGGACTCTATTTCAATCTTTTTATCCAATTCCTAATTGTCATTTCCGTTGTGAATTTTTCAATTCAGACGCTCCCCAACCTCAGTGATAGGACAGAGGAAATAATGAATGATCTAGAAATTTTCTGCGTCGCTATTTTTACCATAGAATACGTTTTGCGACTCTATGCATCAAAACCGAGGATGAAATTCTTCTTCAGCTTTTTTGGTTTGGTTGATTTAATTGCCATTCTCCCTTTTTATCTGGCTTTGGGTATGGATCTTAAATCTTTAAGGGCCATACGTCTATTTAGAATTTTGAGATTATTCAAGTTCTTACGTTATGGCAACACCATGGAAAAAATTAAAAAATCATTCAATACCATAAAACGAGAGTTATTTCTATTCAGCCTAGCCACATTGATGTTGCTCTATTTCTCCTCTATCGGTATTTACTTTTTCGAAAACGAGGCACAACCCGAGGTTTTTACTTCTATTTTTGATGCCATGTGGTGGTCTGTTGCTACATTGACTACTGTAGGCTATGGTGATGTATACCCCATTACCAATGGTGGTAAAATCTTTGCTTCAGTTATTGTTTTCATTGGTTTGGGATTAGTCGCCATACCCACTGGACTGATTGCTTCCTCTTTGACAAGAGCTTTTCAAGAATAAGCAGAGGAATGCTAGGAGAACATGCTGGTCATAAAATAAATGCATTGAGGGAACGGCTGGTTGACTCCAGTGCTAGATCTGTTTTTGTAAACGCTCATCCCAAAAAAAGCAGGGTAAAATTAGACCTTCTCAGCCTGAGTAAACTGTGTTTAAACCTCCAAGATCAGTCTCCTCTTCAACAATTCCTGTTCAATCCTTCTTTTGAAATAAGTCCTAGCCCTCAAATCAAAATCAATGAGAGAGACCATAAAAAAACTCTTCATTTGTTTCGTAAAAATGAGGCTTTTAAAAATGAATTTAATTTGGATCCGCTGGGCTTGGGTTATCCCTTGCTCTTAATCAAGTCCAAAAACAAAAAACAATACCAACTCACACCACTGTTTATTTGGAATGTATCACTAACCCAATCCAAAATTGACCCCTTAGTTCATTCCTACAGGGTAAAACAATCGGAACCTATAAGCCTAAATCCCTCCCTAATTCGTTATTTGAGGCGGGGCACAAATATAGAAAGTATACTTCGGTTTGAGGAAATCGAAAATGACCCCATACAGTTAATCGACGGTATTAATGCGATTTTGGAACAAGCAGGAGAAAAAAATATTAACTCATCTTTTCTAGAGCAACCTCTGAGTCCCCTACCCGAAGATTTGGACGAAAATTTCGTTCTCCAAAATTCAAAACTGATTAACAATGGCGTATTGGGACTGTTTGCCAACTCCAAAGAACCCATCATTACAGATTACTTATCCTTGGAGGAAGAAAACATCCCCTGTCATTTTAGATCGAACAAAGACACCAATAGCACCCATTTTTCGGGTCTCGATCTCGATCATTCTCAACAAGGAGTTATTCGATCCCTAAAAAATCGTAAAAACACCATCATTCACGGACCGCCTGGAACAGGTAAAAGCAAAACAATTACGGCAGTTATTAATTATGCTTTAAGTAAAGGGCAAAAGTGCTTATTGGTTTGTGAAAAAAAAACAGCTATGGAGGTCATTTATCAAAATCTAATCGAGCTCGGACTTTCGGACTATGTCGTAAAAATTACTGATATCAAAAAAGATCGCAGGGCGGTGGTCAACAAGGCCCGTGATATCATTGAATTTAAAAAAAAGGGAGGGCAAAACCTATTCAAAGCATTGAACAAAGACGTTGAGGGAATTATCGGGAAAAAAGAACAAATAGAAAAAAGGGTAAAAACCGTTAATGCGACCATTGGATTGATTTCTAAAATCAAGGGGAAACTTAATCTTTCCGTCACCAATATGGGAGATAGTTATTCAGATATGGTCTTGAAAATCCAAACGAATGACCTTGAAAAACTGTCTGAAATTCTGAATCTGAAGACAAACCTTTATACGTTTTCAAGCTCGGAGTGGGAGCAAATCTCGGCAGATTTGGATTTCCTCAATCAATACCTGCATCAAAATTCCAATCCATCAAAATCATTCTATCCCTATCTAGAAAAGACACTTTTTGAAGGGGAGAAAGAAACTTTTTTTAAAAGTACACTTGAGGCATTAAATGACAATTATTTCAAAGATTTAGGAGAATTGATCAAAGACTGGAAAAAAGCAGGAGCAAAATTGAATGCCTATCAAATCAAATATTTCAATTATATCAAAAGTGACAATGTTCAACTGCAAAGACTTTATGATCGATATGTTTATCTGAAGAAAAACATTCTTAAATCGCCAATATTTGACAAGTATTTTCTACTACAAATTGAACGTTTAGAGCCCCTACTTCAATTGGAAAAAATCCATGAAGTCATGCAGTTGATAAAAAGTAATGTAGTAGATTTTAACGCATTGATCTCCTACCACAATTATTTTTCCAAATGCAATCTTCCGCGAAAAGCGTGTTTGATTTGCGCCTGTAAAATAGATGACTTTGAAAATTTATTTTACCGCTGGTATATAGGAAACATCCTCGATAAAAATCACATTACACATTTAGACTTTAACGGTTTCGAAAAAGGGTATTTTGATTTGGTAGAAGATTTGAATAAAATAAACGATTTCTATTCGGCTATCGCCAAACGAAATGCCAAAACCACTCAAAATCAGGGGATTTCATCTTTTGAAAAAAATAGCTTACTGACCATAGAACAATTTTTCTCCAAAAGAAGCAGTACGAAAAGGGTCAAATTACCCCTTCACAAAATCACCAGAGACAACAGCGAAATTTTCCGCCAACTGTTTCCCATTATCATTACCAACCCTAGCAGTTGTTCCCATCTTTTTCCAATGGAAAAGGGCTATTTTGATTTTGTTGTTTTTGACGAATCCAGTCAATTGAGAATAGAAGATACACTCCCTGCTTTATTGAGAGGAAAAGTCAACGTGGTCTCAGGAGATACACAACAGTTACCTCCGTCAAACTATTTTAGAGAAGTGGACGACTCGGACGACTTGACAGGCAATGAGGAAAGTATGACCTCATTATTGGAGTTTTGCAAAACCTCCTCCTTTAACGACCACTATCTGGACATTCATTACCGATCCAATCATCCCAATCTCATTCAATTTTCTAACCATGCTTTTTACCAAAAAAGGTTGATTCCCTTACCTCCCCGAAAAAAATATAATCCCATTCAGTTTGAAACGATAAATGGGTTGTTTGTAAACAGAACCAATATCAAGGAAGCCCAAGCCATTGTTGAGTATTTGACCAATACCGCCGCTTCAAACGAAAGTCTGGGAGTTGCAACATTCAGTCAGTTCCAGCAAAATTTAATTTTGGATATGATTCTAAAAAAATCCATTAACCAACCAAAATTTAAACTAAAAATGGAGGGATTAAGAGCCCAAGGATTTTTTGTTAAAAACATCGAAAATATTCAGGGTGAAGAAAGGGACATCATGTTAATTTCAACAACCTACGGCTCCAATAAAACAGGGAAGTTTAATCAACTTTTTGGCCCATTAAATTCCAAAAATAAAGGGCATAAATTGTTAAATGTTGTCATTACACGTGCCATCAAAAAAATGGTTGTTTTTAGTTCGGTTCCTCCACAATACTATGAAAATTACCACATCCATTTAGAACAAAAGGGCGTAATAGGAAAGGGGGTTTTCTACGCTTTTATCAGCTATGCCAAAGCGGTATCAGAAAACAATATTCAACAGCAACAAAAAATCTTAAACACTCTCTACCGTTCATCCAACCCCCTCCCCGACCCGACCAACTTTAGGAAAGAAGACCTGATGCTCTTCTCCAATCATCTTAAAAAAGTTCTCCTCGAAAAATGCGGGCAAAAAATAGACTACGTTAATGAATTTGCTTTGGGGGGCATTACCTATGAAATACTCTTGCAATTTGAAGATGGAAAAAAACTGTTAATCGATCTAAATGGAAAGGAAATCAATAGGGAATACGAGGACTATTTGTATGACATTTATCGCTGTAAGATTGCACAAAAATCTGGATTTCAATACTACAGACTTTGGCTCTCCAATTATTACAACCAACCCTCGAAAGAGATTAACAATATCATAGCAGTATCGACAGGGACAAAAGCAAAAACCCCTAAGATCATGTCATAGAAAAAAACAAAAAAACGTTGGAATTCGAAGATTAAGGTTTTTGAAGTCTTAATCGATCATAATTAAAAAAGAATGACTTGAATTCTACTAGCGGTAATTTTTGGTCAAGGAAATCTTTTGCAATTTGTGTAATGGCCGGGATTAAATCATTCAAACCCTCATTTTGATTCACTTTGATATCAAAAGGCTTACTTTTTTCGTGGAACTTGTTCTGATTTAGATTAAACTGCTCCATCAAAAGTGTATCTCCAAACAAAAACCTTGTAAAATACTCATCCTGATAAAGGGTTTCTGATTGATTAATAAGATAATTCAGGGCTAGATTTTGAGTCAAATCAGATAGAATATTCTTGTAAAACAAAATGATGGATTTGAGCGCATCGTCAATAGAATAAACTGGTTGTGGAAATTCTGTCTCTAAGGTTTTTAATATTTTATCAACAGACTGGTATTTTAAAATTGGGGACAACAATTCAAAGTCGTGTTCATCGAGGTTTAGTTCAAGCATCTCAGTGGCCAAAGTCGAGGATTCTTTGTTCCCTTCCATGATCATTTTCTCAATATTAAAAATGAGTTTACCATCATATTTGAGGGCAAGAATTGAAAAAATCACCTTCAATTTAATCAAACTCTCATCAGTTAAAGAGCGATTGACCAGACCTAGCCTGTTATCTCCCTGAAGAGTGTTGATCAAATTGATGACAATACAATATTTTTCAATAGAACTTCTCAGTAGGTTCTGATAAAGCACAGACTCTTTGAGACTGGTGTTATAATTTAAAATCAAGTGCTGTAGAATCTTGTATTTGTCATTGCTTTTTTCATACTTGATCGATTCGAAAAAATCTTTGTGGTTTCGTTCATAGATTCTAGAGTAAAAAATAAATTTGAGCAACAGAATTTTATCTCTCAACAGTTTAAAATTTCGCTCATCATTGTCTAAGACTAAGGCTACAGCATCAATCAATTCTTTAATAGAGCTAGCACTCTTTTTTTTCAAAACCGCTGAAATCTGCTCGATATTAAAATTCAAAATCAAAAGGAGTGTTAGTGACTCATAGAACGTGATGTCAATTTTTTCATGATCCAAAATTTTAACAAATTCTTGAAGTTGAATTTTGTTTTTTAAGGTGGCTTGATAAATAAAATTATTGTTGGAACTCAGGCGGGAATTAAAAAGGAATAACTCATTGATCAATTCATCTTTGTTATAATTTTTTAAGACTGAAACTTTACTCAAAAAAATATTAATTGAAACATCAACCTGATCCGATTCATCATCCAGAGAATGGTCTTCAACAATCGATTCCAAATCAAAAGATTTCATGTCGTTACATATAATTTCTAACTGTTTGTAATAACTGTCCTTTAGTTTTTTTGAGACGACAAACCAGATATAACTAGAGAGAATGATGCACACAAAAAGGAACAATATCTTGTAATAGTAGGATTCAAAAAGAAATAAAACAATCATTAACAAACCCGAAGAAATTAGTCCAATTGGAACACCCAAACCAGAAATGTAACTTTGTATAAGTGATTTGTTTTCCTTGTCAAAAGCCTGAAACAAAACATTTTGGCTGGGCAAATACACCGCTCTATTGATCGAACGTTCCATTACCTTTCCCATGGCCGCAACAGCCAAAATCATAATTACGATGGTATTACTCTCTCCTGCATTGTGAATGAGTAATCCAATACAATAAATCAAACCGATGACAAAAATCATCGAATAAAAACCTCCCAAAACACCATATTGATTCATGATTTTTTTGGCCAAAAAAACTTTAAAAATCAATTCGAGAATTCTCATAGAACCATAAACAAAAGAGAAAAAGGAAGCAATGCTGAAATTTAAATAGCTCTTTTTTTCGTTGACAATATTCATTAAAGAAAAATCTACGATCAACTGAACAAAAGTCACTATAATCACAGAAATAAAAAGATACTTGAACAAGTCAATATTGAAAAAAGACCTAAAGGACATGGTCGTTTTTTTGATTTTCTTTTTGGATTTATCCACATTGGTTTGATTTTCAAAATTCAATCCAGAAATAATTGAAGAAAAAGCAAACAGGCTCAAAAATGAAATCAACAAGAAGTTCTCCCGACCAAATAAATTGAAGTTTTCAATCAGCGGAATGACGACGATGTAAACCAGAATGGCAGAAAACACCTCGCCTATACTGATAAAGCTATTATATTTTTTGTTTTCGGATAAATCGAAAATAAGGGTTGGGATTTTCCAGAAAATCATGATTACTATACTCGATGAAATCCAAAACCAAGAATACAGCAGGAAGACCAAAACATCTTTGGGAGCGCTGGTGAAATTATAAAGACCCCAAATGATGGTTAACACCAATGATATAAGGGTGGAAAACAAAATCAATGAGAATTTTGTCGGCAGGTTTTTTTCAATTAACTCAAATAACTTGGCAAAGGACAAACCCCCGATCCCACCAATTATAAATGCAAAAGGAAGGTATTTGGGGTCAATTAATCTGAGGAATTCAGCATTGACGAATACGAAAAAAAAGGGAATATAAATACCAATAAGTATTGACAAAAATACAAGTATGGATAACTTTTTGGCAGTGTTGCTTCTCATAATTTAAAAATAAACAATGCCATAAATAAATAATCCTCAGAATGTTGATTGACATCCGGTAAGAAGGTGACCATAGTTATGAACTTCTCTTCTTTCATGATCATTGCTGGACCAACATAAGGCTTGGTCATTTTGATCTTGTCAAGGCTTTCTATTCTGTTGACGAGAAATGCCCTCAAGCCAATACTAAAATTTTTAAGATTATAGAGAAGATCTGGAATGTATATACCAATATCGCTATCGCTTTGATCAGCCGGACTCGTTAGATATCTGAACTGGTTGTTTAAAGAAATCTTATCGGTAAAATAAATTTTTTTGTCAAATCTAAAACCCGTGTAAAACTTCTTTTCGTAATCATTGTATCTCGAATAACTGAAAATTTTTGTTGTTTTATTGATACTATAGCCAAGAAAAACTTCTCTCCTCATTCTTTCCTTTGTCATAAAATAGAAAGTAGGCCTAAACCTAAGGTCTAGCTTTTCTATTCCAAAATCAGTTCTAAACTCGGTAATAAAGGGAACGGTCTGAGCAGAGGATTGATGACATAAAAGATATACTAATATGGGAAGTATATAGTTTCTCAAAAGTCAAAGATTAATTTGAAAACCAAGAATCTGGATCTTTGGCGGACGTAGGGAACAAAATCAAATAAGATTTGATTATTTACGGTATCGTTCCAATTTGCTTCTGGTGCTGCCAATCCATAGTCGCCATTTGCGGATCTTGGTCCAGGGTGAAAGTAGATTGCATTTAAAAGGTTGGCACCAGAAATATTCAATTTGACATGACTGAATTTTTTATGGCCAATGATAAAATTCCCATTTAGTATTAAATAGGAAGGTATCTCTCCTGAAAGTTCATATCCCAAACTACCTGATTTGGTAGTTCCCGCTCCTACCATTCGCGCTCCAACCCAGTTCAATCTAGAACTTAGATTCAAATTAAAATTGCCCAAACTCATTCTTTTTCCAAACCCGAAATTTCCTTTGAGAGAAGCTATATCGGCAATCCTATTGATCTTATTATTGTTGACATCCAATTGATTGGGTTCAAAAAATGTTCCATTAGCAAAAACACTAAAGCCATTTTTTCTATAGTTCAAACTAAAGGTTGAACCCATAACCTGATAGTATCCCTTGATGTTTACATTCATGTTTCTGATTTCACTTCTGTTGTGTGAAATCCCCTGAGAGTCGAGAAGTTGTTTCAATTCAGCATCACTGGTGCCGGTTTCAACCACTGTGGTTCCTGAAGAGGGAACATACCCCTTACCTCCAGTGACCGCATTTTTCACTTTATAAGAGAATCCATTCAATTTCCATTCAAAGGTTTTGGATTTATTACCCCCCATAATGGTTAGGTCAAAATAGTCATTTTCTTCAGGCACCAAAGTGTTGTTTGGGAAACGACCTGCACCCGTTGAAAACCTTGTCCAAAGAGAAACATTTTGATAGCCTTTGGAATAATTACCCTTGATAGTAAAAAGGTCTGTATTGTAATACATGCCAAATCTTGGGGTATAAACATCAAACAATCTGATTTGTCTGACGCTTTTTGAGTCATATCTGACCCCAGCGGTCAATCCAAAATTCTTGGCAAAACTAATACTGGTTTGTGCAAAAACTCCCAGACTCTGAATGAGGTAGGCATTGAATCCTTCGACTTGCCCCACTGGTTTTCCAGAAAGCTGACCATTGGTTTCGCTGATGTATTCAGTATAGTCACTAGCAGAGCTAAAAGTGGTAAAAAACTCTTGATTTGTGAGTTCATCATAGACTTGATAGTCACCCTGAGTAGAAGTAATTCTATAATCGACCCCCACAAGGGTATTAATTTTATCACTACTGTAATTAATTCGAGCCTCTGTTCTACCCTGAGTAGCTTGATAAAAATATAGCCTGTTTTTCCATCCATGGGTTTGAGAATATTCTCCACCCTCTAGGTATTTGAAAAAATTGGTTAATGGTGCATCCGATATGCCTTTCTGGTAGTAATAAGGATAGGCAAAAGGAACAAAATTCACCCGATTGGACTCCCTGCCCAATTTGTGATTTTTATAGGTTGACAACACAGAGAAATCAATATTTTCATTGAGCGACTCATTAAATTTTAAATAAATGGTAGTGTTCATCGGGGCCCAGACCGAACCATTCTTTGAAGGAGCAACGTCTAGGTCGGTGTACTGTCCAAAACCTTCGATTTTTTTCCATGTTCTGTAGCCCAACAAAAAATTACCAAAAGCCAGTTTACCTCCAATAAAAAAGTTATCGGTATGATTTGAAGCTTGGAGCGGAAGGCCATTTACGGATCGAGTGTAAGCACTTCTGTCAGCCTCTCTAACTTTGGTAAGTCCAGCAGTTGAAAGGGATAATTCATCCCCCGTTTGTATAAAATATGAACCGTAGTCGTTGGTCAATTGTTCAATGGTTTTTCCGGTTGCTGTTTCAACCTCATTTACCGAGGAAGTCAAATGACCGTATTGAAATTCGTTCAAGTCTGCGACATCATAATCGTAAAAGGTATCTTGTGTCATATCATGCTCATCGGATTTGAAAAGTCGAGCGGTTACTTGATATTTAATTTTACTTTTTGCCATTGTATTTCCAATGGTAATATCAAGGTCTTTGGTGTTAAAAGACCCTCCACCTGCGTTTATATTGGCGTATATGTCTGAGTTTCTGTTCTCTCTCTGTTTGAAAAAATCCCCAGCCCGCTCTCCTGGAGGAAAAGTGATGATATTGATGGCTCCCACAAAAGCTCTTGGCCCATACATCGTCCCGGTAGGACCGTAAACTACTTCCACTGCCTTGATATTGGATATGGGATACTGTCTGGACAAGTAGGCCCAATTCAACCACACATCATTTTCTTCTACCCCATCGATCATCAACAGCGTCCTTTCGGTATTGTTTTGTGCAAATCCCAACTGATATATTTGGGAATAGAGTACTGAATAGGTTTTACTGATCTCAAATCCAGGGATGTCTGACAAGAGATCAATAATGTCTCCATATCCTCTGGAAATAATTTGCTCTGAGGTGATTAATTCCACATTGGCAGGTGCCGTTCTGATGTCTTCTGGTCTTTTGGATACCGATGAAATTTGTGTCCCTACATTATCTTTATAGCTTTTGATATAGATCTGATTGAACACATAATTGGAGTTCCCCAAAGCGGGCTCAAAGGAAGCGTCTGATAAAATGATTTCGGTAATATAATTTTGAGCTCCTGTGATCGAGTCCTGAGCAATGGCCGAAAGAGCAAATAGCTCTCTTGCCTGATTCCTTTCAAAATTAGAAGACTTTTTATTATTCAAGACGCAATTTTTCAATATCAATTTCAGGGTTCTAAAATCTCCAATTGAGTAGAGGTCTCTCGCATAATTAATCGGGTTATTACAATCCAAATTTTGGGAAAATCCAAGATTAGAGTGGATCAAACCAACCAATACAATTGTATAAACTGATTTTTTTATCATGATACTAATGGTTTAAAAAAGTTTCTGGATCAAGTGGCCAAAATCTGACAGAGCCGTCTGCACTGGCGGTCAGCAGTTTTGTTTTGTTATAATCCAGCTTGGAATCGTTGATCCAAGAAGTATGATTTGAAATATTGTCAACTAATGAGAATTTTTTGTCAGACCAATCGCTTCCAGAGCCTGTCAAAATCTTTATCTGTGAATCCATTCCTGTAGTGACGACAACGCTTTTGTTTTTGACCTTAATAACGTGGCATCCCGTTATTTCAGTTTTGTGCGTTTTGTTCAAAATTATGATCTTATTTTCCTCAAGTTCGAAAATGCAAAAATTCCCATTGTCAAATCCAAGTGCAATCTTGGAGGACTCAAAAACTGACGAGACCGATGAAATCTTATCGTCAAAATCATATTGCTGCGTTATAGAAACATCCCCTTGAATATTGAGATCAATGATGTGAATTTCGGAACCCGAAATACTGATAAATCGATCTTTATAATTGGTGAGTGAGTTAGTTTTTAAACTATTTGACCATTTCCCTTTGCTTTTCAAACTCCCATCCAAAAGTTCAATATTGTTTTCATTGATGACAAAAAAGTGATCTGAACCTTCATAATTGACTTTGTTGATAGACAAAATAGAATCGGAAAAAACCACCTCTTCGTTGAAGGAAGCCTCGTTGAGGTTAAATTTGTAAAGTCGATTTGGTGCTTGATTGATGATCAAGTCGCTTTCTCCACTGAAAGAAAAATATTTCAAATTTTCAACCTTGAGTTTTAGGGTCTTTTCATCGTTCACCACACTCAATGAATCATCTATAGAAGAAAAGGCAAAAAGATCAGGTTTGGATCCCATTTGAATTTTATTAATCTGGTTTTTATGGATAAATTTTTTCTGATGTAAGAAATTGTACCCCTCATAAAGAGCCGCTAAAATATCTTTATCAAATGGGTTTCCTTCATTAATTTTATTTTGTTTATAAGCATTCTTAGCAATCTCATATCCACGGAAATAATTTCCATTTAAATACTCTTGCTGCGCAAGTATTGCATTACTTCTTGCAATCTGTTGTTCGATTTTGGTATTTGCTACGTTTTTTTGAAACAGTGCATCATCTGCATTTTTTTTTGCCAGTACAAGGGCATCTTCAGCAATTTTACTTTTGTTTTGAGCAATTTGACTGTTTTTTTCGGCAATCAAAGCCAAATCCCTTGCCCTTTTTGACTCAGCAAATGCTTTTTGAGTCATTTCAATGGCTTTATTTTCGTTCTCTTTGGCAATGATCAGGTTTTCTTGTGCAATTTTGGCAAGACTCAAAGCCTCTGCCCTATTTTTCTCCGCCAATAACTCGCTTTTTTTAGCTTCATCTGCATAGACTAAAGCCTCCTTTTTTGAATTTTCAGCATCTATTTTTGCCGCTGTGGCTTCCTGATATTCCGCAAAAGCAAATAGGACACAAATCATGGAAATGACAAATCCCGTGCTCAGAACAATGATATTTCTTCGGGCTTTTTTAAGTTTTAAAATTCTTTTCCGTTCATTGGATTCCTGAATTTTCAGTCGGAATTCTTTTGACTTGATGACAAAACCCTTGATCAAATTGAAATCACTGGAATATTTACCCACCCAAAATTTATCGAAACTGTCTGACTCAAGAAGAATGTTACTCTCTATGACTTGTTCGTCAGTCAAAAGTTCTCCCTTACCAGAATTATACAGTTGGGCCAAGTTGAGAATCTTTTCCACCAAATTGGACTCTACTCTCTCATCGTAGCATATGTTTTTTAGTTTTTGCCACTTGTCAATAAATTCAATATTGATGGAGATCAAATTGTCTCCTTCCCACTCATCGTGCTCGTGGAAAACGAGAATACCATATTCTAAAGAGGTGGCAATACTGATGAACTTTTGAAATTGTTTTTTATCATCACAATATTTTTCTAATTCATTGATTGAGACTTTCTGTGAGTGAATGATTTGATTTTTCTCTTTCTTCAGTAAGTATCGGAATATTCTGTAATGATTAAATTTATCGAGGGTATCACTGATTTCATTGTTGAATTTTTCTCCCAGTGAGTTGACCGAATTTTTGATCTCACCAAAAAAGACATTGGTGTTTTCGTTGATTTCAAATTCTTTAACCTGATTGAGAATTTTGTGTTGCTTGATGTTTTTTAAAAAATAAAAAAGATCAGAAAAGTTTATGTTTTGATTTTCAAGTTGATTCAGATAATTAGAATAAATAGATTCATTTATACTGATTTTTGAGTCCTCTAATTCTTGGGTTAGGAATTTGATTTTTTCATCGACTGACAGGTGAGGAATATTTATCGATCCGGAAACGTATTTGCTGATAAAATCATCCTCAGAATTTCCAAAGTTTAATTCATGGGCATAATTACTCGGAAATTGGATGATCAAATGGGCATCTAAGTCCAGTAAATGCTTGATGATATTTGTGTTTTCTGGGTCATTGAAAATCTCCGGATCTTCAAATTGAATTTGGAAAAGGGTGTTTTCCAAACGTTCTTTGTGTTTGAGAATATCTTTGGAGCTGAAAATTTTTGTGTTTTGATACAACTCATCGTCTAAACCTCCGTACACAAAAAAATTGAAGGACTTGAAATCCTTGGTTTGCTCACCAAGTTTCTGTTTTAAATGATCGACAAACAATTTGTTGAGCGTTGCATCTCTGGTGTTCAGAACGAATCCAATCTTGTTCTCTTTAAAATAATTTAAAAAGGAGAGTATAACTTTATTTGAGCTAAATGGATTGTTCAATTTATTGAATATTTACATTTAAACTGATGAAAGTTTTTTCCATCATCAGAGCAGAAACCACAAAAATTCCAGATCCAAATCCATTGAAAATATAATTGAGGAAAAAATGTTGGATTCTTGAAGTATCCTAAGGAAACTTGACCTCCATTATTCAGAAATTGCACCAGACTTGTTTATCACTAAAATAGTTATATTATTCTTACTTACTATAATAAGTTTTTATAAATTTTTTAAATGGAATTCAACCATTGATCCGAGGAGATAACATCAATGAAATCAATAAATTCTAAACGGTAAAATACTTTCCTTGTGGGAATTGATTTAGGATTTATTTTTCAAATGACTTACCATCTTTCGCCAATTCCCTTCTGATTCCAATCATGATATTTTCAAGTTTGATAACCGTATTCCCTGCTTTGGATTTCAACCATGCATATTGAATGACATTCTTGATGGAACCTCCACTGATTTTATAGGTTTTGGAAATCTTATCAATTTCCGCTTCGCTCAGATCAGCGATTCCATTGAAGGCATTGGTCCATAGGGATTTACGTTGAGTCTGATTGGGAATAGCGTAGTTAATAACAGATTGTAACCTTCTGGAAAATGCGAGATCTATATTGGGTTTGAGATTGGTCGCCAGGATGATCAATCCGTTATAGTTTTCAACCCTTTGAAGTAAATAGGCCGTTTCTTGATTGGCAAACTTGTCTTTGGCATCATTTACGGCCGTTCGCTTGGAAAACAGAGACTCAGCTTCGTCAAAGAAAAGAATCCAATTTTTGTTTTCAGCGATATCGAATATAGAGGCCAAATTTTTCTCCGTTTCACCGATATATTTAGAAACAACCTGAGAAAGATCGACACGAAAAACATCAAGGTTGTTTTTTTTCCCCAAAAGGGTCGCCGAAAGTGTTTTGCCAGTTCCAGGTGGGCCATAAAACAAACATTTGTATCCTTTATTAATTCTTTTAGAGAGCAATTTATTCTGTGAGATTTGCTCTTTGTTTTTTAGCCAAGTGTCAACGATATCCATTTCATCAAAAACATAGGTTTCCAAAACCAAATCTTCCCAATCCAAATCGGTAGTAATTAGATTGGCGGGGAATTCTGCACTGTAGTTGGGCTTATATTCATTTCCATTGGTGACATTTTGGAGAAATTCACGACCCAGAACGAAAGTAGCATCCAAAATAGATTGACTTTCTTTATTGAGCATTACAGCATTTTGAATTTTAAAAAAATGATTGTCATCAAAATAAAACTGCAATCTAAAATAATCGGGGATTTGATCCCCAAACAAAATAAATGCGACCGTGCGGAGGGTAGGAACAAATATATTTTCTGTTTTATCGCTTGTCTTTCCTCCGAATTCGGTGAAATTTTTTCCTAGCCCTTTGTTTTTGATCAGAAATCGGTCAAATAATTCAGGCTTAAAATAATTGGCCAATGCCATTACGATGATTATCCTCTCGACCTCGTCGGTACAATAGCTTCTTATAAAATTGGCGTAATTACTCGGATCGTCCTTAATTTCTGGAGGCAATACCTCCTCTAACTGTGAATTTTTACTTTTAAAAAACAAATCGAGCCTATGATCGATTTTATACGATAGCCATTTCATTTCATTGTTGAAAGTGAAGGCATTATGTTTTGTAGCTTCTGAAGTACCCATTATATCCAATCTACTAAAATTCGATTTTTCATTAAACTTGTCTGAATCATTTTAATATTCCAAGGCAAAGTATTCAATAATACATCGAAGGTTTTCTTCTCTATGTTCAAGTTATAATCACTGTTGAATTTTCTCAAAGAACCCTCTCTGATCAAGAAGGTCTCCCTCAGTGTGCTCACCGATGAACCGTTGATTTTTTCCCAATTCTTAATAACACTGTTGAGCAATGACTCACAGAGATCCAATTCAAATTGTTCAAGTGGAATGTTGATGTCAACAAACATGTCCAAAGAAGCGCCACAAATGATTTTATTCAACGCCAAAAAGGACTCCTCAAAAACTGTTTTTCCGGTCACCAGATATTGGGAGAGTAAAATGGCTTTTTGATGGGACTCATCGTCAGTAAATGCTCCATTTTCCAAAAGATTGAGCTTGTCAAAAAGTCGGCTTAAAAAAGGCCACAACAATATCAGCCCAGCATTTTCTACCAAAAAACTCTCATCATCGGCCAAGTCCTTTACCTCTTTTGGCTGTGGATATTTATTTTGAGTTTCGACTGGACGGTTATCCAATTGTAATGTCCAATCAATCAATCTATGTTTGACACCTTCCAAGGGTTGGGACGTGCTTTCTTTTAATTGAAGTAGAAAATCCTCCTTACTAATGCTCAATTGATTAAATACCTGACTGAGATACATTTGAATCAGATCCCTAAGTGAATACAAAATAAGATTTTTGGACGACCAGTAACCAAAACTAAACACAATCAATCCTTCCCAATGCTCTAATCCAAGAGCTGAGGGCAATGAGCTATTGTGTTCCTTTTTCAAAATAGAGTCCAAGAAATTCAGAAAAGAGGCCAAATCTGGATGAATAAAATCAAATAGTTTTTTGGTTTTATTTTCAGGGTATAATTTCAGTATCCTACGGATCTTGTTTTTAGAATTCCCCCACTGGTGTAGTCTCTTCTTAATCAATAATTCATCCTGATCAATGAGTCTTTGGAAAATTTTATAAAGATCATTCCTACTCAACAGAACATCATCATATTTAGAGGAACCAAATTCAACATAATATTCAGAACGCTCTAAATCAATATTTTTAGGTGCCAAGATTGCTGTCAAATCATCAATATTGTCGATATCCGATAGAAATTTACTGATGGCCAAGGAATCCTTCCATTCGTTTGATTTTTTGAATGCTAAAAGTTCTATAACCAAAGTGGAATAAAGTGCTTTATCTTCATTTTTCAAGCGAGCAAAAAAACTTTTTATAGCACTCGGCTTGAATCCTTTACTGACAAAATACTCATGAATGAGCCCGAGAAATAGTGGAGTTTTTTGGGGAGTATTGGTTGCCTTGGCAAATCCTGAAAACAGCATTCCAGCAATTGCACTAAGATCTTCATTGTCTTGAAAAAAGGAAGCAACTGTACTTTTGATCAGTTGTTGCTGGGAAATGATTTTCAAAATATTCTCAACGGCATCGGGACGATTGAGATAGGAACGCAAAAGTTGTTTGAGTATGATAGAATTTTTGGTTAAAACCAAACGCACTTCTTTTTTTAGTAGGGCGAAATCCTCTTGATAACCTTCAGGAAAGCGTCCTAATTCAATAAAATATCGGGTGGATTCTATTATATCCTCACGGCTGGGTTTTTTAGAAGATGCTGTGGAAGCACTTCGCCCCAAGGCCCTATCGATTTCCGCTTTTAGTTGAGAAATACTAAGATCTGTTCTGGCCTTCAAAAAGTCAGTCAACTGTACTATAAATTGAATCAAGCTGTTGGAATTCCAAACCGATTTTTGAAGGACAAATTGGGCCAATACTTTGACTACATCATCTTTTGAATTCCAAGGCTTTTTGGAAAAGTAATTGACCAATTCCTGGAATCTCATACTGAGATCATACCCCATTGAGGGATGCTGTATCTGTTGAAAAAAAGAGGTAAAAAACTGAAGTGGTTTTTCGGCTATGGTATCCAAAAAGTCATCAGATATGGGCAACAATTTGATAAATCTTGAAGTGAATTCAAAATCTTGATTTTCAATTTTGGAGATAATAAATGCCCAAGAATCCTTGGCAGTAAAAGTTTCGGACAAGGCCCATTCGGGCAATTGATCGTGTTTCAAGACTGCAAGAGCCAAATCCTTAAAATACACTTCGTCACGAATTTTTTTGCTGATTCCAAAATAACTTCCCCGGTCGGTAAAAACCTTGAGTGCTCGATCAATTTCCAAACGGATGGGGTCAGGTTCTCTTGAAGGTGGGATTTGATTGATTGCCCTAATATTGAGATATCTCTCACGGGAGAGGTGTTCAAAAAAGCCATAGGTGAAATCACTTATACTAAAGTTTTCTGCAGTTTTAAAACGCCCAATGTTTTTAAAAATAAGTGCTCTCAATAAAATTTCAAAGGTTTTGTTTTCAAGGTTGGAATAGCGTAAACTACTTTGAAGTTCTATCAAGCGTTTTTCCAAAATCAAAAACTTTTTACTCAATTGGTCAATATTTTTATTGACCCTTTTTTTGAATTCATTTGTCAATCCTAATTCGGTAAAAGACAAAAGGAGTTCCAAATCTTGTGTGTAAGTTTTTAGGAAGAACAAAAGTGAATCTGAACTAGAAATGATCAATTCAAAATTGTCCAATTCTTTTTGAATTCGACTTGAATTTTCTTCATCATTGGTGAGCAGAATGTCATTTTTGTGATGCAATAGGTATTCAAATTGATTCATTTCGAAAGAAGACTCATCAGCGGGACTGATGAACTGTTCCTTTTGTTCTGAGAGAAGATCAACAATCTTGTTTATCATGGAGGGATCCGATTCCTCTTTTTCCTCGACAACTGCTTTGAACTCCGTATTGATAATTCCCGATTCTATAATCTTGGGATCATGACGTAATAAATGTTCTTCAATGGATTTTAAAAAATCTTGTTGGGAATTAATCGACTTGGGGTCAAGTATAATTTTGAGTAATATATAGCGAATTCTTTCTCTCAAACCTCCTTTTGTATTATAAAGACTTTCTTCGAGCTCTTTATCAATCCAAAGTGGATTGATCTTTGAACCAGTAGCCAACTTTTGGATCATTGTTTTAAAAGTCAAAGGCTTGAGAATCTGAACTAGCTTGGGATAATAGACCAACTGTGAAAACTGACTGGGGTAAACTTTATTTAACGCAGCCATCCGAATGACTAAATCATCTATGTTTTTAATGTTTGAAGGATTAGATCCAAAATCGAATTTAGTAGGGTGGAGCGCAATTAATTTTAAAATCATTTTGGACAACAAGCGGTTTGATAGTTCATCCAAGTAGGGTTTTGAAATTAATTTTTCGATGGAAAAAACAAACAGATTGGAAGGGCTAATTCCAGTACTTTGTCCAAAGGAGTGGAAAAGCAAATCCACTCTATCCTCAAAGTTATTACCAGAATACGCTTCTAATTGTTTGGATAGGAAATGGGCTAGGTCAACATCTTTTGGAAAGATCTTGTTGTAATTTTTTTGATTTTTGAATTGCTCAAAGACTCTGAAGAACAATTGAAAAGTCTTGGTTTTTAAATGATCTTGGGACGCGCCCTGTTTTTGAATCGTCGAGAAAAGTAGCTTTTCTTGGGCGGGGTCAACTTGGATTTTTCTGTCTTTGGGATCGAATAGAGCCATAAACTCATAGTCAAGACTGGATTTTATGGTTTTGGATTTAATCGATGCCACAATTTCATCGACTATCTTATTGTATGGAATTTTTAATTTCGATGCAAGACGATCCATAAGATGCGCATGTGACTCATAATGAGATGAAAAAGACTTAAACTGCTGCGCTAAAAAGTCCAATATTTTTTCTTGATTTGAAAAAACCCTTTTGAAAGTCGAGGTATTACGCAATTTCTCCAAATGCTGGAAAAGGAATAAAATCATTTTCCTGTGACTGAAAGAAAGTCCTTTTTTAATTAGATGGTTCTGATCACTTTCTAAAGCAGATTCTCTATCATTGAAAGATGATGACAAAGCTGTTTTATACTTTCTGATTACGGTAAGATCAAAATAGGTCTTTTCTTTTTTATCACTTATCCCATCTATTACAATATCAATGATCTTCGGGTAAGACAGTTGGGTCACAATAGAGATTCTAGAAAAAACATTTTCTATCAACAATTCAAAATCGCTCAGCGAAGAAGCGTTTAGGTCATCTGTCAAAAATTTCTCGAACTCTATAAGATTAGAAAACTTACTTCTAAAAAGTTCATTTTTTGCAAACTCATTATAGAGCGATAAAAACAAAACTACTGACTCCTCTTGAAAAAGAGTCAATTCCTTTTCTAACTCATAACGGAATAAAGTAGATTGTGGAGGGCTGGCCTTTTTATCATCTGTCCGTTCACTGAGTTGTTCCCTAGTGAGCCTGGCTAATATTTGATGATCGAAAGAATCTTTAGGGATTTTAGGGCTGATGTATTGAATAGTGTTTTCAACCCAATCTGAAAGATTAGACTTCGTTTTTCTCGCCAATACGGTCAACAATTTTACGGTTAGCTCCCCGAAATTCTCACTCTTAACTTTTTGAATTTCTGAAGAAATAAAAATTAATAAATCATTAGAGGAGTCGAAACGATTTAGTAAAAGGTCAGATAATGGAGGGTTGAATATCAGGTCTGCAAAATAGAGCAATGACTCCCGCTGAAATAGGCTCAAGTTTGGGTCTAAATCGAATACCGTTTTTTCTTGAGGTATGGTATATTGTACTTTAAAATTGTATTTCGAAACAACTTCCTCATTGTATATTTCTTGTAAGGCAGAGGCTATTTTCTGTTGTTGCCTCCCCGATTTGAAACTTAGATAAAACTCTTGGATCAAAATGGAGTAATGCAGTCCAAAGTCTAGAGCGAGTGATTTTAAAAATTGCTCTAGCAGGGTTTGATCATTGGAGGTCGTTGGATAATCAAAAAGAATGAATTTTAGAACAGCACTATCAAAACTTTGATTATCTGAGGAAATTTTCTGACGGTCCAATAGGTTAATCATCTGGGAAGACCTCACAAATGAAATGATTTCAGAGAAAGAAGCATAGGATTCGTCCGGCAAAATGAGTGGAACCGGTGACAGCTTGCTTCGATTGAATAAGAAACTTAACCTTTGAATCAGAAGTGGTACGTCACTCGATTTGACAGACTTGATTTGTTGTAAAAACTGTTTTTTGTACTGCTTTAGGATCATTTGAAACAAATCGTCCAAAACAAGGAAATCCGCATAACCAGGGGGAAGGGTATCTAAGCCATTTGACAAGTAATTCATCAAAATATTACTTGCGTTTGGCAGACTTAGGCTTTGAGAAGATTGATTGGTTGAATGCTCCTTGGAAAGGCTGTTTAAAATTTGATTGAACTCCGTTTTTTCATCTTTAAGTTGATCTAGTGAAAGTGCAAACAACTCATCCATTTCTTGCCCCGTTTGTTCTGCAAACTGTTTCAAAACATTGAGAAGTGTTTGTTTCTTTTCGGGTTTTGTATCAGAAAATTTTACGAAAAGTAAATGCTGGAGTATTTTTTTATTGTAGTTAGAAATGACCCATTTCTGTTTGGTTTTTTTGGACAAAAACTCCATCAATAGGATGCTAGAAACAAAAAAGGAATGATTTTTATTTAAAATTTCTTTTAAGAAATGATCAAATCCTTGGGTTCCTAAAAAGTTTTGTAAACGAAAAAAGTTCTCTTCTGAGTTCACCAAAAGAATCCTGATTTTGTTTAGAAAACCCTGTGAGAATTTATTTTTTGAAATGTTTCTTTTGAGTCCCTCAGATCGATCAAACCACCACGGAAGTGAGCCCTGATCAATAAATTGCAGGATCGCATTTTCAAATTTGACGGATTCATTGACTTTGGCAGCAGCTTTTTTTTGGGAGAGTTGTTTTCTAAATAGTTCTCCAAATAGTTGCGACATACTATGGGGATCTTGAAAATTTATTTTTCCTAAATCAATTTCAATTTGATCAATGATGTAGTTAACGTTTGGATCCAATTCATTGGCCAGTTTTTGAATCTCCGCCAGAAGATTCCTTTTGACAAAGTCTCTGGCCTTTTGATTGATGTTCTCAAAATTCTTTTCAGAAGGTATTTCAACTTCTACAACAAGCCTTCTTATCCTTGTCTTGGTTGCCATTTTATTGAAGTGGGTTATAACGCTGGAGCAATTGGATCAACTGCATGGACATGAGATCGGAAACGTCATTATTTCCATCCATTTTACTTTTTAGCCAACTTAAAAAAGTTTCCTCAAAAAGGACGAGTTTATCTACTTCCAAAAGGTAAATTTGAAATTTGATATGAGCCGGAATGAAGTGATTGATTTGTTCTTTGAGATGATCTAAAAATTCGTTGTTTTGAAAACGAAAAGGCCAGTTGGGTAATATGATACTCAAAGAATTAGAATAGTCGAAATCGACCGGAAACTCATGACTGTTCCCAATATCGATATTGATTGAAGAAAACTCTTTCAAATCTGTTTTGTTGCGCTTGTGCCCTTTAAAAAAGTTAATGAAATTTTGGATTTCATCTAATCCATCCGCTTTTGTATCAAATTCTTTTAATGATTCGAATACAGGGTTGTTCAATATATCGTACAAAACGATTTTGAATGATTTTTTCCTTTTTACTTTTTGAACAGAATAGTTGTCTGCATTCACCCCCAGCACATAAACATCATCTCTGAATTCTCGTTGATCCTCAAAAGGTGCAGCACTATAGCTTTTTAGAAACTCCTCCCCTTGATCATTTTTGAAAACAGTTATGTAATTGGTCGATACAAGTGGGCGAAGAAGAATGTGTTCTAATACAAACATTCCTTCACATTCGTTATTGAAAGTTCTAAACTTTTCTTTGAGTTGTTCTAATTTTTCTTCACAGTCTTTTTTCTTTGACGCGCGATAAATTACGGCAGGAAACTCTTGATTGGGAATATTGAATAGAAGGTTGTAAACCACCTTATTGTTGACTCTAGTGGGAACAATACGATAACTCTTCGAACGGGGAGCGAAAATAAAAAGGGACTTAAAGAAAGATGGATCGGGACAATAGATAGAGACTTCATCGGGGGAGTAATCACCCGACTTTGAAAGTAATTTTGTTTTGGGCCCCTTTATGATTTGAACTTCTCTAGCACTCCACTTCTCTTTACCTGACTTTTTTTGATAGTTATCCACTATAGGGGCAACCAGTGATCGAATATTTTTATTTTGAATACCGAACATCAATTTAAGACGCATTTCTAAACCAGAAATATTTTGATGATCCCAAGTGGGGAGAGAAAAGTTAAATCCTTTGATTCTGTTTTTACCCAAATTGACAATTTCCTCTGCAAAATCAATTTTCTTATCCAGCGCTATTCGCTGAATTTCACTCTCACTGAGGTGGTCGTTTGAAGATTGAATTAGTTTTTGAAGAAGATTGGAATTAAACGACTCTCCAAAGCGAGAAAGCAAATGATCAATGACGTGGTTTCTTCTAAGGAATTTTTTTTCTTCACTCTCCGTCAATTGCTGGAGGTTTTGTTGGTATCCTTCAAGTTCCTTGTCTAAGAGAATTGATTTCACATCTGGAATACTCACCGGGACTTGAGTAAAATAACTTTGATCGACTTGTTTGTCTATGGAGAAAATATTCCTCAAATTGATCAACTGACTGAGGTGATTTGACATGAGCTGCTCGAAGAAGGTCAAATAGGCTTTGAGTTGTTTTGTCTGTGCCTTTCTTTTTCGATTGGTCGAGGAACTGAGTTCATTTTCCTTTAGCCCATAAATGGAAGGCAATTCATTTTGGATTGAAAAATACTCCTCTATCTCCTCTTTGGAAAACCGACTTGTAAAATCCTTACTTCTTATCTCTTGTGGTTTAAAAAAGCTTGTTTTGGAGGCCACTGTCAGTGCGTCGTATAGTTGGGACAAGATTACAGTGTCAATTTCGTATTTGTTACTGTTCCTGAAAAATACGATACGCTCTGACGCACTCTGGTAATTGTGAATATTTTTTTCTAGAGAAGGATAGGTGTCCTCACCAAAAGGAATCAGATCATCAAAAACCTTTATCCCATTTTTGAACACATCAATTTGATCCACACTAACAACCCCTTCAATGTTCTCAATCAATTCTTTGATTTCAGAGACATAAATTTCATTGGTTTTGTTCTTCAATTCCTTCTCATCGATAAATCCATTGACTACAGCAGGGCCCGTAAACAAGTCTAAAGGCGAATATCCCTTGGAAATCATTTCATCATACTCTAAAAAAGGAACTCTTGGGTTGATGGCTCTTTCAATTTTCTGATAGACCTCGGCCAAAACAGACTCCCCCAAGACAAATGAATCCAAACTGATTTGAGCTGAAATACTCAAGGTGTCCTTTTGTAAAATTTTGATCTCTTGGAAGTCGGTACACAGCGACCGGTCTTGCATCAGCAATTGATTCACCTGAGATTTAATTTCGTTAACCTCATGGTCTCCTATTTCTTCATCGCATTGAATCAGAACATTATATATCCCCTTAAATCCAAATTGGTTTTCCTCAACCGGCTTAATCCATGCATTTTTGACGTTGGGAATTTGTTGAATAATCATCTTTCTAAAGTCGACCAAATTGAGTGGCGCAGAAGTAAAGATTTTATTGGCAGGGATGAATAGATTGTTTTTTTCTAAGTCAAAATCATCATCACTGCTCAGTAGTATGTCCTGAATAGGAAAATTGGTTCGATAACCCAAATCGGTCAGGGCATAACAAAGTTGTTCCAAAAAAGTAATCCCAGGGTCATGGTAGTTATAATCTGTCCATTTTTCTCCCGAGATACGTTGAATCCAATCCACGCCCAACTGACGCAAAAATTCATATTGCATGCTTTTGCTCGGGTAATCGGGAGATGTCAAGAATTTTGGCTCAATCATGAGATGACTTAATCAGAAAAAAGTTTAACAATATTAAAAGACAATGGAAATGGGCTACCGGTTTTTTCATCAATTCCAAAATGACGGGTTGTTTTGGCTTGTAGTTCATAGTTGTGAACATCTCCATACCACCGGAATGAAATCTTGTAGAAGAAGCTTCCATAGCTGGCCACAGTGGTCTTAATTTTATTTCGGCTACCTCTACCTCCAAAAGCAGATAGTGCAATGGCATGTGCTATACTGTATCGACCAGAGCCAATCTTTCCTTTAATATTGGCCGTAATCTCATAGGCATTGACTCCATCTAAATTGGAAAGAATACTGTGCCAATTTCCGTCACCCGGAACACTTCCTATGGCATGGGTTCCTACTCTGGATTTCATCCCTACGGTTCCGTTGACATCAAAATCATATTTGGGATCGAAGGTGTTGATCCCCACCAAACCTTCTTTTTTGACCTTAATAACGCTTTTGTCGTTTTCGCCCTGTACTGATAATCCGGGGGCATTAGCCTGATCCAATTCGAAAGAAAACTCAGGAGATTTTTGAGTAGACTTTTTAAAGAAAGAAATCAACTTGGTTGAGAAACCAATCGGACTAATCTTCAGACCGTGTTCTCTTTGAATAGAAATTCCATCATCGACTACATTTAGTGAGGAATCGATAAGATCTACAAAGTGTTTTTCGGTGGCAAAACCTCCTTTTTTAAAATAATTTTTTAACGTCTGTCTATTGATTAAAGCCATAATCTGTTAAAATTTAATATTGAATATGAAGGGGTTAGATTTATTTTTCTTGTTTTGGTCATTTTTTGGAGCATTCAAAAACTGACTTTCCTCACTGTCAGAAGAAATAATAAAATTCTCGCCAATGCCCAATTCGTAATAATCGGTAGTTTCTGGTTCGGAGTATATTTCTTGATCCAGTTGTTCAATCTTGTTTTTTCGGGGAACCAATAAAGAACGTACAGTTCCTGTCTCAATAAATTCGGCATTCTCATCCTTGTTGGCCGTATCACAAAATATTTTGGACCCATCACTCAAGGTTTTGATGTGAATGATCGAAATACCAGTGACAAAAGAGATATAGGATCGGGATTTGACGAATTTTATAATTTCACTCTTTTTTATCTTCTGGCCCAAAACAATTTTCTCTTGATCTGAATGTGCCCATGGACAGAGATAATTGAAAAACTCTCTATTTAATCTGGCAATTCCCTTTCCACCAGAGATGTCCCTAAACTTAATTTTACATTTGATCCAGATGTCTTCGAACTGAGGGCTTATGACTTCAATTTTGGCAAAGGGAGAAATTATTTTTTCCAAATAGGATTCTACAATAATCTTATCTGCTGTACTCAATTTTATCTCATCAATGTTTTGAGTTGGATCAATCTTTTTGAGGCACAACAACTGGATATTGTTGTTGTTGAATTCATCCCCGGAGGTGTCTTTTGAATAGCATTTTACATAGGAAAGCCAATTGAATTGTTGTAGGGTATAATTTTCAATATCGCTTTTGTTTACAGGACGGTTTTTGTGACGAAGCGTTTGACTAACCCGTTTGTAAAACTCCAAGGGGTTTTCTCTGTCTTTTCCTCCAAAGGTTGTCATGGGCTGAGCAATGTTGATCACTCCAGGTACAATGGGCTTAAAGCTTTCTGCACTATTGGGAGGCAAATGGTCTGTTTTTTCCAATTCCTCCTCACCAAAACACTCCACAGTTCTTACACCATTAGTATAAACGGCCTTAATCAAACTGAATTGATCGGCTTGGGTTTTGGAACAAGCTTTAATGTAAAATTTATCATTATTAAAAAGACTGGAGTCATTGGAAATGTCGGCAGGTATCGATATGGAAATCACTCCTGTTTTTGTCAGATTGATGGTTTCGTCATAAATAATATCATTGGGACTCAATTCTTTCCATCCGTTATTCTTGGAGTACAACCACTCCAAATTCTGGGTAAAGGCATAGTTTTCGTTACCGCTCTTTTTAATTTCAATGAGAAAGTTCAGGGTTTGTGGTGCCTGAATGTTTTCCAGCCCAATAATGAATTCTCCTTCGAAATTAAAATGGTGAATTAAATGGTTACTCGAAATCCCATGCTTTGAAAAGGTCTGTTCAACACCGAAAGGAGAGATTAAATAAAATCTATTGTCTTGATCATTATCATTTTCTGAGACATTAGATTCATTAAAATAAAGAGAGGATGCCGACTCATAATTCATCGATAAATTTTCAATCATTGGAGAATAGGGCTCGTTGGGCGGGCTGATCGAAATAGCTTCTCTCTTGGGTGGATTTTGAGTCGCTTGGTTGACTGAATCATTATAAATACTAGCAAAAGCAGAGGAGCCAAACCCTATTTGTGGTTCGGTGAGCTCCATTTTGATGTAACCCGTTTCGTCATCATTTGAATAATTGAGCATATCCTCTTCACGCAGATCAAAATTGGGTTTCAAATTAAATGCGGCTACATCAATTTCCTCTATAAAACGGTCTGCGCGCGTTCGTCCTTCTTCATCAGATTCAAACATATCGATCTCGATATCTTTTGTACCAGAGCGAGAAAAAGAATAATCGGAAAGTGCGGTGAGTTTAAGTTTAAAGCTGTCGTCTTGAATCTCTCGGTTATAGGTCTTATAATATTCTTCTACACTCTCGAAATCGGAAGGGAGATTGGTATAACTCCATCCCAAAGAGAGCTGATGGATTCTTTTGCAAAATAATTCATGATTCCCAATCATTATTGAAGCACCTACCAGAGGATTGACACCCAACATATCAAATTCGGCATTGGCATCAACATCTCCTTGGTTGGTAATGACTTTGATATTTTTCAACTCTTTTACTTTGACTTCTATATCAATTTTTGTGATTTGCATACCACTCAAAAAAGAATAGGGATAATAGAATTCGTTGGAGTTGATCAAAAATTGAAAAACGGGTTGGGTAGCGCTGAGATTCAATTGGTGAATCGCCTCCTGATAATTGTCAACCGAAGGGGATTGCTTGGGCAGATTCAGGCGAATTCCAATGGTATTGAGTGTCCAATCGGATGGGTAATCAATGTCGTAGTCGGTGATCTCAATCCAACCCTCCTCATTGGTATAAGTGATGGCAAAGAGGTCTCGAAAAACTTCGAAAAAAACTTCTTCTTCTGTTACCCCTTTACTATTGGCAATGTCAATAATCAGATTGGACAAGTATTTGATGGAATCCGTGGTAAAGGAGAAATTGAATAAAATTTCTCGATTGCTTTTGCCCAATACAAGTGAAGGAGAAGCAACAGCAAAGCCCACTCTAGCGTTGTCCATTGTTTTTTCTTGATCAGTGATCAGAATTTGGTCTTCGCCCAAAGTAGAAAAGACATCCCCGTTTTGGTTAAATTCTACAACGGCATCGGAATCGGCACAATGGGTTTTTGAAAAAACACCAGAAACCAACTTATGACGTGAGTTGTATTCATAATAATTGTTCCGACTCAAAAAAAGCGTTTTAAGCTCAGAGACATTAGTATTGTTGAGTATGACTTCCTCCTCGGTCTGATATGTGATTTCTGAACCATCTTCATTTTGCCCAGCGACAATTAATTTCCCCTGATCGATAGGAAGAAAATCAATATTTTCATCAATTTGAAAATGAACATACATCTGTTTGGCCACTACCCCATGAGATTGCTGTCTGAGAATGTTTCTATAATAGAAATCAAGATGTTTCTTTGACAAGGTATTCAAGTCATTTTGAGCGTGTTCGTATAGCTTAAAGAAGGCAATCAACAAACCGATATGGGCCTTGTGATTTGAATTTTCATTAATGGATACTTTGAAAAGTTTTAAAGCTCTAAATTGTAGGCTCAAAAGTGATTCATAGACCGGAGTGTACAGTAAAATCAACTTTTTCAAACCACTGCTGAGTTTGGGTTGAGTAATGTCGATTTTTTGGAAAATATTTTTGGGGCTTATGTCTTTTAATTTCCATATGGTTTTAAAATTCTCGAAGGAAATTTCGAGTTTTAATCGCTCTTCATTTTCCTTTTCTATATACAAGGCATAGGCAGCAAATTCCTCAAAGAAAGGTTTTATTTTTTTTTGAATGGTTTGTTCAATGGCCAACTCAATTTCGGAGCTTTCCCGTGAGAGATTATTCCTTGTAGCAGAAGCATACCAATCATTAATAATTTTAAAGTAGGTAAATAACAATTCGAAAAAGGATTGAAATATTTCTTTTTTCTCTTTTTCAGAGGACAACTCATCGAAACTTTGCGTGAGACTCAATCTCAAGGCATCGTATTTCCGGATTTCAAATTTGGAAATATCGGCCAATAGAAAAGATTCGTCGGAAGCAAAAAGGTCAAACCAGTCCCCGCCCTTTTTGTTTTTCAAATCAAAATATTGATATTGTTTGGAAAGGTTTTGGACAAACAAAATGAGATCTTCTAAATTGCGATCATCAATTTTGAAGTTGTCAGGGTTCAGAAAATGGGTAAACTTGTCTTCCAAAAGTTTCTATTTGATATTAGTACCTTCATTTATGTAGTAGGGAAAAACAATGTTATCCCTTACATTGGTCGTTTGTATTTCATAATCTACGATGAAATTGATGATTCCATCATCGATATTTGTCCGTTCTGACTTTACTCCATGTACGATGATTCTGGGCTCAAACTCACGAATGGTTTTTTCCAGACTGATCTCCACAGATTTCAATGAATTGGTATTGGAGGATTTGAATGCCAAATCGTGAATGATACAACCATATTCACTTCTCATCACACGCTCTCCAAAACGAGTAGCAAAATAGATCTCCAAACTCTCCTTGATGTCTTGGCTTTCTGTAACCATCTCAACATCGGCTCTGCTCTTGTTAAAAGTGGGGGGAAAAGCCCAACCAACTCCTAAAAATGATTTTTCTTGTTCATCCATAATCTTTCGATTATTAATTAATATTTACACTTCCTCCTTTGATGTTAATGGCACCCGAACCATTGAGGTCAACTCCACTACCTTTGACATTGACCTTGGCTTTGGATTTAACATTTACCTTACTTCCGTCAAAATTGAGCCCCTTTCCAGACTTACCACTGATGGTGACTCCTTTTGAACCAGTAATGCTTACATCAGCTTTTGAGGATATTTTTATTTGTTTTTTACTAGAGATTGATATTCCGCTTTTGGAGGTAATGATTTCATTTCCATTTTGGTCTTCAATCGTTATCCCTTTCTTTTTTTCACTAATAGTAATTTTATTTTTGTCACTGGTTTTGATGATGATATCCTTGTCTTTTTCATCAAATTCAATGGTCAATTTCTCTTTACTCACAAAAGCTTTCTTTTCATTTTTAGCCTTAATTTCCGTGTAGGGTTTGGTCGTTTTGGTGTACAAGCCTCCCAAAATGACCGGATATCTGGGATCGTTATTAATAAAGGAAACCACAACTTGAGATTTGACCTCAGGGATAAAAAAAGAGCCTGCACCAGGACTGGTATAAAAATGAGTTAATCGCGCCCAAAGTCCATCGCCAGATGATTTTAGGGCTGGAATAAGTACTTTTATTCGATATTCATTATCAGGATCCTTGTCTATTTTTTTCACTTCACCCACGTGAAGTCCATTTATGGGTGGGACAAGTTTTGAGATATCAATCCCTTTGTTCTGTCCGTTTAAAGTGTCCTTGAGACCAAAACCGAATGTCGTGAAGAAATCTCCTCGAAATAATTCATGCTGGATACTGGTCACATAACAGCTTCCGTCGAGCCGGGAACCAAATCCTGTGAGTTTTATTAAACTGTCGATTTTTCCAGTTTTGATGCCTTTTACTTTTGCCATTCCATGAACACTTTTCAGACGGCTATTGGTCAATGATGCATTAGCAATTTCTGCCAACTCGGCTGTATCAAGGGGCTGGGGAACAATCACCTCTGTTTTTGAAGGGCTTGAATTCAAGGCCATATTTTTCCCCTTTAGGTCTCCTTGAGCGGTAAGTTTGGGTTCAGAAGCATTTGAATTCAAGGACTTTTTTTGGAAAGGATCGTAACCGCTAAACTGAAGTGCATTTAACTGATCTCCGCCGTCTATTTTACCTTCGAAATCCAACAAACCATCTCCGTGTTTAACCGTTAGGGTCGGACTTCCAGTTCCTAAGGGTTTTTTGACGGTAATGGCATTGTCAGAATTAATGACAATAAGCCCATTAGAGTTAGCCCTCTGAAGCATAAAATTCCAGTCGTTGGTATTGTATTTTGGAAGGAAAGCGTGTTTTACTGTAGTGGCAGTCACTGTTTTTTTTAAACCCGCTTTGGAGATAAGACTTGTAATTATCTCACTATCTTTTTTTGCCTCATAAATATCGGAAGTATATGTTTTGGTCATTTCGATGGCCTTATCAACGCACTCAATCACCAATAATCTTTTGGATTTATACTCATGAAACCCCTCGCGAATGGAAAGTCCATTTTTTTCAACTATACCTTGAAAAACACTCGAGTTGTGTTGGTTATAACCCATTTTAATCTCAACATCAGTACCCGGTTTAAAAAGATTAGACTCTGCTTCTTCGAATAAATTCAATTTTGGATTGCCACCGAGAATTTTTATGACTGCTCTACTGATTTTATTGATCTCTTTGTGAACAGAGATACTATAAATCTCGAAAGTTATTGGTAGAGGTTTTTTATTAAAAAGCAATGCATGGGATACCGTTTCATTTAAGGAATCTATGGGAGTAGCATCGCTCATTGATTATTTTTTTATGGGTGGAAATTCAAGACGTTTACCTCTTTCCAAGGCTCTAAATGAGCTCAGGTTATTCAATTCAGCAATTTTGAGGTAAAAATTCTTATCGTCATAAAAATCCTCACAAAACTTCACCAAATTGTCTCCGTCTTTAACACTGGGCATTCTCGAAATATCTGGACTCCTTTGGGTGGGTTTTTCGGTAGCGATTTCGGTGATTTGCATGGAGACTGAGGCTCGAATAGGTTCCCCATTCTCATTAAAAAAAGAATAGTTATAAGAAACATTAGAAACTCGACCTTGAATCTGTAAATCAGACCAAATTGCCCATACAAAGGGTTTGGTATGGGAATCATCATCGACTAAAACGGTAATTTTATTCAATAGATTAACTGCAGGCATTATGGAACTTCCAATCTTATTGCATCCCGAGGGGAGTTGAGGAAAAACTCCAGAATTATCAATGAGAAAGGAAAAACTCAAATCTCGGAGTTCCTTTCCTGGTGAACCAGCTACCAATACATCTCCATTGACATTTTTAGAAGTCTCACTTGGATTTTGTCCAAAACTTATATCAAATTTATCCGGAGCAACTTGCAGTTGAAACAGACCGATCTTTTTCTTAAAATCACTGTCCTCATAACCTTCGATCGAAAAAATTTTCGCTGAATTGGTGCTCATTTTTAAAAGTTTGATTTACGATCCAATAGGGACTTCATTTCGGATAAACAATCTTGGATAATTTCTTTTTTTTCAATCTCCGATAAACCAAAATCATATCCTTCAATCTGCTCTTTTACGGTTTTAATGACATCAAAATCAGTTGGGGAGGATTTTCCATCGACAATACCTCTAACAATAAGCTCTTTAATTTCGATTGGCATGATTATTTTTATTTAGTTAATCGGATTAGCATCGGTTTCAAAACGTGAATAGGCAATGGTAATCCTCTCTATAGCGTAGCTATTATCTTTGGCACTGATGCTAGAATATTCTATGGATTTTGGGATGGCATCATAAAAAGTCCATGTCATCAAAGGTTTATTTTTATCTCTATCCCAAAGAAAAACCAAAAGTAGTTTATTGAAAGTGATCGATGAAGCACCATTATTGCCAGAAGAAACTCCAGGCAAATGAAGATTGATGAAAGAATTACACCAAAGGGTAAAATCGGAGTGGGTTTTAACCACACCTCGTTCGAGGACTAGGTCATCATAGGAAGTAGTGGTGGGCAAATGAAAATTATAATTGTTTAGTCCCAGAGGGCGATAATCCTCAAAATTCCGTGTTGCTTTAATACCACTAACGGACTGAAAATTGGCATCAGGCCCGTTAGAATCGGAACTTGCAGATGTTATTCCCTTTGATTTATCTTTCTCATAAGAACCCGTAGAATTAACTGCAGCAACACTAAAGACGTAACCCAGTGCAGGATACTCTAAATCTCTGGATTTATCAATCATGACTATCTTATTATTAAAATAGCTAAACGGGTCTATTACAAAAGGCCCGTTTAGCTATTAAAGTTAAATTTAGGAGTGTCTGTAGAACTATGGTCTATTAACTCGCTTGAGCAACCATGCCTTCATGCGCTAACACCATTGTTTCGATGGCCGCTTCTGAAGCTTGGGAATTCAAATCAGTTGGCGTTACTTGTTTTGGGAACGCGTTTTGTAAAATCCAAGTCATTCTAGCATTATTTTGTTCATCAAGCAAACGAATCGTGACGGTTAAACGCTGGAATGTGTTTAAACTAATTGATGAAATCCATGTATAGAAATCATTATCAGTTGCAAAAACACCTTTCTTGAGTGTAATATCTCCAAATTTCATCATACCAGGCATTTTGATGGTCGAATGACTCGGGCTATTGCCATGACGGTATTCAATCACCTCTGTTTCCACATCTAGTCCACTAACTTCTTGAAAAGGAAGGTCAGTAAACTCTTCTCCGATATCAACAGAGAAATAAAACTTTGGCAGTGGCCAAAACTGATCTTGTTCTGCTCCGGTGCCTGCTGTTGGTAGTGCCATAATTTATTATTTTTTTATTAATTAAGATTTTTGTTGCTGTTGTTCAAATGTGATGACAATGAATTCAGCGGGTCTAGTAATTGCAACTTTAATGGTCATTTTCAGAACTCCATCTAGAATGTCGTTGGGAGTCATGGTAGATCCAAGTCCAATTTCCACATCAAATGCATCCTCGGGGGATTGTCCGGCCAATAAACCAGACTGCCATTGATTGGTTAGGAAATTGATAACAGTGGCTCTAAGGGTAGACCATGTTGTAGAATTATTAGGTGAGAAAACAAAAGCTTCTGCAGCAAATTTTATGCTTTGCTCGAGGTATGTCATAGTTCTTCGAACACTGATATAACGGTAATCTTTTGAGTTACCATCTAGTGTTCTCGCACCCCATACCAAAACACCTTTTCCTTGAAAGCTGCGAATGGCATTAACGGCCTTACCGTTGAGAGGTAAGTTGAGATCTTCTTGATTGTCATTATTAATATTAACAGCAGGAGAAATAACTGAGCCCAAGCTGATGTTTGCAGGAGACTGAGCTACACTGGCAGTGAAATCAACCATGGCATAGGCTCCAGCCATTGCGGAACTGGGTGGCATTAGATTCAACATCTCACTCATTTCTGCAATGATCATATTCAACTTCGGACTGATAACCGTCAGCGTTGAATGCAATGATTTGACTGCATCTGCATCATTGTCTTCTGAAATTTTATTAATCTCGGCATTGATACCCTCAGCTCTTGCTTCGGTAATACTTTCTGAAGCCAAATTATCAGCGACTTCTTTGGTCAATACCTCGATTAAACCGTCTAGGTTTTCAATTTTGGTATAATCAATTTCAGAGGACTTTACCAAAGTAGTATTCAAGAAAGGATAGTAAGAAGCTCCCCACATAAGGAAATTTGAACCAACACCTTCTCTAAATTTGCCGATCGCATCTTCGTCATCGAAAGTTCGCTCTTGAGTTCCGTTGTAAACATCCAAAATGGCAAAACGATTTTTCATTTTGAATCCACAATGAGAGAGAACAGCTGCCTGAAGTGAATAACAATCCGCTTCGGATAGAAGAACAGCATCGGGAACAACCACCAATGTGGGTTCCAAATGTTTTTCTAGCGCGGCCAAACCACCACCTTTTGGATCGTTTAGTTTTCCGGCATCAATGGTTTCATCATAATTACCCACAGAAACTATGTAGCAATCTCCACCACCATTGGCATAGAAAAATCGCATAGAGTTGTGCATAAGAAAACGAGTATTATCAACAAATGACAATTGGAATCCAGTGATAAAATCTTCTGAAGTTTCAATGGTGAACTTAGTTTCGGGTGCTCCCCCGAAAAGTTCTTTATATTGTCCTAAAGATGAAATCTTGGTAGGTTCGTTGGTCAAATCCTTCGACCCCCTACTTGCTTTTTGTGTGTACCCAATGAAAGCGGGTATTGCTGTTTGTACTGGAACTACCGAAGAGCCAAACGAACTTTTTTCTTCTATGTAAACTCCAGGTGTTGCTAATGTTGCGGCCATAATTATATTTTAAGACAATTTAAATATATATAGTGAATAAAAAAATGTTTTATAATTTTTTTTTAATCCAGCACCGTAAAAAGATCAATAATAAAAAGGTTTCTCTCAGAATCGAAACTTAAATTCTTAGGTTCGGGATGTGGTAAAAATTTTGAAAAGGATTTATCAAACTCGTCTTCTTTCTTTAGATAGAATAAAAAATCAAATTGCTCTTTCAATTTAATCTCCTCGGAAAACTCCAATGAAAACACATCCATTCCGTTTTCTATTTTTCGAGCGATAAAATTTTCATAACGCTTTCCGTCTTTTTCATTTTGTATGTAGAACTTAGTAATATCACCATCTGGGCCCGAAAAATAAAAATTGTGGCGAAGCACAAAGGTTCGTGCATCAAAAAAAACATTGTATTTATAGGAGTCAGCACTCCTTGTCTCTACCCCAAAAAATTCATCCTTTTGATTTAAGGTTAAATCTATTTTTCCAACAATACCATTCCCAGCATAGGGTTGGAAATCTTTTTCCCCAACATAGCTGTCCTCATGAAGGCGGCCGTTCTCTCCCGTTTGGTTGTTAAAACTAATCAGTTGATTGTTTTGATAAGGCATATTAGTGAGGTTTAAAAACAAAACATCTTTAAAAACCATATTAAAACTAAAAGTTACTGGACCAAGGAAACTAGGACTGGTTGTTTTGGAATCTCGGTTTTGAAGCAAGACAAACCCTTGCGGTGTTTTTTTAAATAAAAGATCATAATTCCTGATCATTGACCTACTCTGTTGGTCAGGCATAAAATCAACCGTGGTAAAATTTCGATTTCTGTAGTATTCATGAAAGACGAAAACCTCTACAATTTTTTTAAAATTGGTCTTTAAACTAATTGAGTTTTGTAAGGCACTACACATATATAAAGCTTAAGGTTTTAAGATTGTTCTTCATTGGATTGATTTCCCGTAACACGAGGCGTGTTTTCAAGGATAACATTCCCATCAAATCTAAGGTGCTTGATTTTATAAGCTACGGAGGGAATGTAATTAGTACCTATGCCTCCCCAAAAACGACTGACTTCGTTAATGTCAATATTATAGAACTCTGCATGCAACTTATCAATATTGTTAGACAATAATGGAGTATTGGCATTGTTGAAAGTATTATAGTTTTGAAAAAACTCTATCACCAAAGAGATATAACGCAAAGATTCTACATAATTAAAATTTGGGAAGTATGCTGTAAACATCAAATAAATGTTGATCGTCACAGGAGGCGCCATTCCTGGCATAGACTGGAACTGACCATTTTTGGTGATTTTCTCTTCCTCTATATTAATGAGGAAGACAGTAATTTTATTTTCAATTTCTTGATTCATATTACCACCCATATCAACCAAACTGGATATCACGACCGAATCCTCAGATATCGAGAGTTTATTTTTTATAAACTCATCCAACCGAAAACCAATTGAAGAAACCAAATTGTGTATCATCTGTTCATGTATTTCTTAGTGGCATAGACAACAACCCTTACAATATATATTGAGATGAGCGAAACGATACACCCTATAATGTACAATTGAATTGAAAAAACTTTTTCGACTTCATTCATTTCCACATCGGCAGAGGTAAGATCCAAAAGACCTAAAAAAACAAAGGAGAAAATCAATGAAAGAAGTGATCCAATGATTAACCAAAAAAATTCTTTTACTATGGTTTCTTTCATTTGCTACGGTTTTTTGTGGGATTTAATTTTAATGAATGAAGACAGATAAAAAGACAAATTACCCAACAGAAAAACCAAATAATAAATCCAATCGGATTTAAGGAATAACAATTCGTTGATCAAATAAATCAATGGCGTAAGGAAAACAAAAACCAGAGCTATAAAAATAGTCCTATGAAACTGATTTCTGGCAATGGAATCTCTAATCCTCCAATCGCTTAATGTGATCAAGAATCCAATGACCACTGAAAAGAAAAAGAAAATAGAAGCCATGATAATAACGTTTTTCTTTTTAAGTATAGATTGTGATAATCGGATCGCAAATCCTGATTGATCGGTTATGGGATTGGTCACAACTTTTTCTTTATTGGCAAATCGATCATCAATGACATCCCATAGCTCTTCATAGCCATTGTCATAGCCCAAGGCCCAAACCCCAACTCCCTTCAGATTTTGACTCACAGCATAATCAAACTTTTTTCCTAAAGTAAAATCGTCATCAAACCAAATTTCCTTGGTGGTATTATCAGGATAGGTGAGATTGTAATAATTGGTCATGCTCTTTCTATCCAAAAAGGGGGTCGTATTAGAGTTAGCAAGATCCTTGCTTGAAAACAAATTCATTACCTCTCTGTAGGTAACTTTACGTTCAAATTTTGATTCCACCTCTCCATTTTCTCCTAAAACACCAGTCCACATACTGCCATAATAGGGCAATGCCAATACTGTTTTTGAGGGATCAATTCCTTTGTTTAAATAAAATTCCACCGTATTGCTTAGGCTGATGTCAAGGCCTTCGACTGAGCGCAAAGGTGCTACTGCCCCTTGAACCTGATTCCCTGTATTGTAGTCATATCCCATGATGACCAACAAATCGGCGTATTTTTGCAATTCTTGTATATCAAAAATCTCTCTACTGTCCACTGCCGGCAGGGTGATGGAAATGATTGGTTTTTTATTGTTGATTTGATTGTCCAATTGTTCCCTGAACTGTTTCACGAAAAGATTAAACCTTTCACGCTTTAGGTAGGGCAATTGCTCAAAATTTAAGTCCACACCATCAGCATTGCGATCTTTGATCAATCGGGTAACACTGTCCATCAAAACATACCACTTTCCCCGATCCCCTAAAAATTGGTTATTATTGGATTTTCCATGACTGGAAACAGTCAATAGTATTTTTGTTTTTTTAAGCTTTGCCGAGTCAATCAAAGCGGTGTTCCTCCAGTCTTGAATCTGTTCAGGATTGGAATAGGAACCTGTAGCAGGATCTACTTTGTATGAAAAATACGATAAAGTAGAGAGCAACTCGAAAGGATAGTTTTTCCAAGCATTCCCCATCCAATAAGGATGCCATCCAAAAACTTCTTTCCCCGGCATAATTTGACGGTAACGCTTGTCGTTAACATAGTAAACCTCTTTTTCAGAATCCCAATAAAAATTTGAACTGGTCACCACTTGATCGTCTCCATTGAGCGTATCATACAGATAGCCATAGGAGTTGAGCATATTTTTTTGCGCTATTGGAGCATATCCCAAATCAACGGAATCTTGGGTAGCTTCCTTTTTATCTCCATCCATCCCCAAAGATTTCTTGGTGCGATTCAAACTACGTTCTAGCATGCGCATCTGACCTTGGGTTCTACGGGCACTGTTTCTCAACTTCATTACCTCACTACAAGAAATAAAGGAGGTCAGCACCAAGCTGAGGACAAAAAGTTTACTATATTTTTTCAAGGAATCAGCGTTAGTTTTAAACGGGGGATTTCGGTATAAAATTCTTTTTCTATTTCTTTTTGGGAATGCTCTACGTTAACTGCCACTACCAAAAGTGAAATTTCGTGCTGGTAAAGTTTGGATCGATTGGCCAGATAAATTTTAGCTTTCTGTGATGGAGAAACTTCCTTGCAATTAAAAAATCCATAATTTTTGGCCGTATTCAAACTGGGAGTATCGGTCACCAATTTGTTGATCTGTAAATACACATCCGAATTTTCGGCTCTAGGTAGATAGGTATGACTTTCAATGATGTTCAATTCGGATTTTATAAAACTGATCAAAGGCTCCATTTCTGGATCATTTTCCGCAAGGATCTTGTATTTTTCCAAATCATCCTCACTCAATCCTAGCCAATACCCCCAACCAATTAGATTATCGACATCATCGATTTCTATGGGAAAATCCATTCTGCTGATATGGGTAATGTCCAAACGGGGACTGAGACTGTATTTTTTTTCCTCTACTTTGGCAAAAAGTGTATCGACCACCTCCTCTACCACAGTTCTGGTCTCCACTAATGTGTCATTTACCATTTCAACAGTATAGGATTGTGGCTTAGATAATTTTCTGATTTTCATTTTCACAACAGACTTAAAAAAACCAGATCTGACCACCTTAATGGTCATAATATTGTCAGATTGAATGGTCAAACGCCCTTCAATCTTTTTCTTTTTCTTAAGATTAGTATGATAGAAACGAGATTCTCCCCCCTCAATAATTTCAACTCTTTTGACTTTTCTTGATTTTTGATTTTCAAATTCAAAGAAAATTTGATCGTCCTTTTTAACTTCATATTGAAAAGAAGTCGGGACTCCCCTGGTTTCTGTGGGGAAATAAAGATTGGCCAAGAAAAGTGTGTCCATAGTTTGTTTGGGTCGGAGATGGTCAATCAAAAAAGCATCCTCGGGATTTAATTTAATGCTCCCATCGGCCATGAGTTTTTCTTTAAGACTGTCGATTTGAATGATGGAAGCCTCTTTGGTTTGGCTGTTTCGAACCACGCTAAGTTCATTGACCTCACTGGATTGTTTTATAGCATTACCATCTGCCTCGACGATCGAACCGCTTTGAATACTGTCAACTCTATTGGCGATGGTAACAGAACCTGCCTGTAAAACTTCTTTTCCAATTACCTCAGCATCTACACCTTTTATTTCGTAATTCAAGGCGTCTGAAGCTGATGCGACTCCAAAAATAGAGGCACACCCATAAGATATGGTTAAAATGAAGACTGCAAGAAAGTACCTCAACTTGTTCATTGCCTAATTCTCATATGTTTTCCTTTCGAGTTCGGTTCTTATTTTTTCATATCGATCCCGAGCCTCCTGTTTGATAATATTTTGAATTTCACTCTCCTTGGATTTCAACTCCATTCGAGAGGACATTTCTTTTAATTTTAAATTTTTCTGTCTTTCGTGATCGAAATTATCTAAAGCTTTTAGATAATTGGTTTCGAAAGCCCTTTCATATTCCAAAACCAGATTGTCGTAGGGTCCTATTGAGGACAACAACTTGGTGAGGATTGGAGCCGTTTCTATCATGACAAAAATAAAAATGATGAACATGGAAGACAACTTGTCAATTTCGCTCAAAGCTCTTATTTGATCAATCAACCCTGAACTTACTGAGGCTTTAATGACAGCTGCTTCTTGGTCGATTTTGGATTTCAAGGCAGACTCCCTCTTCGAGAGATTGACCAAAGTAGTATCCCGCCTCACCTTTTCCGATGAAAGTTCATTCAGGAATTGTTCGTATTTCTTTTTTTTACTCAGACATTCTATTCCTCTCCCTTTTTTTCGGGTTCCACAAGTTCCATCACATTCGCATTTATAATCCTCATAATATTTTTCACGGATCATAAGCATAGCAGTGTACTGAGAATCTACAACAGATTTTTTTTGACTGAGTTCACTAAACTGTGCAGTATATTTTAAATCCACATCCGCTATCTCTTGAGCATTTTTGAGCATTAAATAGGACTGAATCTCACTTTTAAAAATTTGTACTTCAAGGGGTTTAGATATGATAACGGCAATCAGCAAGGCAATGATCAGTCGGGGTATTACCTTGATAAACTCTTGTAGTTTGTTGTCGCTGTGCCGCATGGTCGATACTATATAGCGATCAAGATTGAAAATAATAGCACCCCAAAACAAAGAAAAAAGAACAATCAAAAGGTTTTGATCGAAGATCAATGAAAAGGCAAAAAAAGAAGATATGATGGCCAGTAGGGCTGTAAAAAATACCGTCAGACCAATGCCAACATATTTGGTGGTTTCAAATCGAGGACATTTTTCCAATAGCTCGAGACTCGCCCCTGAGCAAAAGATCAAAAACCTACTGATTACCCCAATTTTGTGGTCTTTCTGTGTCAATTATTTTTTTTAATAAATATATTAAATAATTTCACACAGGAGTTGATAAATATTGATCTGCGATTTTGGGGTGTTGAGGCTTCTTCTGTAACTATTTTTTCTGATTCAGATTCAGCATCAACTTCTTCTTCAAAAAAACTTTCGTCGTGAAAACAATGAAAACTAATTTTCTTGGTTTGGGTTCGGTTGATGGATTTAAAGGTGAACAAAAAAGTGTCGTTTTCATTCAGTTCAAATTCATGGCTTCCTACCAAAGGCAGTTTACCCATTTGAGACTCTGAAAACTTACCAATCATGGGAATGTTCCAATTGAGTTTGATTTTTTGATTGAGGTAAGCGGCATAGAGTCCCTCACCGGTAGAAGCGGGTTGAATTGCAATAAATTCTTTGATGATGGGATCAAATACATCCACCTCTATATCGATGTCATTTTCTTTGATTACCCTTACAAAAAGACTTTTTCTAGAAGATTGGTCTTTGTTTTTTCCCTCAATAGTGAATTTTGTATCCTCAGTGATTTGAAAGGTTTTGACCCCTTGGGTTGACACACTCCACTCTGCCGGATAAATGACCACTTCGTGAGCGTTTTTTGTTTCCCATTCCAAGGTGATGGTCTCTTTGGAAAAAACGATGCTCTTATCTACACTAAATTCAATATCGATATTTCCCGAAAGCAGATTGATCCTCTGAGCACTATGGGCAATCCCATTAAAATAATCATTTTTGGAACGCAACAATGTTTCGGGATACTCAAATTCAGCTTGCTCGGCATTACAAATGAGATACTCCTTGTCAAAAATGGCAAAATAGTCCTCCTTGGTAAACAACTCAGAATCCATTTTCCAAAATATGGAAACCTCTTGGTCAATTAGTCTTTTGCAAAGGTTGACCAACTTCATGGACTTGTTTTGCGTATTGGATATAATTATAATCTCAATATTGATCTCCCGATCCAATGCCCTAAACAAAGCTTTTGAGATAACAAAAAGATCAAACTCGTCGATCAGTATTTGGGCCAAATGGGATGCTCTGAGTAATTCTTTTTCAACTTCTGAGTTTAAATCGTACGTATGATAAAATCTAGACACTTGGAGATTATGAGAATCAAATATAAGATTTGGATTTTAAATATTGATATTCCTCGTTTTATTTGATAAATTTGGTTGTTACGATTTTTATGGAAATAGAAAAGCTGGTTGGATTAAGACCCTATCAAAAAGAAGAAGCCGATATTTTTTACGGTAGAGAGAAAGAAGTAGAGGGGCTACTTCAAATACTTCAAAAAGACAAATTGGTTACACTAATTGGAGCCCCTGGAACCGGAAAGTCTTCTCTGATCAATGCCGGTCTTATTCCCAGATTGGAAAAGGGCTTTTTGGCTCAAGCTGGGAAGCAGTGGGCAGTTTGTAAATTTAGACCTGGTATTTCTCCCATGGAAAACTTGGCTTATTCACTGACCTCGGAGGGGAGTCTAACCCTTGATGGGAAAGCCAATACAGAAGATTTTAGTGAATATATGCATACCCTCAAAGACCTAGCAAGTCTTGGAATGGTAGAGATCTTCAACAAATCTCAAATCAACGGCAAAAAAAACTTATTGATCGTCATTGACCAATTGGAGGATTTATTCACTTTCGAAAGATTTTTTGATTCCGATCAAAGCGAACAAGACGACTTGCTCTTTGATATGGTGGCAAGAACAGTTAAGATCAAAGACACTGCAATTTATTTTGCTTTGGTCATTCAATCCGATTATTTGTCTCATTTGTCACAATATGCCAAGTTGCAGGAAATGATCAGTAAGTCTCAATATGCCATTCCTAATTTCTCCAAAGCCGGAATCACAGCAATTGTAGAAAATAACTTTCTGGAACAAGGGCTCAGTTTCTCCAATAGTGCTTTTAAATCTATTGTGGATGATCTGGCATCGGATGCGACCCTATTGCCCAATATGCAATTCCTTTTCAGACAAATCATCGCTCATAAAAATGAGGATACAGACTCAGAAGCTTCTCAAGTAGCCACCCCAGAGATCGATGCATTGGGCGGAATCAATCACTGTATTCAACAAGCATTTGAAACCAGCTATAAAAGCCTTCCCGATACCCAAAAAATACATTTCGAAAAAATCAACAAGGCCCTTTACAATTTTGAAAATGCAAATGATGGCAAATACGAACAAATAGAAAGAATTTCAGTAATTGCCGGACTGTCTACTCAAGAAATATCTGATGTGATTTTTCAACTCAAAGCAGTGGTTGACGAATCATTTGAAATTATTCCAAGAGCCATTACTGGAGTCCCAAAAAATGATATCTATTCACTGAATCACGATGATCTTTTATCCAATAAATATTTTTTACAAAGAAATTGGAAACAAGAAAATCAATGGATCTACGAGGAGGAAGAAAGCTATAAATCATTTAAAAACTTTTCGGAATTAACCGAAAATTTCAATTCTGGAAAAGCCAGTTTACTCTTTACTCCCGAATTGGAAATGGCCCAAGAATGGGTCGAAAATGACAATCATAACACCAATTGGGCTAAAAAATATAGTTTTAATTTTCAAAATACTGTTGACTATATTTATAAGAGTATAGATTTTCATCAGCAAAACAGATCGAGAGAAGAAAACCGATTGATTCGCAAGAAAAAAACCACCCGTATCGTCGGTGCTGTCATGTCAGTCTTGATCATCATTGCCTTTGCTCTTTTTATTCGTTCTTCCTATGCCGAAACAAGAGCCTTGGCATCTAAAGAAAAAGCGGACGCCAGCGCTAGAGAGGCCATTCTAGAAAGAAAAGAAGCCAGCAAACAAAAAGAAAAAGCAGACAGCCTGAGAAATGAGGCAGAAATAGCGCAAAAGAATGCGGAAAACGACAAAATTATTGCATTAGACGCAAAGAAAAGTGCTGAACTTGCCACCGAAAGAGCATTGGATGCTAATACAGAAGCCAAACAACAAACTGAGATTGCCCAAAAGCAAAAACTTATGGCCGATAAGGCAAGGGAACAGGCCGAAAGTGAGAAAAAAAATGCAGACAAGGCCAGAGAAGAATCTGAAAACAGAAGGAAAATTGCCGAAATAGAGTCAGAATTCTATCCCATTGTTCGTAAAATGGAGCGCCTCGTAGAGTATGCCAATGCCAGTGATGAAATCTATCAGAACAAGGTGTTTTCTGCCATAGATGAGGCTTTGAAAAAATTTGAAGAACACTTTCAAATACAGAATGAAATATACGGAACCGCAGAAGACACAGAGGGAAATTATATGATTCTTCAAACCGCACTAAGGGTGCTTGAAGGAAAAAATTATTACAACGAAACCTCCATGATGCTCTACAGAATGTCACCCAATACTGCCATTAGGAGTATTGATTCTTTCAATGATTCGGTTTTGGCTTTTGGGGGAGACAATGGCGTATTGTACATTTTAAACAGCCTCGATCTGAGCATGGTTGAAATCCCCATCAAAGAGAGGATAAGAAAAGTAAAGTTTATTGACCCAAATAAGATCGTGGTTGGGACATTTCAAGGAAATGTTTACAAGGTTAACCCCTCAAAACGATTTGTCAAGAATGCTGAAACCAAATTATTCAATTCGAAAAACCCAATCGTCGATCTCCACATGAATTCCAATGGGAATGAGTTGATTATTTTTTCTAACCATGAAGTAATTTTCTACAATGAGAAAAATAAAACTTCTGATGGCAAAAAGGTAAGCTTTGAAATTAAGGGGATCGATTTTTATAATGATCAATTGTTTATCGCATCCAGCAATGAGATATTTATGTACAATGGTAAAAACATTATCAAATTGCCATTGGATATTGATCATTTGGTGGATGAAGAAATTCAGACGTTTAGATTATCCAAGGAATTTCTTTTTGTAGGCACTCAAACCGGAAAGATTCTAACCTATATCAACTCCAATCCCATGAATGGACAAATACCGCTCAAATTTTTGGGGGAGCTTGAGTTGCATCGTTCTGGAATCACCAAACTCTATTTTGACGAACAAAACAGTACTCTTTACTCTGCTAGTTTTGACAACCAGATTTTGAAATATAAAGTAGAAAAGTTAAATTTTGAAAGAGCTGTCCGAGAATTTATTTCTCTGATCGGGCATGAAAAATGGATTTGGGACCTTGGTTTGACCAAAAACGAAGACGGAAAAGAACTGATTGTAACTGTTGATGAAAACGGAAATGTCTTGACTTGGTACAAAAACTTGGCTGACTTGGCAGCCAAAGTCAAAAACCTACTCTCGGAAAAGACAGAACAACAGTAGAAAGATTTGAATATTCATTGGTGTTGTAGGGATTCGTATCTTAAAACAAATTCAAACCCCTTCAATCCGTTTTAAAACACTAAATTTGCGCGTCCTTAAAATTGAGAGGGGTAGCGTTGAAAAATCATCTTTCCTTTTTTGGTTCAAACAAACCAATAACACCATCAATCAAAACTCATAAACCCATATGAATTGTGTTAACAAGCTTATCCTAAGATGAGAGGAAAAAATAGAAAAAGTTATTCCCCAAGAAAGAAAAATAAAGCACAAAGGGAAAGAGCAATCGAGTCCCATTCAAAAGACAAAAAAAATGAATCTTCCGAAGGAAGTAGACCCTCAAAACAAGGAGAGCGTCGAAATTCAGATTCAGGTGGGCGAAAAAAATTCAGCCAGCGATCCAAAAGTAGAAATTCAAGATCGGGAAATCGCTCAGGAGGCAGGTTCAAGAAATCTGACTTAGACCCGAGCATGATGGTCAATACGACCATTAAGCTTAAAGAGGATAAAAAAGATATTCAAACCCGAACATTTGAAGAATTAAATCTCGACCCTCAACTTCAATCGAGGATAGATAAAAAGGGCTTTGTAAACACCACAGAGATTCAGGATAAAACCTTTGAAATCGTTGCTGAAGGAAAAAGTATCATCGGTATTGCCAATACTGGTACAGGAAAAACAGGAGCATTTTTGATCCCTATCATTGATCGAATCCTATCCAATAAAAACAAACACAAAACCATCGTTTTGGTGCCTACCCGAGAATTGGCTCAACAGGTGGAACAAGAGTTCAAAAGTCTGAGTAAAGGTTTGAAAATTTTCAGCAGCTGTTTTATTGGAGGTACCAGCATCAACAAGGATGTAGATAAACTCAGAAGACTGAACCATGTGATCATTGGTACACCTGGTCGTATCAACGACATGATCAACCGTAGGGCATTGAAATTACATGATTTTTCCAAAGTAGTTTTGGACGAATTTGACACCATGTTGGACATGGGCTTCCTACAGGAGGTACAAAAGATCATCGATCAGATGCACAAAAGGAATCAGACCATACTATTTTCGGCCACAGAAAACCCAAAACAACAAAACATCATCGATAACTTGGTGAATCAATACGAAAAAGTAAGGGTCTCTGAGGGTAAGGCCAACACAGACAACATCTATCAAGAGGTGATCAAACCCAAAGACGATACCGAAAAAAATCAAATGCTGGTGGACCTTTTGAGAAAAAAGGAATTTAAAAAAGTTTTGATTTTCTCCGAAACAAAAAGACAGGTTTCCAAATTGTGTCGAATTCTGAAAAAATTTGAGGTGAGAGTGGACGAAATACACGGAGATAAATCCCAACAATACCGTTCCAAAGCCATCCAAAAGTTTAAATCTGGAAGCATTCAGGTCATGGTTGCTACCGACGTAGCTTCAAGGGGAATCGATATCGACAACATCACCCATGTCATCAATTACAGGGTTCCCAGTTCGAGAGAAAGCTATATTCACAGGATCGGAAGAACCGGAAGAGCTGGCAAGGAGGGTAATGCCATTACCTTTATCTAATAGCCGCCCCAAACGAGCCTATGGCAGTGTGAATGCGTATAACTACTTCTTAGGGTTGGTGGTGGATTTATTCCATTGACACAGATCTTCCAAAATGGGTTTTAATTTTCGTGCTTGCTTTGTCAAGGAGTATTCTACTTTAGGTGGGCTTTGATCAAACTCTTCTCGGTGAACCAGCCCATCCTTCTCCATTTGCTTAAGTTGTTCGGAAAGTACCTTTCTGGAAAGGTTGGGAATCAAAGAGGCCAAGGTTGAAAATCGCATTTGACCACTCATCAAACGAAAAAGAATGGGTAACTTCCATTTACCACCCAAAATTTTCATGGCATTTACAATAGGACAAAACGGTTTTTCCAAACTCACTGCTATGGTTTTCTACAAAACTAAAAATAAAATATAAATAAAAATTATTGGTTACTTTATGTAACTAAAACTATATCTTTGCCGAAAGTAATTATCCATGAATAAATCAAAGAACTCATTTGCTGAAAAGTGGGGAGAATTTGTAGTAAAATACAAATGGGCAGTCTTACTATTGTCGATAATCTTGGCCTTGGGGCTGGGCTCGCAAGGCAAAATGGAATTCGATGGTGACTACCACGTATTCTTTAGTAAATCCAATCCCGAACTTGAAGCCTTCGACGGCCTTCAAGAAAAATACTCCAAGGTCGATAACATCATTATGGTTTTGGCGCCAAACAATAAGAATATTTTTACCAAGGAGAACTTGATCGCCATTGAAGAGTTGACCGCTGAGGCATGGAATACTCCCTATTCATCTAGAGTAGATGCCTTGACCAATTATCAACACACGCGAGCCGAAGGTGACGATTTGTATGTTGAAGATTTATCCTATGAGTCGGAGAATCTCACTACAGAAAGGGTGAAAGAAATAAAAAAGATAGCTCTAGGTGATCCTGTATTGGTAAATCGCTTGGTCAATAAAGAGGGAAGCGTCGCTGCCATTAATGTTACAGTTCGTTTACCGGGCATTGATAGTGCCAAGGAAATTCCAGAAATCACCGTGGCCAGTAGAGCCATGATTGCTGCATTTAAAGAAAAATATCCTCAATTTGACGTTTATGTATCAGGAAATGTTCCATTAAACACCGCCTTTTTTGAATCTTCTCAAAACGATTTGGCTTTGATTGGGATCATGTTTTTGATTGTCATTGCGGTAACCCTATTGCTGACGAGAAATATTTTTGCAACATTGGCTACTTTGGTGGTGGTGATGCTTTCTATAATAAGTGCCGTAGGATTTATCGGTTTGAGTGGAATAAAACTTACCGCTCCATCATCGGTTTTCCCAACCATGATCCTCACTTTGGCAGTGGCCGACAGTATCCATATTTTAGTAACCCTTTTGCAAAAGTTCAGAAAAGAAGGCTATCAAAAGAAAGAAGCCATCATCGAAAGTATGCGGCTTAATTATATGCCAGTCTTTATTACCAGTGTGACAACAGTGGTAGGATTCTTAACTTTAAATTTTGGTGAAGTGCCTCCCTTTTGGCACTTGGGAAATATCACGGCTTTCGGAATGAGCATGGCTTTTTTATACTCTACCACTACCCTCCCCGCTTTGATGGCCATTTTCCCGATATGGAAAAGCTCCAAAGATGAAGCAAAAAATCAAAAAAAATCTTTTTATACCAGCTTGGGACAGTTTGTCGCCAAGCAACCAATCCGCCTTACCATCATTTCCTCTACTTTTATCATTGGAATGACACTAATGGCTCTTCAAAATGTTTTTAATGACAGTTTTGTAGATTATTTTGATAAATCAGTAAAGTTCAGAACCGATAGTGATTTCATCAATGAAAATCTTACGGGAATTTACAATGCTGAATTCTCCATTGGTAGCGGAGAAAGTGGAGGAATCAACAATCCTATTTATTTGGAAAAACTAAATGCTTTTGAGGAGTGGCTCAATGAGCAGGAAGAAGTCATTCATGTGAATTCCTTTGCCGAGGTAACAAGAAAAATCAACAAATCAATGCACGACGACGACGATTCCTACTACAAAGTACCGACCAATCGACAAGAAGCTGCCCAGTATTTGTTACTATACGAACTTTCACTTCCTTTTGGTTTGGATCTCAATAATCAGATCAATGTAGATAAATCAGAAACCCGATTGACTGTGGTGCTTCAAAATTTGGGGAGTAAAAAAATGTTAGAGTTTACCTCCAGAGCCGAAAAGTGGTTAGAGGAAAACACCCCCGAATACATGCATGCCATTGGTGTGAGCCCTACTGTGATGTTTGCCAAACTTGGTTTTCGTCAGGCTGATAGTATGATCAAAGGGAACATCATCGCTTTGTTGTTGATTTCTCTGGTCTTGATGTTGGCATTAAAAAGTTTTAAAATGGGTGCGATCAGTTTGATTCCCAACCTTACTCCCGTAATCGTAGGATTTGGTTTTTGGGCTTTCTATTTGGCTGAAATCAATACAGGCATGGTGGTCGTTTTCGGGGTGACATTGGGGATCATTGTGGATGATACGGTTCACTTTATGAGTAAGTTTCTTAGAGCCAGAAGAGAATTGAACTACAACGCTAAAGATTCAGTGATTTATGCTTTTGAAACTGTTGGCAGGGCCTTGGTCATCACTACCTTGGTTTTGGTTGCTGGTTTTACGGTACTTTCTACCTCCCCTTTCGCGCTCAACAGCTATATGGCCAGAATAACAGTGGTCATTATCACCGCTGCATTGGTCATCGACTTTATCCTTCTCCCCTCTATATTGATATTGGTCTACAAAGAAAAAAATACCCTAAAAGACGCTTTATAAATTAATTAAAACATTTAAAAAAGATGAAAAAAATCATACTTATACTGCTCTTGAGTTTTCCATTATTGACAACAGCACAGACGGCCGAAGAAAAGGGTCTTGAAATCGTTTCTAAAGCCATCGAGGCAGATAGAGGCTTTGGAAGTTCCTCGGTTGATTTGAGAATGGTGTTAAAAAATAAAAATGGACAATTGAGCGAAAGGACACTGAGTAATAAAACGCTAGAATTGGACGAGGACGGAGACAAGTCCATGATTGTATTCACCAGTCCCAAGGACATCAAAGGAACATCTACATTGACTTTTACTCACAAGCAGGGAGCAGACGATCAATGGTTGTTTTTGCCTTCAATCAAACGCACAAAACGCATTTCATCAAGCAATAAATCAGGCCCTTTTGTGGGTAGTGAATTTGCTTATGAAGATTTATCCTCCGTTGAATTGGAAAAAAACACTTACAAATTTCTGAAAGAAGAAGGAGACTTATTGTATGTCGAACAAGATCCTGTAGATCCAAAATCGGGGTATAAAAAAAGAATTGCTGTTTATAACCAAGCGAAAGATTACCGTTTGGAGTCCATTGAGTTTTATGATAGAAAAGGAGCATTACTCAAAACGTTGACCTATACTGAATACAAACGCTACAAGGATAAGTTTTGGAGGGCCAGTAAATTCGAAATGGTCAATCACCAAAGCAAAAAAGAAACCTTTTTGTTCTTTAATAATTACAATTTTGAGGTAAACCTCAAAGGCGAGGATTTCACTGAAATGGCACTACGCAGAGCTGCTAACTAATCTTTTTTAACAAACATTACGGCCTCTTTAGGGGGCTGTTTTTTTTAATTTATGATGTCATCCAATTCATTTTTTGTTTTACTCTTGTTGTGCTCCATCGCTGTGATGGCACAAACCGAAAAAGACGAGGTAAAAACGACTATTGAATGGGAGTTTAATGCACAATATCGCCACTTCTATGATGCCCCACAATTTGATAATCAGTTAAAAGATTATCCTTCCATTGGCATTCAGCCAACCTACTCCTTTGTTTGGGACAATGGGTATCAAAATTTTATTGCTTCAGCCTATTTTAACCGAGATCGTGATGAGAATAGAAGTTACTGGGATTTGAGGGAGTTCTATTATCAAAAAGTCCAAAATAATTGGGAACTGAGTGTAGGGTATAAAAAAGTTTTTTGGGGCGTAACAGAGAGCAATCATTTGGTGGACATCATCAACCAAACCGACGCATTAAAAAGTTTTGATGGTGAGGAAAAATTAGGCCAACCCATGGTTCAGTTCAGTTGGTTCAGCTCCAATTGGGGAAGCTTAGATTTGTTTTATTTGCCCTACCACCGTAAGCGTGGTTTTGCTGGAGAAAAAGGGCGGTTTAGATTCAGTAGTGTTCTGGAGGCCGACGCTATTGGTTATGAAAGTGACAAGGAAGAATGGCATCCTGATTTTGCCGCCAGATGGAAACATTACATTGGTGTTCTGGACATTGGATTGTCTTACTTTTCAGGAAACGGAAGAGAACCCTATTTTGAATTTGATGATCGTGGAAATATTAAAGCCTTTTATCCCTTAGTTGATCAATTGGGTTTGGATTTTCAAATTACAGCAGGAGCTGTTTTACTCAAGTTTGAATCTATTTATCGCAAAGCAGAGCAACAAGAATTTTTTGCCATGGATGCAGGATTTGAATACACTTTTTCCAATGTAAACAACAATGGCCTAGACATTGGGGTCTTGGGAGAGTACCTCTTTGACGAAAGGGATGATTGGGCCTTATCGGGTCTTCAAAATGATATTTTCTACGGCTCTAGAATCGCATTTAACGATACTCAGGATACTTCAATTTTAGGAGGAGGTATCTACGATCTGGATACACAAACACATTTGTTTACTGTGGAGGCCACCAGAAGATTAGCCAATGGTTTGGTTTGTTCAATAGAGGGTAGGATTTTTAGTGGTGTTTCGGATGAAGAGTTGTTCCTATTATTTTTCAAACAAGACAGTTATTGTAGCATCACACTTTACAAATACTTCTAAACTCCAAATTACGGTCTAAAGGAATCCATTAAATCATATCGAATTTGGCTCAAAGAGATTTAATGAAAATAATCCCTCACATTGGCCTTTTCTACCAAAAAATCTAGACCGACCAAAAAGTCATCGCTGGCTTGTAGGGTTCCATAAAAATATTCTGCTGTGCCTTTATTATCTTCATTGACTTTGGTTTTCACCCCGTTGAAAAAGCCGTGTTTGGCTCCTTCGAATATGATCAACTGGCAGATATTGTTGAATTGTTTCATTTGTTCTTGAAAACTCTCGGCGGTCGCTACGGGTACCAGATGGTCTTGACTTCCAAACATCACCAATGAAGGCGGTGTTTGATTGGAAATGTTGTGAAAGGGAGAAAGCTCTTTGAATCGCTCTTTGAAAAGAGAGCTCCATTTCCCGTTAGGAATTTGATAGGAAGTGCAATGGCAACGGAAATCTTCCTCCATTAAATCTTTCACATTGGGGCCGTGATAACCATTGGGACCATTGTCAAATACTGGATTAAAAAGCACCATAGCGGCGGGTGTGGGATCAATGCTTAGATCGTCTGTTGATTCATTGACGGAATGGAGCGTGCCTGTGGCTGCGGCAATATGTCCTCCTGCAGAACCTCCTGAAGCGATGATTTTCTGTGGATTTATATTAAAAATACTGTGGTTTTGTTTTAAAAACCGTAGGGCGCTTCTCGCATCTTTGACACATTCCACTGGACTGGTATTGTGTCGGCTGTCAACCCGGTATTCGAACAGGAAAGTAGTCAGTCCTCGCTGGGAGAAGTACAAGGCTTGCCTTTGAAAATGGGTATGTGAGCCTCCTCTCCAACCTCCACCAAAAAAGAAAGCAATGGCTCCCGTTGACTTTTTATCTTGAGATTCTGCCGCATACCAATGTACTTTTAAAGTATCATTGTCTACAATTTTAAAATCCATCACATTTAATGTTTTTTCAGTCAGTGGCAATTGTGACCAAGCCACAGTCAGGCAGAAAAAGGAGAGTAAAATCAAATTTACTTTTTTCATCTGTTTATTAATTATTTAACTCCCGATCGGAAGTAGGAATGATTTTTGCGTTCAAGTCCAGATTGGGAAATTCTTTATCTAGGGGAAACATGGGTCGGTTGATTCTTCGATAATCCAATCTTTGTAAATTTTGATCTACACCACCAGGAGTCAAAGCCATGGTCCACCCTCCCCTCATATCATAAAGTTCGGGAACCAAATATCCTATTTTCACCACCAAAACATCAGCCTTCTTGGGATTTAAACCCAGCTGGGTAAAATCTTTTTCATAATGGTAGGGTTTTCTTTTTTGAGTGACAATAACTTTTACACTGCCAACTTGCGCCACAGCTTCAATGGCTGCATGCACATCGCCTTTGCGTATGGCCAAAACCTTTGCTTTTAACTCAATGGGGCCTGCATAACGATCATCGACCATTGCCCCCACATTACCAGAAACCAACGAACCTTCTCCTGCGGCCAAGGCTTTTGAAATAAAGTCTGGGCCAGGGATAGATGCATAGATTAACTCGGGGCCTGAATCACTTTGAAAAATGGGCATGGCAAGGATTTCTTTCAAGGTCCACGTCACATCTCCTGCCCCTCCTGCGGTGGGGTTGTCACCCATATCACTAATGATATAGGGTTTGTTCTTACTTTTCAGCGCCAAAGCCATACTTTCTTCAAAACTGGTGGTGGGAGCAACGAAAACAAATTCATTTCTAACTTCCCAATAGTGTTTTGCAAGACGTTCGGCATTTTCAATCACCGCTTGATGGTCGTCGCCAGTGACCATAACCACCCCGTGGTTTCGAGGTTCATCTGCCCAAGGATACCCCATCCAAATGGCAGCATCTAGAACACCTTCCCTCGATTCGGCTTCAGGGACTTTGGCATAGAGACTTTTACCTGGTTCTATTCGGGTACTGGTTTTTTCTCCGGGCAACAATATGGGTAAAGCAATCCAAGCCTTGTATGGAGGTTTACCTTTTCCATTTTCAAGCCGATTCAGGAGGTTCTCCAAAGCCCGCTGTTTGGATATTAGAGCATCCTCGTGCGGTGCCATACGGTAACAGGTAATCAAATCGGATTGATGCGCTAGGCGTTTGGAAACGTTACCATGTAAATCCATCGAAGTGGAGATTAAGGTTTCTTTTCCTATCACTTCTCTAATTCTTGTGATCATATCCCCCTCTGGATCATCCAATCCTACAACGCTCATGGCACCGTGTATGTCAAAGAAAAGTCCATCGTAGGGTAAGTTTTTTGTGAGTTCATCCAACATCTTTTTCATTAATGATTCGTAGGCCTCACGGGTTACAATACCTCCGGGCAAAGATTTGCCTCTTAATGCAGGAAACCACTGTGCTCTGGGTCTATTTTTACTTTCGGGTTTCAAAAACGGATAATGATCCATAATCTCCATGCCCAGTTGGGCGTGGAAGGCTTCTTCTGTGGTTTGCGCAGGGGAGAATGTGCTGGATTCAATACCTAAACCTGCGATAGCAATTCTGGGTATCGTTCGCGAAGATTTGGTATTACAACTGAAAAGTAACGAAATAATAAGGGTAAAAAGGAGATAGTAGGAAGATCTCACGGCGATAGGTTTTTAATGATTGTTTTTAAAATAGATTTCCCAATATAACTAAAATCATTTTAAAATTTAAAATCAGTAATACCCTTAACAGAAGTGACTATTAGCCCTATTGACCCATATAAAGTTGTTTCGGCTTTATTGAGCGTTTCTTTTTCTTTCGTTTTCGTCCAGAAAGATTTTTCTTAACCTCAAGTAATTGGGAGTTGCTTCAACATATTCGTCGGATTGAATGTATTCCAAAGCTTCTTCTAAAGAAAACTTAATCGGTGGGGCAAGACTTACTTTTTCATCACTACCTGAAGCTCTGACGTTGGATAATTTTTTAGTTTTGGTGACATTGACGACCAAATCATCCATTCTACTATTTTCACCGATGACTTGACCAGTATAAACCTCTTCATTGGGAAAAACAAAAAATTTACCCCTCTCCTGAAGTTTATCCAGGGCATAGGGTATGGCACTGCCCTTTTCCATGGAAATTAACGACCCATTGATTCTACTGGGAATCTCTCCTTTAAAGGGTTGAAATTCCATAAAGCGGTGATTCATTATGGCTTGACCTGCAGTGTTGGTAAGCAATTGATTTCTCAATCCAATAATCCCTCTTGAAGGGATGATGAATTCACATAGCATTCGATCACCCTTGTTTTCCAAACTGATCATTTCACCTTTTCTGAGAGTAACCATCTCAATAGCTTTTCCAGACAGATTTTCGGGCAAATCTATGGTGAGTGTTTCTATAGGCTCACATTTGACCCCATCGATGCTTTTGATGATAACCTGTGGTTGACCAATTTGTAATTCATATCCCTCTCTCCGCATGGTTTCAATCAAAACAGAGAGATGCATTACCCCACGGCCAAAGACTAAAAATTTATCCGCTGAGTCGGTGGGTTCGAGTCTTAAGGCCAAATTTCGTTCCAACTCTTTTTCCAGACGATCTTTGATGTGGCGAGAGGTTACAAACTTCCCGTCTTTTCCAAAAAAAGGAGAATCGTTGATGGTGAATAACATACTCATGGTAGGCTCATCGATGGCTATAGTAGGCAATGCCTCTGGCTCAATCGCATCTGCGATGGTATCTCCAATATTAAAGGACTCCAATCCAATAATGGCACAGATATCTCCCGCTTCTACTTCATCAACTTTACGCCTTCCCAATCCATCAAACACATTGAGTTCTTTAATTCTGGACTTGGTGATTTCACCATTTCGATCAACGAGGCTAACATTCATATTGGCTTTTAGTGTCCCACGGTTGAGCCTTCCAATGGCGACCCTACCGGTGTAAGGGGAATAATCCAATGAAGTGATCAACATTTGAGTGTTTCCCGTTTTCACTTCGGGAGCCGGTACGTGTTCCAAAACCATATCCAAAAGAGAAGTTATGGATTCTGTAGGCTTTTTCCAGTCTTGCCCCATCCAATTGTTTTTGGCAGAACCATACACGACTGGAAAGTCCAATTGCCACTCCTCGGCACCGAGATCAAACATAAGATCAAAAACGGCTTCGTGAACCTCCTCAGGTCGACAATTCTCTTTATCCACTTTGTTGATGACCACCAAAGGTTTTAATTTTAAATCCAATGCCTTTTTTAGTACAAATCGAGTTTGAGGCATCGGTCCTTCAAAAGCATCGACCAGTAGTATGGCCGCATCTGCCATGTTGAGCACCCGCTCTACCTCTCCACCAAAATCGGCGTGACCCGGAGTATCGATGATGTTGATTTTGACGTCCTTGTATTGTACGGATACGTTTTTGGATAAAATGGTAATTCCTCTTTCTCTTTCTAGGTCATTGCTATCCAGAATCAGATCTCCCTTGTTTTCATTGTCGCGAAACAATTCACAATGAAACATGATTTTGTCAACCAAGGTTGTTTTTCCGTGATCAACGTGGGCGATTATGGCAATATTTTTTATTTCGGACATGAATTCAAATTAATGAGCGCAAAGATAGTTTTATATCCTCATTTATGGCTTTATAAGGTGTTGAATTATGGTTTTGCAGAGTATCGAAAGTCAATCGTGTGTGAAAATGAAGGGGAAAGTTTGATACTTGAATAAAAAAATTAAATTTGTTGTGAACCAAATTGTAAAATAAGTAATGCCTTCAAAAATTTTAGTCACGGGAGGTTTGGGGTATATTGGCTCCCACACCAGCGTTGAGTTAATCCAACAGGGATTTGAAATCATCATCGTCGATGATCTTTCCAACAGTTCTACAGAGGTCTTGGAAGGCATCAAAAAAATTACAGGCATTTCTCCTGAATTTATTAAACTTGATTTAAAAAACAAAAACGAGGTTAACCAACTATTTGATAACCATCCTGATCTTACTGGTATCATTCATTTTGCAGCCTACAAAGCTGTAGGAGAAAGTGTAAACCAGCCCTTGGAGTATTATGAAAACAACATAGGGTCTTTGGTCTATTTACTTCAAGCTATTGAGAGAAAGGGCAAAAAATTTTCATTTATATTCAGTTCTTCTTGTACGGTTTATGGTCAAGCAGATCAACTTCCCATCACTGAACAAGCCCCCATTAAAAAAGCAGAATCGCCCTATGGAAACACCAAACAGATAGGAGAAGACATACTCTATGATGTCACCCGATCTAACGCACTTCTGAAGGTGATTTCACTACGATATTTTAACCCCATTGGGGGACATCCAAGCATTGAAATTGGAGAGTTGCCCAAAGGAAAACCACAGAATCTTGTCCCTTTTATTACCCAAACTGCTGCTGGAATACACCAAAAGCTCAATGTCTTTGGTGACGACTACCCCACTGCTGACGGCACCTGTGTTAGGGATTACATTCACGTTGTTGACTTGGCCAAAGCACATGTGGTTGGACTCAAAAGAATGTTGACCGATGAACAAAGTGAAAATTTTGAAGTTTTCAATTTAGGAACGGGAAAAGGCAACAGTGTTTTGGAAGTTATCCAGACTTTTGAGAAAGTCTCTGGAGTTCCCTTAAACTATGAAATCGTTGACCGAAGGTCTGGAGATATTGTGGCGGCATATGCAGATACATCAAAGGCCAATAAAGTTCTCGGATGGCAGGCAAAAAACGATTTGGAAGTATCGTTGAAAACTGCCTGGGAATGGGAAAAAAAAGTACGTAATATCTAACCAAATAAATTAATATGAATTCTAGTTTTGAATTTTTAGATTACCTCATTTTTATCATATACGCCATTGTTATTTTAGGATTAGGGCTTTGGGTTTCAAGAAACAAAAAAGGTGAAGAGAAGAGTGCTGAGGATTATTTTTTGGCCGGTAAATCACTCCCTTGGTGGGCCATTGGTGCCTCTTTGATTGCCGCCAATATTTCTGCCGAGCAGTTCATTGGCATGTCGGGATCGGGATTTGCATTGGGTTTGGCCATTGCTTCCTATGAGTGGATGGCAGCCATCACACTTATTATTGTAGGTAAATACTTTTTACCCATTTTTATTGAAAAAAAATTATACACCATTCCGGAGTTTGTTGAAAAGCGATTTTCTTCTCAATTAAAAACCATTTTGGCGCTCTTTTGGATTTCTCTATACGTGTTTGTCAACCTTGCCTCAGTCATGTATTTGGGAGGTTTGGCCTTGGAAACTATCATTGGTATTGATTTGATCTATGCGGTGATAGGTCTCGCTCTTTTTGCGGCTGCCTATTCCCTATACGGAGGTTTGACAGCGGTAGCTTGGACCGATATCATACAAGTAGTTTTTCTTGTATTGGGAGGCTTGGTAACAACCTATTTGGCCTTGGACACCGTATCCCAAGGACAAGGAGTCTTTGAAGGATTAAAAACCATCTATGATGCAGCTCCAGACCGTTTTGAAATGATTTTGGATAAAAGTAATCCTGAATACAACAACCTTCCTGGTATTGGGGTGTTGGTAGGAGGTCTTTGGGTCGCTAATCTTTATTATTGGGGATTCAACCAATATATCATTCAACGCACCTTGGCCGCCAAATCACTTAGAGAATCTCAGAAGGGAATTCTGTTTGCGGCTGGACTTAAATTAATTATACCATTGATTGTCGTTATCCCTGGAATCGCCGCTTATGTGATCGTTAATGATCCTGAAATTCTTGCTGGACTGGGAGAAAACGGAATGATGAATATTCCTACAGAGGGAAAAGCAGACAAAGCCTACCCTTGGTTGATGCAGTTTTTACCGGTTGGTTTCAAAGGAGTAGCCTTTGCTGCTTTAGCAGCGGCTATTGTTTCCTCACTGGCTTCTATGCTCAACTCTACCTCGACCATTTTCACGATGGATATTTACAAGCAACTGATCGATAAAAATGCCGATGATAAAAAAACGGTCAGAGTAGGAAGAATCTCTGCGGCTGTAGCTTTGATAATTGGTGCTACTATGGCACCTTTATTGGGAGGTATAGATCAGGCTTTTCAATTTATACAAGAATACACTGGTATTGTAAGTCCAGGAATATTGGCCGTTTTTATTTTGGGATTATTTTGGAAAAAAACCACCAACAGGGCCGCCATTTGGGGTGCATTGAGTTCCATTCCCATTGCCATGTTTCTGAAGGTAGGATCCAAAGGATGGACAGATGGCACCAACCTTGAGGCTTTCTTTCCCAAACTTCCTTGGATGGATCAAATGGGATTAACAGCCCTTTTAACCATGGCAGTAATTGTATTGGTTAGCATGCAGCAAAATAAAGGAGCCGAAGATTCCAAAGCCATCAACCTACCCAAAGAAATCTTCAACACCTCCCCCCTATTTAATATTGGAGCCTTTGCTACATTGATAATTTTAACTGTTATTTACGCTCTTTTCTGGTAAATTCTCCAGGAAAGAAAGATGGTGTCAATATTACTAACATCCTCCAATTGATGTGGGCTTTCATGTGTTAGTAATTCTCTGCCTGCCCAGACTTCTTAGCAATGGAGTAAACTTCTCCAGCTATAGACCATTTTAATCCCATTTGTAATTTACAGCTTAAGTGCTATGAAATAAGTCAGAGCATTCAGAGGTTTGATTGGTGTATTTAAATCGAAGTAGATGAACTGTAAGCATTGACTGAATAACGATCTCTTCTAATGTATTATTAAGAATAACATTGGCTTCTGTATTTTGTTAAATCTCCAAAGCATACTGATTCATATTACCCACCCATTATCAAGCAAGAAAACCGCAGTAATCATTTGAATTAAAGCTGGCCATAGAGCAAAAAAAAACTCTCACAATGTGAGAGTTTTTTTTTTTTTGATATAATTATAGATTACTCTACAACTTTAATCTGTACTTTTCTTTCGAATTGTACTCTTCTGTTTGCAGATCTACCAGCAGCAGTTTTGTTATCAGCTGTAGGTTTGGTCTCACCATAGCCTACCGTTTCTAATCTAGAAGCATCAACATCCATTCCAACAAGTGCATCTTTCACACTATTGGCTCTTTTTTCAGAGAGGGCTTGGTTGTAAACCATACTACCATCACTTGAAGCGTGACCTTCTATGACAACATTTACGTTGCTATAAGCAGCCAGCAAGGCTGTAAGCTCTTTCAACTTAGCGCTAGACTCATCAGTTACTACTGAACTGTTAACAACAAATAATAGTGTTGAATTTTCGCTTTGCATGAAAGCGGCTAATTCTTCGGGTAACTCAGGACAACCATTGTTGGCAACGGCACCAGCTTCATCTGGACAAGCATCATCTTTGTCAGCAACACCGTCTCCGTCACGGTCATCTTCTGGACAACCATTATTTGAAGCTTCACCAGCTTCTTGTGGGCACTTGTCAACATTGTCTGCAAGACCATCACCGTCACTGTCAGGACAACCATTCATCTCTGCAGAACCAGCTGCGTCTGGACAGGCATCGTCTTTGTCAGCAATACCATCTCCATCAGAATCAGGACAACCGTTTAGTTCAGCAGAACCTGCTTCTTCTGGACAAGCGTCTTTATTATCTGGAATTCCGTCACCATCGGTATCAGGACATCCTTCGAATTCCTTCAAACCAGGTACTTCGGGACAAACGTCTTTTTTATCGGAGACACCATCTTTGTCAGTATCTTGTGCACCAAACACATAGCTAAAACCTACTACATGCTGAAGATGATTAAAACTTCCTTTTTCAGTTGAAGATCTGTAGGAAGTACTTGCATTAACGATCCAGTTGTCTGAAATGAAAAAACTTACTCCAGCACCTCCAAGATATGTTCTTCCAGAACCACTAGATGGAAACAAACCTTCGGAATCAGCATCTGTTTGAAAATTGGAGAGGCCATATCCCGCAAATAAGTAAGGAAAAATGTCTCCTTCTGAAATATTGTATTTCAAAATGGCATCGATAGCGGTGTAATCGGCATCAATTTTATCAATTTCTAAGGAATTTAGGCTGTATTGAGCTCCTATGGAAAATCCACCAGCGATATATCTGGACAGGCTGAGGGATGGAACCCCAAAACCTGTTGATGCATCTACGGAATCATCCTGAATACTTACTAAATTAGCTCCTAAGCTAACAGCCCAAGGGCTGTCAGATGTTTGAGCATTAGCAACAAAAATAGTTACTAAGCTCATAATAATTATTGTATATAGTTTTTTCATTTTTGAAATTTTTAACAAATTTAATAAATTATTGTCAGAATTTAAACTAAAATTTAACTTCTGCCAATATTCACACATCACATATTTGAATAGCATTCTCTAGAGATTGCATGGGATTGATGTTTTTAGGGATAAACTCCTGTGCAACAAAACCCTTGAATCCAGCGGCAACGATGGCTTTCATTATTGCAGGATAAAACAATTCTTGGGTTTGGTCAATCTCATTTCTGCCAGGAACGCCAGCAGTGTGATAATGTCCAATAAATTGATGATTTTTGCCAATGGTTCTGATGACATCTCCCTCGTTGATTTGCATGTGATAGATATCATAAAGTAATTTGAAGTTACTGGAGCCAATTCTCCGACACAATTCAAAGCCCCAAAGGGAGTTATCACACATATAGTCTTGGTGGTCAACCTTCGAATTGAGTAATTCCATCTGAATGATAACTCCTTTTTTTTCGGCATGTCCTAAAATTTTCTTGAGTCCTTCTACACAATTTTCCATACCTGTTTCATCATCTATTGCCCTTCGGTTTCCCGAAAAACAGATCAAATTTGTATAACCTGCAGCGGCAACCAAATCAATGTGCTTAAGATAACTGTCCACTAAAGTTGGGTGATACTGTTTGTCATTCCAACCTTCTGTAAGACTGATTTCAGCCCCATTGCACATGGAGGAAGTCAAACCGTGTTTTTTTAAAATTGGCCATTCCTCAGGTCCAATCAGGTCAATGCCTGTTATTCCCATTGATTTGACCCCTATGGAAAATTCTTCCAGAGATATTTGACTATAGCACCATTTGCATACCGAGTGATTGATGTTTCCTTTCATATTGATTTGATAATAATCATCATTTTTATTTAAATCGTATAATTTGATTTGATCGATTACGGGCAACCCGATAGAAGTAAGTGCCATTTGCTTTAACACTTCCCTCCTTTTGGTATTCGATTTGTTTTTCATGGGTTTATCTTACTTTACTTCTGATGACGATGTTGTGCAGAAGTTTATTGGATAATCTTTTTAAATATACACCCAATCTCTCTTTTCCCCCAAAAGAAACCTCCCATTTTTTCTGATCCACCGATCGAACCATTTTTTGGGCAAAATCTTCCACTACCATTCCTTTTCTAGTAGCAAGGTCATCTTCACCCAAAACAGAACCATCGCCCCTAAGGGAATTCATCGCAATGGGAGTTCTGACAAAACCAGGACATATCATGGTCACAGCAATATTGTCTTTTTGATGTTCCATCCTCATCACGTCAAAAAAACCGTGCAAAGCATGTTTGGCAGCAGCATATCCCGATCGGAAAGGAGAACCATATTTCCCCATAACACTGCTTACCACAACATAATGCCCCCCTTCTTGTAGTAAGAAAAAAGGAAGTAATGCCCTACTCAAGGCTATTGTTCCCAAATAATCAATATCAATTATTTTTTTAAAAACATCAAATTGGGTATCTGCGATCAAAGACCTTTGGCTTACTCCTGCGTTGTTGATCAAAATATCAATCCTTCCAAAAAAATCAAATGCTTTTTGAACCTTGGCAGGAGCAGCATCAAAATCGCTTAAGTCAATGGGTAATATTTTAATATTTTCAGGGTTTTGGCACTCGGATTTGACCTGCTCCAAAGCAGCCACTTTCCTTGAGGACAAAATTAGTTTTGCTCCTCTATCCGCATATATTTTTGCCAATGCCGCCCCTATTCCTGAAGAAGCGCCAGTAATCCAAACTGTTTTTTTATTTTTTTCCATCTGACTTTTTTTGGTACCACGCCTCGACCCTGTTGATGGCATTGCTCTCAATGTCTTTCCAAAACAAATTAATATCAGCAAAATGATAATTTTCAATCAGGGAGAGAAAAAACCGACCTGGAATTTGAGGAAGTGTGGTCCATAATAATCCATCAATCACTTGAACACTAAGACTTTTGGGGTAAATAGTTAAATCCTCACTCAATACCCCTTTGTGATCAATTAGCTGTGAAGTGGTTTGCATATCCCAACTAATGGGATTAGTGGTAACGCCTCCTTTATACCATTTGGCGTAGTTCTTGGGTCGTTTATCCATTTTGTAAGCGTTCCAACTGACAAACCCTCCTACATCATTTGGATTTTCTAGCGGTTGAATGGATTCAAAATCCTCTGTATAAATTCTCGTTCCAATCAAATAAGCAGCTACCAATTGATTTTGTAAAGGTTTTTGATCAAAAAATTCTTTGATCAATCTTTTGGCGTGCATACTTCCCTGACTGTGGGAGGCAATGATAATAGGTTTACCCATATTATAGTGTTCTAGATAATACTGAAAGGCATTTTTCACATCTTCATAGGCAATTTCCCAAGCAGGTTCTCCCATTTTACTGTAGGGTTCTACAAAAATCCTATAGTGAGCCTGTCGATAAAATGGCACATACAAGTCCCCTGCGTTGAGCCAAGCGGAAGCTTGATATTTTAGAGCCGTTTGAAAAACATCTTGTCGGATCGAAGAAGACCAAATATCGGCATTCCAATCTTTGATTTTCTTGTCGGTAAGTAACGTAGGATAGACAAAAAAAACATCTGCTTTTTTATCCTTATCATTTTTTTCAAAAGCCTTCAATACCAATGGATATTTTCCAGGAAAAGCTGCCCAGCTTTTGGATGCCGCATAATTGGGTTTTTTAGGAAGATTTTTTTGGTCAAAGACCATGTTTTGGTATGTCGTTTTGCAGGCTGTTGATAATAAGAATATCAAAAGGGGCGCAAAGACTTTAAAATGGAAAAATTTCATTGATTTGATAAACAATATTTAAGCACAAAAACGGCTAAAGTTAGTATATTTACTAAAATTAGAACAACTTACAATTACAACTACAAACATGAAAAAAATATTTTTTCCTTTTTTGATATTCTCACTGGGTATCACTTTAGGGTGTCAAGAGTCCACTGTTAAAAAAGTCAAAATCAGCTTAAACGCCAAAAGTAACAGCAATACAAGTGGAGAAGTTAGCTTCACTGAAAAGGGTGGAGTGGTCATTATGGAAGCTCATATTTACGGATTGGACCCTGGTACCCATGCCATCCATTTGCATGAAAAGGCAGATTGTTCTTCTTCCGATGGAAAATCAACAGGGGGACATTGGAATCCTACTTTTGAACAACATGGTGCGTGGAATAATGAATCTGGTTTTCACAGGGGTGATATTGGAAATTTTGAAGCAGATGACCAAGGTCATGGAATGATAAAGTTTTCTACAGATTTGTGGTGTATTGGCTGTGATGATCCCATCAGAAATATTGTTGACAAAGCAGTTATCGTTCACCAAGGAGCAGATGACTTGATCTCTCAACCCTCGGGAGCTGCAGGTTCACGAGTGAGTTGTGCAGGAATCATTCAATAGCACTTAATAAATTACCACTCGCGTTCTTTGTTGAGTTGCTCTTGGTTTTCCAGTTCATCTTTGGGAATGACCTTGAGGAAGGATGGGTGTTGTTCTATGGCATATTCTATTTTTTCAATGATGGCATCGACTGATTCGATATCATAATCAATTTCCAAAGGGGATTTGATTTCCATGGATTGGAGAATGCCTCTTTTCTTTATTCTGATGCCTTTTTTATCAAAAGATCGTCTGAATCCATCAATCACAATGGGGACAACAACAGGCTTGTAACGCTTGATGATGTGAGCTGTACCTTTTCTTAGCGGCTTGAAGGGAGTGGTAGTACCTTGAGGAAAAGTAATGACCCAACCATCGTCCAAGGCCTTGCCTATACTGGAAATATCACTCATTTTCACTTGTCGTTTGACGTCAACTCCTTTTGCTCTCCAAGTACGCTCAATCGAAATCGAACCTGCATAGGCCAAAATTCTGGGTAGTATTCCAGCTTTCATGGTTTCTTTGGCTGCCACAAAATAAATATTTAGCTTAGGATTCCACAAGTATCCGATGTTTTTTATTGAATCATTTCGACCGCTTAAACTGGCATTAAAAACATGAAACATGGCCACTACATCTGCGAAATAAGTTTGGTGATTGGAAACAAACAAAACATTGTTTTCTGGTAGTTGACGGATCACATCTGAGCCTTCCACTTGCAGTTGATTAAATCCTCTGTAGCGCCTATGAGACATGCCCCCCATAATACGGATAAGCCATTTTTTTATAATTAAATAATGGCCAAATGGATTTTTTTTGAACATCTCCCTAATCAAATAGATCAACGACAAATATAAACTATTTGGGCAGTACTGAAGAGAATAACATTTTAAATTCGGACAAGATCATTGCTGTTGCACCCCAAACCTCATTTTGGTCAAAAATATAAGCTGGGACATCTACTGAAGCCTTAGAGGAAGTATGCTGCTTTGTCATCGTAGGTGTATTATCAATAAAATTACTAAATGAAATTTCTAGAATGGCTTCAACTTCTTTAGGGTCTGGTTTAAAAAAACAAGGTTTTTCGATATAGCCTACATAGGGTATAATCAAAAAATTACTGGGTGGCACATAGAGTTGAGTCAGTGACCTTAAGTAATTTACTTGGTCTGAAGGAATTCCTACCTCCTCTTGGGTTTCCCTCAGAGCAGTTGACCAAAGATCATCATCAAAAGATTCAGGTTTACCTCCAGGAAAGCTAATTTGTCCTGAATGAACCCCCTTATAAACCCTCCGGCGGGTCAATACAAAATGGAGCTCTCCCTGTTCACTGGGGTAAAAAAGCAAGAGTACCGCAGCTTTTTTGGGCTTGCTGTTTGAGATTGGAATGGACTTCAACTGTTTCATCCGATCAGGAGGAGCCAAAAGGGAATGGGCAAGACTACCAGCAAGTCGGTTTTCTTTTAACTTTGTAGATAGACTTAAAAAAGAAGTTAGATCCATGAAATATTTAAAAATATTTTTGGGGCTTTTAATATTTGCTCAAATTGGTTGTCAGGAAAAGCCTAAAAAAAAAGCAGTCAAAGCCAAAGTTCCTGAAAAAAAACAATTAAAAAAAGCTAAGCCCAAAGAAGAAATTTATTTGGATGACAAAAATGCCATTCCTTTCTTTTATAAATACGCTAAAAAGAACAAAGAAAATAAGGTCAGAATCATCACCAAGTATGGAAACATCGATATTTTACTTTACGACAACACCCCTTATCATAGGGCGAATTTTGTTTATCTAACCAAGAAAAAATATTTCGATGGCACCATGTTTCACCGGGTGGTTCCCAATTTTATTATCCAAGGGGGCAATTCGGACAGTCGGAAAAGTATGAAGAAAAGACATCAGATTGGACGCTATCTGCTCCCCCCCGACACCAAAAAAGGGCACTCCCACCACCGAGGAGTCATTTCCATGCCCAGTAGTGAAATCGATAATCCACACAAACTGGCTTCTCCCTATGAATTCTTTATCGTTCAACAATCCCCTGGGGCATATCATTTGGATGGGCATTATACGGCTTTTGGCGAAGTCATCAACGGAATGGCAGTCGTTGATCAAATCAACCAACTCAAGATAGACAATAGAGAAATGCCCATCAATAATGTTTATATAAAAACAGAAATTATTAAGTGAATCTTATTTTATTTGAAGATTTAACTTCAAAAACTCATTTTTTTAACTCCAAAACTTATTCTATAAGTAAATATTATTATATTTATACAAAGAATAGATATTAACAATGACACTAACACAGCTTCACTACATGACCGCAGTTGCTGAGTATGGTAACTTTACGATTGCAGCCAACAAATGCTTTGTAACCCAACCCACACTGAGCATGCAGGTTCAGAAATTGGAGGAGGAATTGGGGGTCAAAATATTTAACCGAGCTACCAAACCTATAGCCCTCACTGATATTGGAGAAAAAATTTTGGTTCAAGCAAAAAAGATAACCGAAGAGGCTACTCGAATGCAAGACATTGTTTCCATCGAAAAAGGTTTTATTGGTGGTGAATTCAAATTGGGAATTATTCCTACGGTAATGCCCACTTTACTCCCTATGTTTCTCAATACTTTCATTAAGAAACACCCAAAAGTAGATCTTAAAATTGAGGAGTTAACCACTCAAAATATCACCCGAATGCTGGAGGAAGGTCATCTGGATGCTGGCATTGCAGCAACTCCGCTTTCGATGGATCACATATTGGAGCTCCCTCTCTATCACGAACCTTTTGTAGGGTATATTCCTGAAGGCAATGCACTGCATGCGATAGAGCAAATTGAAATTGACGATTTGAGCATGACTGATCTGCTGGTACTGGAAGATGGCCACTGCTTTAGAAATCACGTACTTAACCTTTGTCAGATGAATCGAATTGAAAGCAATCCGTTTGATCTAAAAAGCGGAAGCTTTGAAACTTTAATCAACTTGGCAGACGAGGGTTTGGGTATGACACTACTCCCCTTTTTGAACGCCAACTCACTTACGGCTGATAAAAAGAAAAACCTGAGATTTTTCCCCGACCCTGCTCCGGCGAGAGAAGTAAGCTTGATTCATTATAAAAGTCAATTGAAACTTCCAATTATCAATGCCTTGAGATCAACCATCAGTAGCATTATCAGAGGCGCAATAAAATTCGAAAATATTAAAATTATAACCCCAGAAAGAATCTAGAAGGCGTACAATTCATTGCTATGTAATTCTGGATGCGTCTTGGAAAAGGACAAGGCCCATCGGTAAAGCCGAACTCCCTCTCTCTCAGGCAATGCGAGAATTGCCTTGTTGAGTTCCTTTTTAAATAAGACAACATTGAAACTCACTTTGCGTAGAACGCTTTTATAAAAAAAGTAATTTGATGATGTTTTTTTCATGCTTTCCATAATCTCTAATCATTCTCAAATATATTTTTTTTAGTGGGTGCAAACTGTTGTAAAAATGTTAAAGTTCCATATTAAAAAGCTAAAACTAGTCCGTAAAAAAACCACCACATAAGAAATGCAGTGGCTTTGGTTAGAACCCTCAAAAAATTATATCTGAGGGGTGTTCAGTTTAGCAATCGACGCCTGAATTTCAGCTTCAGAGAGTTCGTGTTTTACAATATTTCCAGCAAAATAATCTTCATAGGCTTTCATATCAAAATTACCGTGACCACAGAGGTTGATTAGAATGGTTTCTGACTTGCCTTCTCGCTTACAACGCTCAGCCTCTGCTATTGCCGTGGCAATTCCATGTGTTGCTTCGGGTGCGGGAATAATCCCTTCTGCTTGTGCAAACTTGACCCCTGCATCGAACACTTCCAGATTGTCATGTGCCCTTGCCTCGATTAACTTATCTTTCAGTAGCTGACTGACAATAACTCCGGCTCCATGATAGCGTAATCCTCCTGCATGAATGGGTGCTGGAACAAAATCATGTCCCAAAGTGTACATCGGCAACAGAGGAGTCATTCCAGCGGTATCTCCAAAATCATATCTAAAGACACCCCTTGTTAATTTGGGGCATGAAGAAGGCTCACTAGCAATACATCGAATGGATTTGCCTTCGTCAAAATTGAGTCTTAAAAAAGGAAAAGCCAATCCAGAAAAATTTGAACCTCCACCAAAAGGAGCAATAACAATATCGGGAAGATCTCCCGCCTTTTCCATCTGCAAAAGGGCCTCTTGACCAATAATGGTTTGGTGAAGTTTTACATGATTCAGGACACTCCCCAATGCGTATTTTGTATGTTCATCAGAGGCCGCTCTTTCTATGGCTTCAGAAATTGCAATACCAAGGGAACCCGTAGTATTTGGATCTTCAGCCAAGAACTTTTTACCGATCTCGGTGGCTTCAGAGGGTGAAGGAAAAACTTTTGCTCCCCAGGTATTCATCATTACTTTTCGATAGGGCTTGTGCAAAAAAGAGAGCTTTACCATATATACCTCACATTCAATATCGAAATGCTGACAGGCAAAACTCAGTGCACTCCCCCACTGTCCGGCTCCCGTTTCTGTGGTTATTTTTTTGACCCCTTCCTTTTTATTATAGTAAGCTTGTGCAACGGCTGTATTGGGTTTGTGAGAACCCGTTGGGCTCACTCCCTCATATTTATAATATATTTTGGCCGGGGTATCCAGTTTTTTTTCAAGATTATAGGCTCGATACAAAGGAGTAGGTCGCCACATGGAATATATATTTCTGACTTCATCTGGAATGTCAACATATTTTTCCATACTCACTTCCTGCTTAATCAACTCCATCGGGAATAAAGGAGCCAGTGCTTCGGGACCTATAGGCTCCATTGTGCCTGGGTTTAGGGGAGGAAGCGGTTTATTGGGCATGTCTGCAACAATGTTATACCATTTGTCTGGTATTTCTTTTTCGCTGAGGGTTATTTTTCGTTCCATAAATATTTAGTTTTTATCAATGTACAAAATTCCATCTTAAATGATTCCAAATAATAGTCTTGGAGGATTTGCAATATTTTTATTTAATCCTATCTTTGCGCACCTATTGAAATACTGAAAATTGTTGCGGGGTGTAGCGTAGCCCGGTCATCGCGCCTGCTTTGGGAGCAGGAGGTCGCAGGTTCGAATCCTGCCACCCCGACAATTTTAATACCAGTGGTCTTTATGGCCAATTCGGGATGTGGCGCAGCCTGGTAGCGCACACGCATGGGGTGCGTGGGGTCGCAGGTTCAAATCCTGTCATCCCGACTTAAAAACAGTTTAAACCCTTGTAAATCAAGGGTTTATAATATATAATATTATATTGGTCACCATATAGGTCACCAAATTTATATTTTCATATATTTGATATTATGAAAATATCCCTTCTTCATAAACCATTTAAAAATAATAAAAAAGAATCTCCTCTGTTTGTTAGAGTTAGGGGTAAGGCCGTGATAGATTCTATTTTCACATATTTTTTACGATATGTTTTATATTAATACAATCAAAATTTTATTAACAAAAAATATTTACTACAAATTATCTGTCTAAATCTGATATAAGATTTTTCGAATTGGTTATCCATTACAATCAGATTAAAAAATCTACTCTTAAAGTGTAAATCACAATCAGGTTGGAGAAATAATTAAAAATAACATATTGTGTTTTTAAAAAGTTTAATAATTACTTTTTTGTTTCTATGAGAAAGTAATGATCTAAATCATCAAAGGGGTATATTTATATTGAAAGACTAATTTTTCCCCTATGGATTTTTCCATAGTAATCTGAATTGAAAAAAGAATGAGTTCAAACTTTGAACTTATTTATTCTAACCAAATATATCCATCGTTGGTAAATCTGATTCGTTTATCTAATCGCAAACGATTTCTATATCTACCGAATTTGAATTGTTTACCCCAATTCAGTTCGCCAATCAATTGTTTTTTAGAAACTCTTTTGTGTTTCTTAATTAATGCTAAAACCTTTTTGTATGTGGAGGTATCTTCACCAACCATTGGAAAGGTATTTGGATTAAATAACTCATCCCAATCCATCCAACTTTTTACTTGTTTATTCCAATCCATCTTTTTTACAATTGGTTTGATTTTATTGATAGCAAGATTGTAAAGTTGTTTATCATCCAATGTTTTCTTAATCACATCTAAAAACGAATTTTCATCATTCTGTTGGTACAATAGAGGGTAATCATTTCCCATAGGGGGAAAAATCAACTCCGATTGAAAAACCACTCCGATTGGGGTTTAGGGGAAAAGTATTCTCTCAGTTACAAGAAACCTTATCTTTGAAATACTGATACATTATTCAATTCAAAAGTTTTTAAGAGAGTCTATCAAATCTTCTTATTCCTTCATTCTGATACACTTTTATTAATTAACCTCTTAACTTTATTATCCCCCTTCATACTATTTTCCCACTCTATTAAATCCTTTTCTGTAATGTATTTTGAATGAGTGGATACCTCTATCATCTTCAATCCCCTATTTCTTCTCCAATCTTCTATGGTTACTCTATCCACTCCATAGAGTTCCATTAAATCTTTTTTACTCAATCTTCTTTCCATATACTTTTATCTCCTCTTTCTCTAATAGTTCTCTTAGTTTTAGTTTATAGGTTTGTTTATCACCTGATAATCGATACCTCTCTATTTTATGGTAGAAATTCTTAATCAGTTCTGATTTCTTTTTTAGTATATCTACCATATGTATTGCTTGTTCATCAGTTATATTTCTTTTCATATTATTCCCTTTCAGAGTATTTTAAAAAAACAGTAATAACCTCGTACTTGAAACACTTAATCAGTTCGAGGTTGGTACTCTTTATTTTAAACTTTTCAGTTAATCTAAGTTAAGTAGTTATTAGATACAGTAATCCCCTTTGAGGGTTTTTACCCCTTCAGAATAGTGAGTTTTAAATTTCCTCTGACCAGTTAGTTTTCATCCCCCATATCAGATTTAT